>Ga0307517_10011193_pt1 | contig 12451 bp, 15 predicted proteins | sample 23_EM_MG_FD_194515 | JGI IMG/M metagenome (GOLD analysis project Ga0307517, IMG submission 194515) | Populus trichocarpa ectomycorrhiza microbial communities from riparian zone in the Pacific Northwest, United States - 23_EM | ecosystem: Host-associated > Plants > Roots > Unclassified | place...
GATGAACCGCACCGCCAAAGCCCTGACCGTCGCCGCCCTGGTCGTTGTGGTCGGGATGGCGTTCCGGGTGTCCTGGAACGCGCTGCGGGATGTTGCCCGCACGGTGGGCGCGGATGCTACGGCCGCGTTGCTGTACCCGTTCGTGGTCGATGGCCTGATGGCCCTGGCCCTGGTCGCCACCCTCGTACTCACCGGCAAAGACCGCAAGTTCGCGCTCAAGGTGCTGGCTGGCTACACCCTCGCGTCGCTGGTGCTGAACTACGTGCACGGGCTCGTGCCCGCGCTGCACGGTGGCGGTCAGCGGATGGTTCTTGCCGAGTGGGCGCCGGCGAACTGGGCGCTCGTGCTGCTGGCCACGTCGCTGCCGGTCGGGTCGATTTTCTTCGGCTCCGACCTGGTCGCCAAGGTCCTCCACCACCGCCCCACAAACCAGGATGAAACAGCGCAGACATCGATAAATCAGTCGATGTCTGACCTGCGGGAATCCACCCCCGAACTTCCCACCACCGCCCCGGAGCAGTCGGCCATGGCACCGGCCGCGCTGCTGCCGACCGCTGCCCCGATCGAGACCGCGCCGCTCAAGCAGGTCGCCGCGACCGCAGCGGCCCCGCGTCGGGCGACCGGTCGGGTCCCGCAGTCGGCCCGATCGACCCGACCCAACCGCACGGCGGACGAACTCCTCACCGAAGCCCGCGAGAAGACAGCGGACTGGACCGATGCCGAACTGACCGCTGAGGCCATCCGCAAGGCAGTGCGAACCGCACCGGCCAAGGCGCGTGTCCTGCGCGACACCCTCAAAGCCGAGCGCGACAACGCCGTTACCGGTTCTCGTCAGGACGACGTAACCGTGGCGGTGGCCTGATGTCCGCCGCGTTCGGCAAGTGCTACGACCCCACCGGCAGCCGCTACGGGGTGCCGACGTATCCGTGGCGCCTGGCCCCGGACGGGCTCGCTTCCCGGCGACAGCTACGGGCCCTGGGACTGCGACCCGGGGGCCAGCCGATACAGGCGCAGGTCATGCGCGGCAACCGCCGCGCCGGCGGTGTCCAGGTCGCCTACCTCTACGCGATCGAACACGCGAAGCCGGTCCGGCCGATGACTTCCCGCAAGTGGGGTGCGCTCGCCCTGGCGATGCTCGCCCGCCGCACCTGCCCGAACTGCCGCACCGACGTCGGCTACTGCATCCCCAAGTCGCTGGGCATGTGCGTGACCTGCGCCTACCCCGAAGAACAGTGCGCCGCATGACCACCCCGCCCCGTCACTCGAAGAGGACTTTCCCTCATGACCGACATCGAAAAGGCCTCGCGGGATGCGGTTGAGGCCGCCCGGCAGGGCGAGCAGTTCGCCCTGATCCTCGCCGCGATCCAGGCCGCACAGCAGGTGCAGCCGATGCAGCAGCCCGCGCCGCTGCCGGCACCCCAGCAGCCCAGCCAGGCCGCAAAGTGGCTCGCCATCGGCGTCGGTGGCTCGGTGCTGCTGCTCACCGTGGCGATCTCCGCCGTGGCCGTGGCCATCGCCGCCGTAGCCATCACGACCAGTTCCCTCGTGCTCTACCGCATCTACAAGGACGTGTTCGGCGCCAAGCGCTGACCAGGAAGGACACCACCCATGACCACCGGCAACACCCCCGCTCAGCAGCACCTGGACGACGCCGGCCGCTACGGAGGTGAGGCCGACCGGCTGCTGAGCACCGCCAGGCGGTCCATGGGCCTGCAGGGCGCCGACTACGTCCGCATCGCCGCGCAGGTCCAGGCCGCTGGTGTGTACGCGCAGCTCGCCCAGGTCTCCGCCACCGCCGCGCAGGTCGCCGCGCTGCTCCCCGCCACCGACGACGACCAGGAGCAGTGACATGGCCGACGACACCACGCCCGAGTACACGACGGGCGAGAAGATCCGCCTCGCCGCCCTGATCGCCCGTGGCGCCAAGCGGTCGCTCGCCGGTGAGGGTGTCTACCTCGCCGACCTCGACCGCCGCATCGACGCCATCAAGGACGGCGCCCGCAAGCGCGCCGCCAAGGCCAAGCAGTAGCTACGCCCCGGGGCGGCCGTCATCGGCCTAGGAACCGCCGGCCGCCCCGGGCCACCCGCCACTCATCCGAGAGCAGGAGTCACCAGCATGACCGACAACCACCTGCGTCTGGTCAAAGACGCCACCCCCGAAGACGCCATCCCGCCTCAGTACACGCCCCCCGCCGGGTCGCTGGACCTGGTCAAGCAGCCCGCCGCGTCCACCGCTGCTGGCGAGCTGTCGACGTCCCGTGCCCGGCGGGCGCTGCGGATCGGCCGCCTGTCCGTCACCGATGAGCGCACCCGTACCGTCGCCCGCGTCGCCGGCCGCCTCACGGTGCGCCACGGCGGTTACCTGGTCGGCGGAACGCGCGTGGTGGCCCGCCGGGCGTGGGAGGGGCGGACCGCCGCCGGTCACCAGAGGCTGATCGCCGCTGCCGTTGCGGCCGGCGACTTCGAAGCCGTGGCCGACTGGCAGGACCGCGCCGACAAGTTCCGCCAGCAGCGCCACGCCCGGCGTATGCAACTGCTCACGTCCCCGCAGGACGTGGCCAAGTCCCTCGCCTACGGCACCGCCGCCACGGCCGGCGGCCTGCTGCTGCTCGGGATCTGCCTCGCGGTTGCCAACGGCAACGTCCATGACGTGCTCGCCCCGACCCTGCTGGTCATCAACATCATCAAGTGGGCGTGCATCATCGCGTCCGTGGTGTGGGGCGTGGCGAAGGTGGTCGGCCTCCCGCTGATCCTGGCCGGCCTGTGGGACGTCGGCCGGCGCCGGGGGACCGCGCCGGCGTGGGCGCTGCCGGCGGACCCGGGCGACAAGCGGGACGTCGTCCCGGATGAGGGCGCGATCCTCAACGCCCTGCGCAACCTCGGTATCGCCCCGCTCAACAAGGCCGTCAAGGACGGCTGGCAGCCCCGCTGGGTCTCGCCCACCACCCGGCTGGGCAACGGCTGGCACACACAACTCCAGCTCCCGCTGGGCGTCACCGTGGAGATGGTCACCGACAAGAAGACGGTCCTGGCCCACAACCTCATGCGCAAGCCCATCGAGGTATGGCCCACCGAACCGGGCACGCAGCCTGGTGTGCTGGATCTGTGGGTTGCCGACTCCGGTTCGCTGTCCGGGCCGGTGCCGCCGTGGCCGCTGCTGACCGAGGGCGAGGCCGACTACTTCAAGTCGGTGCCCGTCGGGGTCTCCCAGCGCGGTGAGCAGGTCTTCGGCAAGCTCATGGCGTCGAATTACATGGTCGGCGGAATCATGGGCTCGGGTAAGTCCTCGCTGGTCGTGGCCCTGCTGCTCGGTGCGATGCTCGACCGGCTGGTCGACATCGAGGTCTACGTCATGGCCTTCAACGTCGACTACGACGTCATGAAGCCGCGCCTGGCCACCCTGGTCAAGGGCGACGACGACGAGCAGATCGAGGCGGCCGTCAAGGCACTGCGCAACCTGCGCGACGAGGTCTCCGCCCGAGGCAAGATCCTTGACGAACTCGGCGGCGAGGAAGTCCGCCTCACCCGCGCCATCGCCGAACGCGACCCCCGCATGCGGCCCAAGGTGGTCGTCTTCGACGAGTGCCACGAACTGTTCGAGCACAAGAAGTACGGGCCGGAGGCTGCCGAGCTGGCGGTCAAGGTGCTCAAGAAGGCCCGGAAGGTCGGCATCACGCTGATCTTCGTCACGGTCTCGCCGACGGCGGCGAGCATCCCCAAGGACGTCACCCGCAACACCTCCCACCGGGTCGCGTTCGCGGTCGGCGACCACGTCGCCAACGACGGCCTGCTCGGCACCGGCAAGCACAAGGCCGGCATCACCGCCACCACCCTCAACCCGGCCGAGAACGTTGGCACCGCACTGACCGTGGGGTTCAACCGCAACGCGTTCGAGCTGGTCCGCGCCTATTACGTCCGCAAGGACGCCAAGACGGACGAGATCAGCCCCATCGTGGCCCGCGCCGTGGCGCTGCGCGATGGCCTGGCCCCGGCCGCCGTCGCCACGGATGAGCCGGTGGACCACCTCGCCGACATCGCCGCCGTCCTGGGTGACACGCCCCGGATGCGCACTCAGGAAGTCCTCCAGCGCCTCGCCCAGGCCAACCCGGCCGCGTACCGCACGTGGACGTTCACCGACCTGCGCCGAGTCCTGGAGGCGGCCGACGCGGCACCGTACAAGTCGCACGGACAGATGGTCGTCGACCGCACCCGCGTCCTGGACGCACTCGCCGACCGGCCCGACGACACAGACGAAAGCGACTCTGCGTAACGGGGAGGCACTGGGGAGGCGGGGAGTTCTCCCCCACCACCTCCCCCGGCCCACTTCCCCCCACTGATCTGCACAGACAGCCATCGGGGAGGCGGGGAGGCACACCCGCTCCCACCTCGGAAAACCCCGAAAAACAGCCCTCCCGGGCACCCCCTGCCTCCCTCCCCCTACGCACAGTCACCGTTCCCGCTCAACGGTTGGGGCGGCCGTCTCTCGCCAAAGCTACGGCCGCCCCGATCTCCAGTCCTCAACAGACCTGCGGAGGTCTCCAGCATGACCCAACTCATCCACCTCCGGCGAGGCCGTCCCCGGCCACGTGCGCTGGATCTGTTCTGCTGCTCCGGCGGCGCCGGCGCAGGCTACGACGCCGCCGGGTTCGACGTGGACGGCGTCGACAACGTCCACCGCCCCCGCTACCCCTTCCGCTTCCACCAGGGCGACGCCCTCGAACACCTCGCCGCCCTCATCACCTCCGGCGAGATCGAGCGCTACAGCCTCGTGCACGCCTCGCCGCCGTGCCAGGCCGGGTGCACGCTCACCGTGGGCACCAACGCCGCGAACGGCTGGGGCGGCACCCATACCGACCTGGTCGCGCCCACGCGCGCACTGCTGGACGCCACGGGCCTGCCGTACGTCATCGAGCAGCCCAACGGCCGCGCAGCAGTCCGCAAAGACATCACCCTGTGCGGGGAGATGTTCGGGCTGGACGTGGTGCGGCACCGCAACTTCGAGTTGGGCGGCTGGACCGCGCCCCGGCCGGTGCATCCCAAACACCGGGGGCGGGTGCGCGGGTGGCGCCACGGCGCGTACTTCGACGGCCCCTACGTCGCCGCCTACGGCTCCGGCGGCGGCAAAGCCACCATCCCCGAGATGCAGGCCGCGATGGGCATCACGTGGACCGACGTACGCGAGGAACTCACCGAGGCCATCCCACCCGCCTACACCCAATGGCTCGGCCGCGCCTTCCTCGCCTCCCTCACACAGGAGATGGCCGCATGAGCGCCCATCTGCGCACCGCCCTGGACCTCGCGGCGGCGGGCGTGCCCGTGCTGCCGCTGCGCGAGGGCAAGGTGCCGTTCGGGAACTGCCCAGCATGTACGCAGAACGCGTGCGGTGGCCGGCCGAACATGAAGACCCCCGGCCCCTGCACCTGCCCGCACCCGTGCCACGGCTGGGCCGCCGCCACCACCGACCCCGGCGTCATCAACGCGCCCGCGTGGGCACGGGCGTGGCGCGACGCGGCAGCGGTGGCCTACCACCCCGGCGGCGCCGGTCTCACCGTCGTGGATCTCGACAACCCGGCCGCCATCGCGTGGGCGCGTGCGAGCCTGCCCGCCACCCGCATCGTGCGCACCACCAGGGGTGAGCACTGGCTCTACCAGGGCGCCATGCAGTCCTCCAACGCCGTACGGCCCGGCGTCGACATCAAGTCGACCATGGCCTATGCGCGGTGGCTCGGTCCCGGCACCGGCACCATCACGGCACTGCCGGAGGTCGTGCGCGCGCTGGCGGTGAAGGAGCCCTCCACGGTCCGGCCGGCGCCGCCCGCCGTCACCGTGCCCGCACGGGCCGGGGGCGGGGAGTGCCGCCACCGCACGCCCGCCTACCTGGACCGTGGCATCACCATGGCCGAGCAGCGCATCACCGAGGCCTCTGCTGCGGTGCACGCCACCGTCTACCGGACGTTCCTCGCCGTGCTGTCCACGCACGGCCGGTGCGGCTGCCTCACCGACGCCCACATGGCGCGGCTGTTCACCGCAGCCCAGGCCAAGGGCGAATCGGTCCGGCACTGCACCGACGCGTGGACCAACGCCCTCACCAGGTTGGGACTGTGACCGTGTCCGAGGACGAAAAGACTCCCGCCCGCGAGATCATCACCGACTACGCGCAAGAACATTTCCGGTACTTCCGCACCCCCGACGGGACCGTGTACGCCCAGAAGAACGGCCACCCCGTGGCCCGTCCGATCCGCTCCCAGGGCACCACGGGCAGCCACCGCCAAGAACTCATGGTCGGCCTGTTCAAGGACGGGCGCGGGGTGTTCAACGGGTCCGCTCTCAAAGAGGCGTTGGACCTGATCGAAGCGCTCGCGCTGTCGGAGGAGGTGCAGCCCGTCCACATCCGCGTCGCTCCCGGATTCGACGGGGCGACCTGGCTCGATTTGGGCCGCGATGACGGGCAGTCCGTGCGCATCCATCCGACCGGCTGGGACATTCTCACCCCCGACCCGCGCGAGGTGTGCTGGCGACGGACCCAGCTCACCGGGGAACTCCCCCTGCCGGCCAAGGACACCGACGGCAAGGGCATCGACCTCCTGCTCAGGCTCTGCAACTTCGCCAACGCGGAGACCGAATGCCTGGCCATCGCCTGGCTGATCGGCTGCCTCGGGCCGTCCGTTCCCGTCCCCGCCCCCTTCCTCACCGGCCCCCAGGGCGCGGGCAAATCCACCGGTGGGCGCATGCTCGTCAGGATCATCGAGGGCATGAGCGGTGACCTGCGCCGGGCCCCGAAGGACGAAGAGAACCTGATCGCGGCGGTGGCGGCCGGATGGGTCACCGCCCTGGACAACCTCTCCCACATGACGCCGGACCTGTCCGACGCCATGTGCTGCATCGTCACCGGCGCCGAAAGCGTCAAGCGCGCCCTGTTCACCGACGGGGACGTCTTCCGCGTCGGCTACCGCCGCCCCCTGCTCCTGACCGGCATCGACGTAGGAGTCATCCGCCCCGACCTCGCGGAACGGCTCCTGCCGCTCCGCTTGGAGCGGCCCCGCGTCCGACGCACCGAGGCCGAACTGTGGACGGAGTACGCGGAGGTTCTGCCCGTCGTCCTCGGCTCCCTCCTGGACCTCACAGTCAAGGTCCGCGCAGCCCAGGCGGAGACCCCCACCGACCTGCGGATGGCAGACTTCGCCCACCTGTGCGCGCAGTTCGACGCGGCAACCGGCCTCGGGGCGCTCCCCGCCTACCGCGCCAGCCTGGACGACCTCAACGACGACGTCATCGAGGGCGACCTCCTCGCACAGACCGTCCTCACACACGCCGACACCATCGAGCCGGGCACGGCACAGCGGATGACCTCCACCGAGTGGCTGCACTGCCTCAGCCGCCTCCACAGCGGCGACGAACTACGCCCCCTGCCCAAAGGCTGGCCCACCACGGGCAAAGTCCTCTCCGACCGCCTCAAGCGCCTCCAACCCACCCTCGCCGCACGCGGCGTCCTCATCGACACCGGCCGCACCAGCGAAGGCCGCTACCTCGAAATGACCCGCCCAACCACCCCACCCCCGCACAAGCAAGAGCGGGCGTTCTGACCCGGGCGCCGGTCGCCGGACAAGCAAGAAGAGCACCAGCCGCGGCAGCGTGCTCCTCTTGCTGTTCGGCGGAACGCCGCCCAAGGTCGCGCCGCGCAGCGGCTCCTTCTTCACGCTGTGAGGCGCAACGAACTACAGCAGACACCCCTCTCCTTTTTCCTAAGAGGGAAGACGCTGCGTCATCTGCGTCATGCAGGCCGAAAAACGACACCTGACCTGCGGCAACAGGCATGACGCAGACGGCCGCGCCTGCGTCATCCTGCGTCATCTGCGTCATGGGCTGCGTCACGGATGACACAGCCCATGACGCTGCCATGACGCACCCCCTAGCCGCCGCGTCACACAAAACCACAGGCCAGAAGCCTGAATGACGCTGATGACGCAATGACGCAGAAATCCGCACCTCGGACAGACACGCACTCCCGACAGGCACCCGCGCAGTGGACGCGGCAGCCGGCCGCCCTTCCCGCGTTACGACACCCACCTCCGAGCACTCCCACCACCGCTCAAGGAGCCGCATGGCAACCCCTCCCGCCATAGCCACACTCCGGGCCGGACTCCCCGACCGCTACCTCACCCCCGACGACATCGCCGAACTCTTCGACGTGCCCAAAGAGACCGTCTACGAGTGGCGCAAGAAGCGCACCGGCCCGCCCGGATTCCGCATCGGCAAACACATCCGCTACGACCCCGCCGCCGTCCAGCGCTACACCGCCGAACGCATGGCCGCCGACACCGCCCGCTGACCACCACCCCACCCGCACCACCCCGAGAGAGGGCCACCCCTGTGGCCCTCCCTCCGCCGTCTCCCAGAAGGGACCACCCACCACATGGCTGGCCACATCCAAGACCGCTGGTACAAGACCGAGGACGGACCTGACGGCAGGCCGCATCGGGTCAAGAGCGATCGTTACGGCACTGGCATGCGCTACCGCGCCCGCTACGTCGGCCCCGACGGCACAGAGAAGAGCAAGTCCTTCCCCGACCGACAGAAGCGCGCCGCCGAACAGTGGCTTACGCAGATCGCGGCCGACATGTCACGCGGCTCATACATCGACCCGCGCGCCGGCCGAATCACCTTCCGGCAGCACGCGGAAAAGTGGCTCGCCAGTCACACGACGGACATCAACGGCCACGACGCGGCAGAGCGCCGCCTGAGGCTGCACGTCTTCCCATACATCGGGACGCGGCCGGTCGCGTCCTTTCAGCCGGGGCACGTCCGTACGTGGCTGAGCGAACTGGCGAACGCGGTTCCCGCCGCTTCCTACCGCAGGATCATCTTCGGTCTCGTCTCTGCCATCTTCAGTGCCGCTGTCGATGACATGCTCATCCCTCGAAATCCCTGCCTCGCCCGGTCAGTTCGGGGCCCTCAGCCGGAACCATCGCGTGTAGTCCCTTGGACCCCGGAGCAGGTATCCGCCGTGCGGGCCTCCCTGCCTGAGCCGTTCCGAGCGATGGTGGACGTTGGCGGAGGTTGTGGACTGCGGCAAGGCGAGATCTTTGGGCTACCGGTCGATGAAGTCGACTTCGACGGCGGTTGGCTGGCCGTGCGGGTGCAAGTCAAGCGCGTGCGCGGCAAGTTCGTCTTCGCCCCTCCGAAGCGCGGGAAGACTCGCGACGTGCCCCTGCCGAGCGCTGTGGGTAGCGCCCTGCGCAAGCACATGGAGGACTTCCCCCCGGTCGAGGTCACGCTTCCCTGGCTCAAGCCGGACGGGCCGCCGGTCACGAAGAAGCTCATCTTCACGGGCCGTACCGGAGACAGCGTGCGGGCCAGTAATTTCGATGACCACCAATGGAAGCCCGCGCTCGTCTCCGCAGGGCTCATCCCAGCACCCCAGCCGGGCGAGCGGCACGCGTCCGCCCGCGAGCACGGAATGCACGCCCTCAGGCACTTCTACGCCTCCGTGCTGCTGGACGCTGGCGAGAGCATCCGGGCGTTGAGCACATACCTCGGGCATGGAGATCCCGGATTCACGCTGCGGGTGTACACGCACCTGATGCCCAGCAGCGAGGGGCGCACCCGGAAGGCGGTCGACCGGGTCTTCCGAACGCCCGGCAAGCGGCTGGACGGCCCAGGGACGGCCCAGGCGGCATGACGTGGCTCTGGCCAGGGACATACTCCCTGGCCAGAGCCATACTGGACCCGTGAACCGAGATTTCATCTACTTCTTCCCGCTGTACACGGGCATGACGATCCCGTACACGTCATGGCAGTCCCGGATGTGGCTGGACAGCTGGATCTAGGCCCTGTCCGGGCCTACGGCTTGGGTCGGCTGGAGCCGAGCAGGGCCAGACGGTCGGCATCGGGGCTGCCGGGCCCGGCGGTGCCGACCAGGAGGTACTGGCCGGGCGCGTCCTGCACCTCGAAGGTCTGGTAGGCGAGCGTCAGCCGCCCGGCCTGCGGGTGGTTGAAGGTCTTGGTCCTGCTGCCCAGACGGCCGACATCCTGGTGGCTCCACAGTGCCGCGAACTCCTCGCTCTCAGCGAGCAGGCCATCGACCAGGGCGAGGGTGCGGGGGTCGTGCCGCTCATGGCCGTGGGCCAGCCGCAGCGCTGCGACGGTGTCACGGGCCACGGTGGGCCAGTCGGCGAACAGTTCCCGGGCCGCCGGGTCACAGAACAGGGCACGCGCCATGCCGCGCGGGTCCGCGAGCGGGGAGAGCAGGGCGTCGGCCAGGGCATTCGAGGCGAGGACGTCCAGGCGCCGGTTGATGACGTAGGCCACAGCCGCCGGGAAGGCGTCCATCAGCCGCAGCAGTTCCGGTGCGACCCGCTGCACGTCCGGCGAGGGGGTTTCGGGGCGCGGCACGAGCCCGGCCAGGCGGTAGGCGTGCCAGCAGGCGTCGGAATCCAGGTGCAGAGCCCGCGCGAGGGCGTCGACGACCTGGCCGGAGGGATGCCGCTCGCGGCCCTGCTCCAGACGGGCGTAATAGTCGGCACTGACTCCTGCCAGGACGGCGACCTCTTCGCGCCGCAGTCCGCTGACCCGACGCCCTTGGGAGCGGGGAAACCCCACGTCGGCCGGGTGAAGGCGGGAGCGACGCGCCAGCAGGAACTCACCCAGTTCGTTGCCGCTCATGCCTGGATCGTACGCCGCCGGTCCTAGGAGCGGCGCACCCAGGAAGACCCGTCCTGCCGCTTGCGCACGATCGGGCACATCCTGGCAGGACCGGCCGACGCGCCACCCGGCCGTCGACATCTCGAAGGGCAGAACATGACCCACCCGTCCACCGCGGTCGACCCGAAGGTGGTCCTGATCACCGGGGCCAGCAGCGGCATCGGCGAGGCCACCGCCAGACGGCTCGCCGCCGCGGGCCACCACGTGGTTCTCGGAGCACGGCGCACCGACCGCCTCACCGTCCTCGCCAAGGACATCGGGTCCCAGGCAGGCAGCGCCCTTCCGCACGACCTGGACGTCACCGACCCGGCCAGCGTGCGGTCCTTCGTCGCAGCCGCCCAGGACCGGTACGGGCGCGTCGACGTCCTGGTCAACAACGCCGGGGTGATGCCGTTGTCGCGTCTGGACGCGCTGCGGGTCGACGAGTGGAACCGCATGATCGACGTGAACCTGCGCGGGGTCCTGCACGGCATCGCCGCCGTCCTGCCGGTCATGCGGGCCCAGCGCCGCGGGCACATCGTGAACATCTCCTCCGTCTCCGGACTGAGGGTCGACCCGACCGCAGCCGTCTACAGCGCCACCAAACACGCCGTCCGCGCCCTGTCGGAGGGCCTGCGCCAGGAGAGCCGGGAGCCGCGGGTCACCGTGATCAGTCCGGGCCTGACCCGAAGCGAGCTGACCGGGTCCATCGGCGACCGTGAGGTCAAGGACGCGGTCGAGGGACAGATGGGCATCGCGATCGCCCCTGCCGCGATCGGCGAAGCGGTCCTCTACGCCATCACCCAACCCGCCGACGTGGACGTCAACGAACTCGTCGTCCGGCCCACTGCCCAAGGATGAAAAGCACGATGGTGACCGAACAGCAGGTACGAGACTGGGTCGAGGGCTATGTGCGGGCCTGGACCACCGGCAGCAAGAAGGACATCGCCGCGCTGTTCACTCCGCAGGCCGAGTATCACGAATGGCCCTACGAGACCGACTGGGTCGGCCGTGAGGCGATCATCGACGGCTGGCTCGGCCGCACACCGTGGCAGGAGGGCGGTTGGGAATTCGAGTGGTCCGTCCTCACCGTCAACGGGGACACCGCGGCCATCGAGGGCACCGGCCGCTACAAGGAACTGGGCACCTTCGCCAACCTCTGGACGGTCACGTTCGACAAGAACGCCAAGTGCACCATGTTCCGCATGTGGAACAACCAGGTCTGAGTCACGTCAGGGCGCGTCCGGGCGATCGCCGGGCACACTGGCCGGTATGCCTGTCTCGCTGCATCACATCGTCATCGACGCCCACGACCTGCCCGCCCTCGCCCGGTTCTGGGCCGAGGTGCTGGGCTGGCGGATCCTGTCCGAGCGGGAGCGGGAGGTCGTGATCGGGCCCGAGGAGACCGCGCCGGTGGGCATCTGCTTCATGCCGGTGACGGACCGTAAGGCCGTCAAGAACCGCCTGCACCTCGATCTGACGTCCGCGGCGGAGGACCGGGAGGCCGAGATCGAGCGCATCCTCGCGCTCGGAGCCCGGAGGGCGGACGTCGGGCAGAGCGGCGGCGAGTCGTGGACCGTGCTGGCCGATCCGGAGGGGAACGAGTTCTGCGTGGTCCGCCCGAAGGAAACCCTGATCAGGTAGGGGCGTACTAGAACTCGACGGACTCGCCCAGGGGGATGCGGGCGTAGTCGGTGCCGCCTTTCATTTCGAGCCAGCGGTCGAAGTTGTCGAGGCCGAGGTCGCTGAACATGGCGTCGTGGATGGGGAA
>Ga0307517_10011194_pt1 | contig 12450 bp, 10 predicted proteins | sample 23_EM_MG_FD_194515 | JGI IMG/M metagenome (GOLD analysis project Ga0307517, IMG submission 194515) | Populus trichocarpa ectomycorrhiza microbial communities from riparian zone in the Pacific Northwest, United States - 23_EM | ecosystem: Host-associated > Plants > Roots > Unclassified | place...
GGCGGCGGTGCCCACGGCGAGCGCCCGCGCGCCCTCGTCCGCCGCGTTCCCCGCGAGGGTGAACGTGTAACCGGCCAGCACGGCCTGCCAGACCAGGATGAGCGTCACGAGGATGACCGGGGTCATGCCCAGGGTCTCCAGCGTCACCTGGCCGCGGTCGCCGCCGCGGTCGGCGCGGCGGGTGCGTTTGGCGGGTGGGCGGGCGTGGGCGGGGGCGGCGAGGCCGAGTTCGGCGGCGAGGGACCAGAGGCCTTGTTTGATGGTGGAGCGGTTGTCGAGGTCCTGGAGGCGGCCGGCGTCGACGACGGTCTGGAGTTCCTTGTAGGCGGCGGGGACTACGGAGGCCGCGATACGGGTGCCGGTGATGCGGGCGATGAGGGAGGGCTGGATCTCGGTGGCGCGGGTGTACCGGTTGACGGCGACGGTGACGTCCTGCGGCTTGCGGATCTGGAGCCGGTCCCACATGCGGACCATGCGCTTGGCGGCCCGTACGGCGACCACGTCCGGCGTGGTGACGAGGACGGCGGCGTCGGCGGTCTCGACGGCGACGGCGTTGGCGCTGGTCATCTGCGTACCGCAGTCGACGATGACGACCTCGTAGCGCTGACGCAGGGCGTGCAGTACGTGCCGGGCGGAGCGGTCGGTGACCTCCTCGCCGCGTTCGCCGTCGCCGGGGGCCAGCAGCAGGGCGGGACCGGCTTCGTGGACGTACATCGCGTCCTGGAGGATGCGGGTGGTGACGTCGGTTATGTCGGCGAGGTCGGCGAGGGAGCGGCGGAACTGGACGTCCAGGTAGGAGGCGATGTCGCCGCCCTGGAGGTCCATGTCGACCAGGGCCGTGGTCCTGCCCGCCGCATGGGCGGCCAGGGCGAGCTGGACGGCGGTGACGGTGGTGCCGACGCCGCCCTTGGCGCCGGAGACGGCGACGAGCCGGCCGCCGACGACGGCGGGGAGGGCGGCGCGCTGCGGCGAGAGGTGCCGCCGTACGCCGGTGGCCCAGGCGGCGGCGGCCTCGATGCGGGCGCCGAGCTCGTCGTAGGACAGGGGCAGGCCGATGACGCCGCGGGCGCCGGAGTCCATGGCGCCGGACATGACGGCGGGGCTGGGCTCGGCGGTCAGCAGGACGACGCCGACGGCCGGGAAGCGCAGCGCGATCTCGCGGATGAGCTCCAGGGCCGGCATCGGGGAGATGAGGTCGTGGACGACGACGGCCTCGGGGAGTTCGTCTATGCCGGCCTCGGCGGCGCGGGCGAGGGCCTCCAGGAGCGAGGTGGAGTCGGGGAGGGCGGGGGCCGGTTCGGCGGCGGGCAGTTGGCCGAGGAGGCCGGTGAGGGCGCGGGCGGTGTCCGGGTCGGGGGTGCCGGACAGGATCCGTACGGTCACGAGGTCACCCCGTCGCCCGCCAGGGTGTACGTGCGGTCGCGCGGGCTCGGCACGGTGGTGTCGCCGGGGGCGACCAGCGCCAGGCGTACGTGTTTGGCGAAGGACTCGGCGTAGGCGACGCGCTGGGCGTTGGCGGCGTCGAGGGCGAAGGTGATGGGGACGCCCTGGTCGGCGACCCGGGTGGAGTCGGAGTTGCTGTCGAAGGCCTTGATCTCGCCGACGTCGATGACCTGGGCGCTGGTGACGATGATCTGGGAGATGTCCGGGTCGGTGTCCTTGCGGCCGGCGAAGGTCGCGAAGATGTTGACCTTGTCCCCGGGCCGGATCTTGCCCGCCACGCCCGTCTCCGCGTCGATCATGATGGCGATCTCCATCTGCCCGGCCTGGAGGGCGGGCCGGTCGGCGACCATGTCGGTCTGGAGCAGCGAGCCGCTCTTGAGCTCGGTCGCGGCGATCTTCCCGGTCACCTCTGACAGGCTGTGCACGGCGGTGCCGGGCAGCCAGCGCTTGGGTATCTGGACCTTCTTGACCTGGGCGGCGGTCACGGACTCGTACGCCGGTACGTCCTTGGTCAGCCGGTAGGCGGTGACCTTCGACCCCACCTCGGACCGGGCGTCGCCGATGACCGCGAGCACTCCGGCGAAGGCGGCGATCGCGCACACGGCGGAGATCACGAGGAGGACGATGCCGCGACGCTGACGTGAATTCATAGGTGTGGGGCCCTAACGCTCTATCGCTCTTCTGCCGCTGCTGCCGCTGCTACCGGTGTTGCCGATACTGCTGCCGCTGTTGCCGATGCTGCTGACGCTGTTGCTTGCTACTACCACCGGTTGCGGTGTCCTTACCCGCCCATCGACCTTCGCAGAGCAGAAAAGGCACTGATCTCCGATGACTTCCAGTCCGCACCAGCCACAGGTGTCCCGCCGCACCGACGTCACGACCTGATAGAGCACGCCCACATCCGCGATGTACGCCACGAATTCGACCAGCCGGCCCGTCCCCCACCAGCTCGCCGAGTCCGGCGGCAGCGGGACCTCCCGGGTGAACTGCGTACGCCAGGCCTGCGCCAGCGCGCCCTTCACCCAACCCGGGTCCACCCCGTGCCCGGTGGCCACCGCGAGCTGGGTGAGGAAGGACGGCCCCGACGGCATGGCGGTCACGTCGGCCACGCCCAGGTACGGCTCCGGGTGGGCCAGCGCCGCGAAGAGCCGTCCGGGGACCAGGGACTTCAGGTGGGCGCCCACGGGGACGTCGATGCGGTCCAGCTTGGCGACCGAGCCGAGCAGCGCGCCCGAGTAGAGGTAGTGCGACAGCAGCCGGGCCGCGCCGGCCAGCACGCCGGGGCCCAGGTCGGTGTTGGCGAGCTGCCGGAGCTGCTCGACGAGCAGCGCACCGGCCAGCGGCGGCAGGTCGACGGGGACGATGGCCACCCGGTCCGCGTCCAGCGCGGCGCGCAGGGTGTGCATACGGCGGCGTACGGGGTCGGCCGGATCGGGTGGCACGAGGGCGACGACATGGCCGTACGCCTCAAGGGAGGCGACCACGCGCATGAGGTGTTGTTCGAGTGGGAGTGCAAGATCGTCCGCCGTGACCGCGATGACGCTCGACACCGCTACCGCACCTCCCTACGGCCGGGCATATGACCGGCCCCGCGGGCAGAGCCTATCGGTGGGTGACCATACCTGCGCACAAAGTCGCCGAACACTTGGCGAACTCGACACCCTCAACGCCTCCTCCCCGCAAAGGTATTGACCAATCCATTGGTCTGGACCACACTCGTTCGCGGAGTGGCCACTCGTGCAGCTCTTCCCCCGGCCCTGGCCCCAACTCCTCTCCCCCAGGAGGCAGTAGTGGAACGTGCGCTCAGAGCCCCAGCCCTCGTGGCGGCCGCAGCCCTCGCCGTGGCCGGTGTCGTCGCCGGCACCACCGGCACCGCCAGGGCCGCCGACGCCAACCTCGTCAGCAACCCCGGTTTCGAGAGCGGCCTTTCCGGCTGGACGTGTACGGCGTCCAGCGGCGCCGCCGTCAGCAGCCCCGTGCACGGCGGGTCCGCCGCGCTCAAGGGCACCCCCACCTCGTCCGACAACTCCCAGTGCACCCAGACCGTCAGCGTGAAGCCCAGCTCCAGCTACACGCTGAGCGCCTATGTGCAGGGCTCCTACGTCTACCTCGGCGCCACCGGCACCGGCACGACCGACCCGTCGACCTGGACGCCGTCGGCGACCTCGTACACCCAGCTCAGCACGAGCTTCACGACGGGCGCGAGCACCACCTCGGTCACCCTGTACCTGCACGGCTGGTACGCCCAGCCCGCCTACTACGCCGACGACGTGAGCCTCACCGGCCCGGCGGGCACCGCCACCCCGACGGCGACAGCGACGACCACCACCACGCCGACGCCCACTCCGACGCCGACGCCGACCCCCACCCCGACGCCCACGGCCACCAGCACCGGCGGCACCGCCCTGCCCAAGCACGCCCTCACCGGCTACTGGCAGAACTTCAACAACGGCGCGACCGTCCAGACCATCGCGCAGGTGCAGGACCAGTACGACATCATCGCCGTCGCCTTCGCCGACGCCACGACCACGGCCGGCGCGGTCTCCTTCACCCTCGACTCGTCCCTGAACTACTCGGTGTCGCAGTTCAAGGCCGACATCGCGGCCAAGAAGGCGGCCGGCAAGAAGGTGATCGTCTCGGTCGGCGGCCAGAACGGCACGGTCAGCGTCAGCGACTCCACCTCGGCCACCAACTTCGCCAACAGCGTCTACACGCTGATGCAGACCTACGGCTTCGACGGGGTCGACATCGACCTGGAGAACGGCCTCAACGCCACCTACATGACGCAGGCCCTGCGAGCGCTCTACGCGAAGGCCGGCTCCGGCCTGGTCATCACCATGGCCCCGCAGACCATCGACATGCAGTCCACGTCCACCGGCTACTTCGCGACCGCGCTCAACATCAAGGACATCCTGACCGTCGTCAACACCCAGTACTACAACAGCGGTTCCATGCTGGGCTGCGACGGCAACGTCTACTCCCAGGGCAGCGTCAACTTCATCACCGCCCTGGCCTGCATCCAGCTCCAGAGCGGCCTCGCGCCCTCCCAGGTCGGCCTGGGCCTGCCCGCGTCCACCAGCGCGGCCGGCAGCGGCTATGTGTCACCGAGCGTGGTGGACGCCGCGCTCGACTGCCTCACCCGGGGCACGAACTGCGGCTCCTTCAAGCCGTCCACGACCTACCCGGCACTGCGCGGGGCGATGACCTGGTCCACCAACTGGGACGCGTCCAACGGCAACTCCTTCTCCGGCACGGTCGGTCCCCACCTCGACACGCTGCCGTAAGCCCGGTGGCCGGGCGGGCCCGGGAGAGGACCCGCCCGCCCGGCCACCGCTCAGCCCATTGCAGGCCCGGAATCCGTTGAGGATTCCGGGCCCGAATGTGTTTTTGCCAGGGATCATGCGGGTTTGCGGCACCGCGAAATGACGGATTTACGAACCCAGAGGTACAGACCTCTTGTGGCCGTTCGCGGCGGGCCTTTAGCCTCCGTTGTGCATTCTGAATCGAGCGTTGCACATGTTGCAATACCCTCGCGAGAGAAGCTCCCCATGAACCGTTCACACCGTCCCTCCCGCAGAGCCCTTCCTGTTCTGCTGCTCGCCGCCGGGCTCGCGGCCGCAACGGCCTGCGCTCCCTCCACCTCCTCGAACCAGGGATCGAGCAGCGACGCCAAGAGCGGCACCCTGCGCGTCTGGCTGTTCCAGGAGGTCAACAACGCCCCCAAGCAGAAGGTCGTCGCCCAGGCCGTCTCGGAGTTCACCAAAGCGCACTCCGGCACCAAGGTCGATGTCACCTACATCCCGATCGCCACCCGCGCCGAGAAGATGAAGGCCGCGTTCAACGACCCCAAGAGCGCCCCGGACGTCGTGGAGTTCGGCAACACCGACACCGCCGGCTACGTGGCCGACGGCGGACTGGCCGACATCAGCGCGGAGTTCGCCGCCTGGGCCGACGCCAAGAACGTCACGGACTCCGTGAAGTCCTCGGTCAGCGTGGGCGGCAAGGTCTACGGCGTCCCCTGGTACGTGGGCGTACGGGCCCTGTACTACCGCACCGACGTCTTCAAGTCCCTTGACCTGAAGCCCCCGACGACACAGGCCGAGCTGATCACCACGGCGCGGAAGATCCACGCGGAGAACTCCCAGCTCTACGGCGTGGCGTCGGGCGCGATGAACGTCTTCGGCATGCTGCCGTTCGTGTGGGCGAACGGCGGTGACCTGGCCACGGAGAAGAGCGGCAAGTACACCGCGGCGATCGACAGCGCGGCGTCCAGGAAGGGCGTCGCCGCCTACACCAGCCTGATCGCGAAGACCAACTGCCCGCCCGCGCAGTGCGCGGCCATGGGCGGCGACGCCGGAATCCAGGCCTTCGCCTCCGGCAAGTCCGCGATGGCGATCGGCGGCGACTACAGCCACGCGGCCGTCGAGGCGGGCGCGGTGAAGGGCAAGTACGCGGTGGTTCCGCTGCCCGGTCTCACCCCGGGCTCGATAGCGCCGGCCTTCGCGGGCGGCAACAACCTCGGCGTCATGAAGAGCACCTCGCACCGCACCCTCGCGGCGGACTTCACCGAACTGCTCGGCGGGGCCGCGTACCAGCAGAAGATGTTCGACGCGATGGGCAACATGCCGGCGCTGAGCGACGTGCAGTCGGCGGTCGCGAGCAAGACCGCGTGGGAGGCGCCGTTCGTCAAGACGCTGCAGTCGGGCACCAAATTCGTGCCGGTGACCCCGGCCTGGAGCGCGATCGACTCGCAGGCGGTGATCCCGACGATGATGCAGGAGATCGTCACCGGCAAGAAGTCCGTCGACCAGGCCACCGCCGACGCGGCGAAGAAGATGGACGCCGCCTTCGCCTCAGCCGGCTGAACAGGACCTCGCACATGGCTCGTGACCTCGATGTCAGGTCCGACGTCAGCTCCCTCCCCCGTCCGGTTCCCCGCCCGCGCAAGCCGGTCAAGGGAAACCGGACGGGGGCGGGGCGCTGGACGCCGTGGCTCTACCTCGCCCCCGCCCTCATCCTCCTCGGCGGCCTGCTGGTCTACCCGATCTACCAGCTCGGCCTGATCTCCTTCCTGCGCTACACCCAGGCGCAGGTCAGCGGCGGGCAGCCGACCGCCTTCGTGGGCCTCGACAACTACGACGCCCTCTTCAAGGACCCTCAGTTCTGGCAGGTCCTGCTCACCACCCTGCTGTTCGCGGGCGCCTGCGTGGTGTGCACCCTCGCCGTCGGCAGCGCACTGGCCGTCCTCCTCACCAAGGTGCGCGCGCTGCCGCGGCTGCTCCTGATGTTCGCCGCGCTCGGCGCCTGGGCCACCCCGGCCGTCACCGGCTCCACCGTCTGGGTCTTCCTCTTCGACTCCGACTACGGCCCGGTCGACAAGACCCTGGTGTGGCTCGGCCTGACCGGCTTCCAGGACTACTCCTGGACGTACGGGCGGTACAGCGCCTTCGCCCTGGTGCTGATGGAGATCGTCTGGTGCTCGTTCCCGTTCGTCATGGTGACCCTGTACGCGGGCATCCGGGCGATCCCGGCCGAGGTCCTGGAGGCGGCGGCGCTGGACGGCGCGTCCGCCTGGCGCACCTGGCGCAGCGTCATGGCGCCGATGCTGCGGCCGATCCTGCTGGTGGTGACCATCCAGTCGGTCATCTGGGACTTCAAGGTCTTCGGCCAGATCTATGTGATGACCAGCGGCGGCGGCATCGCCGGCCAGAACCTCGTCCTCAACGTGTACGCGTACCAGAAGGCGTTCGCGTCGTCCGAGTACGGACTCGGCTCGGCGATCGGGGTCGTGATGCTGCTGATCCTGCTCACGGTGACGCTGGGCTATCTGAGGCTGCTGCGGCGGCAGGGGGAGGAACTGTGATCCGGATTCCCTACGTGCGGATACGTCGTCCTCACCGGCTGGCCGCCGAGGCCTCGGCGGTGCTGATCGCCCTGGTCGTGGCCTTCCCGCTGTACTGGATGGTGCTTTCGGCGTTCAAGCCCGCCGGGGAGGTGCAGTCGCTGCACCCCAAGCCGTGGACGCTGCACCCGAGCCTGGACTCCTTCCGGCGGGTCTTCTGGCAGGAGGACTTCGGGCGGTACTTCCTCAACAGCCTGCTCGTGGCGGGCGCGGTGGTGGTGCTGTCCGCGCTGGCCGCGTTCCTCGCGGCGACGGCCGTGACGCGCTTCCGGTTCCGCTTCCGCACTACCGTGCTGATCATGTTCCTGGTCGCGCAGATGGTCCCGGTGGAGGCGCTCACGATTCCGCTGTTCTTCCTGATGCGGGACCTGGGCGACGCCGTCCCGGGCGTCGGCCTCAACACGCTGGGCTCGCTGATCCTGGTCCATCTGGCCTTCTCCCTCCCCTTCGCGGTGTGGATGCTGCGCGGATTCGTCCGGGCGGTCCCGGAGTCGCTGGAGGAGGCGGCGATGATCGACGGCGCGAGCCGGGCCCGCTTCCTGTGGCAGGTGCTGTTCCCGCTGGTGCTGCCGGGCCTGGCGGCGACCAGCATCTTCTCCTTCATCAGCACCTGGAACGACTTCCTGTTCGCCAAGTCGTTCATCATCAGCGCCACCGAGAACTCCACCCTCCCGATGGCCCTGCTGGTCTTCTTCAAACCCGACCAGAACGACTGGGGCGGCATCATGGCGGGTTCCACCGTGATGACCCTGCCCGTGCTGGTCTTCTTCGTCCTCGTCCAGCGCCGACTCGTCTCCGGCCTCGCCGGGGCCGTGAAAGGTTGAACCACACCATGGACCTCGTCCCCGCCCCGCTGAGCTGCCGCCCCGTCGAGGGCGCGTCCTACGTCATCGACCGGCACACCGCCCTCTCCGCCGGCCCCGGCACCGAGGACGTCGCCCGCTGGCTGCGGTCCACGCTGGGGGCCGCGACCGGCCTGCCGCTGCCACCGGGAGAGGGCTCCGGCATCAGCCTGTCCGTGGACGGCGCCCTGGCGCCGGAGGCCTACCGGCTGACGGTGGACGCGGCGGGCGTACGCATCGTGGGCGGCGGGGCGGCCGGGGTGTTCTGGGGCGTCCAGACGCTGCGGCAGCTCCTGGGGCCGGACGCGTACCGGCGGGCTCCGCTCGACCCGGCGGCGCTGTGGCGGGTGCCGGGCGTCGAGATCGACGACGCGCCCCGGTTCGGCTGGCGCGGCATGATGCTGGACGTGGCCAGGCACTTCATGCCCAAGGACGGCGTGCTGCGCTATCTCGACCTGCTGGCCGCGCACAAGCTCAACGTCCTGCACCTGCATCTGACCGACGACCAGGGCTGGCGCGTGGAGATCAAGCGCTATCCGCTGCTGACGGAGGTCGGCGGCTGGCGGGCGCGTACCAAGGTCGGCCTGCGGGAGAGCGCCCTGTGGGACGAGCGGCCGCACGGCGGCCACTACACCCAGGACGACATCCGCGAGATCGTCGCCTACGCCGCCGAGCGGCACATCACCGTCGTCCCCGAGATCGACATCCCCGGCCACTCGCAGGCCGCCATCGCCGCCTACCCGGAACTCGGCAACACCGACGTGGTGGACACCACCGCCCTGGAGCCCTGGACGGGATGGGGCGTCAACCCCAACGTGCTGGGCGTCTCGGACGCCACCCTGGCCTTCTACGAGAACGTCTTCGCGGAGGTGCTGGAGCTCTTCCCCTCCCCCTTCGTCCACATCGGCGGCGACGAGTGCCCCAAGGAGCAGTGGAAGGCCAGCCCCGCCGCCCAGCGGCGCATCGCGGAACAGGGCCTGGCCGACGAGGACGAGCTGCAGAGCTGGTTCGTACGCCACTTCGACGGCTGGCTGGCCGAGCGCGGGCGGCGGCTGATCGGCTGGGACGAGATTCTCGAAGGGGGCCTGGCGCCGGGCGCGGCGGTCTCCTCCTGGCGGGGTTACGCGGGCGGAATCGACGCGGCACGGGCCGGCCACGATGTGGTCATGTGCCCCGAGCAGTACGTCTACCTGGACTGGCGGCAGGCCGAGGGCCCGGACGAGCCGGTGCCGATCGCGCATGCGCGCACGCTGGAGGACGTCTACCGCTTCGAGCCGGTGCCGGACGGGCTCACCCCGGAGGAGGCCCGGCATGTCATCGGCGCCCAGGCCAACGCCTGGAGCGAGGTGATGGACTCCGCCCGGGTGGTGGACTACATGTCCTTCCCCCGGCTGTGCGCCTTCGCCGAGGTCGTGTGGCACCGCCTGCCGCCGCCCGCCGAACGGGACTTCGCCGGCTTCGCGGCCCGTATGGACGCCGCGCACTACGGCCGGCTCGACGCGCTGGGCGTGGAGTACCGGCCGCCGGGCGGCCCGCTGCCGTGGCAGCGGCGCCCGGGGGTCGTCGGACGGCCGAAGGACGGGCCGCCGCCGAGGCGTTGACCCGGTCCCCGGTCGGTCAGTCCAACACGGCCAGGGCGTCGATCTCGATGAGCAGACCGGCCGGGAGCCCGACATAGACGGTGGTGCGGGCGGCCGGGGGGCTCTTGAGGTCGGCGAAGAAGTCGTTGTAGATCTCGTTGAGTTCGGCGAAGTGGGCGGTGTCGGTGAGGTAGACGCGGATCATGACCGCGTCCTCCCAGCTCGCGCCGCCCGCTTCCAGGACCGACTGAACGTTGGCGAGGGTCTGCAGGGTCTGCTCGCGCAGCGAGGGCCCGACCGGGACCGGCGCCCGGCCCTCGACGGCCGGGCCGAAGCCGACCTGACCGGCGACCTGGAGGATGTTGCCCTTGCGGACGCCGTGCGAGAACCTCGCGGGCGGTGCGGCGTGGGTGGCGGGAGTGATCGCGGTCTTGTCGCTCATACGGTCTCTTCCTCTTCCTCGGTGGCAGCGGTCGGTGCCGGTCTTCCGGACATCTCCCGGCTGATGGCCTCCGCCGTACGGAGGATCAGCGGGCGCAGCTTCAGCAGTTCCTCGGCGGTGACGACGACATTGGGCGCGGAGATCGAGCAGGCGGCCGTGACCCGGCCGTCGGCGCCGCGGATCGGCGCGGCCACGCAGTTGATGGACTCCTCGTGCCCGCCCAGGTCGCTGGCCCAGCCCAGTTCGCGGGCCCGGGTCAGCTCGTCGAGGAAGGCGGCGGCGTCGGTCACGGACTTCGCGGTGTAGCGCGGGTACTGGAGGTTCTCGGCCAGGACACGGCGCTCGGACTCCGGCAGGTCGGCGAGCAGCAGCTTGGCGACGGCGGCGACGGTGATGGCGACGGGCCTGCCGATCCGTGAGTACATGCGGACCGGGTAGCGGCTGTCGACCTTGTCGATGTAGATCACCTCGCCGTCCTCGTAGACGGCGAGGTGGACGGTGTGGCCGGTCTTCTCGTTCAGCGCCAGGAGGTGCGGGTGCGCGATGCCGCGTACGTCGAGGTTCTCCAGCGCCTCCTGGGCCAGGGCGAAGAGCCGGGAGCCGAGGCGGTAGCGCTGGTCATCCTGGCGGTAGACCATGCCGTGCTCGTGGAGGGTGCGCAGCAGGCGCAGCGCGGTGGACTTGTGGACGTCCAGGCGGGTCGCCACCTCGGCCAGGCTGGCGGGTCCCTCGGCGAGCAGGGGCAGGATGCTCAGCGCGCGGTCCACTGTCTGGCTCATGTTCTCGCGTCCTCATGTCGTTGACCCGGCACTGGCCGGGATGTTAGACAACGTGAAGCACAGTACGCAACATTCATTGCGAATATTGCAACGGGAGGGGCTTCTCTTGGGACTCGACGAGCTGTACGACGAACAGATCGACCACCGCTTCAAGGGACTGCCCGCCGACGCCGCGGGCCTCACCGTGCGCGAACTCGCCGCCCAGCGCCGCTCGCTGTTCGACGGCGGATTCACCACACCGCTGCTCACGCTCTCCGCCCCCGCCCTGGAGCACAACCTCACCCAGCTCGCCGCGTACTCCCGCGCGTACGGCCTGGACTTCGCGCCGCACGGCAAGACCTCCATGGCCCCGCAGCTCTTCGAGCGGCAACTCGCCCACGGGGCCTGGGGCATCACGGCCGCCATGCCGCACCAGGTGCGGGTGTACCGCGCGTTCGGCGTCCGGCGCGTCTTCCTGGCCAACGAGCTGGTCGACGCGGCCGCGCTGCGCTGGCTCGCCGCCGAGCTGGACGCCGATCCGGACTTCCGGTTCATCTGCTACGTCGACTCCGTGCGCGGCGTCGAGCTGATGGACGCCGCGCTGACCCGGCGCGTCGACGTGGTCGTGGAGCTGGGCACCGACGGCGGCCGCACCGGCGTACGCGGCCCGGGCGCCGCGGCCGAGGTCGCCGACGCGGTGGCCGCCGCGCGGCACCTGCGGCTGGTCGGGGTCGCGGGGTACGAGGCCGCGGCGGCGGACGCCGGCGCCTGGCTCGGCGAACTGGTCGCCCTGGCACAGCGGTTCGACGCGGCGGGGCGCTTCGCGGACACCGACGAGATCGTGCTGAGCGCGGGCGGCAGCGAGTGGTTCGACCTCGTGGCGAAGGCCTTCGAGCCGGTCGGCGGGCTGTCCCGGCCCGTCCTGAAGCTGCTGCGCTCGGGTGCGTACGTCAGCCATGACGACGTCCACTACCGCGAGCTCACCCCCTTCCACGAGCGCATCCCCGACAAGGGCTCCCTCGAACCCGCCCTGCGACTGTGGGCCCAGGTCGTCTCCCGGCCCGAGCCGGGGCTCGCGCTCCTCAACGCGGGCAAGCGCGACGCGCCCTACGACCTCGGCCTGCCCGTCCCGCAGCTCGTGCGGCGCCCCGACGGCACGACCCGCCCGGCCGACGGCCTGACCGTCACCCGCCTGGCCGACCAGCACGCCTTCGTCCAGGTCGCCCCGGGCGCGGAGCCGGATCCGCAGGTCGGCGACTGGGTCGCGCTCGGGCTCTCGCACCCCTGCACGGCCTTCGACAAGTGGCAGCTCATCCCGCTGACGGACGCGGACGGCGCCACCGTCGGCGACTACATCCGGACCTTCTTCTGACCATGGATCGCTGACCATGGACCTCGTACTGCGCGGCGCCCGGGTGGTCGACGGCACCGGCGGACCCTCGTACACCGCCGACGTCGGCATCCGGGAGGGCCGGATCGCCGA
>Ga0307517_10011195_pt1 | contig 12450 bp, 13 predicted proteins | sample 23_EM_MG_FD_194515 | JGI IMG/M metagenome (GOLD analysis project Ga0307517, IMG submission 194515) | Populus trichocarpa ectomycorrhiza microbial communities from riparian zone in the Pacific Northwest, United States - 23_EM | ecosystem: Host-associated > Plants > Roots > Unclassified | place...
GTCATATTTTAAAAAAATATTATTATTTTAAATTTTAATCACAAAAACTATTATAATATCAAACTTATATTTAAACTATATAATAATCAAGTAACTAAAATCTGTTTTTTTTTATTTTTTTTCTCGAGAACAACAAAGTCATGCCTTGACAAAATGGTCTATTACGACAGCACTGGCAAAGAAAAACAAGGCCTTTTGACTTTTCGTCCACTCTACCCTTATCCTTATCCTCTTCGTATAGGTAGGAAGTAGGTGCGAATATCCTCCAAGTTTTGATGGCTTCCGCAAGATCTATCCTTTTTTATTTTTTCGGCCATGGTTTCAAAATGCTTCCATCTCCCTCCCCGACTAATGGTCTGTTATTTATTAATCGAAGAGCTAATTCTCCAAACCCAATTGCCACATCCCCAAAAATTCTAAGCATGTGGCAAGCCACGGCCATGCCTCAAGAGGAAAGTGTCTCCTAACTTTTTTTTACTTTTTTTTTTTAATGAAATTAGAAATTATGATAATAATTGTTTTTTAAAGTATATTTTATTTAAAAATTTATTTATTAAAAAAATTAAAAATATTGTTGAAATAAAAAAACAAAACACTGTTGACAAGAAAGGACAAAGTTTGTCCTTTTATGAAGGAATAAAAAATCATAACACCCCTTCCTAAAGAGGAAAGGTTATAGTTCCTAATATTATTTAACAACCATAATTCCAAAATATCTTGGAGAAGAATAGGCATGGAGTATAAGAATAAATGTTTTCAAACTTTTTTTTTTCTGGGTTACTGATGATTATCCTTTCTGTTCCCCCAACTAGTCATTCTTCCCCCTATATATATATATATATATATATATATATATATATATATATATATATATATATATATATCTTATGCTTTTCGACAAAGAACATTATATGTTCATATCATATCTTACTTTTATTTAGAAAAACATTCACCGTACTTATGTTAGAGTTACCGTTTGAAATCTTTTTAAGAATAATTATAATAGTGTATGGAGGTATAAATATGTAAAATTCAAACTGTCAGCTTCGCGTATGAAAACTAAAAAAGAATACAATTAAATTCAAGGCATATATAAGAACCCTAATGTGGTGAGTGTGTGTCGAGGCTCCAACCTCCAAAAAAAAGAAACTTATTTACAATATTCAAATAAATAATTAAGTTAAACAAAAAATAAATAAATGATGTCACCTCAACATTCAAATCGTGACTCGGAATCTTGATGTTTCTTATTGTGAAATTTACGAAGAATATTTGACATGGTTGGTTGCCATGAATGGCCGGCATGATTCTTGATCCAAAGTACTTAATTCCTAGCATTTCTTCTTAATTAGGTCCTCTCTTTGTTTTCCCTTTTTCTCCATTTTCATTGAAGTTGTCTTGGCTAAACTCATAATTGTTCGTATATATCTTCTGTTTTTATCGATTTTTTTGGAAAAAAAACTCTTCTATTACTAATTTGGTTAATTGAATATTCTTATTCTTATTTTTAATCAATTAAACACAACTTATCTACTATTTTATTATTGACTAGGTGATGTTGCGTTGAGATTTCAATCACCTTTTCAATTCAATTCGATCAAAAATATATATTAGGGTTAGGAAATTCTTGTAGAGAATATAGTTTTTTTAATTAACAAGATGAGAGATATATTTCCCCACCGATTAATCAAAACAAACAAACAAATAAAATCTTGGTCATTCTTAGTTAAGTGTATGTTTTAAATAGCATTTCAACAAGAATTTTCGAAAATATTGATTTTCTTAAATTAATTTTTTCTAATGTTTTTGAATATTTTTGATGTATTTATATAAAAATAAATTTTTAAAAATAAAAAAATATTATTTAAATAAAATAATTACCGTAGATCTCGGAAAGTCATTTATAGTCAAAACTTTCAAACTTGCTCGGTCCATTTATAACGCGACAAGATCATGAGGATGCGTGATTTTACGAGGATTGATCACGCATGATTGACGTGAATAGATGAAAATAAAAAGCAATCACGTTACCAAAATGGTTACAAAAATATGGATTGACAAATAAATTTATAAGTATTTCATGATAAAAAAACAGATATAAAGATAATAAAAAATATAAAAACCATGAAAATATATTTAATTAAAAATATGATAATAAATCAATTTTTAAAATAAATCCCCAACCCGATTATCTCCTTTTCCTCTACTTAAATAAATGTGTTATAATTAGCCGGAAAAAAAAGGTCCATCCACAACAAAAATTAAACGAACAAGGGCAGTTTTGACAAAAGAAAAGTCGCCACAAGGAGTGGCTGTGATTCCCTGCGAAACTCGGAAAAACAGAGGACGTAACTGATGTCGGCACATAGATTTCACGTGCACGAAAGGGATAAACATCAACTTTCTTGACGAAAATACCCCTCTGACCCCACGGGCAAAGAGCACTATAAAATCACTTTTATCAGCACCATCTAACAGCATCTATGTCTCTGCGTGGACGGCTCTCGTAAACCCAGCTTGCGTTCTCCTATTGGACGAACGTCACATCACAGGCGCCTACCCATTCATGATTGATCCACGTCTCTATAGACAGCTGCCCCACTAAACAATTGTTAATTGTTTTTCTAACCCAATTATTATATTAAATTCTGGTTTTGTCCAGCTTTTGAATTCTCTTTCACATTACAATTGTTAATTCTTTTTTCTAACCCAATTATTATATTAAATTCTGGTTCTGTCCAGCTTTTTAACTCTTTTTTACATTCAGCTCGAATAGAAACAGTAAGAAGCTTACAGGCAATTTCATTTTGATTACAGGTTCAATTAAAGAAGAAATCAAAGATAATAAATTTGTTATAAATGATCTGCACAAGTTGAAACATTGAAGAAATTAATTTTGACTATGAAAAATTGGTTTGCAAATAGAGGTAAATAAATTTACTTTCACGCTCATTAACATACGTGTTTGGAAGCATGGTTACGGTTGTTTTTCAAATTACTTTTCACTCGAAAATGTATTAAAATAATATTTTTTTATTTTTAAAAATAATTTTTGACATCAGTACATCAAAATGATCTAAAAACTAATTTAAAGTAAATAAAAAAATAAAAAATTTTAAATTTTTTCAAAAACGCTTTTTTTAAGTGTTTGAAGAGTGAGTTTTATTTTTTTAAATATTAAATTAATATTTTTTTAATAATTATGATGTAATAAATTTTTAAAAAATATTTCAATATATATTTTTTTAAAAAAATTTACATTATATGCGAAAAAAATCCAAGTTTCATAAATCTTAAAATTATCTATAAAAGAAAATTCTAATTTAACTCATTGAAACTTAACCCTCATATCAACCTCCAGCATATTTTGAACATGTTTTAAAACGGAGCTTGTAGAATATATTCATAAAATTCAAATCTAATTTAATAATTAAATTGAAAATTATATTAATTTTTACTCGAAAACTCGTTTAACTTGTCAAAATTTCTTATCAGATGTGAACTAGCCTATCTACGTACACACACATACTAGTAATTTGTTTATATTTTAAAACTATGATTAAGAAGAATAAATATAAAAATAATGTTTTTCACTCTAGCTACAGTTTCTACCATGATATTACAGTGTGGGGATTTCTTGTAAGAAAACATATTAAACTCTTCCATTCCACTGTCTTAAATCTACTAAAAAAATAGAAAAAGGTGAAAAGACAGTCGACACTTGGCGCATCCAGAAGCCCTAAATAATCGGGGAAGAAGGAAACCAAAGACATACTTGGAAACGCAGACGGAGAAAGAACGAAGCCAGCAAAAACAAAGAGACTTGACCAGTAATACAAACACAAAATCGAAGTATATGGTTAGCTGTTCTTCCTTTACTCTCTACTCTCTCATTGCTTACGACTCTGTATATTCTCTAGTAGTGTCTTTATCGTCTTAATTAACCATCTTGGATTGATTTCTGCTGGCTCTAAGCTTCTTCTTGATCTTTGTTCTTGATGCACCAGCTTTATGGTTTGCATGCTTTAGACCTTTTCTTTTTTTCCCTTTGCTACTCCTCTTATTGAATGTGTTCTCAGGTTCGTGCTTTTTTTGTTTTGAAAAATAAAAAGTTGAAGACTTTTTTACTTTTTTTATGCGGGATTTGGTTGATAAGTATCATCACGGGATTGGAAATGCAATAAGGCTAGGGTTTTTAACTTTTTTTTGGCTTTAGTTGTCAGATTTTTTAGCTGTTTTGACCCTGTTTTATCCAGATATATTGAAAATGGGGACTAATTTCAATTTCAAGAGCTTCACAAATGACCCGTCAGATGCCGGTGGTGGCCGGCCACCGGGGAATTTTCCGTTGGCTAGTCAGTCATCGATCTATTCTTTAACGCTTGAAGAACTTCAAAACACCATGGGAGGATCATTAGGGAAGGATTTTGGGTCAATGAACATGGATGAGCTGTTAAAGAGTATATGGAGTGCAGAGGAGACGCAGACCGTGGCAACAGCAACCTCTGCTGGGGTACAAGATGGTGTTGGTCTCCAGCGACAGGGCTCGCTGACGCTGCCGCGGACACTGAGCCTGAAGACGGTGGATGAGGTCTGGAAAGACATGTCAAAGGAATATGCTATTAATGGGACTAGTGCTGGAGTTGCTAATAATGTGCCCCAGAGGCAGCCTACCTTAGGAGAGATAACTTTGGAGGAGTTCTTGGTGAGAGCTGGGGTGGTGAGGGAGGATATTCCAGTGGCTGCAAAGGCTAATACTAATGGTGGATTTTTTGGTGATTTATCGCGGTTAGCCAATAATAGTTCAGCAATTGGGTTTCAGCAGAATAGGGGTGTGGGATTGAATAACAATAATACCAATCAAATCTCGTTGCAATCTTCGAATTTGCCTTTGAATGGTAACGGGTTTAGATCAAATCAGGCACAGGTGCAACAGCAGCAGCAACAACAAATATTTCCTAAGCAGCCTAATATGGGATATGTGACACAGATGCCTCCACAAAGTAGTCCTGGAATTAGAGGTGGAATTCTGGGGATTGGAGATCAAGGGATCAATAGCAATTTGATGCAGGGTGGAGGGATGGGAGTGGTTGGATTAGGTGTCGCTACAGGGTCACCTGCGAACCAGCTGTCATCGGATGGAATTGGGAAGAGTAATGGGGATACATCTTCAGTATCTCCAGTGCCTTATGTATTTAGTGGAAGTGGAAGGGGAAGGAGAGCAGGTGGCGCAGTTGAGAAGGTGGTTGAGAGGAGGCAGAGGAGAATGATTAAGAACAGAGAGTCAGCTGCAAGGTCTCGTGCTCGCAAGCAGGTGATTATCTTGTTTGATATTGTACTTATAATCTACTGGTTTATACAAATAGGTCTTGATTTTAGTTTGTAAGTTTGCTGCAGATTCAATTTCGGTATACTAGTTTGAAATCTGTTCTTGCTTGAATTGAAACTCTTCCCTAATCTAGAAGCAATTTAAATATCTTAAGATAAAAGAATGTGAGAAAAGTACGAATCTTCTGTGTTTTCGATGTATCCAATACCATGATTATTTCCTGTGTTTTTTCTTACAACTGCACAAGAGTTCTTGTACACTGCACCGAAGTAGAGGAAAGCCAATAATAGTTCATTGGCCGTGTTTTACTGACTGAAGTTGCTAGACACTTGATAAGTGTCCATATAAACAAACTTGCTGTGCAAATGAGAAGAAAGAAGAATGAACCTTTGTATTTAGTTTTTTACACAAATAAGTTGTTTTGAAATATTCCCTATTGTCACATGTTTTATGTCACCCAAAGTTAAGAAAGAAAAAACATCACAAGTTTCATCTTCTTGTGGTTCATGAATTTTGCTAGCCATTAACCTTCTACTTTTATCATCTATGGCCACGCTGCATACCAAAACATCATGAAAGATTATGGGGCAGAATAGTAATGTGATAGCGATCTGAAATGACAAGATGAGAGTTTTTGAGAAGTCAAGGTCATGAGAAGTTATAAGGATCCCGTTTGTTACAAGGTATAAATGGTTTAAGGATCGCAACATGAAATTGAACTTGTATTGGGCCAAACTCAACAAACATTAATTAGAAGTTCAACCCCTTCGCTTTATTTCGAATCAAAACATTATATGGGAGTATAAGTAGATATTTAAAAAATAGAGTGTGTTTCATTCTTACTTTTAAGCATGTTCTCAGTATATACTGTTTTTTCTCATTTCTATTTTTACCAGGCTTATACGATGGAATTGGAAGCAGAAGTGGCAAAGTTAAAAGCGGAAAACGAAGAATTGCAGAAGAAACAGGTATTTTAGCTTTTATTGCACTCACAATTATGTGTGCCTGCCATATCACACCCACACACTCGTATTATCAGTATCATCTACAAATTCAAAATCCGTGTTTAGCTCTCATTGATTGTGGTTTGGTTGCTGCAGGCTGAAATGATGGAAATGCAGAAAAATCAGGTGCCAAATCTATCTACTACTCAAAATAGAACGAATAATCTTACCTTTTTGCTCATAACATGTCTAATGGCCAGTCAATGCTGCTAGCTATATCATTTTCTTATCCGCTTGGTGATTTGAATAGTCTGCATGAATTTTCCCACTTTGTTCTTTATTACGGATGTCCAAGCCAAGGTTACTAAAAGGAAAAACATCAAAACATAACGAATAATCATGCCTATTTGCTCATAACCTGTCTAATGGCCAGTCAATGCTGCTATCTATATCGTTTTCTTATCCGCTTGGTGATTTGAATAGTCTGCATGTATTTTCCACTGTTTTCTCTATCATGGATGTCCAAGCCTAAAGTCACTAAAAGGAATTAGATTATGCGTGCGTCAATGCATGCATAACTCTATATATTGCTTTTTTAATGGTTTGCTTGAAGGCATTACAAACATAGTGCCTTCAAATCATGGACAGTATCTTTACTTATTTTGTGGTATTTTTTCTCCGTTTGGTGGTATCATAGGTTATGGAGATGATGACTTTGCAGCAGGGGGGTAAGAGACGGTGCTTGAGACGAACTCAGACAGGTCCATGGTGAAATGAAAGGGTCGTCTGTGATTATACAGTTGAAAATTATGTATGGTAGGTGACTGTACATATTTAATGGAAATGTGTTTTCTTCTGTAAATGGAGAAGACATGAGTTTTACAGTGAGAAGATCCAGAGTTTTACTGTGACTTAGATTAAACCCTCCAATATCTACAATCTGTGTTTGCATATCCTCTGAACTTCTTTGAATAGGTAATTAGATTGGCAAGGAAAGGAAGCAAATTCATTGTGTTAGGAACCATTTCATCCATGTTTTCCTCAGAGTTGTATTTCTTCTTCTTTTTTTCATTTCATAGTGATCGATTTTTTTCACGTATAAGCCTCATTCATAGGAAAAGAATTATATACAAGCCTCACTTATTTTCAGCAAGTACTCTACGAGTTGGATAGATTAATATAAATCATTTCGAGATTTCTTTTTTGGATTGGAAGCTGACCTGAGCTAGAGTCGGGTCTCTATTATTTTAATGCTTTTTTAAATTTTACAAGAAATATTTTTTTAATGTTTTTCCAAACAAGAAATTTTTTTTAAAAAATAATCATTAAAATTCTTAAAATGGCTATTCCAGTCTCATGGATGGTATAAATATAGCTTTTCAGCTAATCACATGTTTTCACGAGATACCAGAGTTGCGAACATAAAATGATAGATAAATAAACCTCCTGCCTTACAATGCCATTCCCGACAACATTCATAATCTGAGCCATATCCATCTGCAAAACTGGCCCGGTTCAGAACTGTATCTCGCACAATTTTATTGCAGCAATGAAGTTCCACAAACATTACAAATTTGCATGTCCATATCAAGTTTATGCCATGAAATCCTCGACTCTTCAGAATCTGGAAAAATCACAACATTCAGCTCCTCAGTGGGAAATTATATGCAGTCAGCACATGCTACACCGGGAAATTCCTATTTTGGTGCCCCGAGATCCACAAAGCAGTACATGATACAATAGCCCCTTGCAAAAGAGTTTTAATGTGTTGCGTTTCGCAGATCCATCAATTTAAGTAGAGAATGCGCACCCAAAATGGTCCTTTGCAGGAACAATGTAGTCTAGTCAAGGTAAATATCACCTCCCTCTAATGCTTATTCCTACCCCCAGCTGATTGGTAGCAGCAATAGTTTGTGGTAACAAGTTCACCTGCATGCCCCAAGATTCTATTGCTAGTATGGGTAGCCAGAGGTGCATTCCATGTCCTTCCAGGATATCATCTTCCTGCGATCCCTCCCTCTAAATGATCTAGCAAGAAGACTACCACTAACAGGTTTACACAAACCAACATCGACAACAGAAGTACATTTTGCACTTGGAGATGCCTCATCCATTAAATAGTCAAACAACATTGCAAGATAGCGCACTTGATGAGCTAAGACATGATTTTCTTGATCCAAAGGTAGCAGCTTTAATATATAAAGATTTACCTGCAGAACACCAAGGAAACATAAATTTGAAGTGTTTCAGCAAAGAAACTAACACCACATTTGAAACAAACAACATAATATGAACACTGAAAATTATGATAATTAGGAGGCTTAACACTACGGTGAGAAATCACCAGGATGCAACTGTAGGCAAACATTAATGGAAAATTGATTTCAAAGCAGAACATTCAAATACCCAAAATAACTGGTAGGGTAGAAGTACTATGTGAAGGTGTTATTTACACAAAGTTTGACAACCACTAAATGCCTGCAACAATAATCTACTAGTGGTAATATTCTGCAGTATAATTATGATGTCTTAGTTTATTAATGTGTCTCCTAAATAAAAGCTAGCTATTCCATAAGACATTGTTTGCTCACCTCAGCTTCCATGGCTCGAAGTTCATTGTACCGTTCAGAGCCATTATTCTCATCATGATTTTCTGCAGCACTGTACAGACTCAAGCCAAAGAGAGGAGGCCTAAGAGGATACTCCATGCTGATTTTAACCTGCCATATAAAAAAAAAAAAGAAGAAGGAAACTGACATTACATGTCAACAGCTGGTTAATGAAGGACCAATACTAGGGAATAATTTAAGCTAACCTTTGCTTCTAACTTTACTTTCTTCTCTCCGTCATCCTTTTTCCTTATTAAGACAAGAGTATATTCTTTAACCCCATAATCCACCCATGACTTTTCAGCCATTTCATAGTATTTAATAGATGCGTCGGTTTCTACCTCTGGCTCAATTTGTGAAAGCTCGTCCAAATCACTATCAGTATCCAGCAAGAGATCAAAATCTTCATCATGTTTCTTGAAACTTTGTGATTTCACCTTACTAATTGGTGATATAATGCTCTTCGACATTAAACTCAGCTGCCTGGAATGCTCTATAGTAGATACTTTTGAAGTAAGCTTAACATCATTCACAGCAGAAGCAGCTGCAATTAGAGATGGAAGCTCCCCATCTTCCCTAGCACTCTCCAATCTTCCATCCACATTGACATCTATTGGTTCCTGAACTATATTCGTATCAGCAACAGCCAAAGTTGAAGCTTGATTAGGTGGAGGCCCTGCTGGCGACCAGCCATGTAAATTGCATAAAGGTGTATGCAAAACCCATGGAACACTTTCACAATTCAGAGGAGGCCATTCAAGCTTCATAAGCGATTCAAGTTGTTCCCTGTAAGCCAATCAAAGAATTCCAACTTTTCAACTCAAAGCACACCTTATCACAATGACAAAGAAGACAACAAGGGAGCCACAGAATGAAAACTAATACACAAAATAAGAGGCAATATGCACACATCAAAAGTCATAAGAAGTAAAACAGATTAACACTACAAAAAAATCCGCAATATGAGTCACTACATTATCTCATAATAGATGCCATTGTAGTCCTAGCTGAATGAACAAAGATACGAAAGCTTATACTGAGATTTGATCACATTTTGGTACCCATCCCCAACTCATTTGTCTAGTCTTCCCCTAATGATCCAAGACTTCAAACAGACAGATCAGTGACTCACACAAGAGCCAGCTGAGCCCTTTTCCGAGAGCGAATTCTTTGCACAACTGTCTGCACCCGATTCTGTTGGCGATACAGTGACAATCCAGATAAAACAATCTCGTTTTTAGCAGTTTCACTGCTTGCAGTTTCAAGGTCGCTGAGTAACGGGGCTGTCTCTGGTAAGAAATCAATTCCTGCCAAATGCTGGACCCACTTATATGGACGTGAAGTTCTCCTTTCATCAAATGCAAGGTTGTCACCTACAATGAGCTTTGCTGACTGCATTGGCATCAAGAACAATTATCATAATATGGAAAAGAAAATGAAAGAAGGAACAACAAAACTGGGAGGGGGTGGTGGCAGATAAAGAGAACAAATCAATACCTGCTGAGGCAGCTCAGCTCCAGTGTCATTGGGAAATAAGTTGCATAAGATGTTATTTTCTGGTCCTTCAAGTGACCCTTCAACCCCAACACATACAACATTCAACTTCAGCAAGTATTCAAACTTCAGAGTAATGAGCTTTGCAGATTTTGGATCAGAAACCTCATCGTCAAATATATGGAGAAAAACCTTGAGCGGATGAGCTTGATATGATCCTGCCTGATCAACGCCCTCTTTGCTTTGAACCCTCTTTGGCCTCTTTCTCCTTCTTTGACCATCATCTTCCTCATCAGGTGCATCGTCCTCCAACCTGGAAGTCTCTACATTGGTAGATATACCTGATCCATTCAACAAACATCAATGTATAATTCTCTCCAACCATGTAAAATCACACACAAAAAAAAACAAGTTTCTACAAATCACATACTGCTGTCCTTATTCGCTTGCTGACGAGCAAATGATTGAGCATCTTTAACACTTCCCACCACCTCCAGATCAATACATTCTCCGAATGCTTCCTTTTGCGCCAACAACTGCGAGTAAATCACATAAAGTGGAGGCGGAAGTAACTCCGCCAAGTTATGCTGCTTTAATTTCTTGGTATGCAGAACCCCTAACTGATTCTGTACTGGCAATGAAGCTTTCTTAAGCGATTTAAGATGCGACGGCAAACTCAACAAGAACTTCTTCCTATTCGCAATAGTCTCCAACAAACCTTTCTTCTTCTGTTCCAGTTTCTCACGCAACTTACACAGCTCTTTTCTCTAATCCAAAAAAATAAATCACCATCTCAAAACCTTAATTACGAACACTGATCATTTCCCATAATATCAATTCATTTAAATTAATTACCTGATGAAGCTCATAATTTAGTCTCTTCAGCATCAAATTATGCGAAGTATCAGTAGACAAATTTGACCCTTTAATATGCTGAGGAGCATCGCGAAAAAACTCATCTTCATTTACAAGTTCAATATCAGGATATTTAGATCTAAAATCCTTACAAGCTTTTATAGCTTTAAGATAATGGCTCTTCTCATACATCAAATTATGTAACTGCAAAGTCGTAAAGTCCACCGGAGCTTTTGCTTTCTCCGTCTCCGCTTTCACTTTATCTTCCTCTAGCAAAATCGACCTATTGACCTAAAAAGGAAAACCCAAAAACCCTAACCGTAAACAAATGAAAGAAATTGAGAAAGGTTTTGCACTTTTGATTTGTTAGGTTTACCTGGCGGAGATTGACGAAGTTGAGGAACATTTGAGCGATGAATTCGGGGAGTTGAGATTTGGATTTGGACTCTCTTTTCATAGAGAGGAGTTGGGAAATGATTTCCTCTACAGAGGATTTGGTTTCTTTGAGTGATTCGTAGGAAGAGAATTGCATGTCTTCTTCCATTGCCACTGCCTCCACTATCTCGCCGTCCTCCATCTTCTCTTCCTCTTCTGCTTCCCTGCTCTCCTGATTGCAACTTAACCAGCACACTCGACTGAACTCTGCTGCTGAGCATGGTTATAAGGCCCGGTCCAAGTCTTTGGTTGCGGATTGATTAGGTTAATTAGTCAATCCGTTTTTTTTAATCAAAATGAGTTATTTTGGATATTTTTTATGTTTTTTTTAAATGATGTAATGTATTTTTAAAAAATATTTTTATTTAAAAATATATCAAAATAATTTTTATATATTTTTTTAAAAAATTTAATATTAATACCAAGGTTATCAGATTTAATCTAACCTAACAAATTGACTCAGAATCTGGATGTCCTGAAATCCATATTAAATCTTAAAAAGAAAAATATTAATCACAAGCGATCGCTGCTCAACTCAAGATCCACGTGGCCCTTTACAACCCGACAAAAACTTGCTTTTTTTTCTTAATAAATAAAAAAAATCAATTTCCTAACTGGATTTTTTGCCTGGCAAGCTAAAAAATTAATGTGCAAACACCTAATCTCACTTACTAAAACTGTGGTTTCATTGTAAGGGTAAAAAGGCGCATGCGGGAAGGAAGGCAGTCAAAGGTTTTTTACTTGCTTGATTCAATTTTATCCGATGAGCATGCAATTTTTTTTT
>Ga0307517_10011196_pt1 | contig 12449 bp, 13 predicted proteins | sample 23_EM_MG_FD_194515 | JGI IMG/M metagenome (GOLD analysis project Ga0307517, IMG submission 194515) | Populus trichocarpa ectomycorrhiza microbial communities from riparian zone in the Pacific Northwest, United States - 23_EM | ecosystem: Host-associated > Plants > Roots > Unclassified | place...
CGCGCGTCGGACTCCACGACGAGCGACATCGGGACGCTCGCGACGGGCGGTTACGCCAACGCCGCGGCGCAGGACACGTTCTGTTCCGGTACGACCTGCATCATCACGAAGATCTACGACCAGAGCACCAGGCACAACGACCTCACCATCGAGGGACCGGGCGGGAACGGCGGGCAGGACGTCGGCGCGATCGCCAACGCGCTGCCGGTGACGGCCGGCGGCCATGCGGTCTACGGGGTCTTCGTGTCGCCCGGCGTCGGCTACCGCGACAACAGCACCTCGGGCGTCGCGACGGGCAGCAACCCGGAGGGCGCGTACATGGTGACCAGCGGCCACCATGTGAACAACCGCTGCTGCTTCGACTACGGCAACGCCGAGACCTCCGGCAACGACACCGGCAACGGCCACATGGACGCGATCAACTTCGGTACGGAGTGCTGGTTCTCGTGCTCCGGCGCCGGATCGGGCCCCTGGGTCGAGGCGGACCTGGAGAACGGGCTCTTCTTCGGCGGGAACGGAGCCAACTCCGCCAACAAGGGCAACTCCAGCGAGTTCGTCACCGCCCTCACGAAGAACAACGGCACGTCGACCTACGCCATCAAGGGCGGCAACGCCCAATCGGGCAGCCTGACCACCTGGTACAACGGGAGCCTGCCCACCACCGGCGGATACATCCCGATGAGCCTGGAGGGCGCCATCGTCCTGGGCACCGGCGGTGACAACAGCAACGGTTCGGACGGATCCTTCTTCGAGGGCGTCATGACCTCCGGATATCCGACGGACGCCGCCGAAAACGCCGTCCAGGCCAATATCGTCTCCGTCGGTTACGCGACCCCGACCGCCACCTTCCCGGTCGCCGGCACCGCCTACCGGCTGACCAACGTCAACAGCGGCAAGGTCCTCGACGCGGTGAACTGCGGCACCGCCAACGGCACCGCGATCCAGCAGTGGACCTCGCTCGGCAACACCTGCCAGCAGTGGAAGTTCGCCAGCGCCGGCAACGGCCACTACACCATCACCAACGTCAACAGCGGGACGACCCTGGACTCCGTGAACTGCGGTCAGTCCAACGGCACGTCCCTCAACCTGTGGGCCGCCCTCGGCAACCTCTGCCAGCAGTGGGACGTCACCAAGGTCGGCAGCCACTACACCATCAGCAACGTCTACAGCGGCAATGTGCTCGACGTGACGAACTGCGGCACCGCGAACGGGGTCGTCGTCCGCCAGTGGCAGCAGCTCGACAACACCTGCCAGCAGTGGAACATCGCCCCCTGACCGAGCTAACCGAGGACCGAACCGGCCGGGCACACCCACCTGGGCGTGCCCGGCCGCGTCAGCCCGTCAGCAGCAGCGGCTGCCGGGGCGCAGCTCCTGCTGCCGGGTGCGCAGCACCTCGTACTCCCGGCGGGTCGGAACGGGGGCCTGCGGGTGGGCGAGGCGGTGGCGTTCGCAGTAGCGGTCGTAATCCGCCGCACCCGTGAACTCCCTTACGTACCAGCGCAGTCCGTCGAACAACTGGCGCGGGCTCATCGGGCCGCCCCCACCAGGGACTCGGTGTGGGGGGCCTCGGTGGTCGGCAGCGGGGCGGGGGAGCGCAGCGCCCGTACGCACACCACTGCCGCGTTGGCCATGACGGTGGCGACGAGGACGAGGAAGAGCGGCATCAGGACGCCGTCGACGGTGGAGTTGGTGACCACGGTGTGCATGTCGTCGAGGGTCTTGGCGGGCGGCAGTACGGTGCCGGAGGAGATGCCGTCGGCGTAGCGGGCGCGCTGGGCGAAGAAGCCGACGCGCGGGTCGTCGGAGAAGATCTTCTGCCAGCCGGCGGTGAAGGTGACCGCGACCGTCCAGGCGAGCGGGACGCCGGTGACCCAGGCCCAGCGCAGCCGCCCGGACTTGACGAGCACGGTGGTGGCGAGGGTGAGGGCGACGGCGGCGAGGAGCTGGTTGGCGATGCCGAACAGCGGGAAGAGCTGGTTGATGCCGCCGAGCGGGTCGGTCGCCCCGGTGTAGAGGAAGTACCCCCAGGCGGTGACGACCAGCGCACTGGCGGCCCAGATGCCGGGCTTCCAGTTGACCCGGCCCATCGGCTTCCAGATGTTGCCGAGCATGTCCTGGAGCATGAAGCGGCCCACGCGGGTGCCCGCGTCCACGGTGGTGAGGATGAAGAGCGCCTCGAACATGATCGCGAAGTGGTACCAGAAGGCCTTCATCGCGGTGCCGCCCAAGACCCCGGAGAAGATCTCCGACATGCCGACCGCCAGGGTGGGCGCCCCGCCGGTGCGGGCGACCAGAGTCTGTTCCTCGACGGCCTTGGCGGCCGCCGTCAGCTGCTCGGGGGAGATGGTGAAGCCGAGCCCGGCCACCGCGTGGGAGGCGGACTGGGCGGTGGCGCCGAGCAGTCCGGCGGGGGCGTTCATCGGGGCTTTCCTTCGTGGAGACCCTCGCCTTCAGGCGGGGGAGGAAACGAAGCACCTGCGGAGCGGGGCAGGGAAAGCCGATTCGCAGTCAGGGCGGACCGGCGTCCACCACGCGATATGGGATTGTTTACAAGCCAGTGTGGTAGTTTGTGAACTATGGCCACTCACGTGAAGCGGGCGTTCAAGTACCGCTTCTACCCGACGGATGCGCAGGCAGCGGAGCTGTCGCGCACGTTCGGGTGCGTGCGGAAGGTCTACAACCTGGCTCTCAAAGCCCGTACCACCGCGTGGTATCAGCGGCAGGAGAGGGTCAATTACAACGCGACCTCGGCGATGCTCACCGCGTGGAAGAAGACCGAGGAACTGGCATTCCTGGCCGAGGTGTCCTCGGTGCCGTTGCAGCAGTGCCTGAGGCATCTGCAAAGCGCGTTCACCGGCTTCTTCGAAGGGCGGGCGAAGTACCCGCGGTTCAAGTCGCGGAAGAAGTCCCGCAAGAGCGCCGAGTACACCAGCTCGGCGTTCCGCTACCGCGACGGTGCCCTTACGCTCGCCAAGATGCGCGAGCCGCTGGACATTGTGTGGTCCAGGCCCCTGCCCGAAGGCGCCGTACCGTCGACGGTGACCGTGTCCCAGGACGCGGCCGGACGCTGGTTCGTGTCCCTGCTGTGCGACGACGCGATCACCCCCGTCCCGGCCACCACGGCCGCCGTCGGGATCGACGCCGGGATCACCTCTCTGGTGACCCTGTCCACCGGAGAGAAGGTCACCAATCCGAGGCACGAGCGCCGTGACCGGGCCCGCCTGGCGAAGGCGCAGCGGCAGTTGTCTCGCAAGGAGAAGGGCTCCGCCAACCGGGCCAAGGCCCGGCTGAAGGTCGCCAAGGTCCATGCCCGGATCGCTGACCGGCGCAGGGACTTCCTGCACAAGCTCACTACTCGTCTCGTCCGTGAGAATCAAACGGTCGTGATCGAGGACCTGACCGTCCGCAACATGGTCAAGAACGGCAAGCTCGCCCGAGCCATCTCGGATGCGGCCTGGCGCGACCTGCGGGAGATGCTGGAGTACAAGTGCGCCTGGTACGGGCGTGAACTCGTCGTGGTCGACCGCTGGTTCCCCAGTTCCAAGCTGTGCGGGACCTGCGGCACGATCCGGGCGAAGCTGCAGTTGAGCGTCCGTGAGTGGACGTGCGACTGCGGTGTAGTGCATGACCGCGACGTGAACGCGGCGAAGAACATTCTCGCGGCCGGGCTGGCCGTGTCTGCCTGTGGAGGCGGTGTAAGACCTCAACGGGAGTCTTCCCGGACGGGGCAGTCGTCGGTGAAGCAGGAAACCCAGCGGGCGACCGCTGGAATCCCCCGCCTTCAGGCGGGGGAGAAAGCCAACGCGTAGTACAGGCCCGGGTCGAGCACGGAGGCGGCGATCAGCGCCATGACGGCGACGAACGACTCAGCATGGCGCCGTAGCCGATCAACCGGACCTGCGGCTCCTTCTGGATCAGCTTCGGGGTGGTCCCGGAGGCCACCAGCGAGTGGAAGCCGGACAGCGCGCCGCAGGCGATGGTGATGAACAGGAACGGGAAGAGCGACCCGGCGAAGACCGGTCCCTGCCCGGAGTGGGCGAAGGGGCTCGCGTCGGCCTTCAGCACCGGCGCGGTGACGATCACACCGGCCGCGAGCAGCGTGATGGTGCCGATCTTCATGAAGGTGGAGAGGTAGTCGCGCGGCGCCAGCATCCAACTCGCCGCGCTGCTCGGCGCCGACGACCCCGAGAACATCGTGGCCGAGGCCTACTACCAGATCTACCGCAAGTGGCGTCGGCTGCGGGACGCCGAATCGGCGGAGGCGTACCTCCGCTCCACCGTCTGCAATCTGACCCGTATGCGCATCCGCCATCTCCAGGTCGCCCGGCGGCACGTGGAGACCCCGCCGGACGACTGGGCCGCCTCCGCCGAGAACTCCGCGCTGCTCCGGGACGACCAGCGGGTGCTGGTCGGCGCCGTGCAGCGACTGCCCGCGCGGCAGCGCGAAGCACTCGTGCTGCGACACTGGCTGGGCCTGAAGGAGAGCGAGATCGCCGCGGCGATGGGCATATCGGTGGGATCGGTCAAGACCCACACCGCACGCGGCCTCGCCGCGCTCACCCACGCGATGGAGGCCCGGCGATGACCATCCCCCCTGACGCACCCGGCACCCACGGCACGGCCGGCACCGAGAATCAGCTCCGCGAGGCCCTCGAAACCCTTGCCCACCAGGTCCACCCCGCCCCCGACGCCTACCGCACCGCCCGCGGCGACTGGCTCCGCCGCGAACGCCGGCGCCGGCTCGTCCTCGCCGTCCTGGTCACCGTCGTCTTCGTGCTCGCCGTCCTCATCGGCCTGTGGGTCCTCAACCAGGCACCCACCGGCTCCGGCGTGATCTTCAGCGGCGCCCACGATTTGGTGGTGGGCGCCGCCCCTTAGGCGTACTGCGGCTCGAAGGGCAGCATGGCGTCCTGGCCGGGCCCGACGATGCCGTAGGTGTTCTCCGGGACCTTGTTCCACGCGCCGGCCAGATCGCCCAGCGGTTCGGAGACGATGAGGCGGGTCTCGTCGGAGACCTCCCGCAGGAAGGTGAGGTCGGGGTGGAGCGCCCGGAGCGCGTCCACGCGGCTGCTGTAGAACAGCGAACGCGACTCGCCCTGGCTGGAGTAGCGGAAGGCCCATACGCTCTCGCCGTCGGAGACCGCGACGGTCATCTGGAGCGGGAACTTCACGCCGCGCTCGTCACTCACCTGCTCGATCAGGCCCGCCATGCGCGCCACCGCGCCCGGCGGGTCCTGGTCCAGGCCGAAGGTGAGGGCGAGGAAGAACATCAGCTCCGAGTCCGTCGATCCCTCGATGGAGGGGAACAGCTCGGGGTCGACGGCCAGGGTGAGTTCCCGCCGGATCAGGTGGAAGTCGGTGATGGCGCCGTTGTGCATCCACAGCCAGCGGCCGTGCCGGAAGGGATGGCAGTTGGTCTGCTGCACCGCCGTGCCGGTCGACGCCCGGATGTGGGCGAAGAACAGCGGCGAGCGCACATGGTCGGCGAGTTCGCGCAGGTTGCGGTCGTTCCAGGCCGGGCCGGTGTCCCGGAAGACCGCCGGGGTGGCGGTGTCCGGGCCGTACCAGCCGATGCCGAAGCCGTCGCCGTTGGTGGTCTCGACGCCCAGCCGGGAGTGCAGGCTCTGGTCGATGAGCGAGTGGGCGGGCCGGTACAGGACGTTGTCGAGCAGGATCGGCGTCCCCGAGTAGACGAGCCAGCGGCACATGGGACACACCCCATTCCGTCAGTGGAGGATCTTCTCCTTGACCCGACGGAACTCCTCGTCGGTGATGTCGCCCTTGTCGTGGATCTCGGAGAGCTTCGCGAGCTGCTCGGCCTCGCTCGGAGGAGCGCCGGCTCCGGCGGCCGTCTCCCGGATGTAGGAGTCGAACTCGTGCTTCTGGGCCCTGGCGTGCTGCGCCTCGCGGCCGCCCATGCTCCGGCCCCGGGCGATCACGTAGACGAAGACGCCCAGGAAGGGAAGGATGATCACGAAGACGAGCCACGCCGCCTTGGCCCATCCGCTCAGCGTGTCGTCCCGGAAGATGTCGGCGATGACCCGGAACAGCAGGACGATCCACACGACCCACAGGAAGACCCACATGGCCGTCCAGAAGGCGCCGAGGACCGGGTAGTCATAGGCCAGGTTCATGTGACCGCTCCTGATGTTGCGAGCTGCGGACACCACTGGGGCCCCGCCGACCGCGTCTGCGGTCGCCACGAGGGTGCCCTGGATCATCCAGATTACGCCCGGTTTGTCATCTTCGCAGGTTCTACGAATCCGGCCGGAAGTGCTTGCGGTAGACGGCGATGGCGGTCTCCGGGGGCAGGTTGGGGACGTAGGAGAGCCCGCCGTCCCGCTTGGAGATCACGAGGTGGCTGCCGCCCGGCTCCGGGGGCCGGCTGAGGTCGGTGACGGGCGGGAAGCTCGCGTAGACCAGGTAGCCGATGTCGAACTCGTGGACATGCAGCGGGGCGAGCGTGCCGTCCGGCCAGCGCGGCTGGAAGGTGGCGCGGGCGATGGCCAGCGCGTCCTCGGGGCCGGTCGGGACGGTGGGCTGCGTCATGCGGTTCCTCCGGGGGCGGCGGGCCGGTAGAAGCGGCGGTAGACCGCGACGGCCTCGTCCGGCGGGTAGTTGGGGACGTCGGTGATGTCGCCGTTGACCTTGGAGATCACCACGTTGCTGCCACCGGCGGCGGGCGGCGGCGGGCTGGGGTCCCGGGAGACCGGGAAGGTGGCGTAGACGAGATAACCGGTGTCGAACTCGTGCACCTGGAGGCGGGGCGCGCTGCCGTCCGGCCAGGACGCCGGGAACTGCGTACGGCCGATCTCCAGGGCCTCGCCGGCGCTCGCCGGCACGCGGCGCGCCGGGCCGCCGGGCGGCGGTGATGTCACGGTCTCTCCTTCGGTTGTCGGTCGGTGGAAGCGTTAGGACGACCAGGCGTCGATCTCGCCGAGCACCATCGCGTAGTCCTGCGCGGCGCCGTCGAGGTCGTGGAAGGCACCGTCCCACGCGGGGGAGGCCATCGCCTCGGGATCGACCTCCCGGCACCACCGCACGAGGCTCTCGGCGAGATCCTCGGTCTCCGTGCCCCCGAGCGTCAGGGGCGCGGACCAGGCCGTGTGCTGGAGCAGCAGCAGGACCAGCAGCCGTTCGAGGCTGCTGCCCGCGAGGTGCACCTCATGGCCGGCGCGGTTGTGGTGGGTGAGGAACACCCGGCCGTCGGCGCCGTCGAGCAGCAGGCGGCGGGCGCCGACCTGCCCGAGCCCGGAGAGCAGGTGCGGGTGGTCGTCGGAGGGGCGCAGGCCGTCGGCGTTCAGATCGGGCGAATGGAGGGCGCCGATGCCGTGCGAGAGCGGCCAGCCCACCCGGGACAGGAACCGCCGTGTCGGCTCGTGCCGTACGGCTGCGGGGATCTGCGCCTCGGGCAGCGGCCGGCAGGCGCCTGTACGGAAGGCGTTCGCCTCCTCCAGCCATGCGCGGGCCGGGCCGACGTCTCCGTCGGCCGACGGCGGCCAGGGCAGTGGCCAGGGCGGTGGCCAGGGGGCGCTGAACGTCGGGGGACCGAGGACGAACAGCTCCGGCCAGGGGTCCCGGGGCAGCGCCATGACGGCCACCTCGTCCACCTCCGCCCCGAAGACGCCGCCCGTACCGGAGAAGACCCACAGCGGCGCCTCCGGCCGGACCGCCTTGCCCACCGTCCGCGGAGCCCGGGGCACCCCCGCCACCGGTTCCGACCTCAACTCCCAGCCACGGCTGCGGTTGACGGCGTACGTGACACCGGGCGCGGGCTCGCTGTCCGCCCAGGGCTGCCCGGTGTCGAGCGGCTCGCCGGTCACCGCGTCCCAGCCCCGCAGCTCCTCCGGGCTGTCGCGATGGTCGGCCACCGCCCAGCTCTCCCCGTTGCGGTGGACGGACAGGCCCTCCACCCAACCGGCCTCGGGCTGCGCACCGGGTTTCCCGGGCAGCCGCCAGCGCGACCACAGCGTCCGCCACGGCAGCGGCCCGGCGGCAGCCGCCAGCGCGTCGGCGAAGACGGTGTCGCCCCTGCTCACGGCGGCGTGATGCACCCAGGCCACCCACTCCCCCTGCGCGGCGGGCCTGACGCCCTGCACCCGCAGATAGTGCAGGTCCGAGGCCAGGCAGTCCGCCGGTACGCCCTCCGGCCAGGCCACCACCATGGCCTGCCACAGGGCGTACCAGTGGGCGCGGGCCACAAAGGCCGCGTCGGCGAGCAGCCCCGGCAGGACCCCGGCCAGGGCGGCGTGCACCGGCAGCGCCCAGGCGATGTACGCCCCCGTGGCGTCGGCGGGGTGCTCGGGCCACAGCCGCCGCAGTGCGCCGGTGACGGTCTCCTGGTCGGCGGCCGACAGGGCGAAGGCCTCGCGCGCCGCGTGGTGCGCCGCGTCGTCGGCGAACCGTACGTTCTGCTCGCCGTCGTCCAGCACCAGGAGGTCCGGCAGCGCCCCGGCGACGGCCCGCAGCCCGGCGAGCGGCACCCCCTGAGCGATCTCCCGCCAGACCTCGACGGGCGCGCTGCGCCGCTCCAGCCCCGCCACCGCCGCGAGCGCGGCCCGTACGGCCTCCGGCGACAGCCCGTCCACCGCCGGGAGTTCGCGCGGCACGGCCGTGCGCGTCTCGGGCGGCACGGTCACCTCCACCGCGATGCCCAGCTCAGCGGCCAGGCCGGGGCGCACGACGGTGGCGATGAGCTCCGGGTCCGACGAGGTCAGCAGCGGCCCGGCCCAGCGCACGTCGTCGAGCTGAATCACCGACACCGGCTCCGGGGCGGCCGCTGCTCGCCGCAGCCCCTCCGCCATCACCTCGTCGGCCGTCAGGCCACGGCAGTCGATGCGCACGTACGGTGTTCCTTCCATCGGCTAGTCGGGGCTTGGCAGTGGATGCTTCGCGTCGATGTCCACTTTGTACTGCTCCCAGCTCGGCCGCCGTGAGGGGGGCTCGGTCGGAGTCGCCATGCGGGTCTCCCACTCCCAGCCGGCCCGGCGGCGGTCCATCTCCTTCCAGGCCTCCTCGTACACCTGCCGGACCTGCCCCGGTTCGGTGTACCGGCGGCCGTCGATGTCGAAGGCGGCGATCACATCACCGTCCGGCAAGCGCACGAAACAGGTCCGGATCCGCCGCAGCTCCCGGCTGTCGCCGAGTTCCTGGGTCATTGCCAGGTCTCCTCCTGGTCGCACTGATCAACCAGTTCCCGGCACCGGGTGCTTTGTGTCGATGTCCACCCGGTACTCCTCCCAGCTCGGCCGCCGCGAGGGGGGCTCGCCCGGCGACGCGATGTAGCTCTCCCACTCCCAGCCGGCCCGGCGGCGGGCCATTTCCGCCCGGGCCTCCCTGTACACCTGCTGGGCCTGACCCGGTTCGGTGTACCGGCGGCTGTCGATGTCGAAGGCGGCGATCACATCACCGTCCGGCAAGCGCACGAAGCAGATTCGGATCCACGTCGGCTCCCGGCTGTCGTCGCGCTCCTGGGTCACTGTCGGGTCTCCTCCTGATCGAGTGCGGCCGCCTCCGACTGCATCCTCTTGATGTGTTCTCGCTGTTCGTCGCTCAGCTCGTGATACGGCTTGAACAGCGTGTTGTGCTCCACGTCCGCCGCGACCGAGGCTCTGCGCGTGGTCAGCTGCAACTCAAACGTGAAAGCCTCGCCGTCGACATCGATCCGCACCACCATCGGGATCACCCGGTACTCCGGGTTCTTTGATTTCGGTTCGGCGTACATGTTCTCGATCTCCAGAATACGGCCGCCGTCACCGGTCCCGAACCGCTGCTGGACGTTGCGCAGCGCCTGCTCCAGCTGGTCCATGTTCTCAACCGTGATGCGGCCACCAACCGCGTCGATCACGTCACCCACGCGGTAGTTCGGACGGCCTGGCCGGCCTGGGCTGCCCTGGCTCATCCGCATGACCTTGTTCAGCACGGCGTCGGCATCCTTGGAACGGACGCTGAAGCTGGCGCCTTCCGGGCAGATGGCCCTGAGTTCTTCTGTGACCTCGATCTCGACCTCGATCAGTTTCGCGGCGTACTCATCGAGCAGGTGCTGCTGTTCCTCGGTCGGATCCATTCCAATCGCGCGCGCCGGGTCGAGCTCCTTGCTCTCGTCGACGAACGCCTGCTTGCGTGAGGTGCCGTCCTCCGTGACGTTGACGTCGTCGGGGATGCCCTCGAACACCAGGCCCTGCCCCGGGCATTCGCTCAGGTACGTCTGGAGGTCGCGGTCGCGGAGCACCTGTCCGTCGGCCAGTTCCCGGATCAGTTCCAGGACACGGTCGCGGCGTAGGGGGTAGAGGATGTCCCGGTTGACGTTGAGCGGGTGCTGGTCCTGATCCTGTACGAGCTTCGCCACGACGTCGGCCACGTCCGGATGGTCGGCCAGCACCTCGTCGATCCGGGCGCGGACCTCGGGCGGGATGCTCTGGGGCTGGCCCTGGCCTTGGTCGTGCTCCTGGTCCTGGTCGGTGTCCGGGGTGGGGCTGTCGTCGTCAGTGCCGGACGGCTCGGGCGGGCCCGACTGGGGCGGTGGGCCTGCGGCGGGTGGCGGGCCTGCGGCCGGTGGGGGCGGGGGTGGGGTCAGTTCGGGGCCGCGGTCGCGGACGATGGCGAGCTGCATCCACAGGTCCATCGTGTGGTTGAGGTTGTCCTGGAAGTCCCGGCTGAAGGTCGCCTGGACCTGGCTCTTGGAGCCCGTCGCCGCCGGATCGAGGTCACCGCGGCGGAAGCCGGTGGCGTAGTTGACCCCGGCCCCCTGGAAGACCTGGGCCTGGTGGATGTAGCCGGAGCAGTCGGCATGCGGGCTCCCGGAGACGTTGCCGCACGGCTCGCGCTCGGTGTACAGGTTGGTCGGCTGGACAGGAGGCAGCCCCTGGGCCGCTCTCCGGTCGTTCACATGGTCCAGGTAGTCGCCGAGATGCGGCTCCGAGTGCGCCTCGTCGGGTGTCTGCTGCGGGATGGAGCTGTCCACCACGTAGTACGTCTCGCCGCTGGTGGGGTCGTGCACCTCGACGACGGCGTAGTTGCGCGCGGTGAAGTCGGGGCGGTGCTCCGTCTGGCCGTACAGGTCCCGCATGCGCTGGACCAGTTGCTCGGGCTCGCCTCTGCGCGTGGCGGTGGTGTCGCCGTACCGGTCCGCCGCGTGCTCGAACGCCTGACGGGCCGGGTTGCCGCGTCCGCGCGCCACCGAACCGAGCATGTCCGCCTGCGCGTGGTAGTGCACGCCGCGCGAGATGTCGTTCTGCGGCGGGAGACCGGGCGGACGGTTGGCGTATGCGTCCCCGAGCTGCTGCGGGGTGAGGCTCAGGAGGTTGTGCCCGACGGCGTTGTCGCGGTGGAACGCCAGGCTGAGCCGGGCCAGCGTCGCCACCACCGCTCCGCGCTCGGACGGTCGCATGTCGCCGAACCCGGGCAGAGCGGCGGACAGCTCACGGTGGGTGAACGCCTCGTTGCCCGGGGGGCGTTGCGAGGCGCTGTCGAGGAGGGCCTGCAGGTTGCCGTCTTGCAGCCAGGTCTGCAGGTTCCGGCGGACAGGGGCCATGTCGACCTGTTCGACCTCATGGCTCTGGCGCACCGCGCCCTGGGACGTCTCCGTGGTCATCCCGTAGTGCTGGTGCGTGCCGTCGCCCGGCTGGGCCTGGCCGTGCGGCGTCGATCCGTGGTTCTCCGAGGGGAGCGGCTGCGCGCCCGCGAGGTTCCCCGGCGCCTGCTGGTGCGGGGACGGCTGGGCGGGGACGGCTGCCAGGGGGCGGCGGTTGGCGTCCAGGGGGATGGCGAAGACGCCGTTGTCGCCGTTGTGCAGCGGGGTGCCGCCGCGCTGGCCGGTCTGCGGGTCGACGTAGGTGACGGTGCCGTTGTTGTTGACCGCGTTCCACGCGTGCGCGCGGCCGTCGCCGTCGGTGGTGACGATCACGGCCTGGGACCCGTGGCCGCTGTCCAGCAGCGTCGTCTCCAGACGGTCGAACGCCGCCGGGCCGTCGCCCTGATCCGCGAACGGCGCTCCGAGCGTGCGCTCGATCCGGTCCCGGCCGCCCGCCTCGCCGGGGTAGGTGTCGACGAGCGGCGGCGCCGCGCTCGTGCGGTCGGTCGCGGCCTGCGTCTCGGGCGTGCCGGTGTGCGCCTGCGCCTGCGGGACGACGGGGTTCCGGTCGCCGTCCATGGTCATGTGCCAGACGCGCAGGGCCGACGGATGGATCGGCTGGTGGCTGACCTGGCCGCTCTGCGGATCGACCCACACCACCGTGCCGTTGTGGTTGACGGCGGTGAAGGCGTGCCCGCCGCCCCCCGGCCACTCGACGGCGATGACGGCCGCGGCACCGGGACCCGCGGCCAGCAGCTCGTCCGCGATCCGCTGGTAGCCCTCGTCCCGGGTCGGCGAGTACCGGTACGTGTCACCGGCCCAGGCCTGCATGTTCTCGGTCGACTGCCGCTCGGCCGAACGCCGGTCCAGCGTGCCG
>Ga0307517_10011197_pt1 | contig 12448 bp, 13 predicted proteins | sample 23_EM_MG_FD_194515 | JGI IMG/M metagenome (GOLD analysis project Ga0307517, IMG submission 194515) | Populus trichocarpa ectomycorrhiza microbial communities from riparian zone in the Pacific Northwest, United States - 23_EM | ecosystem: Host-associated > Plants > Roots > Unclassified | place...
CCCTCTTCCTTGCTTTCGTTTGTATATGTATCATTAATGTATTCTTATTCTACTCTCGTCAATGTTATCCCTGCGTTTCGGCGTATCTCGCTTAGGCGTGTGACGTACTGGGACTCAACTCACCATTTTGCCGTCGCTATCAACCTCGCCGGGATTCAATCCGCAATGCGAAATTAACGATGTCCCGTACGGGGCGCCGCGGACATGTATTCAGATGCATCATTCCAAGAGGTATAATCGCAGACGGGTTCCGGCCAATCGAAAGGCCGAATTAACGTGACCGACCCCACAGGTGGCCAGCACGGTGCGATCGCGGATCTCCATGTCCAATGAGCCGATTTTATACGTGCGGGGAAGGCTTGTTCCGTGGCGGAACGAACGACCGTAGGTGCCTGCATTCGATTCAATAAAAACCATGAGGCGGGGGATCAAGGGTGCCCGTGTGCGAGATTTAAGCTTTTGTTGCCACGCGATCCCCGCCTGCGTGGAAAAAGGTCGACTTTAATTACAGAAAGGTGTCCCCGAGCCCACTTACAACTCTCCTGCAACCTGGCGCGTTGATTAACGTAACTGCGCAGTAATGAACCACGCAGAAGAAGACGTCGGGCGACATGGATCTGACACTGGAAAGAAACGAGGTCAAGATCCACGGTTAATCTGCAGGAGATAGTCACTCAGTCGTCGAAATATGAAAGGTTGAGCCAAATGTGGGGGAACGACTTGCCTACAGGAGTTGTGGAGGCCCCGCAACGTAGCGAGCACGCCTTTCTCGCAACATCATCAACTGACGGAAAAGACACGCCTGAAAACAAAAGGGGATGCGGCACAGAGTGATAATATATTGGTCGCGTGACAGGAGAATTGCGAAGCTCCACGAGGTCGGATCCCATCGCAGTCATCAGCTACGAGCTTGACCAGAACAGAACAAACGGAGATCCAGATCCCATGGGGCACGAACAGCAAGGGCGGCAACACCTCGTGTAACCCTGGGATGTGACACCCAACTCTCGGGTCACTTGTCAGCACTTGTGGATGAATGGGGGGAATGAAATGAAATCCGGTAGGCAGCACCTTACTCTGAAACGGAACAAACAAACCTGCGTAAGCGGGGTAAGTCGCTTGGCGTTGAAACAACATCATTGACGAGGGATGTGTAGTTCCGGCGCGGGACCGCGCCCCTCTGTGACCAGCAAAGAAGACTCGTTAGGGAGGACGTCGAACGAGCACCGGAGTTGCGAATGGTGTCAGTGCGTCACTAGACGGGAAACGATCGCGGGGAGAGCCATCGGGGGAGGAGGTGGACGGGTATTCACGTTCCGACGAGGAGAAAGGAATGAATAGTCACCACTGCCATGTCAGTTATGAAGTGTCGAGAGCGATGGGCCAGATGCGAGGTGAAATTCGGAGGGTCATAACGAAGCCAGGGTCATGGGCAAGAGATTATCAGGCTCATCAGTGAAGCCACGCCCAAATTTCGAACCAATTGGCGGCCATTAGATGTGAATCCTCCAGAAGTTTTCCCACTCGACGTTCGCTCTCCGAGGTGTGGGGTTGGATGAAGGTCGGACCAGACAACCGAAGTGAAAGTGATCGGCGCTGATCATCCTCTAGAGTCCAGTCCCACGTGGCTTATTGAGCCTTTCCTCGTGACGTGAACGAGACAGTTCGTCGCCAACCCACAGTAACCGTAGTCCCTGTGAATTCCAGCTTATTTTCTAACCTTTTTTTTTCTCTTTCTTTTGCAGATATGGCTGTGTATTTAGACCTTCTCCCACCGTTTATCCCGAGAGGCGAGGGGGAGGAGTTTGTGAAGGCCGGACACAATCTTTTGCTATCCGTGTCTCCGAGGGACAACTCAATAGGAGTATTTGCGGGCACCGTGCGCAGCTCACACCACGCGTCAAGTTTGTCAACTAACGGGTTGGTCTTCAAGTCAGGTTCATCCGATGTTGGACGAATGAACGGTGTCGCCCCGACTCAAGACAAGGTCAGGGACATTCTATTCGCCAGCGCCGACAAGATGCCGTCTGCGGAGAGACGTTTGGTGTGTTCTGCTCGGCTACTGCCTCATTCGGAACTGATCTCGAAGGAACAGTTCATTACAGATACATCTGTCATTTTCGCAGCTTTCCAGAAACTGATTTCGGTGGCGAACGAAAAAGGGCCAGAGGTGTGAGTCCATCTTGACCCTTTCAAGTTTATAGGGTACTGATGAAAGCATTTCAGCCTATTCAACGTGGAAAATCTTCGTTTAATGAATAAACTTGTCAACGACTATGTAAACTTTGCGAAAGAATGCTGGGTTCACGCATCTGTACGTACCCCACGGCCGACCGGAGAGTACGGCGCGTACTTACGTGTCTTAGCAAGCGGTGGCGCGTCCCGATGGACTACAATACGCCGCTGATCATTATCGTAGCATCTACACGTGCACTTCGCTGTTCCAGACGCTCTACCTACCAGACCCGGATGTGGAGCACGCCCCCGTTGGGGATGAGTTCATGGAATGGCTGAATACCCATTTCATTGAGCCTTCCACTGAAGAGGGCGACGTACTCAGTCGTCTAGAGTCGGCCTGGGAGGGCGAAGGTTTTTGGGAGTATCTCACGAGGTTTGTCCCATTGGTAACGTCACATTCAATCACGGGGTAGGCTAACCCGGTCTCATGATATAATCGATCAGAACCGCTCTACGTGGGCTGACAAAAGCCACCGTTTTCTTTTTGAAACTTCTATCGACATCTCATCCATCTTCCTACCTGCAATCGCTCTCAGATTCACTCATCCCCATCCTCGAGGACCAACCACGCCTTCAGCAGTTCAACACCGAACGCGAATTCACACTTGCTTACCACCGGTGGAAAAACCAAGTGAAAGCCTTACGCGTGGAGCTTCATCACGTCCCAGAGGATGAAGAAACGCGATTCGATGGTTGGGACAACTGGTGGGATCGGCTAAGCGATATCGTGGCGATCCTCGAAGGGAGAGAAGAGGTTTTGATGAGAGTCATTCAAGATCTTGGGGGAGGATGGAAAGAGGTTTGCGCCGCTTGGGGTGTCTTTGTGGATCCCCGGCTCCGGAGACAGGAGCTACCGTACGCTGGTATACCTTCAAGTCGTGTGCCTCTTCTGAGTTTTTTTTTTCGTTTCAGGGAACTCGTCGAACGAGTCATCGACATCATACCTTACGACCCTACCGATCTCGAAGACGTAATTCACGCGCAGCTCCTCACGGGCGAAGTTGTGAAAGTTCTTGTTTCCGCTGAGAAGTTGGACGTTTGGCTGAGTTGCCATCTGGCTGACGTGATGAATGCTCTCGGGCTTTTACAAGAAGCTGAAGAAGGGGAAGAGGTTACTGGAGAGTGAGCCCATTTGCCTCTGGACCTGATGTTCACCTGCGCTTACCGTTTTTCACAGCACCGGGTCGACCCTTCGACAATACCACGTCCTACGATACGCCGAATATCTCCATTCGGATCCAGCCCTCTGGAGAATCACAGTGGATTACATGTGTGCTTGTGGAGAGATCGGTACCCACAGGGCGGACGAAGTACTGCTCAGGGTTCCTTTGGGTTTTAGTACCTATTCCCAGCCAACCGGGTCTGGTCCCGGCGGGAAGAAACCTACTGCAAACGATGATCAGATCATGGATACAGAAGACGAGGCCTCGCGCATACGAGCTGGAGATATCGTCGGAGTACTGAAAGAGGTCAACCAGTGCTGCTTTGAACACGGGAGAGAGGGTGTCAGAAGGATGGTTTGTAGGGTGAGCGTTGCCCCAAAGCAGATCCTACCTCGTGCATTCTCACGTAATTCCTCGCAGATCGCTGGCAAAGCCCTTATGAACGAGAAGCAGTATGGACTCGCCATTTCGTACTATACCTCTGCTGAGGATTGGCCCGGGCTAGGGCGAGTTATTGATCAAGTCTTGAACGAGTACATCACGCAGGGTCCAGCAAAGTTCACAAGTCTCGTTGCGGAGATTGCTCCATCACTCCAGACTCTCCGTTCCGCCGCAGATTCCTCGGATTACCCCATGCATGGGATATTTTTACATCGCCTGATGTTCATCGTCAAATACGCCGAGTTCCACCAAAAAAAAAAGTCCAACGACCTCGTTGAAGCCGCGGCGGACTTGATCAGTATGTTTGAAGATGACATCGCCCCTACGTCGTGGTGGGGGGTACTTCTACAAGACTCTGTCGAGTTTTTGAATTATCGTGAGTGTTCTTTATTGCCGGATCTTAAGCGTGACCGGTTAACCCCATTTTGTATCAGCGGGTGGCATGCTTTTCACATCAATGAATATCGGACTGTTGCTTCGTAAAACGGAGGAAGTCCACACCCGAACCTCCCAAGGATCTGGGGAAGATTACCTATCAGTCCTTGTCAAGATCATCCGATCGAGCGGCGGGAAAGGGATTGGGGGTGAGAAAGAAGCATTAAATAAGCTGAAGACGGTTAGATTGGCGTTAGCGAAGTATTTTGCAAGGTGCGGTGTGATTGGGGTTGGGGGTAGGGATGGGCTGAGTGTGGTAACGAGGAACAGTAATGTATATGCGAACTGACTTATAACTTTTCTCGAGTCCTCCCGTATGTTACCAGCTCCGTGATTTCCCTTTGATGTTCCGGATTTTCCCTTCCCTTTGTACTCTCTAGTCGTCACGCAAGTTTCCAAGGGGTCGGGACTGTTGAACCAGGAGTGGAAACTGGCCAGGCCGGAAAGATGCTCGACTCCCTTTCGAGGCTCGATCCCTGACATCGTGTGTTTCATATACGGCCTCGCCGAGGCTCTGGGGCTGCTGGCTTCGACCCCGGCTGTGCCAGAAACGTGGGGTGTGCACATTCCGGGGAAAAAATCGAGGAGCCGCTCTCATGCGATGTCTTGATGGACCTTGGAACACGATCACCCAGGTCTTCTGGACATATACCGTGCAGCTGGCCATTCCAAAAGCGATCTCATCTGATTCGTTCTCGTCCAGCATGGCGAAGCCCTTCCGAGGTAGCGGAGATCCGGTCGTCTGTACGGCCTGACTCGTCCGGAGACTGCTAGGTTTTGGCGTTCCCGGAGCTTCGCGAGCACCATCAACCGCTTGTCAATTGCAAGTTAATACGCATCTGACCTTTGAACAGAGTCGTAATAGCGCCCCTCCATGTCAATGAATCATTCTACCTTACGCCCCACGCCCGTTCGATTGCTGGTCGGTCTTTCGACTATATTTCATGGTGTGGATATTGGGGTTCGAAATTCTGTGGTATAAATACACAGGCCAGGGGGAATATGGACTCCACCAGTCATTCCCTTGTACTTCCTGTGGATCTCGTCGTTTGCTCTCAAACAGGGGTCGCAGCTTGACCACACATCGACATCGACCTCGTCGTATATGTGCTATACCGTGGTTAAGTACGTCGAGTACGCTTGCGGCCACACGTATGTTACGGTTAGACAATCCGTATGTATACCACAGCCGGTGTCGTACCCGGTGACCTGGCGCGTATGCTGAAAGTTTCGTTCGTTAGGTCGATTGCAACCTGGAGAAGTGCATATTCAGTCGTGCGCACTTGACTGGTCCGCATGATTGCCCGCGCACTTGCATCCTGGAGTATGTTTTCCCACCGACGTCTGCCGCTTTATCCCCAGAACTGACACCCCATTATTAGGAGGCTGGAGGACCAGTGTCTCATGGAGTCCAACCCAACACGATGCGCGTCATGCCACCAGAACTGAAGCCGCCCATACGAAGCCAACCTCTTCAAACACGGATCGTTCTCTTCATCTCGCGTTCGACCTAATTATTCATCCCCGCAATCTGTAAATACTCGGCGCATTCACCACCGGACAATTGTGGCGTTAGTTTAATATCGATCTTTTGTATTATTTCACGCACAGATAATTTATTCACCCCTCTCGGCGCTGGGCTGGGCCTCCGGCGTCCAGGGGGCGTCTGTGACGATCGCTTGGCCTGCTTGAAGAGTCGAACGAACGGTAGAAGTCTCCGGGTCACATTGACAATGGGGGTGGAGGACAGCCGACCTGCTTGCGGCGCGAGGGGCCGGCATGTGTTACCATGTGGAGAAATCGACCGTCAGGGCACATCGGAGCTGATCTGCTGACACACATTTAGAATGGTACATGGCGGAAAGGACCACGAAGGCAAGATTCATTTCAACTAACAGACGACTCGATACGGATCGGGTGAAGAGGAGAATGCCATAACGTGCGAAACCAGCAGGCAACGTTAAAATTTCTCGTAAACCGGCGCAAATCTGCCCCTCTCCGTGGCTCAGAAGACCGGAATGTACGACTTGGGGGAACGCTCGTTTCTCATCCGGGGGTCTGATCATCGTCCAAGATAATCTATGCCGTCATCGATATCCAACGGCGATTACCCAAGCACGGCGCAGGAACTGGGGTGTTTTTCCTGGGCTCGGGCGCGTGGGAGGGGAGGGAGGGGCTCTCTGGGGCCATAGGATGATCTGTAAAAAATTGAGGGGTGATTTGCGAGTGAGAAAACGATGAATGTGGGGACTGTCGGTGACATGCACATTGTCGGCGGTCCCGACTGCCTAGATCCTAGGCAATGCAGGGTGGAAACAGATTCTGAAACCTGCAGCCCTTCGGAATAACCGACGGGAACCGTTTGGGGCTAAGTGTATCCCCAGAGCGCATTTTCAATTGCGTAGCGGGTCGTGTAGCTACGAGTTTGAAATAGCAAGGGGGACCCTCTCGTAATGCCACACGAAAGCGAGCGGTTGTGGGAGGGGGGGGGAGGAGAGGAGGGGCCACGCCGATGCTGTCTCTGGTTTCGTTTGCCGAGATGAGACCGGGTGACGAAGGCGCGTTTCGCGGGCGATCCTTGCAGGTCAAAGTAAAGGACGGTTGCGGGCCCGTTGCGACGCATTATACACTCTATGCCTTGCGCATTGGACACCATTCCTCCAACGTTGCACGTAGTCGGTCGGAATGAACGGCGACCGTCACCGTGGCGGTATCACAGAATGTCCCGATTTGGAAGTCAGGCGAGAGCAGGAATCTTCTTTCCGCAAAGTAACGACCCAGTAACTAATCTTCGCCCGGACTTTCGACCCTCTGTGCAATTCTTCGCAAAGGACAATGCCAGACGAAGCGTATGCTTCCTTGTCTTGGGAGCATAATGCAGATCCAAATGGCGTGTCTTCCAGTGGCTCGAACAACCCCCCTTCGAACATCTCTCACACACCCCCAACGACCGACCCAACGTCGCCAACAAACCACTTATCGAGCCCACCGCGCTCAAGTTCCGAGTCTGCTCGTCGAACTTCGTCATCGAGACGGAGAGAGAGTTTGGGCCATACCACACTTGAACGACGGGACACCATTACGACCGTTACGACCAATCCGGAAACTCAGAATGTGGTCGAGCCGAATTTTGACGAGAATGTGTTGAGGATGTTATGCGACCTGGATGTGAGTGATTTGCTGGGCGGAACGGCTGCTGTTTGGAACTCAATGCCTCCGTTTGATCGCAGTGCTCTGTCCCGTTGCTACTGGACAGAATCAAACAGAGCACGGTGTCGTGCAAGGTGTGTCGTCCGACCGCAACCCGCTGTTTCCGGAAACCAACTATTTTTGCAGGAGGCGTCGGCTTTTTTCAAGAGGAGGGCCATGCTGGAGGATGAGTACGGCCGAAACCTGCAGAAACTCGCCCGCTCTACATCCGAGCTCTACGCAATGAGCGAGGGGAAGGCTGGGTGAGACGACATTCACTTGGGTGGGGGTTTGAGCGTAGAAAACTGACCCCGAAACTCGCAGTTCCTTCGTCGGGGCCTGGAAATCAAGCATGAAGATTCACGACGTTCTGGCGGAGAACAGGATTCGATTTGCTCAGAAACTGAACGAAATGAGTGACGAATTATCGAACCTTGTTAAAGGGGTCGAAAAGATACGGAAACAGGTTGAGACAGCCGGATCTTACTTAACATGGACTACGTCGGCTGAACTCGGTGCCCTTCCCCCCTTAGACAAAGGATCTTGCTACAAGATACGAGCGTGTCCTCCAAGAATCAGAGTCTACGGTCGAGAAAATCAAGATTCGATTCGATCTCACGGCGGAGGAGCTGGAACGTCTGCTCATCCAGAAGGAGGGCGAGTCATACAAGGATACTGGCGTGCGGTCGCCTGGAGGCGTTGGTGGCAAGCGTGCGATCGGGAAGGCCGTAGGAGGACTGTTATTAAAGGGGAGAAACCCGGGTAACGTAAGTGTCCTGCCAATCCGTAACGTATGCGCACATTGAGGACGTTCGGTGTTTCACGACAGCTACAAAGACAGGAGGACGATATCCGCTTACGGATGTCCAACGCGTCTGACGCTTACCGGAAGGCCGTGACAGAGACACAGGCCATCCGACAGGAGTACTTTAACTTCCAACTCCCGCGAATTTTGAGAGTGAGTAACCCTGCCTCACCTACCGGGTTGTGATTAAGCTCCTCCCCCACAGGCATTGAAGGAATGCGCTGATGAGGTTGATCTCGGGACACAATATCATCTTTCTCGGTATGCGTACCTGTATGAGAGCGCGCTGCTCAACGACGGATCAACGTTGACTCCCACCACCCCTGAGGAAGGTGTGCACACTTTTCTCCATTTGGTTTCCTCCATTTGGGCGGCCTTGTGGTATAACTCCTGACCAAAAATTTCCAGGCCCTGGCCTCAAAGCTGTCATTGAATCTATTGATAACCGAGGAGATTTCAAAATCTTCATGCAAAACTACGCATATGCGCATGGGGGTCAGATGCGCGGTCCCAGAAGAGAGGGTCCCCAAGACGAAGGCTTTGTAAGCTACCCCACACTTCTGATGCGACTCTTCGCTGATCGTTTCATGGCCCTTAGTTGCCTCCATTACCTTCCCACCTGGAGCGTGTGCAGGCCACCCAGCACGGTCCAAATGGGGTTGACAAGGGACGGCCAACCTTCGGTGTCGATCTTGGAGAACAGATGACCCGGGACGATGCTGATGTGCCGCTAATTGTCGTGAAATGCTGTGAAGCCATCGAAAAATATGGCATCGAAGCAATGGGAATCTACAGGATCAGTGGAACCGTTGTGAAAGTGAACAGGCTCAAAGAAAGGCTGGATAAAGGTCGGAAATTTCCCGTGATACAGAAGAAGCTCTCCTTGTGCTAACCTGAAGATCGCAGACCTCGATTCCGTTGACCTAGACGCGGAAGAGTGGTCAGGCGACATCAACAACGTGGCCTCGGTTCTCAAGCTGTGGTTGAGGGAACTACCCGATCCTTTGTTGACCTATGAACTGCACAACGGGTTCTTGGAGGCTGCCAGTACGCGTTTTTTTTTCTTTTTCCCTCGCCAAATTACCTCAACCTGAGCTCCTTCTTCACTTTCAGGAAATGAAAACGATCGGCTTCGACATATTCGACTACACGAGAGGGTGAACGATTTACCAGACCCCAATTACGCAACCCTGAAATACTTGATGGGTCATTTGAACAAGTAAGTTACCCATGCGATTTTCTCACCCCCACAGCCTCTTTTTTTTTTTTTTCTCATATGCGTGCTGTTAGGGTTGTACAATTTGAAGAAGCCAATAGCATGTCGATATTGAATTTGGCCATTGTATTTGGACCGACTTTGTTCGGTCAGCAACGTGTTGTCCAGATCGACGCTGCGTTACAGAACAAGGCGCGTAATCTCCAATCCACACCCCGCACATTGGCTCCGTGCTGATGGTTACCTCACTGGGCAGGCGGTAGAAACGATTTTGAAGCATTACACTGATATTTTTGTCGACGAGTCAGAGATGACTTAGATGTGTCTTCCACCCTTCTCCCCCGTGTCATCGCGGCCAAGCTCTATGCTTCCTCTCCTCTCTTGTGTCTCTTAACATTATATTTTTTTTCGGAGCCACCCCTCAGGCCTCAACCCCGGATCACCTTTGTATAGTGATACACCCATATACCCGATATTCCCATCACTTATTCACCCCCCTGGTTTCGCCACTCATTCACTCCATCGTCGTTTTCTCCATTTTACCCAAGCTGGTGCTTGTGCGTGTTGTACTCTATCCCGCTCATTCGTCCGTCCTTCGTCGACTCTCACTTCTATAACTTTCGTTCAGGAAGCGGTTTTTGTTTGTCCGTTAGCTTACACCTCCATTGCGTGAATTCACGCTAGTAAACGACCCGAAACCAACTCCCCAGGGCGGGTGTTCTCCTCGACTTGCGCTGGGTGGGTTATAAACCGTTCTCGGTAACAGAAGTGGCAAATACAAAGCAGCAGGGATTCTATCTATGGGCGCGAATGGCGTTGAGCTCGAAAGGGTGAACTAACTGTTCGTTAATCGACAACCGAGGTGGCCAAATCGAGCGCTCACTGTCGGTGTCGCTGCGTGGTTCGGCGCGGATGGCCATGGGTTTTTTTTTCCGTGTCTCTCACGGGGGGTGTGGCGGCAGGGGTGGAGCGTATGGCGGGATCGGACCTTTCAAAAGCAAAAAATAATGGTGGCGTGAGATCCGTGATATGGAGTGAAAAGGTGGGAGGCCATAAATGGAAAACAGAAAGAGAGCGAGAAAACCCAAGGATGGAGGATAATAGAACGTGGTGGTCTTATCGAACTGAAACGGTGAGAGAGGGAGGGGGGAACTCACCTTCCGGGGGATTGTCGTGAACCCCAGCAACGTTATCCGTGTTGGCAAACTCCGACGAAGTGCGCCTGGACCTATCCGCGTTTGAGGAAGATGGTGATACGATGTCGTTCCCCCCTACCAGTACCCATCTACCGTTCTCGCCGGAGAGTTCGAACTCTTCAAAAGGTTGAATCCACACATCTCCACTAGGGAAAACCACTTTTCGTAGGCCGCAATACTTGGACCACGTCTGGCAGAGCATCAGCTCTTCTTGGACCTGGGCGGTGTTCGCTCCGGTTGTTGGCGACATATCCAATGTGATTAAATTGGTGAGGGAGAGTAGAACGGGAGAAAGCGCGGTGAGGAGGGCCTGCTGAGAGGATGAGCTGTCCAAACCTCTGATATCTTTGGGTGGTGGGGAGATACACTTACGATCCCGCCCAAACCATGGTGCAGCGTGTGCCTCAGAGCCAGTCTGATCTTCAGATCTTTCACGGTGGGAATCCACCGAGCGACGTCTCGAAGGAGATTGGGTGTTACGGTCATCCCGCTCAGATCGAGGGTCTCGATCCCGTGATAAGCTGGGTCCTTGATCGATTGGACTTGGCTTATGCCCTCCCATTCAGAGGCCCTGAGGTACTCGGGCCCTACTAGGCTCAAGGACCTTACCGGTCGACCAGGAAGAATCACGGCGGCCGTGGCCGGTGATCCTTTAAAGCTTGATAAATTCGGTAACGCGTCGCACGGAAAAGGGTAAGGAAGCTCATCGATGTCGGAGAATCGCAGGGTGGTAAGACTTGGGCAAGACGACGGAAGGAAGAACTGCGGAGGTGGTACCAATCCTGAAATGGCGAGACAGGAGAGGTTTGGAAAAGAGGTGGTGGGTCTCAGGAGCCGATTTCCGAGAGCGAGGTGGGTCTCGGAATCTGGATGTCTGGATACAGGGGTGGGCAGTTGGAGTTCCAACGATTCGAGAAGGGATAAGTTGGGGAGAATGGTGGCCAACTCCACGAACACGGGCTCGAGGTCGATATCCCCGATGGGTCCGGGGGTGGCGGGATGTGAGGGTCCGGCGTAATACGGGTGTTGATTGGTATGCCTGGCGTGGTGGTCTGAGAACCACTTTATCGTCAGAGACTTGACACAGTGGACGAGGTGGGGTCTCTCAAGGATCGTCCGACACCAACGCCAGGTCTTATAGGGCCCGCCGTCTTGGGAACCTGTCAACTGGACGGCCTCTTGAATCGACACGGAGGTATAGAGCAACAGCTCCGTGAGGGCGCGGAATCTGTGGGATATCAGCAACGACCGCTGCAGAGACGCCGTGGGGAGAAATGAGAGGATTGCAGTCAAGATCTCATTCGGCAGGCTCTCAATCGCGGACATGGCCTCCGTTCTTCGTTCGTCGTCGGCGCTCTGGTAACAATTGGCGGAGTGTTGGGAATGGAGGAGACAGAAGGGCCCGACGATGACCCGACAACGGCCATGAACAGCCCCGAGAGCGTTGCGAGTGAGGTTCGGAGAAACAACCGACAGGCTCGGATTACCGGGGGAAATTTTGTGTCTGATGACCGAGACAAAGAGAGGGAATAGACGGTGAATTTGTCCGAAGTTTACCCAAAGAGAACGACCCTCGCAACTCCACCGGAGGATTACCATCTCTCGCAGCCAGAGGGACCACGGTGATGACAGGAATGAGCGAAGATTCAGCGAGGATTCAATTCGCCAAACTCGTGGTACGGGACAAAAGCGTTGCAAATTAAGATGGTACAGTATACACCCGGTAAAAAGAAAAAGATGATATGATGGAACGGAAACAAGCGAA
>Ga0307517_10011198_pt1 | contig 12448 bp, 10 predicted proteins | sample 23_EM_MG_FD_194515 | JGI IMG/M metagenome (GOLD analysis project Ga0307517, IMG submission 194515) | Populus trichocarpa ectomycorrhiza microbial communities from riparian zone in the Pacific Northwest, United States - 23_EM | ecosystem: Host-associated > Plants > Roots > Unclassified | place...
ATTTATTATTTTTATTTTTTTTTTTTTCAATTCGACTTGCCAATTTTTTTTAATGGTTTTAATTAATGGTCATTTTCGACAAAATAATAGTAATTTGTTAACTTTATTCCATGTTATAACACCGTCAATATGAGTTCACAATTATAACTATAGTAACGGCCTTTGTAGAGAAAAATAGTGGGTCATTATGAGTTCCATGTTATAAATTAACTTTTTATCTTTCAAATATAATTATTAAACCTGGCTCTAGAAAATTTTAACCTTGACTAAACCAAGTTAATGTATTGTTTATATTTTTGATAGTTTTAATGTATTGTTTATATGATTTTTATTTATTAAAAATATTATTACAGTACATTTTTAATGAATATATTAAACAAAAACTATGCATTATTAAAATTTATTGAGAATTTCAATGAATTTATAATAAGAATAGTTGCTATTAACATCCACAAAGCTTGCAGTCCATAATGGCACCATTTAAAAATATAATTGTTCATGAGGGTCTGGAGAAATTTTATGACACTCAAATTATAACTATTAAAAACTTATAGTATATGAAAGAGATAGATATAAAAAGAGATAATTAAAAAAATTATTATTTAATAGGAAAAGGAATTTTTATCACTTTTTTATAGGATCAGATATCATTTTTTTTATATTGTAAATATCCAATAATTAAGTACCATAAAATAAAATTTTCGGAGAATTCACAGTGTTTGGAAATAGACGGAAGGAATTAGGAATGAGTTGGGTCGACAAGGAAAGGGAACTGGGCTTTATAACTTTCTGCTTTATCTGGGCTTGATCCCTATTTATCTGGGCTTGATCGCTATTTTATATTTTCTATCTATTTTTTCGTGGGCTATATTTACCGGCCCATGGATAAGATTAAAATGCATAAGTTGTCTTTAATCTTATGCTATTGAGTCAATTAACATGTTGCTGGGATAACTATTTTTATTAAAACAATAATATTTCAATCATTTTTTTTTTATGTTCATCTGATCAAGTCTAAATTATATTTAAGTTTGATTAAGTCAAATAAATTATTAAAATTTATTTAAATTAATATTTTATCTTATTTAACTAAAAACTCTATCCAAATTAAGTTTTTAATTTTAATTTGTAGGTTTTTCTTACTTACAATTGTTTTGATTTCGAACAATTCAAAGTGTTTTGGATTGCTATCTAAACAACGGCAATACCATAATCAAAATCATATTTATTTTTTTAAGGGAATCATGAAAAAAATAAGGAAAAACTAATTTTAGTTATAATACTTGTTTAATATTGTGATAATAATAATTTTTTAAAGTATTTTTTATTTAAAAATATATTAAATTAATATTTTTTTAATTTTTAAAATTATTTTTAATATCAAAATGTTAAAATAATTTAAAAATATATATAAAAAAAACTTCAAAATTCTTTTATATCACTTTTAAAACATAAAAATAAATTTATGCATTCCAATTTGACTCGAGAGACAAGAGAATAGCCATCAACAGACTACCTAAGCAAAGCAAGAGTAAAAAGAGTTGTCTTGTCCATAATCCACAAGCTGACAAACAACAAACAGCAAACAGCAAACTACTTCACTCTCTTGCATCCTCCGCTCAAATCTTCTTTGTTTTTATACAACAACACTCCCTCCACCCCTCAAAACACTCTATATCTCTCTCTAACAACTAAGTCCAAAACCCAATTGGCTTATCAGATCATAAAAACTAAGTAACCACAATTTGTTATCAAGTTTTGATTTTGAAGTGCATGGCTGCTCTTCACTCTACTGCTTTTCGTTTAGGTAGTGTGGCTTTGTCTTCTCGTCAAGAACTTAGTTTTAGACGAGGGAATGTTAAAGCCTCAGCTTTTTCTTGCCCTTCTTCGGTTTCCATTCCTCGATTGAGCTTCCAAAGTAAGCATTTTTTGTTTCTTGGAATCATAAATTACTTCACTTTATCTTGAGTTTTGATGTATGTCAAAGTGTTTTTTCCTTGATGGGTTCTTCATAGTCAGTTTAAATTGCGCTGATTCTTGTTGGAAACGACTGGCCATGTCTTTTAAATTGAAGTTTCGATGATCAAGTTTTGGCTTCTGCCAGTTTTAGTCTCATAATAGCGTAGTAGATGTCAAGTTGAATCTCAGGTTGTGTTTTTGTTTTTAACTTTTTTTGTTAAATGATAAATTTAGAAGAGTCAGAGAATATTTTTGAGCTTTAAGGCCTATAAAGCTCCAATCTTGTAGATGTCATATCATCAAGAGGCTTCAAATTCTTTAATAGTTTTGGCACATTGAGCTTTGTTCTGCTATCTTGAGAAATATATTCTGCTGGAGAGAAGAAATTTTTTTTGCCTTTATAGTTCAAATTCCCTTGGGCATCAGCTTCTTTTACCAAATGCATTACGTTTCTGTTTTTGCTATCTATTTAGATATATGAACTTCTTTTCTCTCTTTTTTTCAACTTTTCATCAACTTGTTATGTGACTCTTGACCCTTTAATTTGCTTCCTTTCTTATGCATACTAGGTAAAGCATTAGGAGGTGATGGGTTTCCAGAAACGAAAGATTCCTCTCTTGTGGTTTGCTTTGGTGAAATGCTAATTGACTTTGTCCCGACCATTAGTGGACTTTCATTGGCTGATGCGCCAGCATTTAAAAAGGCTCCAGGAGGTGCACCTGCTAATGTTGCTGTCGGTATTGCTCGTCTTGGTGGCTCATCAGCATTTATTGGGAAGGTACCATTATGATAATATCAATCCATTTTTGTGGAAATGAGTAGAAAATAAGGAAGCAAGGATAAATTCATTTTCAAAGAGCCAATTTGTTAAGGAGTGGATTAAAACTTCTGCCTGACTGGTTTTTTGATTCTATAGGGCCGGGTAATCTAGGATTGTGGTATTAAATTTAGGATCCTATTATAGTGTCATCTATGTTTCCTTTCTCCATCTTAATTGCGTCAAGACACAGAACAACCTTCTTGTTTCACAGAGATTTTGCTTGCAGATTCCAGGAGTTTTCTGAGATTGTACGGCACAGCAGCTTAGGAATTTAAATGCTTCTGTGCATCCACTACCACAAACTCTTTCCTTGAAATTCATGATATCTAACAGTGAAAAACTGTCATCAACCTCTTTGAGTTGAATGGAAATTGATTTATTGCTTATAGACTATGGATAGTTGGAGATAGAACCTATCTGTAAAAGCCAGGAGCTGTCAAAGCAGTAGTTCGCTTTGTTAACAACATAGTTATATTGATTGTTCTTTCAACCTAGTGCATTCTTGACAAAGGATTGCTTATTCCCTCTTTCTTCTAAAAATTAACTGTGCATCAGTTTCATAGCATGCCATTCCATGCTTTTATTTATCATATTTGTGTGTTTTCGACAAAAATTAACCATAGATATTTTATCTCTCGTCTATTCTCTCAGATCTCGAATCTTTTGTACGACATGCACAGGTTGGTGAAGATGAGTTCGGATACATGCTTGCTGAAATATTAAAGGAGAATAATGTGAACAGTGAAGGGATGCGTTTTGATCCTGGTGCACGGACTGCTTTAGCATTTGTTACATTAAGGAGTGATGGGGAACGTGAGTTCATGTTTTACCGTAATCCTAGTGCAGATATGTTGCTTCAAGAAGCTGAACTTGATCTAGATTTGATTAGAAAGGTATGTGAGGTTTATACTTGTAATGATTGCTTAAAAATTAAAAGCGCAAAAAATCCCTTTTATAGAAGATTTTTAAAATGGAAGATGCAGTTCAAATATTGTCTGTTCATCTTCATCTTCATCATCTTTTAAATATTTTTTTGAAATAAAGTCATTTGCTTAGGCACCTTTTGAATTTTTTATAAAAGAATGATAAATCAATAGGGCAGAAATGGTTCTTGGACTCAAAAGTCTGTAGTTTCTTAGAAAGAAACACCTAACAGACCCAAAATGGAAGGATAGATTTAACTTAACTATGGAAACTTTTAATGTACGTATGAATTACGTTTCTAATTTGAATGACAGAGATTATAGTTTTTCATTCTTTTAGAACTTATGAAGATTTTACTGCTCTTCGGGCACCTTATTAGATAAAACTAATTTAAAATCTAGATTTAAGACCCACTGGTTTTAAAAAAGATAAGATAAAAAATCGTTTGTTTCTCCTCTTTTCTGTCCCCTGGCAGGCAAAAATACTTCATTATGGCTCTATAAGTCTTATAACAGAGCCATGCAAATCAGCCCACATTGCTGCAGCAAAAGCTGCCAAGAATGCAGGTGTTGTTTTATCCTACGATCCTAACCTGAGGCTTCCACTATGGCCTTCTGCAGAGAGTGCCAGAGAAGGGATTCTGAGCATTTGGGACACTGCCGATATTATTAAGGTAAGTACCTGGGTTCTTTTTGGCAATTGTTTTCCTTCCCCTAATGTACATACTAGACACAATCTGGATAAAAAAAACCACTCTGACGGTCACATTTAAATTATGTCTTTCAGATAAGTGAAGAAGAGATATCCTTCTTGACTAAAGGAGAAGATCCATATGATGATGCTGTTGTTCGTAAGCTATGCCATCCAAATCATAAATTGCTTCTTGTCACCGAAGGGCCCGAGGGCTGCAGGTATTACACCAAAGTAAGTCCTAAAAATATGTCATTTAGCATTTACTTTTACAACTTACAATACTCCCGCTCCTTCTCCTCGCCCATGCATGTCACTGAGAAATATTGTTTTGCTGTATTATTTCTTTGAGATTGGGTGATGACAGGAATTGATGTAAGATGCACTTCCACAGCCTTAGTTCATGAGAGAGAAAGAGAGAGTCTTGCTGCAGCATGTAACATTGTAGAACAACAGGCATGGAGAAGCAATCTAGATATTTTGATTTAGAGAGAATTATTGTGACTGGAAAATATTTTTATCAACTCTAACATAAAACTGCAATTTTATAAAAACCTTCTCTGCTTATGTAAGTTTGTTCTGTTGAGACCAGCTATAAAATGCTGTCTTTCTATCAATTTGGAGGATTTGACTTGTAAATTTAGGGAAAATGTACTATGATTTTTAAACTGATTGAGCTTCTAACATAGTGCTAATGCCTTGTGAAATCTCCCTAGCTTGCAGATAACCTTTTCTTCTAAATTTGTTGCTAAGTAGCTTCTTATATGTTTTCAGGAGTTCAATGGGAGGGTGAAGGGCTTAAAGGTAGATGCTGTGGACACCACTGGTGCTGGGGATGCATTTGTTGCTGGAATATTGTCACAGCTAGCTAAGGATCTCTCCTTGCTCCAGGTAATGCCATTAACAATTTGATTTAAAAATGGTAGTTTCTTCAGGTCAATACTGCTGTTGTATGTGTGCATGCACAAATTTACATGTATGCATTTGGTATCTTCGTCATAATGTAACTTTGTTTGTTCGAATGTATTGCATAATCCTACCTTTGCAATATATCAACTGTTGACTCGAACATTTGAGTTTTGGATCTGCCCTTGGCAATCTCAGTAACCGTATACGCTCATGTTCTATCATTTCATGCAAACATATAACGAATATAGGGCGCTTTCTTCCATTGTATAGAAGAAACTTGATCTTCGGCTGTACTTAGAAGGGATAATATTTGGTAGGGAGTTTGTTATAACCATGCAAGGACTTCATAGAGCTAGACAATGTCGAGAACTTCTCAAAATTGCTTAACTCCCAATTTATTTTTCTTTCCAGCATCTAAAATTTATGTATCTATTTATGCAATTTTGGTTTCCAATCTCCAGTAGGATTATTTTATGATATTCTTTAATTTACAGACATTCCAGGTTAATGTTGTCATGCAAACTAGTGCAATATTGTCTTTGGTTTTCATGATTTCTTGTTTAATAAACAGTGCACTTCATCTTGTAACATCGTAAAGCATTTTACCATCTGATCCATCTTATTTTAATTTTAATCTTTAAGAATGAGGACCGATTGCGAGAAGCTCTGATGTTTGCTAATGCCTGTGGTGCATTGACTGTTAAGGGGAGAGGTGCAATTCCAGCTTTACCAACCAGAGAAGCTGTGCACAATGCCATCCTTCATTCTGTTGGATAGGGTTTCTTGTGATATCTGTGATTAGGTAATAAATTCCATTCCATTTCATTGGATTGTTCGACAATGTTAGCAATGGAGGGTGGTGGTAGTGTAGGATCTATTTAATTCTATTGTTCAAAACATATCTACCCAGTTCATTGTTGTAAGTTTACCATAATCTGTTGAGTGAAATCATTTGACTCTTGCGGGTAACACCAAACCCCCTGTCTCACACCATATTGTAAACATTCAGCTGAGGACTCCACCAATAAAATAAATTTACAATTTTTGTGATTTCTATTGTCTTTTTCTCTGCAATTTATATGATTCCCTCACCCTACTAATGAAGTGCTTCTTGACAAATAAGGCCTGCAAAATTTTGATAAACTCTCAGCTGTGATCTTTTAAACAGAAAGAATCTAACGAGATTGATTAAGTTCACGATCCAATCTGCAGCTGGTATAAGCCTTGTTTTCTCTCCCTATTGGCTTCCTGCAGAAAACCTAGCCTTGATATGACCCACATCAACATAACTGCAAAACCAATATTGTAAGTTTGCTTGAATATTGAGCATCATCTAATTCGCTCTCAAATATCTTGTTAATTTTCTACAACGCTTCTTAGGCTACGAAAGGAAGTAACTTTTCCCATTCTTACTCCCTCTCCCAAGATTTGAACCCAGATCTCCGAGGGTAAATCTCAAGTCTTCCAATATTTGAACCTGAGAACTCCAAGTAGAGATATCAAGTGCTTAATAATTTGGAGGCTCTCTTGGGGAGGACTTGCTTTCAAAGTTATGTTGTAATGAAAAGCTTAATACTATTGAAACAACCAAAGACATTTCCCATTAGTTCCTGTCAAAATTTAGACATTTATCTACACTCGCAATGTTTCAACACGAGTCCCAAAGAACAAAAATCTACAGTAGTTATCGCTTTAACTATAACTCTTCATTATTTGACAAGCTGATGTCTCAACCAATGACACATCCTATGTTTCCTTGTAGGAGTCGAGTCATACGAATCACATCCCATGTTTTGTCCTAATTTTTCTCCTTTTTTTGAACAAATTCTAAGTTTAGATTTGTCCATTTCAACCGATGGATATTTATGGACAAAATAGTTGAGAGTTTTCGGGCAATCCATTCCTTTTCCGAATTCATTGGATGAACTTAGAGTGAAACACAAACAAATCATCTCTTTAAAAACCCAATTCTTTTACCTCCCAATCATCCTCATTCAGTTACAAGACCAGGATCAAAACACTCTTTTAACACCAACATGGCTGACGAACAAGCTGAGCTGAATCGCATTTTCAAAAGATTCGACTTGAATGGTGATGGCAAGATCTCTGCAGCAGAGCTGGGCGATTGCTTGAAGACTCTCGGCTCAGTCACAGCAGAGGAGGTCAAGCGCATGATGGCTGAGATAGATACTGATGGTGATGGATCCATTTCATATCAGGAGTTCTTAGATTTTGCTAAGGCTAACAGTGGCCTGATGAAGGATGTTGCTAAGATATTTTAATCTTCCAACATATATCCTTTCCTTTTCTTTGTTGTTTTTACTTAAGATGTGCTGTAATCTATGATTGTTTTAAGGCAGCGGCAAGTCTAAATGAATTTTGATTGACACAGACTTGCTTTCGTAGCTACACTACAAACATCTTTATCAACTAATGTTTCTATATATGAAATTAGGTATCTTGAGTATTTGGATGTGATATTGCAACAATAGAGTGGTTTTGCGGTCAAACAAGACGTTGCCAGTTCACGCTTTCAGATCCCATACTGAAAAATGGCTCCTATTCCAGAAAATTTTAAATGCACAAAGAATTGACCAGCATCTTAATTTTAGTCATTGATTGTGATCGTCATGCTATCATTTTATGGTCATAGGATGCTCAATTCCTTGGCTATTTACTACAGTATGATCTTCAAGTTCTGTGGTCATGTACAAAGATTTAGTGAAAAACCATATGCTAGTATGCAAGTTATGGCCTCTCGAGAACTCAGAATTCACATTTCATGATGAACTGCTCTGTCCCACTTGATTCATGCCAACAAACACGCGCATGAACGATAAGAGGCATCATATTCAAGCTTTTCTACTGTCAACAAGTTAAGAAAACAAGCAAATCTGCATGTTGTGTTTAAGAAATATAAAATAACAAGTCTAACCTTGAAATGAATCTATTACTCTCAGTCTTTACAATCATCAAGGGAAGATTACTAGAAAATCAGCATATTGCTTCCAAGATTATAAAATTAGAAGTTTAGCCTTTAAATAAAATCTATCTTGTTGGCCCTTGAAGCCAAGGGCAGCAGAATGGAAGCTATTTACACACTTCTAAGCAAACTCGTTTTTCCTACTTACAATTTTTACACTCGTTTTGATTCTGATTTCCAGGCTTTTTCTCTTCAGAGAGAGAGAAAAAAGGCAAGCAAAACCACCAAAGAGAAAAATCAGAAAGTTGAATATACCATGTTTTAACGACAACAAAGGTGATCATCATCCTCAAATTCTGAAACTCCTAACATAGCCAAGGCTAAGTGACTATTCATCTCACTTTTTGTCTGTTGTAGTTGAGGGTAACAATCTATAATCCCAGAAAAATTGGACTTCTTCCTGTTTGAGTAGATTGGTTGTTCTTCACCTCTCAGCATGCCAATAATTTCGTCTATTCCTGGCCTTCGAGATTCTTCATTACTTACACAGGCGGTGGCAGCCTGAATCATCTGGATTATTTGAGTTGTATTTCTCAAAGTGCATTCAAGTCGTGGATCAAGCAACTCCTCAATGGCTCCTTTTCCCTTCTGCAATAGAGGTTTAGCCTGCAAAAGAATGCAGGGTCCATGATGTTCAATTTCACATCCAAGCCAAGCAGATACTATTCATAATAAAAGAACAAATGTCATCATGTTGCGAACAAATGGCCAATATTTATGATAGGCTTGTTTGCTACTTGCTCAAGTCGAAATGATTTTTCATAGTGCAATCAAATCCTACTATGACTGACCTTGTTTCCAAAGTAAAAGCACGTGGTTTTATTAGAGCTTTAAGGCAAAAATCATAGTAAAATTTAGTAATGATAGGATCCTTCAAAATAGCAAAACCATGAGAACAAATAAAATCATCCTCTACATGATATTACAACAAATTTGGCAAATTCGTGCATGATTCTGGGATGACAATTGCTTAATAATTCATGTTTTAGCTAAAGTCATCATATAATTGAGGTCGAAAGTAAACTAGATGGAATTGAAAATGTCAAGCGAAAGCCTAGATTTCTAGCCACCAGTATAACAGTCTTTACTGTCAATCAATTTCCCTACAATCTGCAGGGAAAAACTGATGCATAAATTTCATCCTTTTTACAGAACTACAGGATAGAGGTTATATTTGCTCAAAGTTTACTAAGAATTGTGATGTTCGCTTGATGTCTGATTAAAGGATTGACTTAATCTAAATAGGCATGATCAGAATGTGGCTTGTAGACTATGGCATTGCCTAATAGAATGCCTTATCTCTTCATGGAAAAGCTTGTAGAGGGGCCCTTCAATCAAGCATTACAAAGTCAAAGGGACTAATGGAAATTTTAAAGGAAATTAATTCAGTAACCTACCCATAGGACCAAATTCTCTTCCCCCGGTGGCCTTCTTGCTTCAATTGGCTTCCTTCCGGTAATTAGTTCCAGTAGGACCACACCAAAAGCATACACATCCGTCTTATCAGATATCTTCCCATGCTGGAAATACTCAGGAGCCAAGTAGCTGTGCAATAAAAATTTAATCAAAAAATTAGAAAAGAAATATAAATTTGTTGAACCATTAAAAAGACATGTATGGTTTCTTTTCTCATACCCAAATGTCCCCTTGACAGTTTTACAAAGGAAAGGGACTGAAGGTGCAGAAGTCCAAGTAGCTAAACCGAAATCACACAACTGCAAGCAGAATTGTCATTATTGGTCAATAAAAAGAGCATGCGTAGACTAAAATTGACTCCGAATACCACAGAACCACTTAAATGAGAGATTGTAAACCATAAAACAAACCCCCTTACCTTTGGGATTTTCTTGGAAGAAAGGAGTATATTTGAGGGTTTAATATCTCTATGAACAACACATCTCTCAGTTCCATTATGCAAATATGCAATTGCTTGTGCAATTCCAAGTGCAACCTTGTATCTCACAGACCAGGAAAGGCCTGAAGAACCCTTGACTCCTACCTTTACTTTCTTCTTATCTGCAAAAGGTATTCCATAAATTACTCAAATTCCACCAAATTCAATCAAATTTCAAATTTCCAAATCAAAGAACAAGAAATTATACCGTGCAAATGGCGTTCTAAGCTTCCACCAGATACATATTTGTACACCAAGAACAAACCCTCCTCCGGATCAATACAGAACCCCACCAGAGGCACAATATTTGAGTGGTAAAGAGAACTAGCAATCATTAATTCTCTACAAAATGCTTTTGAAGCCTCTTTATCCTCCTTGTCTAATCTCTTAATTGCCACAGCGGTCCTCAAGAACCCAACTTTACCTCTAAAAACAAAGCTCAAAGCTCCCCTTCCCAAAACTCTACCTACCCATCACAACAAGAACAAATCAAAATCTCAAGCAAGAAACCAACTTCAAGATTCAAAACCAAAAACAAAAGATTTCATTTCTTACCTTTTGAGAAATTATTAGTAGCAGCAAGAATTTCACTATAACTGAATCTGACCAAAGAATTTGCAACTGGAGAGATACTCCTCTCAAGAGACTGAATTCTCCTCCATTTAAGCTCTTTAGCTCTCGTCTCATTCAATCCATTGTCCAAATTCACCATCAAAACAGTTGCAGAAGCTGAAGAATTCATGTTCATTGACTCAAGCTCAACTTGAGAGCATAAACTGAACCTGAAAGAAGAGTGAACTGAGTGTGGATCAGCATTTGTTAACTCTGAACCACTACCACAACCACCGGACTCTGCCAGCAGCCATGCCTTGTTGTGTTCTAAACTTCCATTATTGTTATTACTCTTTTTAATGGTTTCATCACTCTCATTTGGTAAAAAACAGGCCAAGCCAGATTGCCAAAACATTTTTGACAAAAAACCTTTCATTTTCAGCTCATTATCATAGTCAAAGGAATGATCTTTGGCTATGATAGTTGAAGCGGAGAGAGCATCACAAGTAGAGCTATTTGATGGCTCTTTTGTGTTTCTACAAGTGCCTTGACAGAACCCCATTTTGAAAGCAGATCACAATGAATGCACAAGGGCCCAGAAACCAGAAAAAGAGAATACAAAAAAAGTTAAAGTTGATGCCTCCTTTGCTTCAAGGGTGGGGGAGAATTTGCTTTTCTCTATACAGACTAGAGAGAGAGAGAGAGAGAGAGAGAGATGGGAAGGAAAGAAATGGACTTCAATGGTTTATGGTCCTTGTTTGCATAAATCAATGCAATGTATGTATGTATGCATGTATGTATGTATAGGTGAAGCCGTGAAGGGTTGATTAGTTTAATGGGGATTCGAGTAGAGGGAGAAGGTGGCAATTAAGAAGAGGTGTATGGTCCCTTGAAGCTTATAACCTATAAAAATGAAATGGGTTTTATTGAGGTTTGGATTCAGTTGATGGTATTTTATTATTCAAGGGAAAAATGAGTTGATTACGTAGAGAAACAAGGGATTCTTTCAGCTAATGTCAGAGTGGACAAATAGAACCCCACAAGTGCAAGTTTTAGGCATGAGCTAAATGAAAGAAGAAAGGGCACCAACCAAGAAGATGAAGATTGTGGGTTAAAGAGTGCTTTTCAGATTGGATCATGAAATAAGAACACGAAAGAGATGACGAAGGGGGCAAAGGCTTATTAAATGTAAAAGGTGAGGCCTGTGACTTGATGGGGTTTTTTGGGAACGAAAATTCAGACAAGAAAAGAAATTGATTAGGACATGTGTATCATACCAAGGATTGCTTTGTAGTTTGGTGACCATCCAAAGGTCTTTACTCTTTTGCCAACCTCGAACAACCTCTCTACGTGTATAGGCAAAACTAGCTATAGCTCGATCCCGAAAACTTTCATGAGAAGGTGAAAGAATTTAAGTTTCAGTTCTAAGTAAACAAAGGAGGCTATATATATATATATATATATATATATAACTTATGAATTATCAGAATTCACCTAACTTAGGATAAGAAAAGAAGATTTATTTGTTATTGTTGACTTATATTGTTTTTTTCTTAATAGTAAATATTGATTTAGATGGTAAATGGAATTTGTTTTAAATTTTCTATTTTACCTGTTGGGATTCAAATGGGAAAAAAAAATGAAACAACAAAATTTTGTGAATATATATATATATATATATATATATATATATATAACTTATGAATTATCAGAATTC
>Ga0307517_10011199_pt1 | contig 12448 bp, 14 predicted proteins | sample 23_EM_MG_FD_194515 | JGI IMG/M metagenome (GOLD analysis project Ga0307517, IMG submission 194515) | Populus trichocarpa ectomycorrhiza microbial communities from riparian zone in the Pacific Northwest, United States - 23_EM | ecosystem: Host-associated > Plants > Roots > Unclassified | place...
TCGGAAGGCGAGGTCATCTCTCACTGTTAGGCCTTATCAGTAAACACCTCGAGAGTTTCGTGATGATCATAAGCAAATCATGAATTTGTAAACAGACCTAATAAACAAATGACAATTGATTTGTATACATAGTATATTTGTGACCCTTTCAATTACTGCCACGCTCTAACTCAATTACAACCCCCTTGGGCTCGCTTGATAGAAGTCTCTTTTCCAGGACCTTCATTTTTGGAAAGGTTACTAAGGAGTTTTATGTCAACTCCTTCTCCATCAGCATAGGCCAGATGCATACGTATGTTGGTCGGCTTTGAACCGATCTCAGATCTTTCCTTGTTGCATATGCGTGAAACAGGTGTAAGATTGGTAATTTATTCTTGCCTGAATAGAGGCGTATAAATGGCTGCATTTGCTGGATCGTATCTCCCCAAAATCTCAGCTGTGAACACTACGATATGCGCTTCTCATTCTTCCAATTTATCAAGGACCAACGCAACCCTGTTCCTTCTGTCGTCCAGACGGACCTCGCAGGGAAGACTGTCATTGTTACTGGCGCCAACAGTGGCATCGGCTTTGAGGCCGCAAAGCACTTTGCTCGCATGAACCCCGGGAGACTCATCCTCGCATGTAAGAGCAAAGAGCGAGGTGAAGCGGCTCTCAAAAGTGAGTCTAAACATTTATCTGGCTTCACCTTATCTTATTATATTCCATTTAGGTTTGTCAGAAGATACTGGCTACCACACCGCTGAATTGTGGATTATCGACCTCGCTAATTTTGCCTCTGTCAAGTCATTTGCTGATAAATTCGATAAAGAAGGCGGTCGATTGGATATCCTTGTCGAGAACGCTGCTGTTATTCCTGCCAAAACCCTTGAATTAACTCCCGATGGATGGGAAACAGCGTCAGTTCGCGTTTGTGAACGGAATTCCCTTCCATAAGGCTGACTACCTTGCAGGTTTCAGGTCAATAACTTGTCCACTTCTCTCCTTGGCCTACGCCTCATCCCGCGTATGATCGAAACGTGGAAGACACACAATACAACGCCAAGAATTGTCGTCGTATCTAGTGAGGTTCATAACTGGAGCAATTTGGACTCGGAGAAACAGGTGCTTGATGCTGCAAACCCATTCGAAGTTTTTGGCCGTTCAGAAAAATATATTACGCCAGCGTACGCTCTCTTCCACTTGCTGCAGAGGCTTTTCCACTTATATCGTTATTAATTAATAGTGTCCTGAATGTTCGATATCAAGATACGAAGTGTGAGTTTATCTGGTTCCTTTGACATTTTAACTCTTCACCTAATACTTATTTCCTTTCACCGGTAGTACTGAATGTGTTCTTTGCCCGTGCCCTTAGTGAAAAACTCTCCGATAAACGTGTCATCGTCAACACCGTCAATCCAGGATACTGCCTTTCGAATATACGATCAAGCTTCACAGGCTTACAAGCATGGGTGGACTGGCTGATGGAAAAGGCTCTTGCACGTACCTCCGAAGAAGGCAGTCGACAACTGATATGGGCCGCTGTAGGAGGCGAAGACCAATTGGATGAAATGCGTGGGGCGTATATTTCCATAGCGCAAATCTCTGAAGCAAGCGATTTCGTCATCAGCGAGGATGGAAAGGTTTATCAAGATAAACTATGGGTATGTCAATTTTTATCATTCAAAACGACGGTTTCTCAACATCAAGACGTTCTAGAACAACCTCATCGATGAGATGGTTAAAGTCGATCCGAAGGTTCAGAAAATTGTAGAGGAATACCTGACTCCTTCAGCGACGACTTGAGTGGTCACGATCCATAGCCTGCTTTTCATTTGTTGCGTGTGGTGTATTTATAATGTAATTGTTATATTTTTGTTGCCAATGCTTTCCGTCTGAAGAGTTCGCCACATGAGTAAGTCGGGAATCCCAAAGGGACGACACCAGGACCAGGCAATTATATTGTGCCGTAGAACAGAAGTTGTCGAGGAAAGACGAAGTTGATAAATAGACCTCAAACGACCCCAAGAACTAACGTTATGTGCTACAAGATTTTTAGGGAACAAGTGGAATCTATGCTCGCCCAGCGACAAGAAGAAGAATAAACATCACATATAGATGGGGGGGATGGATGTTAAGAAAGGGTAGAAGGGGTAATAGTTATGAATGGTGTATCGTATGAGCAATGTCCAAAAGCAAGAAATAGATAGTACTGAGACACAGACTTAGATAGCGAGTTAGAGAAATACCAGATGGGATAGCGAGTTTTCAACGAAACAGTGCAGGATAACTGGGAGAGGCGACAAAACGATACAGAACAGTCCATCAACCCCCCATCTTCTTTCGAACCAAGAAGTGTTACAACAACAAAGAAAGAGGGAAAGCAATGCAAGAAGGCGACAGGAAGGGTCGGGCTAGGAGAGATGTATTAGCCAGAAATATCGTTCCGTCGACTTGATGTGGACGGCGGATAGTCGTCTTCATCTTCGCTCTCGTCGTCCGAATCTTCTAGACCAAGGACATGCATATGGGCTCCAACACCTCCACCTAGGACCGTCGTAGAGCTGCCAATTTTGTTGCTACCGCCACCAGTAGCAGAGGGCTTTTTAGGGTTCGTGGTTTTGTCTTTAAACCTTTTCTTGATCTAGACAACGGATGTTAATTATTATTATTATTATTTCGAAAAAAAAAAGAAAAGAAAAAAGAAAGGCTATTTTATTAACAAGGCGTACCATTTTGGCATAGACAAGACCACAGGCATTACATAGCGTCCTTGGACCTATCGGCATTGATTCAGAATTTGCGCACACACGGGCCCAAAGACATGAACGCACCCATTGGCCCTCGACGCCATTCCGGGGTTGAAGTGGCGCTGCAGCCCAGGCATGTCTGGCTACCCTCTTGCTGGGCATCGTCGCTAGTTTTCTGTAGAATCCAAGTCAGCGACGCTAGCGGTCCAAAGATGAAGGACAGAAAAAAATAAATGAAAGGTTCAAGAAATAGGACGCAGAACGGTGGGTTCCCGAAATCAAGAATCAAAAATATTACTTACCTGACGCTTCGCCCGATCACCCCCACCCTCCTTGCTCTCAGCCTTCGAGCCGCGCGGAATCGGCCCATCCTCAACCATCCGCATTTCCTCCTTAGCAATCAATTTCGGAGAAGCCGAATTTGAATGTGGGCCGCCTGGCCCACTCACATGTTGATAATGTGAGCGCGAATTCGACGACGCAGTGGAACCTGCGGTCGAGGGGGGTGCAGCCGGCATGGTGTTCGCCATCGCCAAGGAACTGCTGCTCGTCGAAGTTGTGGGTCCAGTGGGATCTCCACCAGACCCCGAATTTATCCTGCTACCAGGAACGCTGCCCCCTTGCACTTGCCGCAGCGCAGCATCAAGCATTTGCATCCCGATGGTGGCACTTTGTAGCAGCCGATCTATGCCTTCAGGAGTCAGGCTTTCGGCATGCCCTCCGACAGTCGACGAAGAGGCCGAAGAACCAGGTCGGTTGTGAGCGCCATTCGTATGACTCGTCGAAGAATCTGTTCCATCTAGGATTGCGCTATACGAGTTGAGCATCTATTAGATAGAATAAAACAGGGAATTTGTCAACTTGTCTGAATAACCCCTCCGTAACTATAAAGAAAAAGAGAGCATGACCAACATCCTATTTCCACCGAAAAGGATGGAACAAACAGCTCGAAACAAATTTTATTTGACTTACCTTCGTAAAATCCAACATCCCTAGCATGGGTGCGAGAACAGGCGCCGGTACAAGCGAATTCGATCCAGCAGGGGCTACCATACCGGATGGGGTCATACTTGGCGCACCTCCGCCGCTATTCGAGCCCACCGAACCCATGCCATGGCCCAACGCCGACGTCAGCTGCTGAGAATGATGAGACGACAACGGCGGAGGCGGCGCTGAGCTTGGTCCCACCGTCGCAGAATTAATACTCGATGTGGATGGTGGTACAGGGGTAGAAGTGGAATCTCGCCCTCGTCGCCTTTTGGAACTTTGTGGAGGTAGCGATGGCTGGTGATGATTGTTTTGTGGGTGTTGTTGGTGCGTTGATTGATGCTGTTGGTATTGCAGGTGTTGTGGAGGAGGTTGATGTTGGGCTGCAGATTGTACAGGCTGCGGATTTTGATGGTGTTGCTGCGATGTTGTTGGCGGTGGGTGTTGTGGCTGCTGCTGCTGCTGCTGTTGTTGTTGACGCTGCTGTTGCTGGACCTGCTGGTGGTAATTTGTCGGCGCTGGTGGAGGTGGCTGGTGTTGGGATGGCGGCGGGAGGTGTGAAGGTGGTTGATATTGTTGGTGCTGGTAATTTGTCGGGGGTGGCGGGAGGTTTTGCTGGGGTGGCGGTTGTTGTTGAGCAGGAGGTGGCGACTGGTATTGCTGCGGTTGCGGCGGTGGCTGGTGTTGATACCTCTGTGCGTATGAATATGTCTGCGGGTGTGGATGATGCTGCAGTTGCATTGGCGACGCCGTGGTCGGTAACGGTGCTGTTGGAGGAGGAAGTGGGGTCGGTTGCTGATGTTGCTGATGAACGGTATGTTGGTGCTGTTGACTGGGATGAGGACGACGATCATCGGGTGAAGAGGAGGTAGATAAATTAAGGGGAACGGCCAGCGTCCTCCTCGAACTTGCTGCCGAAAGTGGAGCAGAATTCGAAGTCGAGGAAACGCCATATGGCCCAAAGTTCGAGGAGGAGGGTCTATAATGACCTTGACCTGACACCCCTGGACCAATACCTGAACTACTGGAGCTTGATGGCGGGGGCGGCCCACTGTCTAATCTGGAAGGTGCAGAATTCGATGGCGGAAGGTGGTCGTGGGCCGAAAGTGATGAGGAAGAAGATGACGGAGGTGGCGGGCCGTAGGAATTGGACGATGATTGGTGTGATGATTGCTGTGCATGTGAAGAGTAGTGCCAACTACTGGAGGTATCCGGGGATGCGGAGGCAGGAGGCGGTGGTGGAGGTGTCCACTGTGGCTGCTGATGTGACTGTGAATGCGGATGATGCGTCGTCGGGGCGTGTATACTGTATGAGGAGCCAGGAGTAGATGAAGACGAAGGCGGTGGTGGGTGGGAATTGGAATAGCTTGGCGGAGGATGTGTATAGCCACTTGAAGAGGAAGGCGCTGGAGGTGCTGGAGGATAATGTGAAGAGTGAGAATGAGATGAAGATGTGGAAGACCGAGCGTGTCGAAGTGGTGGGGCATGAAGCATTTGCTGTTGTTGGTGCAATGGCTGAGGGTCATACGTTGTATTTGAGGACGACGGTGGTGGTGGATGAGAATGGGAAGGAAGATGCGATGGATGTCCATGACTGGTCGTTGTATGTGGTTGAGGTGGAGGGCCGGTGTTATATGATGGGTATGGGTCGTAGCTCGTTCCCATGCTCGACGAAGGGTGGTACACTGGGTATCGGCCGTCAGAGGACATGGCTAAAGACCGTCGGGGATGGCACTACTGGTGACGGTTTTGTTTACCACTTGAAAATGATAACCGTCGTAACTGCTCCAAGGATGGATGGTTAAGGAACAGATAAGTTGCTAGCGTGGATATAATATGGTGCTGGCTCGAACCCGGGAGTCCTCGAAGACGAAAAGTCAAGCTAAAATGACACGAGAAGGGGGGGAAGACGTGTCAGTAAGCTTAATCTGAGCACATTGTGATGCAAAGGTGCGAAGGGAGAAAAATGGACTGGACCCGCAAACTTTGCAGTTAGGAAAGATAGTCCGTGAAGTGGTTGAAGCTGAATGGTTGTGAGAAACGGCGTGTACGAATATTAACGGAACTTGGAAATGTCGTTGGCAGATAGGCGGACAGGCACGATGCAGATGGAGATTCTGCAGTGCTTCAGCACTCACAAGCTCAGGGTCGCGGGAGCAGCAAGGCTATCTTTGCGACTCTGCATTATCCAGCAGCTGCAATCCCTTTCTACAAGTCTACAGGTCCGACTGATTCTGATTCAACTTGGAGTTTAAAGAATAAATTGCCGACGACACTCAGCGAGATGGATCGTGCAAACATTGTGTCCAATCCCCAGGGTAACAAAATGTAACAATTGATGGGGAGCACTCACGACTTCTCAACAAAACGCAACGTCAACTAGGGGTGGACGCGGGAAGGCAAAAAAAAGCAAAGTGTGGGACCGAGCCTGGCAATGGACGAACACGGTAAGCCCGACGATAAGGGGAAGATGAAGGGCAACTGACGTGTGGAAAGCCCTGACGGCCCTGGTCGGAAATGGGTGGGGCGCCAGATAGGTGGCGTTCGAGGTCACCACAACGCGAGATGGTTGGACAGCAGCGCTGGACGTCAACCAGAAACGTCAGCCTTGATGGCAAAGATTCACCTTCGGCCCGTGTTTTGCCGAGTGCAAAATATGTGGATTGTGCTAGGAAAACAGTGCTCGGTATTGAAAATGAAAAGAAAAGAGAGAAAAAAAGAAAATAAAGGAACGTCTACGGCATATTTTAACGGGTCATCATCCAAATGCTGACGCTTCTTCTTTGTCCGGTGCGCCTTTCCATCTCCCGCCTCCGTGCGCAGGCGCACTCCCAAACTCATCCACCCCGACAACACTGTCCTCATATACGTCATACTCCTCCGAAGGCGGCGGTGGCGGCGGTGGACCCTTAACAGTACTCATCCCTGCACCAACTCCGCTAGCAGCAGCAGCAGCCCGCTCCCTCGCTCGTCGCCTCCTCTTCAAGATCTTCTTCCGGTTTCGAACAGCCCGACGATACGCCGCGTCTTCCCCATAAAACAGATCGTATTCACAAAACGCGCAGATCCATTCTTCCGCTGGATGTGTCAGCTGAATGAGCGGTACCGACGTCGGTGCAGTGTTGTTTTTCGCCCGGCTGCGGCGCCGTGGCGGGATTTCACTAGAGAGGAAACGCAAAGGTAGTGGCCAAATTGCATTCGCATTTGCATTCGCTGCAGCGCCTCCAGGTCCGTGAGCGGCAGCACCTCCTTCTCCAGAGTGTGGTAGTCGTGAAGGAACATAGTTGCGCAAATGATGCGGGTTGGACGCGTTCGCGAGTGCAGACCGTTTCTTCTTCTTGCCGGTCTTCGCCTTCCCGCCGGCACCTCCTCCCAGAACGTTTGCACCAAGCCCAGTGCTACCAACACCTGAATCAACCGACTCTGGAGAATGATCACCCCCTCGCATACCACCCCCTCCAACTGTTCCACTCCCTGTTGTCAAGGCCTTTGCTTTCTGCTGGACTCTTTCGACTCTCTCGCGATCCCTCTCTTGCCTCTCTCTCTTGCCTCGACCTACCTTTCCAAAACCTTTGCCTCCATTCGCAGAGGCAACCGCCATCTTTGCAGCTTTTGCAGCTTGTCGTTCCAGCTCGACCTCGAATCGTTTGCGAAGCATTGCTACTTCTTCTTTCGTCGCGATCAAGCGGTCCGCAGCTGAACATCGAGTTGGGTTCGATTGAGAGTGGATGGAAAGAGATCAGATAAAGGAATAGAAGGAGCAAGATAAAATGGAGAGCGTTGCATACATGGGTGCGAGCCCCAAAAACAATATCGAGAAGAAGCAAGGCATAGGCCTTAATTCAACGAACATCGAGCCTGCAGTCAAAGGGGGCCGATGGACTTCTTAGACCGTGCTTCATGGCACCAGAAAGAAGATAACGGGACAAGAAAAGAGAGAGAGAGAGCTGAAATAAAATAAAATAAGAGTACTCACTACCAGAAGGACACACAAAATCGAAGACTGAAGTTGGGAAAGGAATCGCATCCGGATGTCGATTCCTCCTCTCTGGCATTTCCATAATAACTTTCATCGCGCGCGCAAGCCTTACAGTCCGCCTCTTCGATTTGCGTACTGGTGGTGATTCCCCTGAACCTCCTCTTCCGCCCATGCTTGAGCCATAAGCCCCAGAACTATCTGGTCCGCCGACAAGTGGATAGCTCGCTGAAAGCGCCTGATCAAGGGCCAAGGTATCGCCATGAGAGAGAGCGCCCATCACGGCAGCAAGTTGCCTCTTTCGAGTCTTGAGCATCTCCTTGTGTTGCAGGCCGGCTAGTGTAACAGCCGTCAGTTTACCCCGCTTTCGTGCCAGTAGCGACAACTGTCCAGGGAAGGACGGCGGCGGGTATATCGGTGGAGGGGTGGATTCGTAATCTCTGTCCCTGTCTCGATCCCTGTCTCGATCTCGGTCGCGCTCACGATCTCTGTCCCTATCTCGAAGGAGTTCCTCGCTGGGTGCTCCAAACCCGTCTCCGTTACCTAGAGCTCCTTCAGTGGCCTCATCTTCCATGCAAGGCGACGAGGGGCTTCCGGGCCTATCCCCTCCTCGGGGTGACCCGCTAGCATTAGCCGGTACCTTTCGTTTCTTCGTGTTTCCAGGCTGTCGGAAGTGATCGGTATAATCACCATCTCCTCGTCCATCGTCATCCTCGTCGTCTCGTCCGTGGCTACTCCCAGTGGATCCCCCCTGACCTCCTCCTTCTCCTCCGGTACCGGCAGCCATTCCCATTCCCATCGACATGTTCATTCCGGCCAAACCCATTCCCAGCCCGCCTAAACTCCCCATCGCCACACCGGCTGCTGCTGCTGCCGCAGCCGCCGCGGCAAAATGGACACCGAATTCAATGGAATCCATGTCGTTTAATGGTAGCGATAATTGTCCATTCCTCCCAGCATTTGCGACAGCAGCTAGAGCAGCTGCGGCCGCAGCAGCCGCCGTTGTGTTGCTGTTGCTGTTTCCGCCCTCTGTATTACCGTGGGTAACAGTTCCTGCTAAGAAACTCTGCACCCCTCCAAGAATAGGCATGTAGTAATTCTGGAGTGCCATTCTCGCAGAAAGGTTATCGGGATGGGCGAGTAATTCTTCAGGCGTGCCATTTGGACCCAGAGCATCCAAGGATTGATGCTGTTGCTGAACGAATGCTGCCGCGGCGTCTTGTTGGAGGAGAGCTATGGCGCTTTGAGTTACCTGCACCGACGCAGAAGTGGGTGCCAGAGAAAAGGCATTCTCGGGCCCCGTCCCCGACGAAGTCCGCCTCCGCTTGGGAAGAGGTTTCACTCGCCGGAGAGCTGGGAACTCGGGGACGTCAAAGATTGGAGACGGCGTCCCGCGATACATGGTGTGGTGCGATGGCTTCGCACTATCGTTCGAGCCGTATTGCGTTCAATGGGATATAAGTGTTGAATATGCGATATAGAGAGGTCCTGAGGCGGAAATGAGAATGATGTTTGGTTCAAGTTCGCAGCTATAATGACGGACGTCTACAAAAAAGAAAAGTTATAGTTAGTAAGAAAATAAAGAAGTGGGGTGACAAGGCCAAATAAAGGTGAAGGTGTGGGCTTGACGGTGAATGGGAACAAGATAAAAAAAGAAGAGTAAACGCCGATTGATATATTGAAAGCCAGGAACAATTATGATTCGAGGTTAGTAGCATCCAGGCAGCATCTCTGCAAACACATAATAAGCCATCTAGGGCTTACTGCGGTACACGCGGATATCCTTCCACTTCAGGGTTGCAAATATCGAGATGCTTCTGTGGGTACAAGCCAGGGCTTTGAATAAGAAAACAGCCTTCAGACTCATTCGGCACGCAACGACGCCCTCGCCATTGTAAGAATGGGCTAAAACCCCATAAAGTGCGTGGCCCGGAAAGGACAGAATGGAATAAATCTTTAGGATGACGTGTCCGAGTCGCAAGGAAACGAAGCCGACAAGGTTTCCACCACATAGGCTTATTCAAAGCACCAAAAGGATTCCATCCTGCTATCCTGCCGTTCAACACCTGAGAGTAAGACCTAAAAGAGGGCAATCCACAGGATGCTGTAAATCAGGTACCATTCTCCTTCCAAATTTAAAGCACCACACCGCCGCCAAAATGCAACAAAAGAAAATGCGAAAGAAAGTGAGTGGAAAACAACGAACAAGAGCACACCTTCTCCCCAGATCTCGTGCGGATTTGAGACGATCTCGACGATATCAAACGATACGATGGAAGACCTGCGGCTGAGGTTGGATGGTGCTCCTGTTCCCTGACAGTGGGCACAAGAAAGAAACGGTCGAACGATGTCTATAGCAGCGATGAGAGAAAATAAAGAGAGAATACAAGGATGACTTGAAAGACGGCCACCCTCACGCACAGCTGGCTCGCGGGGCTATTTCCGTGTGCTCGATGTTTTTTGAAAGGGAAACAATATATTGTTTATTTTCTCAATTACGGACTGTCACGGAATCCCGCCTTTTGCCGAAGTCACATCGACCTTTCTCACTACAAGTTTCCTTCGGACAGGCTATGCACATTCCCATTTTATAGTGGCCACATATGAAAAATAATTATTCTGAATTGATATTCTTACTTACGAATACATTTTCTATGTAATTCCAAAGTTTTAGAATAAGCGAAGCTGTGAACGTGGATAAATATGTTATTCAAGAAAACAAGGCAATTGTCACTTCTTCGGACGCCGACAGTGCGCAAAAAAGTGTGCAAAATCAGCTCAGCGCTGTGCATGGACGTCATTATTGATGTCCCATAAGTGCAACATTTTTTCTGCCCGCATTCCCCTCTAAGGGTCGTAAATCTACATTCTTTTTTTAGGCGTAAAATTCCTCCAATCTGGGCAAAACCCAATAGCAAATGATTCTGTCATCAATTTGATTCATTTCGTACTAGCACCTTGATAACTTGACCAATTGCTCCAATTTTTTTAACACATGGTCTCTACACTTATTTAAATATATGTACAAAGTACGAAGATGAGTGATGGACATCTGCGCGAGTTAGATCCAAGTGTCCAAAGGAGTGATAGCACTGTCCAAAGGAGTGTCGGAACACTGTATCTAACTACTGGCAGTGGAACATGATCCCAGAATCTTGGAATCTCACCACGAGATTCTCGCATCGCTGGCTTCTTTGATCGCAGTACATCGGGCTGACTCGGGTGTACACAAGGCTTATCAAGAATTGATTACCCGTGCAGAAGGAAATGAACTTCATCAAACGAAGCCTGTGTTGCGACAGGTTGCGACTTTGCTTCCTCAACCGGTTTGATGGGAGTATGGCAAAGCGATTTAGCACCGGATGACTGTGCTGGAATCCAAACTCAGTTCATAACCGCTGTATGTACCAGGCGCAGTGCGCACGCCGTTCTAACTGTTGGGAGCCCGGATGAGGTGAGCTACCGTTGGCGGCTGGGTCCAGGTCTATTTTTGGTAACAGAAGTTGGATCTTAGGGGCTTCCTGATCATTTTCCTTTTCATTTAGTTGATCCATCACCTTGGCCTATTTTTGTGAGTTTTTCATTATTAAATTTAATTTCTGCCAGCGTGACAGAAGCAGGACTGACCTGTTGATTGATCATCGACCTGTACGCGCTAGGTAGGCGTATATTTTTTGCTAATGTTTTGTTCTAAGTCACAGTATTTTTCCTCCCCAAGTTTTTTCTTATCTACGCGGTGGTTTGTCAGCGGATTTGGTCATGTGATCCCACAGGCGAACTTCAACGCTTCAACATGAAAATTCTTGTCACCACCTGTTGATAAGACACGGTTAGCCTTTTGATTTCTCCCTCAAAGAACCGTGTTTTTTTTGATTAAAACTAACTGTTGAATAGTTATGCTCAGCAGGACATGCACGACCTAATTGCCTGAGTATGCAGAAAACGCGACCCCCCTGTACAGGCTGTACTCGTTGATTCCTCCAGGACAGCCGAACACTTTTATTGTACAGCCATCCCCATGGCCTGAATTTAATAGGTGCACCTACGGGTGCGTTGCTTCCTAACATTTTTGTAGTAATGCTCACACGTAAATTGTAGGTGCTACCTGCTTTAATATGCGGAATATGCAACTCGCCGAAGTCCCTCCTTCTATTCAACACGAACCACTTCCACGCATGAAATATGGCCTCATTTCAGTGCATGTTCGACATCGCGTGGTATGTCCCAATTCTTTGTATAAATGTCTGTTCCATGCCAATATTTATTGGAAGGCTGCTTGCCCTTTCCTTTACCTCCCTTTGAGACTACACACGCGATTCCCCCTCGCGTTGCCTCGAATTTCTTTCTCATGTCTCACAATCGCAACCCGAGCGGCCTTTATTGCATTATGCATATCCAAACTTTACTGAATCACCCTTGGCAGATGCCGACGATTCTATTTTGGCTGAAGCTCTCCTCAAGTACCATCGAGAGGGATAAGCAGTAACGCTAACGCTCACATCAAGTGACGACTGTTCGCGGAGACAGGAATTTCGCTGGTTTACATAGTGAATCCTCAACCAAGCATCGACAGAACACTCTTGGGTTACTGGGACCCCGCCGGTGACTTGTCAGACTCTCACCTTCCGTGTCGTTGGAAATTTAATTTCCGAAAACAGGAGGCTCGCCGGAGAAGAAACGCACGAGACATTGATTCCCGACCAAGACGCATACAAGAATATTCGATGGCCATGGTGAAAGTCAGCGCGCAAGTGTA
>Ga0307517_10011200_pt1 | contig 12447 bp, 15 predicted proteins | sample 23_EM_MG_FD_194515 | JGI IMG/M metagenome (GOLD analysis project Ga0307517, IMG submission 194515) | Populus trichocarpa ectomycorrhiza microbial communities from riparian zone in the Pacific Northwest, United States - 23_EM | ecosystem: Host-associated > Plants > Roots > Unclassified | place...
GTATTTATACTGTGGAACTGCACCCAGATCTTGATTTGGCTAGCTTGCGAACATATTCCCTCGACTGTAACCCCCCAACCGCAACACTGAGGTTTGATGTTGACGGCCGCCCCGCCCACAGCACTCAAGGGATTGCCGAGTTGTTCGCACGGAATGAGGTACCGTTATCCGATATCACGTTGCCATGCGTATTTGAACTCAGCCTTTCTGTAGGTGGAACTGACGCTTGTCGGAGATGCTATTTCTTCCTTTGGTCTCTGTGTTCACAACGAGGGACCACCAAACCAATGCGCACTTGATATTATCCTCAGACTTGACCCGTACAGAGTTGACCTCAATCGGTCTTCCCGCCGCTTCATTCGTCACTAGTAACTATATTCGCGAACTGGGGATATCATAATTGGCGCTGTACTGGATTCAATGCATACGGTTCTGTACTCAAGTATGGGATCTTTGAATCGCAACGGCTCCAGTCCCGACTCTGGTCAGACTGAGCTGCCACGCAATGGAATCGGGCACCCGGATGGTGCTAATTGTTTGGAAACGATTACACCCTGAGCCGAAGCGGTGTAATTCGTAATACTATATTATAGGGCCTCCATGGAGAAGTGGTAGGGATATTTAATACATTATAATGGCCATCGAGGGAGCAAAGAACCCCATGTAATGCGTTATAAGGCCTTGCCGGGTAATCGGTTCGATCACCAGCGCCGCAAGGTCATATCAGACTTTCCACGACTTGCTGATGCTGATGTGTCCTTCGACTCCGCCGTCCCGTTTCGTGTAGATTCTGGGCAGGACTTGCGACTCAAGGAATCCAAGACTTGCAAGTTCGTGGGTTGGTCATTCATCGTCGTATTCACAGGTTCACATCCACAGGTATCACCGCGGGGATCAATTTAATATATGCCCTTCCTGCTGATGCCGGTCGGAATATGCCCCGTCGTTATGCCCATTTGTCGGGGGTAGATAAAATAATGGCATGCTCGACGGATGGTGCGTGGGGGGTCGAGAAAATTGAGCAAACCTCCCACATTTATCCGGCCTAAAGCTTTCGCCAACTCCTGTGTCCCTTCCCCTTTGGCCGGGAGGGGGGCGTCGAGCAAAAACACAAGTTTGAAGGGCTTTATTTCCTCCATCGTGCTTAATGTCTCGAAAATGTGACATCCGAGGGTAAACGAGCGGCTCCTTTGACTTCGAAGACGATGACGAACTCCTGCCGCCCAAAGCCCAACCTGCAGAGATTAGAGGACCCTGGGCTGCGATAGTTCGAGTTCGAAGAGTACTGAGGACGCCACCGGCCTGAATCTGTAGATAATCCTGTGTTGAACTGCTTACGAGACAAGCCAGCTATCGTGTGGAGTCGCAGCGTCTCTACTTTCTCAACACGCGTCCTCAACAGAACGGATGCACAACCCGCAACCTGGCACAGATCCACGTAACAAGCTCTGTATCGGAAATTGTTGTATTGGACGTGCACTCGTGGAAGAGGATGTCGACATCACCCAGGTTTGAAAAAAGGGATCGCTAAAGAGCGCGAGAGCTGAGGGTCCCACCGCAACGTGACGCGGTCAGTGGCAGGCGGGCGATGCCGAACAAGCTCAACCTCTGAACTCCTCAGGCCTCAGGGACGACACCCTCTCCTCCAAGGCTGCATTCCAACCCGCCTCAACCTCACCACCACGTTCAAGACGAGTCTCGGCTTCGCCCAGAAGAATATCAACAATCACCCACAAAATATGTTCCGGCCTATGTGTGGGCTGCGTACCCGACGGATTTACGCGACTTCCTCATCCATCGACCGGATATCGAAACAAACACCAGCCAAGTATGTCGCATTGCATCCTCTATTGCCACGGCGCTCACTATGGATGCCTGCTTGGTAGCGTCTAATTGGTCCGACTCGGCCCGGTCACCTCGTGTCACCGGCACCTCTCACACCTACCACGATGTCGGTGTTTCCAACAACCAGAGGTACAGGCCGCTCAAGAGGGCCCAGATCCTCAGAACCAAGTACGATCCCCCCCAGTGCACGTGAACCAACTCTGACCTCTGCGCCACTCGCATCGTGGGGACAGGTCTCTCGAATCGCATCGTGATCGTTTGGCATCGAAGCAAATCAAAGATCAGTCGCCTGCTCCGTACCTCAGGAACACCCACCGTCCACGAGCCGACCGGTCGCTTCCCATACGACATCATGGTTATCATCATCGCCCACCTCACCCACGATTTCCGCACTCTCAAGGCATGCACGTTGACTTGCCGCTCGTGGTACATCGCCGCGGTCCCACACCTTCACCATACCCTCAACCTCAGGGAGAAGACTCCTGAAAAAAGCCGTGGCAAGCTGAAACCACTATCCAAGCTCCACGGGCTCGGACTAACTCCCTTCGTGAAAGAAATTCGAGTAAATCAACGGTGGCTTATCGCCGATCCATGGTTCGTCCCTCGGGCATTTAGCCGCCGCGACTTGCGCTCCTTTTCCGCTTTCGCAAACGTTCAAACTCTAATGTTTCGAGGATTGGACATCGACCGCTTCATACCAGGCATCGAACGCTATTTTGAACAATTCTCGCCAACACTACGATCCATCACGTTGTGGGACCCACGTTGTACCCCTCGACAGCTATCGTATTTCCTCTCTCTCTTTTCAAACCTCGACAACGTAGATATTCGGCGGATCCGCACATACGTATCCAGTGCAACCATCCACGACACAGGCCTCGTTCCGTTTTCCGCGCCAAAATTTCGGGGGCGTTTGACGCTTCACGAATTTCCCTGGGCCGGAACCTTGAAGGACCTCATTGCTTCATGCGGTGGCCTACGATTCAACTACATGGATATGAAAAGGGTCGCAGATTGCGCACCCATCCTGCTGGAGGCCTGTGCCGAGACCCTAGAGACGCTACGATTAGATGCGACGGACGATGTGGCCAGTAAGTAGTTCAGTGCGGGTTTCTGTACGGATTCGAGCTGATGGTAAACAGGCATTCATTCCCTCCCATCCGTATCACGGCTCAAGGTCCTCCGATCCCTACAAGTTGCGGGTTGGGCAGATTACCTCAGAAGAGCTGCCGATCGCCTTACCAACTTCAGGGGGGTATTCTTGACGATCACGTCCCCCGTGTTCTCCGAGCTCGTCATCGTCCTGAAGGTCATTGAACTCATTTATTTGCCTTCGGACTTCGCGTTGTTCGTGACGCTGCGGACGATGAATGAGGTCAAGCCCTTTAAACTGGTGTTTTTGTTTGAGGTTCCGGATTGGTTGCGGGGGGAGGCGCGATGCAGGTTGGCGGAAGCTTTAGACTCGGCAATTACGAGCTTGGTAACTGCGGAGGGTTACCTCGATTTTCTCGACTCCCCTCCTACCATCCGTATAGGACCGGTTCCGTATTGCTAATGATATCAGCCCCAGCTCTGATTAGATTTCTTTCACGGATGCCCCGAACCTTGTAGAGTAGTGATGTGCAACGTACTATAGGTTCTTCCTTAACACGACAAACTAGCGCAGGAACAAGAATGCGCAAGCGGACTGCAGAACCAAAACTCGACATGGCTCACTTGAGCTCTCCCTTATGGGCGTCATGGAAGAGAACAGACGGTGGTGTGCGATGTATCTTATTAGATCTTATTGCACAGAACCGGGGACGAATGGAGAGATGGTGGGAATTACATCGGGGTCGAACGTCCGTGCCCAGCCGTGCCGATGTGTGCATATAACGTCCTCTCCCTAGTACCACCAACCCGCGGGATGTCCAGTACTGAGATCACACCGTATCCGAGGCGATTACCAGGATGACGGCACATTTGTGTGTTGACACTGGGAAGACCAAACTCTCACCGGAGGATACCCAAGATATATTGGAGAGGTTGCAGACAATGCCAACGCTGCCCGTGGTGATCATTATCCCGAGGCTTACATGAAGACCTTGTACGCGGAAAACCCTCTTCCCTGAGTGCTGAATTGGGTGCTGCCAACACTCGATGAATGTATGTTTCTGTTATGTAATTTTATACACGAGTACCGCAAGTTGAAGAGAAATGCACTGGGAAGACAGCAAGGGAAGATAGGGTCGCCTATCTATCGCTCAATCACGACAACTCCCAAGATCCCAGACTCGCTGAACTCCGGGGAAGCGGGTCCCCGGCGTTGCGCATTAGACCAAGTACCTGACACACCAGTGAAGCGCTTCCCTCACGTATCAACTAGGTATTCGCGTGGAAAGTCGGCAGGTGGGCCGCGATATATTTTATACGGCGACAGCACTCGCCTCGGATGTTCTTTCTACAGGTTCAGATTTCGGTTCGATCACCTCGGGACACCTCTCACACCCGCCACGACATTGATGCCTCTCAATCACGGATGTGGTCCGCTCAATGGGACCTGGATCCTCAACATCGGGTATGGTTCACTCCTCTGGGACACACAGATGATTCTCATCTCATCGCCGTTCGCACTGCAGGAACAAATCTCTCCAATCGCATGGTGATCGCTTGGGATCGAGGCAAGACCAAGATCAATCGCCTACTCCGTATTGTGCCATCGAAGACGCGTGATATGCGCGAATGGACCTGCCGCGTCCCATATGAAATCATGGAAATGGTCACGGCCCACCTCATCGACGACCTTCACGCTCTCAAGGCGTTTTCACTGACTTGCCGCTTCTGCTACCTCCTCGCGGTCCCACACCACCACACCCTTACTCTCAGGGGAGAGACACTCGACAAAACTCGTAATCAGCTGAAGCCGGTATCCAAGCTACATGGGCTAGGTCTGGCGCCTCTCGTAAAAGAGATTCGAGTGACGCGAGCGCATTACGTGGCGGATTGCTGGTTCGTGCCTCCAGCATTCAGCCGCCGTTCCTTGCGCCATTTTTCCGCCCCCGCGAACGTTCAGGCACTGATACTTCAAAACGTGAACATCTCCCGCTTCATACCAGGCATTCAGAGCCATTTCGGACACTTCTCGCCCACTCTACGATCCATCGTGTTGGTCGAGCCACGTTGTACCCCTCGACAGCTGTCATACTTCCTCTCCCATTTTTCGAACCTGGATGATATCAACATTCATCACCCTCTCCGCCCTCCCCACACAATCACCCCCGACCTGGAACTCGTTCCGTTCTCGCCACCGAAATTGCGAGGGCGGCTTGAGCTTTTCGAGTTTACTTGGGATGAGACTTGGAAGGACCTCATTAATTTGTGCGGTGGCCTACGGTTCCGCTACACGGACCTGCGCAACTTCGCGAGTTACGCACCCATCCTGTTGGGTGCGTGTGCCGAGACCGTAGAGACACTGCGATTCTATACGATAGGTAAGCGGTCTAACATGAGTTTTCCTCTGTGGATTTGAGCTGATGGACAACAGGAGTTCATTCGTCCTCATTTCTATTCGATCTATCGCGATTCAAAGTCCTCCGATCTCTGCAAATCGGGGCTCTGGTGGGGTGGCACCCAACAAATCGTTACGCGATCATCACGGAAGTATTCTCGACCATCACATCTCCTGTGTTCTCCGAGCTTGTCATCATCCTCCACCCCGATGAGTTTACTGTACTCTCGAATGTCACATTCTTCGAGACATTGTGCAGGATGAATCAAGTCCGGCCCTTCACATTGGTGTTTTTGGTCAAGATCAAGGATTCGTGTTGTATACGGACAGAGTTGCTACAGAAGTTTGGGGATGCCATATTCTCTGCGACTGCAAAAGGTCTCTTCAACTTTCTCGACTCCCAGCCCATTATCCACACGGGAGAACAAACTCCAGAGTGGGGGATCTGGCCAAGGGGGCCTTACTAAGTTGGAACAAACGCACGGGCCACCCCCGGCCACGTTGGACAGTGCTAATGGACGGTTTTTCATTCTTCCATCTGGCGACCGCGGGAAAATGGCCCATGCTAAACATTATTTATCCATCCGCCCTCCCTCGAATGTCCATGACAACCTCGACATCCGGACCTCTCTTCGCAAACTCCCCCCAAGTGAACCCATAACCACTCTTCACTCTCCCATCCTCATCTGCCCGAGAGGCTACCCAACTTTCAAGTGAGAGATGGTGGAGTAAACTTAAGTCGCTTGTGGGGGGACCGCGTGAACCGTTTCTCGGTTGGTTCTGATTGTCTTTCAGAAGGTCACTCTGAAACTGCATCCAATCCCACCAAATCACGGCTCGGGCCACCTGATGACCGTCCTCGGAGTTCGATAGCGAGTCGTTGGACGGGACTCACAGAGTCCGATCACATCCACGAGCCCTTGATGAAAAGCGGAGATGCATGTAGCGCAGCTGCCTCAGTTCCACTTCGATAGGGATACTAGTACGAGGAGATGAAACAATTAATCGACTAGGGATGATGGTACTCGAATGCTTAGGTTGAGGAGAGTATCAGTAATAACCGAATACTCTGAGTGTACAGTACTCAACCGACTTATGCGACCTTCGCAATCAATGGCTGAAAACCAATAAGCTTAGTCTCGCAGTATCTAACGCATCGGAGAACCCGCAACCGATGTGCAAAGGGCCCACATAACTGCGAACAGCGGAAGACCGAGTCTTCGGGCCCGGTCGTACTACCTCAAACCACTAGGGTCCGCCGAGCCTGCACATCAAAAGCTACAAAGGGACGAAGACAACGCCATGGTGGACCAAAAAAACGCGTGGGTGGAATTCTGGGCGGGGCCTGTAGGAGCAGGAACCAGTAACCCGTCATGTGTGCTTGACGTAATTCGACTTTCGGCAGGGGTTCGTGTGAGGGTCGGAAAGGTGGGGGCCGAAGAAACGTGAACTGACGAATATGCGGTCAAAGGACACGCCTCGAGAATGTCCAGGTCGCCGACGAGATGGGCAATGGTCGTCCCGATAATTTCAGGTGGAATACCATTGGCACTTCTCCCTCGCAATCTACAGATTATGCTACATAGAATCTCTTCCAACCGAGCTGCGATCATCCTGAGACGAGGAGCCCGTGGTAATCGGGGACAGCGGTGCCAATCTGCAGCATAAATAACCCCCGGGCCAGCCCTTCTTAGGCCCGACCTCCCATTCCGGGGTTGGAAGCCTTGTGATACGGACGACGGGCCGGGAGTCGAGAAAATTGAGAAGACCTGTCACAGTTGCAAGGGTTATAACATCCTTCAACCTCTCCATCTCCTCCGTCCGTCCACAGTACGGCTCATCAGCTTTGACCAAAAACACCAATGTGAAGGGCCGGACTTCGTTCATCTTGCGTAATGTCTCGAACAATTCGACATCCGAGAGTAAACCAGCAATCTCGTCACCCTCGAGGACAATGACAAGCTCGGAGAACACAGGGGATGTGATAGTCGAGAACATCTCCATGACGATTTCGTAACGATTTGTCGGGTGCCAACTTGTCGCCCAAGCTCCAATTTGCAGAGATCGGAGGGCTTTGAATCGCGACAGATCGAATTCAGGGAGTAATGAGGACAAATAGAATCCTGTTAGCCATCAGCTCGAATCCGATGATCCCACGTTGAATTCCTTACCTAACATATCGAATCGCAATGTCTCCAGGGTCTCGGCACACGCCCCCTGCAGGATGGGCGCATCACTTGCAGGGCTGCGTAGGTTTATGTCATGGAACTGCAGACCGCCACATAAAGTAGTGAGGTCCGCAAAAGTCTCGACCCAAGTACAGTCGAAAAGCTCAAGTCGCCCTCTCAATTTCGGTGAGGAGAACAGAACGAGCTCTGAATCGCAGACGATTTTAGTGGGTTTGTCGACGGGGGAATAGATATAGATATCATCGAGGTTCGAAAAGAGGGATAGGAAAGACGATAGCTGCTGAGGGGTACAACGTGGTTGGGCCAATACGATGGATCGCAGGGTTGACGTGAAGTGTCCGAAATACCGATCAACGTCCGGCATGAAGCGGGAGATGTCCACGTTTTGAAGTGTAAGCGTCTGAACATTCGTGAAAGCAGAAAAGTGACGCAAGTCGCGGCGGCTGAATGTCTGAGGCTCGAACCAACAATCTCCCATGCGATGGTGGGATTGTATCACTCGAATCTCTTTTGCGAGAGACGCCAGACCTAGCTTATGCAGCCCGGATATCGGCTTGAGCTCATCGTGGGTTTTGTCGGGTGTCGTGTCTCTGAGTGTAAGGGTATGGTGGAGGTGTGGGACCGCGGCGATGTACCATTCGCGGCAGATCAGTGAAAACGTCTTGAGAGCGTGGAGGTCGCCGATGAGGTGGGCGATGATCATCTCCGTGAGTTCGGGTGGGAAGCGACAGGTCGAATCTCGCACAGCGCGCATCCTCAGTGGTGTGATATGGAGTAGGCGATTGATCTTGGCTTTGCCTCGATTCCAAACGATCACCATCCGATTCGAGAGGTTCATCCCTACAACGCGAACAGAGCATAAGTCAGAGTCATTTGTGCGCGCTGATAAGAAATCCATACTTGGCGCTGGGGGTACGGGCTCCCTTGAGCGACCTTGGTCTCTCGTTGTTAGAGGCGTCATCGTGGCAGGTGGAAGAGGTGCCTCGGGGCGTCCGGACCGTACCGGACCATTTATATCCCAGATCCCGCGGTGAGCTTTGACGGTGTCTGAGATCTGAGATCTGGATCTGAGGGTCCACCGACTCAGTTCGATCGTGACCGAACCCGGAATTGTAGTCGAGTGCTTGGACAGTTCGGGATCAGGTCCGGTCGGTGACCGGTGACCACCGGTTCTGGTGGAGGTTCAGCGGGCAGAGTGGTAGTTGCGTTATCAGAACCCGCCAGAGTGTCGGATTTCGGAATGATCTCTTCAACTGGAGGGGATGATCGACAGAGACGGCAACGGTCGCCTCTGCCACGAGCCAAGCTGGAATCGACTTTTCGAAGATCTCGACATTGTTGCCAATGACTGAGGTGTCCACCCGCTCCTCGGTGGAAGCGAGGACAACCTTGTCAACATCGAAACCTTTGAGAAGTCCTTCGATGGTCAAGATCCTCTTCTTCCTCACCTCGGCATTTGATGACCATGACCGTCGAGAGCCATGAGAAATTTTTTAGCCCACACATGGCTTCTACCCCAGTTCCTCCGGGTGCAGTTACTTCTCGCCGTGAGTTCTACGCGTTCGGGGGTAGGGATAGGTCATGGATGCGGGGTGATATTTTATTTCGACAAACCAATACGAATTCGAGCGCGGTTGCAACTGTAAATTAGCCATCGCAAACACGACAATCTTATGGGTAATCGCACGCCCAGTCAATGAATGGGACAGGTGTTACAAGACATCCTGGTGGTACGTTCGTTTCCTCGTCTACCTCCTCGGACGTGACCACCTCCTCGGCCACAGCCATCCCTTCAGTTACAACCGCCTCCCTCCATGTCGCGGGGTCGTGCCCGAATAGGTGATACAACCTCCTCAACTGACAAACCCGAGAAACAGCAAGATCGGTCTCGTCCCGGTCCGTGGGAGTTGGTGTGGACGAGATATGTCTCTTAGCGCACCCTGTACGACACGGAGAGTCTCCATAGTGCTTCTTGAGAAGGTAGAGCACCCGGTCGGTCCCGTCGATGATATGCCGTTTCAAGGTGGCCAAACGTTCTATTCTGTGGGTTTGATAGAACCGGAACGTATAATCCTCAACCAACTTCCAACCATCGTGATCTGTCGGGTTTATGAGACCGGCGGTCCAGGCCCACATGATCACGACTTCAACCATGTTTGGACACTGAAGCTCTTCAAGGCGCCTGATGGCGGCGATGATCTTGGCAGATGTGCGGGCCGCCGTGAAAAGCATGCGGTCGAGAAGAGTCCTCTTTGTTTCTTCTGTGGACAGGACCTCTTCGCAGGAGATGAAGTTTGAATGGCGGAGATGGTTCCGCCACAGGTCCGACAATGCAAACTCAATCAGGATGATCATTGAGTCAAGGGGCTCGTACTTGTATCGCTCTGCGGACTGCCAATCCAAAAAGAGTGGATCTGGAGTGGACTGGAATGGGTCCCCGACTGCTTGAAGAAACTCATCGAGGTCCTCAGGCATGATGTTCTCCGTGTATGAAGAAAGCCACTCGGGCATGAGTCTACAGAAGACCATCAGAGCCAATTTCCGTGATTGTAGAGGGTGGGTTGGTAGGAGCATTGATGAAAGAGGGGGGAGAGCGGCTGCAGCGAAATCGGTTGCAGTGATATTGACATCCAGCCAAGTGGTTGATAGAATGGAGAGAGCTATGAATCCTAGGTGTGGCCTGGGATACCATCCATGGGGCTTCTCACTCAGCGACAAGACACCCAGGAGAGGGAGTATCTCGGCCTCCTGACCCTGTCTAGAGTCATAGGAGCAGAGACATTTCCCTAACGATTCCACCACTGGGCCAACCATACGATATTGATCATGCACATTGTAGCTGGAGTTGAGAATTTCGGTGATCCATGAAAAGGCGGAATCCGGATTGTTCCCAAACTGGAATGGGTCGAAATGAATTGATGCGCATATGCTCAAGTATAGATCATCCCGGTCAACTTTCCCCTCTTGGATCGACTTTTGTAACTGTTGATGGAAAAGGTTGAATGCCGCCTGCAATGAGCCTCTACTCCTTGATGAGCGAATTCAATGGGAAAGCTGGATGGGAGCACACACCTACTGTTGGGGGCATACAAATCATGAATGTTGATCTGGGATCCCAAACAGAGCACCATGATGAGGAAACTGTTTGTTTTGAGAATGTTGGGCGTTTGGTTCCCATCTGCCACCATGCTCTCGAAGAAATCCTGCCGTGGGAGGTCGATGAAGCCGGTGGGACCACAAATGTGCCTCCGCCGCCATGAAGTCTGGAGCACCACCCTACTCAGCCAGATCTTATGTGTGGTGGGTAAATCTTTAGGTATATCACACCATTGGTGAGAGAACAGGGTTTCCACAACAGATTTGAGGACTGTGGCGGTCGGTATAAGCCTTGGCTCGGATGGGGGTATCAAACCTTGTCGGGATACCAATCGAACGCCGTCACTGATACGTTCACAGAGACCCTCGAATTCCTGGCTCCGAGGTTCTATGCAGAGCTGGATGCTGAGAACAGATGCCAATGCCATCCCTGTTGAGATTGCTTGCTCCTCCTTGCCAGGAATTACTCTTCTCTCCAACAGGCAGTCGAAGAAGAGGTCCGCGAGAACTTGGAGTGGTATGGCTCCTGCGATCTCCGGGTACCAGATCGTGTCCGCAATGAACCGGACGGTGGAAAGTATTACATCAGGATCCGTCGTGGAATCCAGCATCCATGAGATACAACGTGCATCTGCCTTGGCGACCTCCCAGTCGATCGGAATGTCCTCGAAGATCCGAGTTGGTGGCTCCACAACGACGGCGATTTGTATGTGCTCTGCTTCCTCTGCTACAGCTGGAACACACCGAAAGCTCTCTAGTGCGCTGCGAATCCCGGAACGAAAACGCTTAAGATTTCGTCCAAGGTTTTCGGTGGAAGGAAGGAATGCGATAACCGGTTGCAGTGAGCGAGCGAACGTGGCATCACTACGTGTCAGGTAGCTGATAGCGGCTCGGATGGCGGGTCGGATGAAGGTGGAAAGAGGTGTCTGGTATGGACAATTGTAGTAGAGTGTTGCTGCGAGGGTAAAGACGACGTAGGAAGTGACCCCGAAGAGCGTGAAGGCGATGACGACCCCAGCGACGGTGCGGCTGGTCGCCCATAGATATCGCGACAGCGCGCACCCGAGCAACAGCAGCGCAAGCTGAAGCATCGCAGGGAGGCTCTCGATGACGAGGCGAAAATGCCACTTCTCGAATCCATCCAGCTTCCGTTGTCTGTCCCGGCTCTTGTCCGCAGCAGAACCCCCATTGTTCCGGAGATATCGGTTGACCCACTGTTTTCCAAACATCGCCAGAAATGCGGCGAAGAGTGAGGTCGCGAGACTTGCGTAAAGTAGAGATTGAGCGGTGACGACTTCGGGCAGAGGTCCGGTCCAGGTGGTTGCGCTGGTGTCTGCGTCGGGGAAGAGCGAGTTGTTCATGTTGTGGATCAGGATCTGCATGTAGGCGGCGGTGGTGTCGTTCGGGTCCGGTTCCAGCTTTGATTGGACATCGATGATGAACGCTGAACTGACTGCAGAGAACAGACCGGCCTGGACACAATTCAGAGTCAGTGTTCGTTATCGGAGGGCAAGAACTGGACGACTGACGAAAATGAGGGATGTGTTCAGATCCTCGTCATACTTTTTCACGTAATCCCGGTCAAACTCTGCAGATTCCCTGCGGTACATGGCGAAGAAGTCGTTGCGCGAGTCATTGGTTCTCAGGGGGTCGAAGAATTCCTTGAGGGCGGAGTGGAGGCTGGATCGGATGTCAGTCACGGCTAACAGCGACAGCAATGCGATATGGTGGGCGCACCACTTTGGATCTATCTGGATCGGCGTTGGCTCTTGCGGTTGAGGCTTTTCACCCTCACGGGAGGGAGAGTCCATCGCTTGAGGTCGTGGAGGA
>Ga0307517_10011201_pt1 | contig 12447 bp, 8 predicted proteins | sample 23_EM_MG_FD_194515 | JGI IMG/M metagenome (GOLD analysis project Ga0307517, IMG submission 194515) | Populus trichocarpa ectomycorrhiza microbial communities from riparian zone in the Pacific Northwest, United States - 23_EM | ecosystem: Host-associated > Plants > Roots > Unclassified | place...
TTTTAATTTTAAAAAAAAAACAAGGGAAGAGCATGGATCGAGATTAACAAAGAAAATAACAAGGTTTTTTTTTTTTTTCATTTGTATTGTTCAAGAAGCATGTTTTTATACACTTTGATCCTTGTTGTTTTCAAAATTTACATTTTATTCATAGAACTTTATTTGTTTTTTTATTTCGGTTCTTATAGTTGAGGGAGAAGAAAAAAAGTTGTCAAAATTAAAAGAAAAGAGAAAGTGGTTATATTAATACAAATCCACCAACACTAATATAACCACTTTGAATACTAATGGAAATCATAACCTCAATGAATATGATTTCCACTATTAATGATGCTGAAGAAAAGTATATCAGGGTCCAAAAATTTTGTTTTTGTGATTGAAATGAGAGTTTTATAGGTCTCTAGGATTTTTAATTATTTATTGGTGTAATTTAGATGAAAACATGAAACTTGAGTTTTTAGGGTTGAAAAACTCACACCTTGATTTTTTTTTTTATCACCAGAAGCACATAGAATCTATTGCAATAAGCGACACATCATTTGTTAGGATGAAAGACACATCATTCGGCACCTTTAAAAAAAAGCCTGCGACTTGAACTCTTAACACCTAGACTTGCCTAGCTTTTATTTTTGAAGACTAGAAGTGCGAGCTTAAGCTTTTTTTTTTAAAAAAAAATATATCTTAATATAAAAAATCTATTTAGATAAATAATTACAATAATATTTTTTAAAGAAAAAATCAATTATGTCATGCTTTTTTAAATAAGATTGAAGCTTTTTACAGTAATATCTGCTCTTTAATAATTATATATTAAACAAATATATACAAGTTTTCAAAAAAAATATATTCATATGAATATTTTTTTTACTGTCAATTTTTGTATTGTTTTCCCCTCTCAATCTTATCATTATGCAACTCTCGTATAAATTTCAATCAGTGTTGTGCTGGTGCATGTAATGCCTTGTGAAAGCAATTGGCTACGTTTCGTATGTGACTTCGATCTTCGTGTTGTTGTCATTTGAGAGATACTTTGGGTAAAGATTTAAGTTACTGTTTATTTTTTGTTTTTATGTTTTAAAAATATTTTTTATTTTTATTTTGATACATAAATATTAAAAATATTTTTTTTTCCCAAACACCAAGGCCTAAAGTGGCCCCTCCGGAGGGTAGTAGCGTTAACCCTCTATTTTTAAAAACAAAATCTACAAATTAATTTTTCTTGAATTATTTTAGTATATTTTAAAAAATAAAAAAATATTATTTAAATATATTAAAAAAAACATTTATAGATGTTATTTTGCGGTGATAATTTGCAGTGAAAAGTGATGCCTGCCATGTTTATGTTTAGTCAGTCATTTTCCTTCATAACTTAAAAAGTATGGGCCAAGTCAAGGAGATTGATAATGAATTCCGATCTTATCAATTTGATTTCAGCCCTGAGACAGACATCAAGTTGCCCTTCCGGTACTCCGGTGAGCCAGTCAGTCTCTACTCTAGCCATAAAACTCTTACGGTCTACACCATTTCAGTCAGCTATCATTCTCTGTACAGTCAAGACCACGTACCAAACACCAGCACATCATACTGCCTTGAGTCTTGTCTCATCTCCTACCTCCACGATATTCAAATGTAAGCAGAGACTCCATGGCAAAACCAGAACCAACATTTTCAGCCTGCAGGTCTCAGCCAACATTGCGACAACTCGACCCTCTTTTAGCCTCACAATCTAAACCAATGCTTGTAGGAAAAGGAGTACTAGGCTGATAGGTGAAAGGTAGTATTTGAAGAAAATTTAATTTTCTTTTTTAACTTTAAATTAATTTCGTGTTTTTAAATTGTTTTAAAAATTAAAAAAAAATTATTTTAATATATTTTTAAATAAAAAACACTTTAAAAATCAATTTCTACCACACTCGAAATGAATCGCCAAAGATAATGGAGATACGACTGACTTCTGGCTTCATCTCTCCGAGGGCAGCCAAATATTTGGCAAGATGAAATCAGATGTACTTGATGCTACTTAACGATGAACAAGATTTATGCTACTTACTATTCTAACCTAAACAAACTAACGAACTGAATTGAACCAGTCTTGTCAGTTCCACTTCCAATCAAGATATCATATGTTTGTGCTGAAACTTCCCTTGATTAATGAATAATAAGATCATGAGAAGGACAAGGAACACTTGTTTTCAAACCTGCTAACAGAAAAGCTACTTGGAATTTTCCTATGCAGTCAGAATCTGGGAATCCAATAAGGACCAAACACAGTTCTTAAGATTTTAACCATTCCACTTCTAGGTCCACAAACTACTCGTTTGAATCACTCTTGGTTGTAAGAAAATGAAACAGATAAAGAAACTACGTGAATTAGGCAAAGCCAAATCATCAATTATGTTTTCATGACCAGCAGGTTCAAATTAAAAGCTACTTTCAGTTTAAACTTACCATCTATGTTCAGCAAGTAGCTCTCCATCTATGTAATGCATGCCTCTGCTACAATAATGTATTGCATACACTTCTAAATACTTGGTAACCATAAAAAACCATGCTTAAACTCAGCTTTCATTGCTCCTGATTTCAGTCATGTTTCTCACTCTCTTGGACATCACCTCCATTAACAGCTTGATCAGTGCCCACAAGCTGCCCGACCTTCACATATTTTTCCATGAATTTATATTCCCAGTCCTGTAAAACTTCAAGCTCAGGTTCACTTAAGCCTTCAAGGTTCCCATTAAGATCTCGGGGGTCAAAAGACATGAGTGCTAAGGCCCTGCTAGCTTCCCTTCCAGCAAACAATGCATATGGACCACCAGGACCATAAAACATCCTGCACAGTGCACACCAAGTTAAGTTTCAGAATTGTTTTCAGGCATGATAAGTAATGTTATAAGAATTGATAGAAGGACCCAATTGAGAAATGTTTAAGCCATTTAGGACGTAATTGATAAAATTATTATTTTGGGACCCAATTGAAAATTGTACAATACATTCGGTGCTAATTCGAAGTTTCTCAGCTAATCCGACCGGAAATGTTTATTTTACAAAACAAGAACAGCAGCAGCAACAGAGAGAAAGAGAGGAATTACCTGGAGCGAGAGACATCATAGATCTTGCCTTTGATAGCCATGAGAAGAGGCTTATTAGGATCTGAACCATCATAAGCTCTCAATTCTTCTTCGGTAACATCTCCCAACTGAACTGGCTCCTGAATTGTTGGTGGTTGTGGTTGTGGTTGTGGTGGTGGTGGTTGGTTGGTGGCGATGCTACCACTCGCGTTGATGGGCTTCTTGTCAAACTCTTCTGGGTCCACAAACATGCTGCAAACTATCTTGTAAACCACTACCATAACGGCGGCAATCGTGAAAAACGCTGCCGGTGATAGGCCTGTGTATGCTTCCATGGTTTCCATTGCAGTTGCGTAGAGGCCCATTTCTTGAATTCCTCTCAATATTTTTTTTTCTTCCTTTTGTTAACGGGTATTGGCTTACCTAATGCTTCCTCTTCGTTATCTAAGCTTACCTACTGCCACACGAGTTGACCCTTTTCCACCAACCTCTGTTCAAAACTTTCTTATTGATTTATTTCTTCCTCACGGAAGAAATAGAAAGCATAAAAAAATTCTTGCAATACAAGAATTTGTAATTGGATATAAAAACTTCATCCGATTACATTTGATTAATCACACTCAATTAGCCCGATTAAATCTAAGTCAAATGAATACTAAATTTTTTTTAAGAGAATAAAACATTATTTAAATAAAAAAAATTAATCCAAATTGATAAACAATTATATTTTAGAGTGAGTATATTTTGATACTTGAATGTTTTATATATATATATAAAAGCTAAATGGTCTGGGAAAATCATTGTAGATATTTCACTGTATATTATAATAATAGTTTTATTTTTAATTTTTTATCTTTTCACCACGTATCTTTGATTTTTTTTTGTCTTTCCAAGAAAATTAGTTGTTGTCAGACTTAAGGTGTTTGGTTCTAGCGTTGCTGTCAAACCCAAATCACTTGACATGACAGCAAACCAAGCTCAGTACCATTAGGCTTGGCATGGCAAATCAAGCTTCTCTAACTTAGGTCTGATATAGTTATCAAATTCAAATATCGTGGGTATGACTTGGCTTCTAGATCCAAGTATTATGGGTTTGATAAAGAATTAAGTAGAGGTTTAAAAATTAACCTATTTAATTAGGTTTAATAACACTATTAAAATATTTTTTATATTTTTAATAATTTTTTATATTTTAAAAAAATTGATATCAACCCTGCGGGGTAATATATATATATATATAAAGTGTGGTTATATTTCATTTCAGATGTGCAAAACATGGATTCTCAATCCAAGTATCATAAGGGTAAAAAAGATTGAATTGGATAGAGTTGGGCCAGACAAGATTGTAAGAACTTGGTTTATAAAGAAGTCTTATGCTCAGTCCAGCGAGTTTCAAGAATGAAGGCCAGTCTTCAAAAACAGGCTTAGGATTGGACTTCATTAGAATTTAGAGTCTTAGAAGCGTTAATTAAGGTCCAAACCCTGCCCAGCCTGTCCACGAAAACCCTGAACTCTAATGAAGAGAAAACATCATTTTATAATCCCATGTCAGGACATTTTCTCTTTCCTGTTTATTTTTTATTTTAAAAATGTTTTTAAATAAATTTGATTTTTTTTTAATTTTTATTTACTTTAAGTTAATATTTTTTTATATTTTTAAATTATTTTGATACGCTGATATCAAAAATAATTTTTAAAAAATAAAAAAAATAATATTAGATGTATTTTCGAATGAAAAACATTTTGAAAAGCAACCATAAATACATTCTAAAACACACCAGGTTAACATATAATTCCATAGATTTTGTTTTTTATTTTTTATTTTATTTTATTTTTTAAAAATAATATTGTTTTGGATAATTAAAAAAACACAAAAATAATTTGGATTTAAAAATTAAAAAAATTATTACCGATTCAACTTAATGTACGGTCTTAGTGAAACTCACGTAAGTGAGTTAGCGAGTGAACCTGTGAAGCCAAAGTAGATCCAAAACCATGGTTTTCTCAATTTTGTGCATGGACAAAAATAATTTAAATTTCATTCCATATCTATCATCTACTTTACAATATGACCCTTTCATCACACCATTGTTATTTGTTAATGTGAATTAACGCTAGTTCTAAATCTACCCAAATACTGAAAAATCAGCCTTAAACAAATCATTGTCGGACACTTTATGTGTACAAACAAATTTAGATATTGGGAACTTTTGGGATTTCGGTGATGATTTCTGCATGATTTAGTCCAGCAAATATAGGTTTAGGATGAAATTGAATTTTTTAATTTAGTAGGAACCAAACTGAAACTTTTGACATATATCGAGGACTAGATTAGGGTTTTCCTCATGTGAAACACCCGCCATACTGAGGCCGTGGGCTCTTCGTTTTCCTGTGCTCGACTTTCCTCGTTGTTTCTTCTCTCATATATCCTTGCTTGATTTCCTTCCACAAAGAGGACGCGTTTTTGCCTCCTCAAAAGGTCATACAAGATGGGATCAGGGAGAAGAACCCTTTCAGCTGTCAATTTCATTCCATTTTTACCAAGAAATTTCTCCTCGCTACTTCCCTTGCCGATGTCTGTCTCTTTTTGCATTGACTTACTAAATGAAGTCTACGTTATTATTGACTTTCACAAGTCTTTTCTTTTTTCAAACTACAATACAATTTTTTTCCTTTTTATATAAAAGAAAAATCGGGTAGGACCCCGTCGGCATCATCCACTTTCGAATAATAGAGAGACACGAGGGATAATTAGAAGTGGAATGTTGTTTTTAAAAATTTATTTATTTTATATTTTTAGATATTTTAATGTGTTGATAATTTTTTAAAAATAAAAAAAATATTATTTTAATATATTTTTCTATGAAAAACACTTTTAAAAAATAATTATTACATTCTCAAACACTTTAAATGTATTTGGCATAACTTCTGTTTTAGTGTTTTTTTAGTTTTTTTTATATGTTATTGTTAAAAATAAGAAAAATCTAATTTTTTTTATTTTAATGTATTTTTTAAAAATAAATTATTTTAAAAAATATCCTATATCTTAATCTCAAACACCCCTTTATTAGTTTATAAAACTACGGTATATTTATTAACTTGTATAATGAAATGTGAAATCTATAATAGATAGGAGAGGATCATAGTGATTCTCCCATCAGTTTTAGTTGGTTTTTAATTTAATTTAATTTAATTAATTTCACTATTAAAATGTCAACAAAATAATTTTTTTATTATCTTGCATGTATCATGTAGATTTTGGTTTTATTGGATTATTTAACAAGTTGACCAGATGAACGCTGGAAATTTTGCTCTATCTAGCTATATGATTTTTTGTATGCGTGCCAGTGAAGCTATCGAATGAATCGGGTTGGCTATTTGACAACACTGGCTTGATTATTTAGAGACTGAAATTGTTTAATGGATGATCTAAGTCAATGATGTGAGCTACAAAGTCTGGCACGAGGTAGGAAATTTAAGGCGGAATTGATCAGTACCAGGTGCCCCACATGGAATTTTGATCTCTGAAATCGTTTCAGTATTTGTATCTGTTGTGCTTATCCATACCGTTTAGACACCATAGGACATCAGACATGAGATGATCTGTGAGCATGGTTTGAATTTTTTCCGTGTGAATGCTATTGACATTTACCATCAAGTAAGATTGGTCAATTTGTAGTAGACTTATCAGAATTCTAGAAGTGATAAGATAATTTCAAATTATGTTGTCAGAAACTACTTGGCACTGCTGGGCCACATCAATGGAAGATTTTCTCCATGTGGGGCAACTTTGAAGGTCAATAGTATGATTCCAGGAAAGTCTGCAATACCTGTCGAAACCACAATTTCAAAAGGCAGATGGGGATATGGGGGTCCTTCTTGCAGAGTAAAGAAGCTTCCCTTTTTGGAATTATTACTTGCATTTGCCTATCCTATGTGTACTGTGTTTACTTTTCTTTACTTGCTTTGTTTTGTTTGTTTGTTTGTTGATGTGCTTTCACACTTGAATCTTTGTGATGATGATGATATATATATATATATATATATATATACGTGCATCGATTGTTTGTTGTGGCGTACTTCTCTTGCACATTTTGCAATTTGAAGATTTGTGAGAAATTATGAGTCGAATCAAGTTGGAAAGATCTCCTTCAATCTCTTCATGCTTCCCAGAAAGGTTTTCTGGTCCGAGTATGGAAATTAGTACTTCAACATCTGGGAGAGGCTATACAACAACTTCTTCGTATTCACATCAAGTCCCTCGGTTCATGCCTTCTCTTCCAGAAACTGCAGTTGATAAGCATCTTGTCGAGGAAAAGCAGGAGTTGCTTAAGGTTCTTCCCGGTTCAGCAGCCCCTGCAGTTGCATCCCTGAACTCACAACATTCTGTTTCAATTGACATAACTGATCATGAGAGTTCTGTTCCATCACCGGCTGCCGCTCAGCTTCAAAAAGAAAATGCAATTGGGTCTCTTCAGCGGATGCAATCACTTTTCAACACATTCCCCAATTCAGCACCTGCAACTCTTTACTCGGAGCGGACTGTGACAATTGACTTAACCAGGCAACAATCTGTTTCGGCACCTGCTAGCATCGACCTTTATAGCAAATCTGCAGCTGCACCTCTCCCAGCTCCTCCGACGATTTCACATGGTCTTGTGAAAGGTCAGTAGACAGTAAGCATAGATTGTATAATTTGTTGCCAGTTTTTGTCTTATGCATCCTGAGGAGTTGAGGTAAACATATGAGAATTAATGATTGATTTATTTCATGACAGGAAATAGAAGCACCACTGGGCTTACGTTATACGCACCTTTATACCAAGCTGCAATGAAGGGTGACTGGGAAAAGGCTGATGAGTTCTTTAAATCCCATCCAGGTGCTATAAATGTTAGGATCACCAAGGAGATGGATACGGTTCTCCATATCGCAGCAGGGGCTAAACATACCAAGTTTGTTGAGGAGGTGGTCAAGTCGATGACGGGAACCGATTTAACTTTACGGAACAAGTACAATAATACTGCTCTATGTTATGCAGCTGCCTCAGGAGTCACCAAAATAGCAGAAATGATGGTGAGCAAGAATAGAAACTTGCCAATGATGAGGAACAACAGAGGAGTGACGCCTCTTTATATAGCTGCGTTATTCGGACACAAAGACATGGTCTGGTATCTCTACTCTGTCACTTCAGACGAATATTTAACGCGAGACGACTACATCGGTCTGCTTATTGCTACCATCAGCACCGATTTGTTTGGTAAGAAATAGCTCCTGTTACTCAATGAATAGCATATTGATCAGGGCCTGGCCTAACTAAACCTTTTTTTGTATTCATAGATGTAGCCTTGAGCATCATTCAACACCAACCAGAATTAGCAATTCAGCGAGATCTAAATGGGGAGACAGCACTTCATGTTTTAGCTCGAAAGTCATCAGCATTTGCCAGCAAAAGTGGGCTTGGATTCTGGCATAGATTTATTTATCCATGTGAGTATTTTCTGTTGCCCCCTTAAATTAACATCAAATCATGAAGGGATTCTTTCCACTGGTTTGTAATAACCCACATATATTTCTTATATCTTGAATCTTCAGACTTCAATTGTTGTTATTTTCTGGTCTGTGATGATTAACTGTTGCAGTTTAAATACTTCTTAGGGATCTTTGTGGAAGTACCTACCAAATGTAGCTGCCCATCTAGCATCTTCCAAATCCATAGGCACTTGAGTAATCAAGGTTTGTTGATTAAACTCATGATCACTTTTCCAATGCATTTTAGTCAAAAGCTTTCATCAACATACAGGCATATGGATCTTAATCTTGTCTGTTTATAAGAGAAACTTTTCGAGTCTCAATCTTATCAGTTTATATTGGTAGAGATTTTGTCAGTCACATTAATGATAAAACTAATACTTTCATAGTACTGAAATTTGACTTGGAATTACTTAGCAATTTGGGTTCTTGAATCATGACAGAATCTCTCAGCTTGGTGGGACAACTTTTCCGTGCAATACAAATGAATGGTATGCTGAAATATATAGTAATGAGTTCATTGAGTTCACATTAATAAGTTCATTTTCTGAGTTATTTTCTTTTATAGTCCCAGGAATCAAGGCAGTTTATGACAAGAAGTTGATGCACACACAAGTTCTTGAGCTGGTTAAGCTGTCGTGGGAACAAGTTCTGTTATTGGATGACTGCCAAATTGCAGAGTTGCTTGCAAGCCCTTCACAGCCACTCTTCGTTGCGGCAGAGTTCGGAATTGTTGAGTTTATAACTGCACTTATACGCTCTTATCCTGATTTAATATGGAAAGTTAATGAGCAAAGTAGAAGCATTTTTCACATCGCCGTAGCGCATCGCCAGGAAAAGATCTTTAGCCTCATTAATGATATTGGAGCACACAAGGACATGATTACTGCTTATAAAGATATTAACAATGCCAACATATTGCATTTGGCTGGAATGATTGCACCCCGGGATAAACTTAATGTTATTTCCGGTGCAGCCCTTCAGATGCAGAGAGAATTATTGTGGTTCAAGGTTCTTACTGAACCCACAACTTTGTCATACTTCTATTTTGAAGCTACAGGATTATTTATTTCTTCCTTTGGTTTTCTATGCAATATCTTTAGGAAGTTGAGAAGAATGTGCAGCCTTCATTAAAGGAGATGAGAGACAAGAATGGTAGAACACCTCGAATGTTATTTACCGAAGAACATAGAGGGCTGGTTAAAGAAGGAGAGAAATGGATGAAGAATACTGCTTCATCATGCATGCTTCTTGCTACACTAATTACTACAGTGATGTTTGCTGCAATTTTCACAGTTCCAGGAGGCAATGACAACAGCAAGGGCACTCCACTTGTTTTGGCGTCTACATCTTTCATAGTCTTTGCCGTGGCAGATGCATTTGCACTATTCTCTTCAGTCACTTCTATATTAATGTTCCTTTCCATACTTACTTCTCGTTACGCAGAAGAAGATTTCGTAGAGTCCCTGCCGAAAAGATTGGTAGTAGGTCTTGCAACACTCTTTTGCTCTATAGCAGCCATGCTTGTAGCATTTGCTGCAACCTTTTGCATCGTGCTTGACCATCGATTGGCATGGATTGTTGTCCCTATTTCTCTAGGTTCCTCTGTCCCTGTAACTTTATTTGCATTTTTACAATTTCCACTTTTTGTTGATATGATCCATTCTTCATATGGGGCTGGCATTTTCGCCCGAAAAAGCACAGATATGCTATACTGATAATAGTTTAACAAAACATTCTTGTGACATCTGATTAGCATCATGAGCCCTCGATTTATATAGACCTTGTGAATTATGTGCAAAGGAATGAAGAGAAGTTGAATTTCAGAAGCCAATTCAACTTTCTTTTGGCTTCCAAGTATCGCTTAAAGGCCTTCTTCCCGTCAAGCACTTCATCTAAACCATACAGGATTTCTGAGCATGAATTTTACTGTCAAGGTTGTTCCTTTTACCATTTCCTCTTGATGATTAAGCAATTAAATGGTATATCAGTTCAGTAAGTGAGGGAGACAGGGAAATTATTAGATTGGTGGTTAAGTATTTCTATATGGTTCAAATTTCAAGATTTCATGATGGTGGATTGACCTTCATCGAGATTTAAGCCGGCCGAGTTAAAAAAACATTTGACTCATTGTGTTTTAATAAAAAAATTAAGTTCATTCGCGACCTAGCCTGTCCGATCAAAATTTCTTGATTTTTTTATAAAAAGATAATATATTTTTTTATAAAATAAAAAAAAATTAGATTGATCTAAATTTATACTGATAAACCTATCGAAGAGCGGACTTACCTCAGGTTGGTTTAGAAACTATTATTACAAGTTCTTGGCTTACATCAAATGAAATGAATAATGATTTGAATTGATGAATTACCTAACTAATATCTCAAGTAGGATTCTCTACTGGAAAAACCTGAAAATGTGATGAACAAGTCACTTTGTAACCTTATCTTGCACTTCAGTTCATATACTTTTCTTGAATGTAGAAAAAATAAAATTATTATTAAACTTGTTGGACACATTATTACATTTTGCAAAAAAAAAAAAAAAAAAAAAAACCCTAATCAAGAGCTGATTTGATTTATGTTATTTCAAGAACGTCATGAACACCTCTTGATGTAGCGATGCTATTTTCTTTGATCAAATCGTTAAGCAACGTAACTAAATTCTCCTGATATCATTATCTTATGCGAGAAAATACTCTAAATATTTCCATCAAAACTTTCAATCATCGACCCCATGCACGGTCCATTCCCTTTAAAATTTAAAACCTTTTTTAATCATTATTCCTCGATAATATTTATCCACTATAGTAATATTTATTACCATACATTGTATTAAAAATAAACTAATATATTTAATTCAATTTCATCTCAAGTTCAACACAGGGTCAATAAAACTCTCGTGATTCTAATAGTATTGAAAAATAATATTATTTCATTATTTTTTAAAAAAGAATTAGATGTGGATTCAAATATATCACTAAAAATTCAATAAAATCATTTAAATTTAGAACATGTTTGGTAACTCATTGTCAAACATATAATTAATTATATTGATATATATTTTTTATTTTATTTGAAATTTAATCTAGGTTAAACTATAAGTCACAAGCTCTTTAAGTTAACATATAATTGAACCGATTTTAAAGGTTATTTGATATTTTGTTTTAATTTGTTTATGATGTGTTTTAAAAATATATTTAGTATGAAAAAAATATTAAATTAATGTTTTTTAAGTATTTTTTAATGGTTTTAATGTGATGATATCAAAAAATAAAAAAATATTTTAATAAATTTTAATGTGATAATCACTTTTAAAAAATAATCTACATCACAATATCAAATACATATTTAAATAGTGATTGACATTGTGATCTAATCATATTTTTTAAAATTTTTAAATTTTAAATTATTATTTTTTTATATTTTTCCTATGGTATATGTTGGAATTAAGAATAAATTTTAAAAATAAAAAATATATAATTTTATGTTAGAATAAATATAATTTTGATAAATCTAACTTGATATTATTACAAGAAAATTAGATCGAAAAATACTGATCATAATTCTAAAGCATATTCATTAAAAAAAAGTAATGATTATTTTGGACATCTTGATGAAGACAAATCTTCATATCATTTTCTTGATTTAAAAGATAACAAGAATTTAGAAAGCGATTAGACTACTACTAGATACCCTGATTCGCCTTCCCAAAATCACGTTATGTTACTTAAAAGCATCAAAAGACGTGGCATCTTCTGACGCATCAGCTGCACATTATAACCGTGCTCCGGCACTCAGCTAGCCCTCCTCCACCACCACTAGCAAAAATTATGAGTGAGAGATTAAAG
>Ga0307517_10011202_pt1 | contig 12447 bp, 16 predicted proteins | sample 23_EM_MG_FD_194515 | JGI IMG/M metagenome (GOLD analysis project Ga0307517, IMG submission 194515) | Populus trichocarpa ectomycorrhiza microbial communities from riparian zone in the Pacific Northwest, United States - 23_EM | ecosystem: Host-associated > Plants > Roots > Unclassified | place...
TTGACAGCCAAATTGGCCGGAAAAGTACTTTCCATTCAACCTAATGCTTCACATTTCGCTACAAACATTCTTCAATGTATTTAGGATCTATTGGTATACTTTGGCTAACAAAAGATCTATGGAATAGCACGGCCAGCATTTTATTTCGATTTTCTGAATTATCACTATTTTTGATTTTCGGAAAACGCCGTAAACATCCTTTTCCGGAACGACTGTAAAGTACTTTGATGTGTTTCGTTCATGGCCGAGGCACCGTCTTCCACAGTTGTATCAGTCTCGAAACTTTTTTCAATTTCCAAATGACAATAATCTGGTTAGAAAAGTGGGATTGCAACAACTTTTCAAACAATGACTCCCTCGAGATCGTCCGTCGAAGGATTCTTGAGTATTAATAAAGTGGGGTCAATGCGCGCTCCATACCGCATGTCAGGTCTTTCTCACCATCGTCTTTGGGAGATTGACGGCATCCAAGTCGCCTCACAGGACAGGAGTCAAAGTCTAATCCAGTTATCCGACTATGGAATTTCCAGAGTTCCTCGCCTCGACTGGCGCCTGTAGAACAGAGACCAATAGAGCTCAAGAATTTGCGGGGGTATGTACATAGAGCTCCAGACATTTCTTTTCACCGGAAATTTATGGGAGTAGATCCACGGCGGACACACAGATTCGGACGTGCACTGGCAGCACGGCGTAGTAAGCCTCCGTGATGCAACATTGATCATGAAGGAGTTGAAGCTTGTTTCGTGAACCCCGTCAGTATACAATAAGATTCCGAAACCCTTGACCTCAGGCCGCATCCTGGTCAACACGCCGGATCCAATCGTCACACCACATTGAATCAAAACCTGATAACGCCACGCATCCGAAAGAGGAAGAATTTATTTTACTTCTAGCGGTTGAGCTTGAAGCTTGAGGCTCGAGGCCTGAGGCTTGAACGTTTGAACACTGACTACGTCCACGTGTAGGTTAAGGCAGAGACAGTTGGCCCCAGTAGCTCTTTGGATGGCACCAAGTTGCCCGTCATGGCATTCAGACATGAGGCTGAATTCATAATCTGAGATCTCTAGACCAATAAAGTGGTTGTACGCGGAATGTGGTCTCCTAACCAGACTTTCCTTTGCAGGCCTTCATTCACCCGGAACCCCACGTACTTTTACATAATTTATGAATAAAATATACATGGGTTTCTGGTCTACTCCCAAAGCGTTTTTGGCGGCTCTATGTAATGCCCAGGGGTTCGTACCGGTTTCTCCGCAGTACGTCCTAGCATGTCATAAACGAAACATGTTATTCCACGAGAACATGTAAGGTTGAAATGACGATTTATGTCGTACAGTGACGCTACAGTTTATTCCCGTCTATAATTTATTGGAGCTGGTGAAGTTGCTTTTTCGGTCCATTAGCGGGACTTGACGGGACGGGCGAAAATCTTCGACAAGCTACGAGCCTTGCTAATAAGACTTCCAAGACTTTTTGTCAGCGATGCTTTCGGATCTATGGATTTAATGAAGAAAGCACGGTTAGAGTGTGTGTTTGAAGATGGGAAGGAAACAAGCATACAGGCGTCTGGTGTGACCCCCTTGATATAGTTAACGCTGTTATTGTTGGCCACCGTCGATGGCTTGGCATCGGACAGAGATTGCTGTTCCTGGACCCCATGACCAGATAAAAGGGAGGCGATTTGTGGAGAGGATGTGATTGGGTTGTTTGAAATTGAATTTTCAACGTGATAAGATTCGCGGGAAGTGGGTTTTGAATGAATGTCGATAGGCCCCTGGTCCGCCAGACCTGTGCTTGGGCCGCGTGTCACAGAGGCCGCATTCGTGGGTCTTCCCGAGTCGCTTGACGCCGCCTTTCGTTTCTCGACTTGTCCAAGCATGTATCTCACATAGCGTTGCATTTCTGGGGACATCGTGTGGAATTCGGCATTCAAAATTTGGTTGTCAATGCCCGGGTATGCCAAAGGCTCGGAGGTCTGGTGCTGAGTATCCTCGAGCATGAAGGCAGGTCTCCTCTCATCCGAGTCTGACTCTCATCAATAATGAAAAAAAAAATCAGGAAAGAACATAAACTTGCCAGTCAACTCCCGATTATGGAAAGGTGTGCCATCACCAATTACTGGAAATTTGGTGTTAGAGGGCCTTTGAAATTTTGATACCACGTACGGGGAGTATCGTTGAGAGTTTTCCCTTCGACTTGAGATAAGGATTTGGATTTATCGTTGGGGCTACACCGAAATCTCACCTCCGCTTGGAAGGCTCAGACCTGCATTTCCATCATCATACTGGGGCCTTGTAATATTTGTAGTATGACTATAGGCAATTATGGGCCCACTGTCTGATGTGGCACTATGAGTGTATCCATAGATGTTCCCAAGGATAACGGTTTTGTCTTCCCGGAACACTCTAGTCTGGTGTTCGTGTTGTTCATGATGGGATGACTGTCGAAAGTTGCCCCCGGAAATGCCAACGGTTTGGGTGCCTTGAATGAAGGCCGTCATGGTGGGATTGAAAGAAGGAACGTGGGGAAGGGGAGTGAAACGGTGTACCGGAACCCATACTTATATAGGTTTCAGAATAGCTCATGGCATTGTTTGCTCAAGCCTTCGAATTGCTTCTAACCGTGCTCAGGTGGACGTCCACATCGTGTCCACAAGCTTTATTTCTGGAAATGGGTCGTCAGAAGCTTCGAAACGGTGTAGGAATACAACCTACTACTTCGGATTCCGCAAACCGCCATCGCTCCATCGATATTCCGGAGTCGGGAAGTCTATCGATACCTCGTTTTGATACAATGCATAAATATTGAGGTTGCTTCAACGCTGAATTCGATATTGAAATTCGTAAAAGTGCTTGGATTCATACTTCCGATGTTGTGACTTGTCGTGCTGTGAGCTCCGGTCACCGGGCCGGCATATTTTGCCAATGATGGTAAGGTAGGGGAATTCCATTGCCATCCAATGTCAGGTGATGTGACACTCCTGTGACTGAGAAGCTAATGCGTGAACCGCGCTGTCAAAAGTATATTTGTACCATGTGTGGTGCGATTCCTTAAAATACATCTAAATGTTATAACATATTCTACAGTCCCTAATTAAAAAATCAGTCCGCAACGAAAAATTTGAATCCAAAGAATGAAGCTTTGGTTGCGGACGGATTTTTAAAATATGAGCTCGATATATTGTTATTCAATTTTCTAGCCTTTTGTCACCCTTTATCACAGTGGGTCATGTGACATTGGATGCCCATCCTACCTTATGAAATTTATTTTCGGCTCGTGTCACATCGGATGTGGCTGTGCATGGCCCGCTTCCAAATTTGGGAGCAAGCCTCCACGGAAGTGACACGAGCCTGAAAATAGCACGTCTTCTTGCTCTTCACTGTTCAGTACTCAGTACTTAGGCCAATATTGTCAATGTTTAAACCGAATCCTAGCTCTTCATTACAGAATATTACAGTCCTAGTACTTGAAACATAGTAATTAGGAGATACATAGCCAGAAGGAGATTTCGATGGCACTCTGGTGGATCTACTACCGAAGAAATTAAATTGCTAGTGCCTCGAGTTTTTTCCAAAGCAACACGATCTGAAAGAAATGAGGGAATATAAAATACATTTATTGATTCCTTTCCGTATGATTCGAATATCGAGTCGGACAAAATAGTTGATGCCTGTTCCATCTAGAAAGCTTGGACATGAGGGCGAGTGTGTCAACTCGAAGTGGCATCACGTTTAGCATAGTCCTCGAGTAGACGTTTGACATATAATTGCATCTCGCGGGACATCATCGGGTATTCCGCTTCGAATACACTCCTATTAATGGGGAACTCCCCTTTCTCAAACGACCGTGTAAGGGACGCTGAGGCGGCTCCTAGGAAATCAAAAGCTGTTTTAACTCATCATGGAACGTGATTATATGGCAGTGACTTACCGTTAAATATTTCACTGCACAGGTTTTCCTCCGAGACATTAAGCGAGGAGTGCCCTAAAAAAACAATGCGGTTACTAATGTTACGTCAATTTAGATGAGGAGACCGAACCGGAAGTTCTTGACGAGGTGTCTTGGGGTTGGCCATTCTGGAAAAGACTAGTTTCATTGTCAGGCGCACAGTGTGCAGACTGGCTGTAACAAATCACCGGCCCTTTTCCAGTAACGTGGTGAGCGTAACCAAAAATCGGACCATTGAATACAACTTGTTCACTATGCGTATGAAAGGACCGATGGTGATTGTGTTGGTTATTGATTTGATGGTTATAGGACAGATGGAGGGACTTTCCACCCATGATGCTGCGACGGTTGAGAGATTTGATGACAGATGTAGAAGTCGGAAGTATTCGCATTCTTATACTTGGGACCATGGTTGAACAGCAATGTTTTACAGCCCATAGAGAACATCGCTCTCGTATCCCTTGAATAGCATTCTGCACCGGCTGTGAGTTAGGGGACAAAACCCAGGGTCAATAAGAGGCGGTGTCCTGACCTGGAACATAGAATTTTGACAGACGCTGCACAAAATAGTCTGCAATAACGAAATGTTCCTGGGCTTTTGTAAACCTTAGAGTTGGAAACTTGGCGAATCTCCAGCCCCCTCAGAGGAATCCACCAGTACATGGTGGCAAAGTTCAACATTCAGTTTACCATATTTGGCCGATTGACTATCAATATACGCCTGTTTTATCTGATTCTCCGTAAAATTACAAATTTGAACCCAAAGCGTTTCAAATGGAGCTACTCATGCTGTACTTACACAACTTATTGCACACCTAATTTGCACTGCAACAGGGCGATTCGCACACCTCAATGATATAAAGCTGTATATACTTGTGCTAGTGACCCACTTTGACTCTCCTCACCTGCACGACATTATGCAACAAAGGGCTGCTTCTTCTCCCGAGGTTTACCCCCCCAACTTTCAGGGGGGACACATCAATATCACTGGAGGGAATTTCTCGCAAGACAACCGGAGGTACAAGTCGTCCCTCCGTGTTGACTCGCGAACCTTCGACAACTCAACCGAGTTTAACGGCCCCGTTTCGGGATATATTCATCGCGCGAAGACGACGGGGCCCATAACCGGCATGCAGGAGACCAATATTGGTCATAAAGACCAAAGTTTGGATGCTGGCGTACCTCGCGCTTTGGTGAATATTCCTTTGCCCATTTCCCCAAGTAAGTAACTCTATCCCGAGTCCGTGGCCAAGTAAATCCTAACATGGTGTTCTTCAAGTCGACCAAGACGAAAGGACTTATCAGATTCACGAGTCCCTTCAAAGTCCCTGTCGCAGCCCAGGCGATCCTCCTGCGCAAAATCGTACAACAAAAAGAAGAAAGACTAAGAAGCTGATTCCCTTGACAGTGCCCGAGTTGCTTACAGGTCAGAAACGTTGTCCTCCTTTGACTTAATATTTTTTAATATTGACTGTTTGAGTAGGTCACGGTGGAGAAGAACATCCGTCTCCGTCCCCGCGGGGTCATAAAATAGAAGAGGAATTCTCTCAGTTGTCTCCTGAAATGCAGAAATTTGTGGAGAGTCTGGAGAGCAAGAAAGGTCTCTCCCAATTATCAGCTGCGCCGCGAAATCCTGTCTCACCTCAGAGTCGCCGTCGATCACAATTCCCGGGCCATACTTCCTCCAATGATGGAAGCTACCGATGGTGATTGGGTTGCGAAAGTGACATCATGATAGTTTTCCGGAGTCTTGAAGCGAAGATATCGGAGTTGGAGCTGTGTCACATGGCGGGGAAGCCAGGGAGAGTGAGTAGGGAATCTAATTTGCGAGTTGCGGGTGTAGTGGGCCAGGGGATTAGCGATTTTCTTTTTCGTCCGCAAGTGAAGTTTTTCAATTGTTCCAGGTGCTGGTAGGATAAATGCGCCGGCTTTAGCATACGCCCATTCTTATTTTTTATTATTTAAAACTCTAGGAGTAATACCACGTTCAGTCGCTTGCTGCGCAATCGAAATTTCCTCTTGTGGAATACTATCTTCCTGTTACTCCATTTGGGAATCCGTACTCCATGAAAAATCAGCCGTAAAACCGACCAGGCGTCGAGTTCTATATGTCTGGCAGCAAGAACAAAGTCGAGCTTTGGTATATTCTCTAATGACGTGGTTTATGCCGCAGTGTCACCGCCGAACTGAATTGCCCCTCAATAGGATAGGCATTTATCCGTTCGTGGACGGTGGCATGCCCTGGTCTCTCAATGTCCCAATGCTGGTCAGGCTGCGGATAAACATGTTAACGGACTTGTCCGAGCGACTCAACGATTTAATTTGAAAGCTCCTGTGGCATCGGATTTCCCTTTCTCGACCGTTGTTTCAGCCAACCTCTTTTGATCACCTTTTTTCAAGGGCCCGGCGTCTGATAAATAAAACTATGACTCGGACCTCAAGCGCCCAGACAACAATTCAAATACTCCCATTCCAGAGACGGGACATTTAGGCATGTAATTATGTTGCCACGTAGACTATTGTTTTGATACATTTCATTGACCGTTATCAGGAAATGCCTTTCCAACATAGTGGTGTCTTTACTCTTCCAATCCGATAATAAATCATGACCCACACACTGGAACGCCGCTGTTAGCCGTTACATAGAGACATAAGTGATGGAGGTGTCATCCGATGAACGGAACATAACAGACGATATGGCTCCTTGGATATTTAAACATCGTTATCTTCGTCTGTATGTTCTCTCAGCGCTCTCTTTCTTTCCTCCCTCCATCCGAACCACTAAAAATGACATCGACTAAACAGAAACGTACCCAGAGCAATCGGCCTGTTCCAAATGTTGATTTAAGCAAATATGACGATGTTCGCGGTATCGTCCACGTTGCGGAGAATCGTGGGGACGCCATCGCATATCGCGGACCTAACCCACCCCCCAGCAACTCAGGAGAACCCAGTGATACTAAAAAGCTCTACGGCCAGATTCTGAATGCGAAGAACGGTGGACACGCCATCGGATTTGACCAAATTCCACTACCTGGCAAAGGCGAACCCCAAGGTGAAGGTTCTAGTCAAAGTGAGTTGCCAACTCAATGCAATCACAAGCATTCCAAACGTTAAATACCATCTAGCTTCCGTTGTAGCCTTGGACGGCCGTAAGTCAATTACTTTGTGTAACAACTCTGCGATCAATCCGAGTTGCAGGTTCAACTTCTCGTGCATTTTATAGCCAAACCAGTAAGTTGTTGTTGTCAACTTGTAATGCACATCTGTGACCAGATCCACAATGTCAAAGATTCCACGACTGGCACAAATCTGACTCCAGAGATGCTGGAAGAGTTTCTCAGTTTACCTAATAACATGCAGAACTTCGTGGAATTTTTGCAAACCAAAAAAAGTAACACATTCTTTTTTCCCCCGCGGCTCAATGGACTCACTGACGTATAACATAGCCCCCGCTGTGAAGAACTCATCTCGTTCGAGCATGAAGAACGTTCCCGAAGATTCTCGGTGACAAGTCTGCCTGTCGGTAATCGGGGATTCTTTCTTCCGAATCACCAGCGGCCGTGGGGCGACAGTGTCCTTTCAATAAGCCTCCCGAGGTCTTACACTTTATATACGACGAACTTGAATGGTTGCTTCAATTAATAAATATTCACATTCATGTACAAACAAACTATGCGCACGTGGCGAAACCCATTCGGCCCGGGTGTTGATGCATGATGACTTCAAAAATGAATCTTCTGCTTTTGCACTGGCTGAACCATCATTGACTCTGGTAAAGACGGAGATTACAATTGCACAATTTCATCAAAAGGCCTGTCCGCATAGCTTTAATATTGGCTTTGGGTCATTATTGGTGGGAATCTTCTCCATTGGACACACGGCTTTCATCTTTTACATAATTTCTCTGGGCAAAGCATTCACCCTAATTTCAGGGACTCGCCAGGTTGTGGCCCATTTGACATTGGTGGTGCGTTTATGATCGGACAAGGCGACAGGGACAAGATTAAGCACGAGACACGAGGCTACTGTCTTTTTGGGCATCCTGTGTCTGCTTCGCTGAGTCTCCGGTTTTTAAACTTGGGTGTTCAACTTCGGATATGTGACTCGTTATAGTAAGGAATGCAGATATCCCCTCTTGGGCGTTATGGGTCCATGGGTGAAGTTGGTTGGTTATTCCTCTCGACGGGCTTGCATATGGACCCTTTGCGGTAATCGCTAACCGAATTAAATGACCCGATCCTTCTGGGCCCGAGTAGAAGGCTTCGCTTACAATTCGCAATTCGACAGAGACGTAAACAATGCAGGAGATAGTCGATCGACATGATCAGACTTTACATTTTTTACATAAATGAAACCGTGTATGTATGTAATATGTATTCTGTCAATGGAAACCTATTTCACTTGGCGATCGTTGATTGCGGATGACCTTTAGTTGAGAGCTCTCCGAGTCCACAACACAGCACGAACGGAGCCATGCGACACCCCACTGGGCTGTGTTGCTTGTCATGTGCTACCACAACGTCTTGGTAATCCTTCCGAGATGACCCCGTCTGCCATCTGCAAGTTCATGGATGTAAGGGAAGATTACGTGGCAGGTATGTAATAAGAATCAAAGATTTCGGTTCACATATTGAAATGTGATCCATCGGTCACCGGTCACCACCAGTCACCGGAAAACTTTAAATAGGAACAGAAGTTGAACGTTGAACTCCACTCGTCATCCCACCTCTCCGACGATGACGAAATCTCCATCTTTCTTTGAAAACTCTCGCAACCCCAGTATCAACGGTGGAAACTTTGTACACACCGAAAACCGCGTAACGCAGCGGCGAGAAAACGTCTTTCATGGCCCAATCTACGGGTATATGCATACGGCGACAAACGACGGACCTGTAATTGGATACTATAACCGCGTCTCTATTGAGTCTGACGTCAGCCAACGTTCACCGAGTCTTGGTAAGAGTTCCCTCGTTTGTCGCCCGCGGTGGAATAATGCTGATGCCCACCTAAGGATCGCACCAACGCGGACACGATGTGTCGCTGATCGAAAATGGCACCCAGTCCGATATCATTCATGACGAGCCGGAACCTATGACGTTGGCAGACATGCGAATAAACCCAGGAGGTGACCGTTCTCTCGCAGGGCCTGAGTTGCCACTCGAATTAGAAGACGAGTTCCAGACGTTGACCCAAGAGATGCAACGATACATCAAATTATTGCTGAATACACGAAAATCTGGCAACTCCGTTGGCGGCCTAAGCATGGTGAAGTTGGGGCTTCCTAGACGTGCTCGTACGTTAACCTCCTTGCCTTCCTGTCATGACCAGCGCTTAAACTATGCCATCAGCGCCAGCCCAGTTCACGAAACCATCTACTCGATGAAGTCGAAAGACAAGCCAGACTGATCCGTCCCTTCCAAAATTCAAACGTCGTGACACTAATATAGATCTTGCATGGACATCATAGACAGTATATACCATACTCGTGCTTCACCCAATGTATTATATCATACAGTAATCGTGGTCAATATATTCTGGACCGCTGGCACTTCTCCAACAAACGGTGAACCGAGAAGCGAAAGTCGAAGGTTTCTGTTGTCTTACTTACCTGGTGTTGGACGACCAAATGGCCCTCAAATATTTGGCTGTGGGCCCTAGTCTTGGCGTAAACACCTCATGCATATCATGATCAGTACCCACCAGGATGGGCAACTGCATCAGCGAGCCTATCTAGTAAAAATCCGGTGATAAGTGAACTTACTACGCGACTGTATTTCACGAGGATGTCGGATTCGAGATCGTTTTTGGTTCAGTGGGAAATATGGTGTACTCGGAAGGACAACATACTGTGGACTCAGAACCGTTTCCAGATGGACTGGACTGAAGATTATTCTTGGGACAAATCAAAAGGCACATCATTGATTATCAGAACGATGGGTTATTCGACAAAGTAGAAGAAAGAATGCTACTTAGATTCCGCTCCAGAGCTTGAAGCCGCAAAAGTCTCGGATGAAAGTTTTGGTGAAGGTCATCAAAACCATACGCGAGCTAGTCATGAAGCAGGGGAAAGATTCACGGCTTAGTCTGGTATGTGTTATTGGGTTTTGCGTGTATATAAGCGAAGAAGCCAAGAGAGCTGCCTGCCAAATGAGTTTATCTCTTTGATAAAAATTCAGTAATGGTCACATGAGTCTTTTGTCAAATTCTTTTCTTTCAAAACATCAATATCGGGGCGAATTGGTTCTGCTGAGAATATCGTTTGACAAAACGATAAGTGGTAGGGGCCAGTAGGCCTTGGGTACATAAGCAACAGTACGCCTTATGAGTCTGGCCAGTTTTAGCAGGGTGTTATCCTTCGTTGGGATCCTTTCCAAGGAACGCACGGATTAGAGAAAAAGGTGTTATATTGGAAGTGACGGACCACAGTCCCGCAGGCAGAAGACCGTTTCGGGCGCGACGATTACCTGTAGCGATTAGCTGGATTTACACCGAACCATACTTCGTGAAAAAGTCACTTCGGGACATCATGTCCGCGTGGTTCACTAGGAGGTTCGTTAATTTGTGGTTAAGCTCTATAATTCGAACGGTCAGCAGCAGCAGTAAATAACGTTATGGGATATTAGCACCTTCGATGTTCATTGTCACCGCACATTGTAAAGCATGGTGGTCAGTGTGCTCGTGGAGCAGAACGAGCTCTTGGGGTAGATTTAATCCTAAGTAAAGCAAAGTGAACAAAACTCAATCTAGGATTCCGACAGCCCTACCTTCTGGTAACCTGTATATCCGGGTGTCTGAACCCTTGAACGTATCGACGATTTCATCCAAGTTCAAGCCTTTGGGTCGGACAGAACAACCATTAGGACCTAAAAGTTGGGACCTGTCAGAGGGACCCACAAGAAAAGAGCGCTGCTTGCCGTTGAACATGTCACCGACGCTTGGTTGAATGATTCCCCCAGGACCGACATGCAAATCGTAGGAGCGGCGCCCCAGCTTTTTCTGCACTTGATAGTCCCGAAGGGAGACGCGAGGACCTGATTGAACTCGAAAGACGTCGTATGGAAGAACGTGATAGCGACCCAGGAGAGGGCGAAGCGGACGACTTGAAAATGAACGACAGAGAGAACGATTCATGATCACGAGAGGTTCGGTTTTCCCAGGGTATAGGTAACACCGGAAGATTCCGTGAAACTCCCACGTGCATGTATGGAAAATAAGAAATTTCACGAGTCCTACATAGCGCAATGGAATCGGGATGGGCGCCACCTACGGTCTACCCCCTTTCCGTTAACAAATTGATTCACAATTCGCCTGAGCTTCTCTCTAAAATCATTTTTCGAATTACTTATTTCTCAGCAAGTACAATCTCCTCGACTGGAAGCCTACATAGACTCACTCCGCCTTCTCGGATGCCTTTTTAATAAATTCTTCCTTTGTCATGACTGCTCCATTGTCAGCAAGCCATTGGTTGAACTTCTCCTCGAGTACTAATTGTCAATCAATGCTAGAGTCGGCTTCTCGATCAGAATCGTGACGAACCTTCCTTTGGCATGGCCATCGCAGTTTGGAGAGAATGATGATCAGAGTACTCGCGGACAAGAACTGTCCCTTCTGGTAACGGCGTCCCTGTTGACGCACATCATGGCCAGACGGGTGAAAATCATTGCCAGTGGGCCATGGACTACCTACCTTCGGGGATCTGAATAATCTTCACATTTTTACCCTTCCAATTGCTGATAATTTCCAGCAGAGCTGCGCCGAATGGACGAACAGAGGCGCCATTGGGTCCTATATAACGAGAATGAGCATCTGTTCAACGTATTCAAATGGACGGCATGCCTTCATATTCATCCGACTTAAGCGGCTCCGCGACGCCATCCTTGAGGATCAGGTCGTAAGACGAGCGACCAGCTTCAGTCTGAGAAGCGAGGTCACGCAACTTGAACTTCTCCGTGGTCTGGATACGGAAGAGAGTAACAGGGGTTTTGGTGAAGCGCGTGATAATACTAGCAGTGAATCGTTTCATTGTGATGGTGAATGGGTAGAGGTCGGAATGCCTGAGCTGCTTAAATAACCTCTAGGTCATTGACCCATCTCCGTCTCAAGCGGAGTCAAGGCTTCAGCTTCAATTTTGGTGGCGTTATTCTCTTGGGCTTGTTAATGCCTTATCTGCGCGCCCACATGGCCGAGGATAAAGGCCATTTCCGGGAATTGTCCCAAGTCGTCGGACAAGAAAGACGGGGATAAGGGAGCAGAAGCCACAGTTGCAGCTGAGTCTGATTCAGAGGATGAGGGTGCATCATGGCATGGTGAGGAGCCTATGCGGATTTTGAATCCATTTCGCAGATCTGGACATTTTCTCGACAAGGGTCCGTGAGACTTGGTTGAAAATATTTGAGGAGCTTCCCTTGTCACTCCCTGGTGTCCATTTTTTAGCGGGCTTTGCTTGTCCACGACTGCAACACGACTGTATACGCGCGTTGAAACACTCTTGGTGGC
>Ga0307517_10011203_pt1 | contig 12446 bp, 12 predicted proteins | sample 23_EM_MG_FD_194515 | JGI IMG/M metagenome (GOLD analysis project Ga0307517, IMG submission 194515) | Populus trichocarpa ectomycorrhiza microbial communities from riparian zone in the Pacific Northwest, United States - 23_EM | ecosystem: Host-associated > Plants > Roots > Unclassified | place...
GGCGGGGCTTATAGTCCTTCGCACCGGGGCGCAGGGCAAGTTTTGAAAAAGACCGGACGGGACCGCTTAACGCCGTCCACCGCCGTCCGCCTTCAGGACGGACGGACTGCCCCGTTGAGAACACTGCTCCTTCTAGTGTTTTGTGAAGGCTTTTTTCTTTTCTGATCGTACACTGAGATCGAATTTTGATAACCGTTGACAGTACATATATAGAGATTAGTGAAGCCCGGGCTGTAGGGGGGACCTTCTCTTCGAAAAGGAGTGCCTAGAGCTCGAGCACAGCATCCTAAAATTATCTTGAAATAGGTTTTCGCTCAATATCCCTTACAAAAAGGCAACAATTCTAACCCATCCAATAAATTCCAATCAGACTTCGTATCATCATGCCGATGCTTGTTTTAGCAACTTAGCCAATCAATTGGTATCCTCTCACAATAAGTTAATTAATACCGGTATGCGAAGCCGTATTACTACTGCTGTTGCATTGCATGCCTTGGTGCCACAAAAACGACCCCCAAGCATCAGGTGCGCGCATACAGTTCACTACCGAGTCCTCGTTAAACAAAACCAATCACTGCGCTGCTCACGCATTGATGGATATTAACATGTCCGCATGACACCCAATCCAAATCTTACCAAGAACTATTGTAACCACGTCCAATATTACAATCAGGCCCACAACCCGGGAATTTATAGCGTCTATAGTAGAGTCTAACAGCGTGGCTCAAAGATGTTGGGTGCAAACATGTTTCATGCGTTATCACTCGTTATGTATGTCCAGCTATTGCAGAAGCATAAGCGGGCTAAGGGCCCGTTTACTGATCCGTTGCGTTTCGAGATTTTGGTGGGGAAACTAGACGGTGGCGTCTCAACCAGCATTATATTCTGATAGACGTGGCAAAACTGTTTACCCAGTTTTCAACCGTTTAATATTCTGGGTGTTAGACGGTAGAAACAGGACGCGGCTCAAGAGGTGGGATTGCAACCACCCTCTACTGGTACCACCAACCTTCCATGCCTGCAATAACGAGAGCAGCTTTGAATAAGCTCTCTTTTTCTTGCGCAATCAGCAATTCCCTTTCTCATTATTTAGGGCAAGTTTAATAACAAAATTCTCATCGTTTGATTGTAAGAGAGAATTGTTGGTCAATCCATTCTCTCGGTTGTCGAGTACTGTGAGAATTGAAAGCCACTTGGTTACACACCTCACGTTTGTGGATCACACTTTTCACACTACTACACACTGTATTAGGTAAACACACACCCATCAATTTCTCCTACAGCTCTTCGACCGTTTAGCATCCCTTGACGGTAGGCACCGTCTCCGGTCGCTTGACGGCCGTCTATTGGTAAACGGGCCCTAAGCCAGCTCCAGCGCTATCCCACAATAATCCAGAGCTACTTATCGACAGCTCTTTGACAAGACAGATATCACTATGTGTTCGTGCATACCTCGGAGTGGCATAATGACTTGCTTGGGGCTGCATCTAGCCGTGCTTATGTGTATCCAGGTCCTAGGCGCACGAGGGCCGACTATGATAATAATACGATCACGACCACCGGTAACCAGCTTTCGCGGCCAATACTTATTTTGGTGGGCAGCGCGATTGAAGCTTAGTAGCAGGTTGGCTCCTGAGGAAGAAGATATGATATGGCGCTGACTTAAATTGTAGGCTAAGGTTTACGATCAGCATTCATCCCTCGAATTGTGGGCCTCCGAGCCTTTAAATATCCGTCAATGCTGAAAGAACGTTCCCTATTCTGTCTTGCTGGAGAGTATCATAGATTAGGCTAGTAGCGTCTAGAGAATAAGCACGGCTAATACCCTCTCTGTTTCCGCGTCGTGTGTAGGTTAAGGTTTCAGACCACCGGTACAATACTTGGGGGGAGATTAGGTGCCCAGAGTTGGCAACCCATGGCTGGGCTCGCAATGATAAACCAGGCACCAGAATGAAAACGGAAAAAAAAAACTCAACCAAGCGCATTCAGAACCCCCTACTACTAGGTACTACTTTGATTTTGCAGATTTTTTTAAGCACCACCGGAGTTGTTATCTGCGCTGTTCAGTTGGCACTCGGCGGTTGCTTCCGGATATCCAATCTCACCCACCCACCCAGAAAGCAAGAGGCTGAGAGATTAGTACAGTGTTATACTTGGAGTAGCGGGTGATCAGTTAGTGGATTGTCTCATTGGGGCGGTGTTAGGCTGCCTGCGTGAAGTATTCTTAGGCCGTCCGGTTTCAATAATGCGGCTGTTGGTGACTGCAGAGTGAGTGGAATTGGGATGCGATATCGGGCCGCTAGCGATGGAACGATAGCCAGCTTTGGGGGTATTGAGAGAGTTGGGCCATGGGGTGAGCATTAGCCTGCCGAACGAAGGTTCCGGAGGGATGGAGAGGAAAGGGGTTAAACCCGTGTTTGAGTATATGTCGGTTCGGGAGCTATGTCGGGAAGAGGCATACACAGTGGGTGTAGGGATTGGAATTAGCATTTGACCTCATTCCAAGTAAACGTAATGGGAAACGACATACCTCCCGCGCCATCATACCCCCGGATAAGATTTTAGGGTTAATTAAAGTATTGGAAGAGGTTAGTAGTGTGGGTAATTGAAGGGATTGAGTTGGTTGTTTAGTTGTATCATACATAATGGTGTTGAGGTTGGGCAGACACTTCAGTTTGGTACAGAAAACATGGAAAATGGCCCTTGGCTGATTGGATGAATTTACTATGTGTGTAACAATCTTTTAATTTCTTGCGGCACACACTCCTCCAGTCTATCCCAATTTTTCGTGAGCGAAAAAAGTCTGTCGAACTCTCGCCTAGTAACTAGAAGGAATCCTGTTCTCTGAGTGGGCGAAAGGGGAACTGGGCCAACCAGAGGGGTTCGACAGACTTATCCTTCGTACCGGTAAACTCTCGTTACCCGAGGTATATGAGGCCGTGTCTTGGCACCAGCGGTGTACAGTACCACATCTTCTGATTTTAGGCAAGGGTTAGTATAGACCTTAGCTACCATAAGTGGTATCATAGGTTGAAAGTTGAATTATGACTAGTAAATTCCTTTACTGAATATTGCTGTTCTTCTCACATCTTCCCTAACTGACACTAATGGTCGCGGAGACCGCCATTAATCGCTGCCTAACATCATATTACAAGACGTGGTACATTGATAGTGCCACACATACCTGTGGTGTTATGAGAACTGTGCTGACCAGAGTGCAGTCTGAAGTAACATGAGGGGCTAGCTACGATAGGTTAAATCCTTGCCAATAATGCACGAGAGAGATTTTTCAAGAGCCTCAATGGGCCAGCGAAATACTACACTTATTGCACTATATTAGGCACCATCGAATGAAGACGGTTGCGGAGTCTCTAGTAGTAGACACATGTTCCTACAATACCGCAGGAGCACAAGCCAATCGAGAGGAGGGTTGAAGTGATGATGTTCAAAGTGATATTTCGGCGGCACGCCCTGGGCCGGTATTTAGAATGACGGCAACAGTTCAAGAAAAGAAGAGCAGTGTTCTCAACGGTCCGGGGCCCCCGTAGGGCCCGACGGGGGGACTGCCAAGAGCCCTGGACCGGACGGGACGGCAAAATGCGGTCCACACCCGTCCTGGAAACCTCAGGACGGTCGTCTTTGTGGCGGACGGCGGGCCCTGCAAGGTAGGACATTTTAGCGTGGGGGACTGTGGGGGACTGCGGGGGACGACCAGGGACTGCAAGTGACTGTGGGTTACTGCCGGTGACTACAGGGGACTAAATCCTATCAGCAGCATTTCATGACACCCTTCTCGATCAAATACAGAAATTCATCTAATAAGATTAAAAGAAACCTGAGGCTATCTAAGAGAGATAAATAGGTGCAGAATATATCCCATAATATACCGCTAGGGCCGGGCATCGGGCATATCGCTTAATCCAGAAATCGTACCTACCTACCATCCTCTTATTGCAACGTTTCTTACTTCTCTTGCATCATTAAGCCCTGATCCAAGCTAGGAAAACATGTCGGATAAACACGCGGAGCCTGCATCACAAGAAACCATCTAAGATTTATGAGAGAAGGCGTAAGATGAGAAAGAGTTGCGTCTGTTCTGAAAATGGTTCGGAGTATACAACTTCTGATGGAAAAACCTGGTGGCGTTGTGCTCGTTGTATGTTCCCCTGCTTCTTTTTTTCTATCATATACTAGCACTCGGATTCCTGCTATAAGAATAATAAGAATATTCCCGCCTCTAGGCACTGAGGAAAGCTGGGATGACATAAGCAATCTTGCCCCGAGGCGAGATTTCTTACTAATTCGGGCTTTTTCCTTGGCATGAAACATGTTTCACGGGGGACGGCGGGGGACGGCGGGGCTTATAGTCCTTCGCACCGGGGCGCAGGGCAAGTTTTTAAAAAGACCGGACGGACGGACTGCCCCGTTGAGAACACTGAAGAAGAGTGCCCGGCACAATACGTCACTCCAACACGACGACGACGACGGCGACACTCCACTCACGAAAGCAATGGTGTCGCAAGGCGCTTGAACGACCTTTCGGAACGAGCTAGATATGTTAACTTGTATCCTTTCCACCACTCTCCACTCTGCTCTTCGCTTGATTCACAAATATTTACATCTCCCCCCACCGCCCTCGATTCTCATTTTATCAGCCAATTGAGCGCGAGTTCGGGGCCCAAAGAGACTCAAATTTTGCGAACGAACACCGATGCATCAGATTTGGTTGAGTTGTATAAACTGGAAACATAATTGTTCCACTGCCACGCTAGACATACCATAACAGCGGAGAAGACGAGAGGTGGCTATAAGAGGGTGAAGGAGGACCGGAGAAATCCTGTGGAAATCGGCACAGGAAGCTTCGGCACCGTCTATAAACAAGTCAATGGAGCTACGGGCCGCTATCGTGCGGTAAAATCCATTGATAAGAGGAGACTACCCCCCAACTTTGATTATTCTAGAGAGCTCCCTGTGATGGCGACACTGTTGCTGAAAATCACTGGCGACCACCCCCGCTGAAGGATATTTCCTTTGTACCTTTCCTATCTTGTCGATTATTGGTTACTAGTTTCCTTTGTCACTCATGGCGAATCAGAGCTGAGGACTTGGCATACCCGGTTTATACTACATGGGGATTTGAATACCTTAAAAAATTCAGATGATCGACCCATGTGCTTGTCTTTGGAGTTGCCTCCTCGGGTAAGGTCTGGCGTTTTTTGTTTTTTATCCTTTACTTCGCTTGGGGAGCTAAGCGGCCCGTTTTCTATGTTTTTCGCCCCTCTTCCACCGTTTCCACCTTCCCCAATCGAGAGCTCATGGCAATGCTGCTAGGAACCCCACCACACAAAATCTTAAGTATCTAGGTTTCTACTAGTTTCGTTAAATATCAATGGGGTCCTACAGGGATCAGCGGTCTTCTGGGGACCAGAAAAGCTAAGCAAAATGACAATTGGCTCGGAGTTGGGAGATGTTTAGGGTGCGACGATCGAGCTGATAAAGGCGTAAGATGGGGACAAATCATGCTTGGGATGGCAGAGTTGATGTGCATCACCCACGCGGAACAGCCGCGGGAAGTGGAAGAGTTCTGCCGTGCCCTAGTAGTTGGTCTAGGCCCCACCGGTTTCGATATTATCAACGTCCCTTCGGTGTTGACATTGGTGAGCTGCTGTCAATAGCTTATTACCGTAGAAAATGAGACATCATCCGTGCGATTGAACCACTTTACTCTCCAGGGGTGGCTTTCCTCTCATCCAGATATATCTAGTAAATCTCACTCGGCAATGGCCGAAATTTGCTTAACCTATCTGAATTCCCGACAAGCCAAACCCTTGCAAGCTTGATGATTACTGTCAAACACCGCTCTCGTGGGCCGCTTGAAGTGGACATGAGGGAGTGGTGAGGATACTACTCGGACAGGGGGAGGTCAACCCTAACAAGCTAGATAATCACGTTCGAACTCCCCTCATGGATACCTCTCTCTATGGATGTGAGGGAGTGGTAAAAATACCGCTTGGACGGGAAGACATCAATCCCGGCAAGCGACATAATGGCGGCCCAGCACCACTCCCATTAGCTGCTGAGCTTGGGTATAAGGGAGCAGTGGGAGTTCTACTCGGGCTTGAAGTGGTTAACCCTGACTACCTAAATAATGATACCCTAGCACCGCTCTTGTATGCCACTCAGAATGGATGTGAGGGAATGGTAAAAATATTACTTGGACGGGGGGAGGTCAACCCTGACAGGCTAGATAATACTGCCGAAAGCCCCTCTCATGGGCCGCTATGTATGGACATGCGGGAGTGGTGAAAATGCTACTCGGACGGGAAGATGTCAACCCTGACAAACTAGATAATGGCGGTCTAACACCGCTCTCGGAGGCTGCCTTGTTTGGGCAAGAAGAAGTGGTGAAAATTCTATGCGAACAGGAAGAGGTCAATCCCGACCCGCCAGATAATGACGACAGAACAACACTCTCAATGACTACCAGGTGGGGCTGTGAGAGGGTGGTAGCGTGGCTGCATTCTCACAAAGCGGTAACTCCCAGTACGATTTAAGCTCTAGGAAGCGCTGCGACTTGGAAATATCCACCGCCCCTTTCATTCCTGCGCATGTTACATTCTGAGATACACTCGGACATCATCCTTTGCCGACGGGGGGAATGCGATGAGGTGGGAGTGCGGATATCTACCATACTCTCCTGCTTATTTTTGGCTATTGGCTTGCGTGGTTGGGTGAAGATTGATGAGTTTCTGTTTGCAAAGCTCGGCAGACCTTGGTTCGCAGAGAGGCGGTTGCGGTGATTTCATGGCTTGCAGATTTTCCTCAATCATCTTTAATCCTTCTCTCTGTAAATTGCTATATATATTTTTTCTTCCAACAAGTGTGCGGTGAATAACATAGCATTTTATTTTTCCTTATTCTTGAACACTTTGGCTCTCTCGGCTAGGCCTAACAGCCTATCTAAACATTAGGTGCGAGAATATTTAATGAATTGCCAAGTGGTTTGAGTTTGGGCATTTCCCAGGCCCCAGCTCTAGTTAAGGAATTTCGCAGCCAGATCAATCAGTGAGCTGACTAAAGGTACAGAATCGATGTTTTTTGCTATAGTATCATAGCAATAAAATAAAATAAAAGGAACTTAGGATTTGGGAGAAAGGGTAAATGATTTTTTCCCGGCTCGAACCGGGGACTGCTAGTGAGTGAAAGTTTGGCGACTCGGATATGATCGCCACAAAACTGCACCACAACTTTGAACTACAGTAATAACACATCATTCAAGACCATGTGGTACAATAATGTTTACGAGGAAGGGGTTCACAAAACCACAGATTAAACTAGTTTGGAATTTGGAACATGTCTATTTCCGAGCTAAATAAAAAAAAAGAAGCAGAATGAAAGGACAAGTATGATCGGAGGACAAGAAAATAAAATAGTTTTCAACCTCCCTCCCCCAACTCTTCTCAACCCTGTAGCAAGTTGGAACCCGCAAGGATGCTAAATAGAGACAATTTCCACAAATTAGGTATCGGGTAGATTAGATTAGAAATCTGCAGCTTACTAGCATTAAGCCATCCTGGTGGGATTGCAGTCCACCTTACTACCCTTCTTGCAGTCCTCCAGCTCCTGAAGCCACTGCCGCATCGGTTTTTTATTCCCATCGAGAGCCTTCATGATATGGTGGCCACCTTCCACGACCATCGACTGGCAGTATCCTACCTTGTCACTGTTGGGGGGATGTGTGTATGTGGTACGTTGTGTGAGGTGAGATGTTCGTTATAGACTAGTCGTACAAGAGAGAAACTACTTATAAATTTAGGAAACACCCATGCCAAGCCCACTCCCGCACAACCAATGACCTAACCCACATAGTAGGCAGTCACTAAGCTAACCCCTAGACATGACCCAAGTGGGTAGCCGTACCTCAACATTATCGTATAGCTTAAGAGCTAACAGTCAGGTATGGCTGCAGGGCCACGGAATGCGGCCTTGATTTCCGCCACGAAAGCAGCCATTTCTGCCTTGCGTTCGGAAGTGTTTTCGCGGCGGCCCCTGCGATTGTCACTGATGATGTAGCAGGCTGCAGCCATTTTGAAACCGCATGAGATAAATAGGTCTGTATGGGGTCGGACTAGGGCCCTGACGGTACTGAATACTATTTCAATTAGAGCCGGTAACAATGTTGTTGGGGAGGACCTGCCGTTTTTCATCGTAATTATAATTGATGCCATGAACAGGTCGGTGGGTTCAGGCAACAGTCACCAAGGCCACCTACGAACTCTGGAAGTCAGTCTCCTGCACTCTAAAGTTACCCATAGTTAGCTGGAAGATCTGAGGTTGAGAATGCTCACGGAGTAGTTTTATAACCCTTGTTTTTGGTGGAACTCGGTGGTGGTGGGGTGGTGGAGGGGTGACTTGATGCATTTCCTATCTATGACTGAAGGTTTATATAGCAATACAGGACTGTCAAGAGTTAATGGTTTGACGGGTAGGGAGGTGGGGCAATTGTCCAAAATTTACGGGCATTTCCGATGGTATGTTCAGCGGGTATGATCGAACTGTACCCTACCGTACGTTAAATTGAAAAGTTAGAACACCGAGAGACTAGGAAGGGGGTCAACGAGCAGACCAAACAAAATCGTCCCTTGAATTAACGCTTACTAACTCACTTCCAGTGTCGCGTTCGCTGAGCCCTCCCGTTCGTTGACCCCTCCTATTCTCTACTTTGTTAAAAAGCTGACAAGCTGCCTATCAATAACTGCAGCCACAAACTCACACATAATCATCAACCCACTGAATCCCTAAAACCAATTCTATCACCCCATCCCATCCATTCTATCCCCTCAGAAGGAACCCTTCAAACAAACCCAACTTCGCCACAAACTAACAGCCATCACATCTCCGCTCACAGAGCAACACCGACAATGCTATCCGCTCGCATCCTCACCCGTGCTACGCGCACGCGGCCGCGCAGCCTATAGAAAACCCACCGTTTGGCGCCAAAGCGCCCGGACAGTACGTTTGTCAAGGAGCGTGAGATAGTGAGGCGGCATGCTGCCGAATTTAGCGGTATCGCACCCCTCCTCCGCCCCCCTCCTTTGTTTCTCCTGGGCACTTTAGTGGCTAATTGTCCGACAGACCTTTGGAGGAAACTTTCCATCTAGTATGCTCCCTCGACAAGCCCGCGCGCCGATAGAGGGTCGGGGGAACGGAAGACTAATTGGATCGGGAAATGGTACCGTTATTCCTACTGTCCTCCTCGCAATTATCAATACGTACAGCCTTTGGAATCAGCATTGGGAGCATTGGGCCCATTTGCCCCCACTTGAGGAGAACCCCCAGTACCCGTATCAGAACATCAGAACCAAGAATTACATCTTGGGGAATGGTGATAAGGTATCTCTCCCTTTTAAAACATGGCTGATAAGTCGCTAACGTCTTCTACACTTTTTTAGGTTTCTATAGTATATTATTCCCTCGGTAGATTGTGTGCTAGTTGGAACGACAAGGTCAACTACCACGAGCATGACGGATGAGTGCTAGGTGTCGCAGTTTGTCCCTACGAGATATGCACATGGCGGCAGAGAGGGAACGTTGGAGTTGCCGCTCTATCGGAAGGATGCCTGTGGATATAGTATGGAGTTTGGTGGGTGATTGTGCACGGTACGGGAGACAGTGTAGATGCACCAATCGAGGATATTTCTTCTTCCTCTCTGTATTTGGGAATGGGGGGATAGAGGTTTTTCTGCCCCGTGATGCTCGGTCGGTGTTGTAGATGCGATCAACCCTTAATCCATTTACCCCCAAACTGCTGCCCCTCACTCGTCCCCTACTCTCATCAGGTGTCGTTCAGTAGCCGAAACACCAAAATTAATGGTTTTCGAGACATCATTACCCAACCACCATATGTGGAAATAGCATGGAAAAAATTCAAAGGGGAATTTTCCGTAATAGCGCCCATCCAATTTTTCAAAGCCAACCAATACATTACGATTAAAATGAGAGAATGAAAGTTTGCAAAGCACAGAGAAGTAAGAAAACCATGACCATCCAGGTGACCTATTCCATCAATCAACCTTCTTGCATATTCCACTGCCGGAGGCATTGGGGGAGATGTCGCTGCCCTTGTCGCTTAAGATCGTTGGCACCGATAGATCCATAGGTGACAATGAGGGCGCAGTGAGAGAGTAAGGGGTGGTGGGTGGGTGACAAAAAACGCGAGCTGTAGCGAGCTTAGAGACGAGGATGCGAGTTGTAGCGAGCATCGAGGTTCTCAACTCGTGGGAGTCGACGGTTCTATATGTGCCAGTGGCTCTCTGGTCCGTGCACAGTGAGTTATGACCTTCGAGTAACCCGGTTTACCCTCCTCTGAAATCCACCACGCTGTTCCTCCGAGCTTTGCCCAATTGGCAATGGGTTGTTCCAACCCGACATGTAACAAAGTTTGAGATTCTTTCCAATTCTTCTGGAGTAGTGAAGAGCGGGATGTCCTTTCCTCCAAGGTACCTGCCAAGACCGGGGTTTTTGGATGAGGAAGATAAGTCACAACACACCTTGCCCGGTTCATATCCCCAAAGCTCTCTGTGAACTCAAGATAAAAAATCGAAATATATATATATTATACTTTAGACACGCTATATTTTTGCAAAAAAAAAAAAAATTACAACAGCTAGGCCTCAAGACATCTGTGAAAATATAATAGCTCGAAAACCGGCAATTTTGGTGTGTTTAGACCTCTATATAGTTACTAAACGACCCTATAGCTCCGAACATGCTGCTTAAATCACGTGCCACGCACTCGCTATCATATTATCATACCAAAGAAACCTTCCATTTCGACTTCTGCATGGGGAAAAAGGGTTAAGGCCGCGCTGGTTGGACAGGTTCAAGAAAATCCTTAGTAGCGTCAATCCGAATATTGCCAGATTATACGGTTTAGGCTGTGGTAATTTATGGATACCGGTAGATCTGCTGTACTCGAGTACGGTAGTTGAGGCTCTAGTACGGGGCATGAGGCTCTTCCAGAATGGCCGTTGGCATGATACAAGTACAGTACTCGAGTGCAACCACTGGCCATGCTTCCTCCCCCCTATTTTCCTCACTTTTTGAAAATTGGCCACGTAACCTCCTTGTGATCCGTCACATTCTGGTTTTCAACGAGTTAGCATCCTTGATTCCTTATCGCCCCCGCTCGCGATAGCTTCAAGTCTTTAACTTCAAGTACTCCGCTGGGCTCTGCTTGACTTTAATTCTTTCCTTTCGATTACGATCGTTTGGAATCCTGAGGTTCCTCATCTTTCCCCTCTGCTTTCTTCTTCCTTCGGTCGGCTTGCCCTCTGCTTCTTCCTTCCTTTCGGGGTTAACGCACCTGCTTCTTCCTCCTTTGGTTGAGTGCTGGCGGTTTCCTCCCTTCGGTACGGTCGAAAGGTCGGTGGTTTTTCCCATCGGTCGGTTAGTCGTTACGGTCGGTCTTCTGTCGGTCAAGTTGATCGTCATGGTTAAGCGAGGTTCCTCAACCTTTTCTGCCGCCGCGGTCGCAAGATCGGGTCTGGCTCTTGGTCGGACGGTCGAGAAAACTTTGGCTCTCGAAGCTGAGGTTTCCCGCCTCCGCCATCACATTTCCGTCCTCTCCCGTCGGCTACATTTGTCGGCTCTGGAGAGTGAGTCCCTCCGCCGTGAGCTCGATGCTCTTCATTCGGTCGCTCCCCTCTCTCGTGAGGGTGACGGTGCTGAAGCCTCTTCTCCTCTTCGTGAGGAGGTGGCTGATGAAGTGGCGGTGCTCGCCCCGGTGGCTGAGCCTGCTGCGCTTACGGTGGCGTCCCTCGGGGCGCATGTGGAGGCGTTGACGGTGACTACTGTGGCTTCCGCTGTTATGGCGCAGGAGCCTGAGCCCGGTGTGGCTGAGCCAGTGTTACCGGTGGTGGTACAGGTTGAACGGTCGCCGTCGGCGGATGGGGCTGTTGCCGGACGTCACCCGCGTCGTGTGCGTTGGGTGGACGATGAGGCTGGCGTGGCTTCTCGGAAGGCTCGGGTGATTGAGGTCTCCTCATCGCCTCCTCCGGTTCCCGCTGGTCATACCAGTTCTCCGGTGGCTTCGGCTGCTGGGGGGGGAGGATCCGATCGTCATGCTCGTGATCCTGGTGTTATTACCGTCGGCTGTGGTCGGCGTCGGAAAGGGCGTGGTGGGCGCCGTTAAGATTGTGTTGGATTTCTTTTGTCGTGTTTGCGGGACCGGTTTGCCGGGTGTGGGCTTGGTTGTGGCTATGACCTCGCTTGCGGTAGTGTTTGGTGGATGGCTATGGGAGGTGGGTTTACTTTGTTTGTACCCTAGTTGGGTGGTTTATTTTGTGATTCCCGTGTGCTGGCCGGATACTCGGACTTCGGTCTACGAATCGCGCGGGTGGTACTTTTCCAGATGTACTGCGGGCTAGGCGGGGTTGGGACTGGCG
>Ga0307517_10011204_pt1 | contig 12446 bp, 11 predicted proteins | sample 23_EM_MG_FD_194515 | JGI IMG/M metagenome (GOLD analysis project Ga0307517, IMG submission 194515) | Populus trichocarpa ectomycorrhiza microbial communities from riparian zone in the Pacific Northwest, United States - 23_EM | ecosystem: Host-associated > Plants > Roots > Unclassified | place...
TGTATTCCTGTGGTTGCATTTTCCACAGAATTTCACTACCTGTGATGAAGACTTTCTGTAGACTTTTCATAATATCTTTTTCCTTGCGGAAACAGCCAGGTTGTTGTATTGTATAGGTTAACTTTGTACTTGTTTTTTTTAGGTCAATGTGGAAAGCAAAGCAAGTGGTTGCGGAAGTTGGATTACTTTTTAAAATATATTTTATTTATAAATGTATTAAAATAATATTTTTATTTATTTTTTAAAAATTATTTTTGATATCAGCATATTAAAATAATATAAAAATACTAAAAAAATATTAATTTTAAATAAAAAAATTTAAATATTTTTAAAATAATTTTAAAAACGCTTTTAAAACAAACAGGACACCCTTCCTTGAGCAAGACTTTAGTCATACATAGAAGTAAACAAAACCCCATAGGAAGAGTTAAATATGGAGTTTAGTTATTTTCTTGAGATATAAAAAATTGAGATAATAAAAATAAAAATTTATCCTTTTATTTTAAAAATATGAAAATTCAATCCAAAGTTGTTTTTTTTATGTCTTTACAATCTTTATATCTTCTTTTTTTATATATATAATGAAACACTAATTAAATATAATCCAAGAAAATGAAAAATAATTAGATATATGTTTTGCCTGTTAAAAAGTATTTAATTAATTGACATACATCATAACCATAATTTTACTCTAAAATCTTTCTTGAAATCTTAATTAAAAAAAACTATAATTTATAACTTTTTTTTTTAATTTATATTTTCAAACTACAACCATAAAATCCATCAATACACAAAACATGAAAACATGGAAGGGAAGAAAGTCGGACCCAAAAATCCTGTGAAATGGTCAAATCTATAGTCCTCCATCAAAGTTGATCACAACCAAACAGCCTCCTATGTATTTGATCAAACCATCAGTGATTATTCAGATTGAGTCGTTTTGCAGTGGGCTTTGTCAATATTGTCTGTAGCTGCTGCCTGCTGTCGAATGCAAGCTCAGTTCAAGAAGAATAATACTTAGCGCAACCAAGTTCTTTAATTGAACATGGAATTTATTCATCCCCTTCTTAGGTTTTTACCTTGTACTATTAACCTATTCATCCCTTTCGATTTTCCCTTTTCTTTTTGGTCATTACAATGGCATGTTGGTATTTGATATTGGTGCACCTTTGGCTGCAGGCAGGACTGCAACTCTTGTCATCGGGGAAGAAAAGGAATCGAAACAATTGAGACAAGATTCTGGAATTTCTATAAATTAATTTTCACAAGTCTACAGAAGGAATTTGAGCTACAGTAAATCACCTAAATGCATTTGCCCCACAAAATACCACGATGTCCTCAGCTTCAGAGCCTAAGCGGCAAATCTACAACCCCTACGACATCTCCCTGAACCTGGCAAGGGCCTTCTTTTGAATCAGCGTTTTGTAACTATCCCCAGCCTGTACCTCAAGGCTAGGATCCAACTTCTTCTGCTGACTCCCAAGTCCTGCTCTCCTATCTATGGCTTGAGCTTGGACTGGTTCAATCATTCCACTTCCATCCTTCCCCAGTCCCTGCAAATCACATCGATCACCAAAAACCAGAGAAGACAATCCCCACAGTGAATAAGAATTAGAATCCAGTTACATGAATGCTGCAAAAGCATTGACCACCAGTATATTCGATTCAACTTTAGCAGTGTAGGGCAGCAAACAAGTAACAGAACATTGTAGCCATAAAAAGATGAGAGGAACATCATATGATAGAAGTAATTTCGAATATTGGCAAAACTGTAATGAAACTAGTTGCATGCTTGATGCAAAAGCATTGACAACCAGTATATATGATTCAACTTTAACGGTGTAGGGCAGCAAGCAAGTAACAGAACATAGTGGCCATTAAGAGATGAGAGGAACATCATATGATAGAAGTCATTTCGAATATTGGCAAAACTGTACAGAAATGGAAGATTTTTTAAGAGCACTTTTGAGAATTTGCTTTCAAAATACTTAGAATATGATTATAGAAAAGGAAGAAAAGGCTGCACTAACTAAAACCCATATTTCACAAGGATGACTGGCATCGTTATCAGCAGTAACCAATGATTTACAGCCTACAACCCATTTCAAAAGAATAACCATTGCGAACAGTGGTCAATAAATTAGCAGTTAAAATTGTCAGGAGCAAGAGAAAGGAATGATACCGAGCCTTCTTGCCAGCCCATATTGCGAAGCATTCGATTGCCTACATTGCTCTCGCCAAGTGCCTTGTCAGCTGTAATCACCTCATAGCTCTGAGCATCTCCAATCCCACGTCCTCCTCCAACACCAGGGGGAAATGGCATTGAATCCAAAGCACTCCTTTTGAATGCAGACTCTCGATCTTTAAGAGATCACAAATAGAAAACACAAAGGATTCCTCACAAGTTAATATTTCTATCAAGACATAAAGTAAAGTGTTGGGACCCATTCACTCAGACCGAGAAGTTTGAGAAAACCAAGATCTGATAGATATCCAGGGCAACTAAGCAGACAGAAGTAAAAGGTACCAAGTACAGTGTTCCTAATATCTTATGACCTTGTAAAAATAAAGGTATAGTAAAAAACATATCGCTAAAACTTACGTGAATCCATGTCAGGCAAATCATCTCCCACAGAAGATGAACCATACAAACTCCTCCTTTCAGCTGCTCGATCCCTGTAGGAAGTCTGTGGTTGCTCCTTGTGAGTAGAAGCAGAAGGCAGTGGCATTTCAGAAAATCTCCTCTTTCCACTCACAGCAGCAACAGGTGGTGTGTAAGAGCCCAACGCAGATGCATCTGTCCTAAAAGGAGTTGCAGCTGGAAATGTATCAGAATTTGTTGATGAACCTGCCATAGTTAGTGGTATGGCAGCATTGGATGTAGAAACACCAGCAGATGGTATAGAATATGAAGTATCAGACTTCACAACACCTCGTCCAGAGCCCCTTATAACTCCCATCAAAGTCCCTCCTGAACTGTTGCTCGCAGGTCTTGGCTTCACTGGAGACTCCAAACCAGTAGTTTGGGCAGATGGGGTTGCGGCAACTCCTGAACTGGACATAGTGTTCTCCTTTGTGGTTGTTGAATCAGATTTAAACTTGCTCTTTGTGGATTGCCCAGCTGAAAAGAGCCTATCATCAGCTGGAACAGATGGGTGACTATCATCAAGAGCCACACGGGTGGCTTGTCCTTCATGACTCCTTTGCTTCCACATTGATAATACGTTGTTCATTTTCTTCTTGTTAGCCAAAATACTGCTCTTTGAAGCAAGTTTTATCTCTTTTGCCTTCTCCTTCTCTTTCTTCTCAGCAGCTAATGCTGCTGTAGCAGCAGCCTGGACTGCATCATGTAACGAGGCAGGCTTCTCCACGGATGATGTTATAGTAGCAGCCGGTGCAGAAATTACAACTTTTCTGTTACTGGAACCATCAGATGACTTGGAATTCTCGGACTGTTTACCAGAAGCTTTATTGTCACTGTTCTCCGTGTAAGGGATGTACTGCTGAGTTTGCTGGTCATATGTGTACCAAACCCCACTGTTACCATCATAATAAAGACCTGCATATTACAAGTGCATAATACTCAATCAAAGAGCCGATGACTTGCAAAGGAATTATGATTTCAGCTTAAACTCCTAAGATGACCCATGTAGAATGCTAGTAACAACTATTCAAACTGTATTCAAAGTTCTTGTCCTAGAAAATAATTCTAAACAGAGCATAAAACATTCCCCATGCTAGCAGGAAATATGATCACCTTAATGGCAAATGCACATTCTACTAGGGTTTAAACCTCACAAAGTTTCACTCCAAAACATACCAAACACCATATCAATCAGAAGGGGTATATGATTCCCCACCCAAATTCTTTTAACAGACATCCCCGTGGATACAAAAAAATTTATCTCATACAATGCAATTGCAATTCCACACCATGCCTGGGTCTCTGTGCACTTTCCGAGGAGCACGTTTTTAGTTCACAGCAACAAACATGAAAAATATTCCTAGAAGACAACCACTTCACCACAGCAAAATAATCTCTTCCTGCCGAATCTTTGAAGATGTTCCCAACAGTGTTGTCAAAAGGTGCCTGGGTGCTCGCTTAAGCGCCGGAGGGGAGGCGAGGCGAGGCGAAGCCGTGGCACCTTTCTTAGCCTGTGCATGGGAGGCAGGCGATAAAGGCTTCGCCTGATGAAAATTATATGACACTGACACTGACACTCAGGATTAGTTTGAAGAGACGTCTCTTTGATTTCTGCTTTTTTTTATAAAAATGACTTATATTTTGTCTTGTTCGTCTCCTTTTCTGGTCTTACACAAGAAAAAAACATAAGGGTAGTTTTGTAAAAAACATAGATTAAGGTAAAAAAGAAAAAAATAAACCGACGTGAAAGTTAAAGAAGAAAAGAAACAGACGTGAAAATTGAAACAAGAACAGAAACAACCACGAAACACCACCAAAGAAGAAGAGAAAGAAGTCAAGAGTGAAGACAGATAAAAAACAAAGGTATTCCTTATGAATTTTTTCTTCTACCATCTCATCTTTTTCTTTCTTAATTTCTCATATAAAAATTCTACTAAGTTATATCATATAAAAATTCTGTGGAGCTGGACCTATGTATGTGGCAAATTACAAAGATTATTTGACCAAGTCATGACACATGCAGTTTGCTTGTATATGATATATATTATATTCTATCAATACAAAGATTACTTTTATATATTTTTGACCATGACTAGACTAGTACACACAGTTTGCTTGTGCGTGTGTGAGTGTGTGTAGTCAATATGCGTACTGAACTTGGCCACTTTTTCTCGATTAATTGTTACAAACTTACATCATGTTGACCATGTGTGTACTTGGGGGCTTGCCACCTCACCTGTTTTCAACTTTTCATTATTCCAGCAGTAGTGGTACTGTGATTATTTATTTGTGATCCCTAGAACCAATACTAGACAACAAACAAAGTTGAGAGGTATATGAACATCAAGTGCTAGAACTACACATGAAGAGGGATCATGTTCTAGTTTTAAACAAGTGCAGTATGGTTTAAGAGATGAAGATTTGGATTATAATCATGAAATGGATGATATGGAGAGCTCAAGTGAAGGAGAGGAAAGCATTGATGAAGATGTTTTTGAAGATTAATGAACAATGATGATGATATTTAAGTTTGCGTTTTAATCTATTTGGCTACTTACTACTTTAAATTGTTTTGTTTTGTTTTAAAGGTGAAAAATGTAACTTTATATGACTATATGGTATTTTATATTTTCTTTTGATTTTCTAATGATCTAATCTTAATTGGTATATATTTTAGATTTATATATCATAATATAATATTATACATTTAGTTTTTTATATCATACAGGTTGAGCGCCTTTGTTCATTCGAGTGAGCACCTAGGTGTGCGCCTAGCACCTCGGGCATTTTCTAGGCTTGGCGCTTATTAGCACCTTTCGCCTTTGACAACACTGGTTCCCAAGGAACAATAACCAAGTTTTAAATTTTCATCACAATTCTCCTCAACAAGGAACCAAATTGAAAACAACTTGTCCAAGGAAACTAGACACAAAATTGCATCTTCAGAAAACTAGAAGTGAAGGTCAAAATGTTCCTCAAAAGAAATTTATGAGATTAAGTTATGGATCGCAAGCCTCTAAAAGTAAAGCAGGCATACAGTTAAGTAGCTCCAGTCAATTCATGGATGACAATGAAGTAAATCACAAGCAAATGCACCATACATGTAAAGTTGTAAGCACCTTATTCCGTTTTATAAACTCATGTAGTTGTCCCACTACATTTTTCCTACTGCATACAAATCACCATTGTCCAGGCAGTTATTAGAAGCTGGGAATTTCAAGCTCCAAAGTTAAAATAGAAATAACAGTCAAAAAATCTCCACTGACTGTATATGCCCACACAAACTTATCAAAAAAAAAAGTAGGTCATATGTTCCCAAAATATTCTGCCTAATCAGCACTTTTGCAAGATCTACAGGAACTATCTTAGCATTTGCTCTCAAAATCTCAGTGACTAGCTTGAAACTTAATGATTTTGTACTAGCAAGAATGCTAGAGTTCCTAGAAAGACAGTTAAACATGAACATGATTTCCAAGTTCCACACAGGAATAGTATTCCCTCCTTTTTCTCTGCACAAGAGTATAATCAGATAAAACTTCTTGACAGGAATAAAAATGAAAATATATCTTTATACTACTTCAGGGAGGGAAAAATCTATTAGCTTGTACCAGGGAGAAAACCCATGGATAAAGCATTTGCAAAGAGCCAAACACACCAGTTATCTATCCAATTATACCACAAAAATGAAAACAGCAATGCCCCTTCTGGATTTTTTTTTAACATGAAGACAACAATCAGAAACTTGCCATCTAGTAAAAGATGCCTAGATCAAGTTACGACATTCATTATAACAATAGCTCAAATCCACAATGCATGCAAAATGTTATCTTCCACTAGGTGCAAATCAAACAAGAAATGTAGAAGGAACCTGTATTTCCATCAAAGTAGAAGCCAGAAGCAGCATCATAGTAATAACCAGATGCTTCATCCCACACAAAAGCAGATTGTGCAGCAGAACCATCCTTTTGGACTGCAATCTCCCCACCAGCTTGCTCCTGCCCACCGACAGATTGTTTTTCATCTGGGTTATATTCCTTAGGTGCCCAGCCAACAGCGTCATACTAAAAGATGAAAAAATAAAATTTGAAGAACTCAAATATCATATTTAAAATCAGCATATTCAAAAACCAGAAAGCAAGCACAAAGAATTAAGATGAAGGGTACAGGTAGTAATATAACTAGAATATAACAATAATATTCACTAATATTCCAAGAGACAGAGAAGTGATAGGGACAAGAAGAGAATTCTTAGGAGTTATATCTCCATTCAATGAACCATAACAAAACCTGTGTCTAATGCATCAATGAAATCACAAAAAGATCAACATCAAAAAGTTCGAGCACAAATCCATTAACGTGGAAGTAGCACCTTGACAAACACCCAGACACATTCATCTAAAGTTTTCCTTGTCAACCTGACTGATTGCCATAAACAAATTACAAGTTGATAGTGAAATTTAGTCTTTGATCAAAAGAAATGCCTACAGCCTCACAGATAATAATATAAAAAACTTCCTAAAGTGGCTATTCTGAGGTATGAAATAGATGTATCATATCAGAATATCAATTTTCTCTAATCTGTTCATCAATCTTCACTTCACAGAACCATTTCTCCAGAAAAAGGGGCCTTTGATATGAAGGTATCTTTTACATTTCTATGGTACATAGTACATAGTACATAGTACAAGTACAATGTCAACTTTCTCCAACTTCCCCACCAACAATCACTTCATGAAAAGCTTTCAGTGACTTCAAATAACAGAAAATTAAAGTAGTTTCTAGGCTGTGTTGATTTTCTTCATCCAAAAAAAAGTTGTTTTTCCCTAGGCTTTCAAATTCTAAGTATGAGCAAACCATGTAAAATTTAGTGCTTCAATTTAAAATGTGCGACAAAAAAGAAAATACAATAGTTGAAGAAAAGATTCATTGATATACCTGTTGTGCAAATGCCGCTGCCTCAATCGCAGCAGCTGCTAAGCTGCTTGACTGCGATGGTCCTGACGACCCTGGGCCAAGAATGCTCTTTGCATATGCCACTCTTAAGATCTGCCCATTCTTCTCAAGAGTGGTTCCATTGGTCGCATCAAGGGCTTTAGTAGCATCCTCAACCTACAAGACAAGAACCATATGATTGCAAAGAATGCATCTATTATTTCTGCTAGGAACTCTCTTTTGTTGTGTCTCTAATTCTGAAAAGAGCAAGTAAAATCTTCATACAGAGGGGCAGGGGTCTTGCAGGATGCAGAGGCCATACAACTAAAATTTCAAAAGAAAATCTTTAAGTAACACAAAGTACCTAAAGTACATCAGTCTGAAATGGGATTTCATTGGGTAGCTAAGCTATAGATATCAGCAACATTCAAAATATGCGACAACCACCATGGTACCACTGTTTGTATTAGTTTTATAGCCTAGAATGGAAGGTGAAAGGAAAAACAATACCACCAAATCATAGTTTGTTGTATAATCTTTCTAAATAATTTCATCATAAAAATACCACTGAATCACTGTTATTAAGTTTACCTTAGCTCCTAACATATATTTGTCAGTTGTGTATTGTTTATAATAAATTTGGACTCGTAATTGTTTGAATTGCATGACAACCATCAAAGATTATTTTGACTAAGAAAAACTGGAAAGCAAAAAATAAGAGGAACAAAATATTCAACAAATCCAATCACCAATAACAAATGAATTTACCGAATGGAAATGTACAAAGGCAAATCCCCTTGAAACATGAGTAAACTTGTCTCTAACCAGTCGAAGATCCTGCAAATTAGGAAAGATAAAAGCATGAACATGCCAAAAAAGGGGGGGATTTTCTAATAAAACAAAAATGAATTTTACAGCATTTTGTACCTTAATTGGAGCATGCTTGGAAAACTCATAGCGAAGCATCTCCTCATCCGCATTTTCATCCAATCCACGAACAACCAAAACATGAGTTGGGCCTGATTAGGTGTCAGCTTAGCAAGTTGTGGCATATATATTAAAACATGTCAGGAAAAAAGAAACATTTCAAACCAACCTGCCTCAAATCCTTTCTTTCCTGAGGATGGTGGATTTGATAAAGTCATATCTGCTGATGGTGCATCATCAGTTCGTGGCTCATTGCACTGCAACATATAATAAAAGAGGCCATTCAATGATTTGTTTTCAAGGATCTTAATTCTCAAACCATTATAAAATCCACCAGAATCCCTGGGTAAAGTTTTTCTTTTCCATTTGCTGTAAAATCATTAAGCAAGAGCTCTGCACAAAAGAATTACAAGTCCATACTATTTAACCAAAGCACGTCACAAAGCAAAGTGGAAATCTATCCCTTGTACGAGACCCCTCTACTAGAGCTAAGGGGTCTTCAGCTTAAGTGAAAAGAGCACATGCTTAACACAAACGAGGGAAATAAAGGATCACTTGAAGAAGCTGAAACTTATTAGGGACTTCAGGAACAAGAAACATTGGGCACTTCACTTAATAGAAGGGAGAGGAAAAGGAGACTCGTCAAATCAGAAATAAGGCATAATGAGAGGTTAAGAAAAGGCTCTTATCACCATGAAGTGACAGCATGTTAAAGGTGTCAATGTGACTTCCAACACACATTAACCTCCAAACAACACTAGAAAAAATAATGATTGTCATTTCAACACTTGACATGCGTGCTCAGCACCAGCGGGGAATTGTTCTTGCCGTGCTAGTGCTAACAAATGAAACTAATGGCTGATTGTGTATTCATAAAAAATTATAACTGTTCAACTTATCAAAAATCAAATAAGGAGAAAATGAGATGGAAAAACAAACCTGAAAGCAGGATGTACGCCTTGCAAAATTGACACAACCACAGATAGTGCACATCCAATCAGATGGCACTGTGATGTTTCTGTGCTGACCAGATTTCTCTTGACCAAAAGGCCCACCTGCCCCCCCAGTTGGTTTACTACTGAAAGACAACAGAAATCAAAGTGATAATGGTTATGCTTGAAGCCAAAAATGTGTCATAGGGCCACCATATGTATGTATAACGACATTAATGTAGCGTTTTCATCAAAAAATGCCACCATCAGTCAGATATTGAAGGAGAATAGTGCTAGGGAAGCCAGCAACAGCTAAAGTAAGAATGTATCTGGAATTCACCAGTATGTGAGATCCAACATACATGCACAATGTACAACTTCGAGATACTAGCATGGAATAAATAATCACAATTGACTTTCATGATACCACAATCATGGCAATGATGAAAGAGAAATACCTGTACTCAAAGAAAAGCTTTCGGCCATCAACAACAAGACCATCATCCCCAATCCTATCCATCATTGTGCATGCTGCTCCCTGTTTCAGACAAAAACATTATTTGAATGCCATTCATGAAAGAAAATGCAACCTTGCCAGATTAGGCAGATAGATACCACAGAAGGAAAATCAATAAAGGCAAATCCACGGGAGATGCCAGAATTCCTCTCTTTGATTACACGAACATGGCGAAGTGGTCCCCACTCAGCCTGATGGCCACAAAAAGCAAATAAATGTTATGAAAACATCTAATGAGGAAAAGCAACAGTGCCCGGATAAAGAGTGTAAACTAAGACATTACAAGTATCTGGTAAAGATCTTCCTCGGTTGTCTTCTGTGAGAGACCCTTCACAACAACGGTTGCAGATGGGGCCTACAAGAGACAGAATTCTTGTTAAAGCCCGGTGACTCACCACAGATCAAGCCAGGAATTAAAAAACAATAAAGAAGGCTGTATGTAACATACCACGTCATAATGGCCACGCTGACGCTTGTGTTCACGGTCCCTCCTCCTTTCACTCCTCTCATGCCTGCCACCATCATAGCTGTCCTCCCTTTGACTTCGGCTATGACTTCGGCTCCGAGGAGACCTTGATCTAGGACGATCATCATATCCACGAGACCGAGATCGTTCATGCCGTCTATGTGGACTCTGAGATTTTTCCTGACTCAAACCTCTCTTGTCATGTTCTCGATCATGGGATCCACGCCTCCTCCAATTGCCATCTCTCCTGCTGCCTCTTTCATAATCAGAATCATAACTATGCCTACCATATTCATAATCCCTCTCATGGCTATCCTCCCTATTTTGATAAGAAGTGTGTGACTTATAGTCATAATCATCATATGCATAATCATCACGGTCACGTTCCCCAAACCTAGAAGCCCTATCAAGTCCGTGATCACGGTAGTTGTCGATGCTGTGGTTGCCATCCCGATCATGAACAGCATCTATATCATGGTAAGTATCGAAGTATGGTCTCTCATGTCTCCTTGACTCCCTATCAAGTGGGTATTCTTCTTCATAACTTCTCCTTCTTGATTGAGGCCAAACATCAACAGCAGGAGGTGGGGGATAGTTCTCTCTCTCTAGAATGTTCCGGGGGATGGCATGTCTTGGGTATCCACTATCCCTTGAATACCGGTCATTGATAAACCTCCTCTCATCATATGAACCACCACCCCTGCTAAAATAAAATAATTTAATGGAAGGGCAGACATGAAAAATCATGAGCCAAAGCTTGAAAAAGAAATAATGACAATAAGATTACAGACCACAACAAAGGAGACATTTAGAAAATATCAAGCATAAGAGGCTTCTGGAAAATCTTGCATGAAATAAATACCTTAACCAACAAAACTCAAAAAGGAAAATAAGAGTACACAAATTTTCAAATAAAATATTTTACCATGAAAGCCCTGACAGCAAGCATCGGGCCTTACTTACCGGTAGTTAGGCTCATGGACTGCACCATACCCCTCCAGAGCCTGTGGATTCAAGAGAATAAGCTTATGTCAGCAACAAATACCAATCAAGATAGGAGGAGGTTACGCAAATCCATTCCATATCCTCACTGCCCCCAACAGCTTTCTCTTATTTTTCTTTTAAGGATGAGATAGATGATGCCCAAAAACTAATGGACAATCCTAAAAAATTTCTTGCATTTTTATCAGTATTTTTAAGGAGGAAACCACAATTACGCTGTTATTATCCCATCCTTGCTGAAGGCCATAGCGACCAGGATCCATGTCTTGCAAGCAAAACCACTCTGCAATGCTCTTTCTCGATGATCGAATGTTCTAATTCCTTTTATTCCCTGTAATATATGCACAAAAGAAACAGACACACAACAGTCATGCCCTTGAATCAACCTTTACTCAATAATTCCCCCACGTATCGAGTTCTTATTAGCCTTGACGTTCGTAAATCTTCAAATAAAATCAAATCCACTCCACAAACCAAGATTTAACCAAGACCCACTTGACCATTCCTCCAAAATTCTCTCAACAACAACGAAACAAATATAAAAGCCATGATCTTGATTAGCAGAAACCAAACACCGCATCCACAAAATAAAGTTATACAGGAAAAAAAACTCAAATTGTGAATTGCGTTATAAAAACAAAATCAACAGAACAACTTCTTCATATTAACAGATAGTGATCGGCTAAAAATGCCACAATATTCTCTCCATTACAATTTACACTGCAAAATTAAAAAAAAAACTTCAGATAAAACCAAGCCCACTTCAGAAAATCAAGAGACAAACAAAACCCATTCCATCATTTGTCCAGAATTATCTAAAAAAAATATAAGCAATGATCTTGACAATCAAAACCCAACCCATAACTAAATATCATCCAAGATTCAATTATACACGAATCAAAAAAAAAAAAAAAACCTCAAAAAATTGTGCATATCACTTCTAAAATCTCTCTTTTGACACAACAAAGCATAGAAAGTAGGATTCTTATCATCAAATAACACATAACCATCAGCTTAGTATCATAA
>Ga0307517_10011205_pt1 | contig 12444 bp, 11 predicted proteins | sample 23_EM_MG_FD_194515 | JGI IMG/M metagenome (GOLD analysis project Ga0307517, IMG submission 194515) | Populus trichocarpa ectomycorrhiza microbial communities from riparian zone in the Pacific Northwest, United States - 23_EM | ecosystem: Host-associated > Plants > Roots > Unclassified | place...
GGGGGACACTAATTCCAGCCAAGAGTTATAGCTCATTGGCTGATATTTGGTACTTGTACACATGAATAGCTTTATCCAGGATGCTTTCAAGTCATAACATTGGTTATCTACTCTCATGGCTGCCTGCTCCCTAGTCCCTATAGAATAGAACAACATTAAATCTTGCAAGGAAGAAAAAGGAAGAGCCTTGCTTTTCTACAGAAGAATGGTGTTTCGTCAGCTTCAGACATCTAAGACCTGTTAGGATGTCAATGTCGACATGTCTAGTGTACACGATAATACTTGGTAATTCTGAAAAATGCTAGTACTAACGTTTTCGGGATGCAAGGAAAGAAAATTGATGTGATTCTGCTTTTTTCACTATTTCTATGGATGCTATTATCTATAGTGGGTTATACCATTTCTTGACCTTTGACATTTACTGTTATTGTGTTTCTAATCTTTTAGATTGTATGAAGCATGATCCTGAAGTGAGCCATGAGATAGAGAAAAGTTTTACAGATATGTTGTCAGAGGAACTGAGGTTAAATGAAGAAGAAGCTCAGAAAAAACAGCAGCGTGCAGACGTGGCGCTGTTGGAGGCTAAGAGAATGACATCTCAGTACCAGAAAGAAGCAGAGAAATGCAATTTTGGAATGGATACCTGCGAAGCGGCAAGAGAAAGAGCTGAAGAAGTATTACAAGAACAAAGGAAACTTAGTGCAACATGGGAGTTTAGGGCTCGCGAGAGAGGATGGAGAGAAGGCCTCATGAGGTCTCAGGTTAATCAAAACTTCGAATAGATTAGGTAATTCTGAGGAAATCCAATGTAGCACGTTGAAGCACAACCATTTCGAATCTGAGTTTTGATCCTAGTTAATTCATTTTTTAACTTACTCAATTATGCTATCCAATTCTTTCCTCTGCAATCTGTTAAACGTCTTGTGCTTAGGTTACCTTTGGCTCTCCTGTGTGGCAATATAACAACTACCAGCTGCATCGTACTCTAGCATTTAAAGCAATTTTGTTGACTTCGGTTATGGCAGATGCTAGTATAAATGTGACAGCAATTCGTGGATATAAGACACCTGCATTCTCCATTGATCTTCCACCAGACAACTAATTTGTAGACCTTCATTAAGTGAGCAGGCAAATAAGTGGATGTCAGGACTTTTGATTCAATTGACTAGGACTTCACAATGGAAGCATTTTTCAAGAAATTGTAGCTCAACTTTTACTCATATCTCCATTCTTGTAAAAAGTCTCACGTTCGAGCCTCTCCCCAGTACCCAAAAAAAGGAGAGATGGTTTTAATTAGGCCATTTATCAGTCTGGCCAGTATCAGGTCCTCTTGCTCTTTCTAGTGTGCATTAACAAGGACACAACCAGCTAACTAATTAGCTGAAAAAAGTCAATGATGAGAAAAGTTGCAGATAGGACTGCAAACAAGAAAGGAAGAAAGATCGTATGGTGCAACACGGTTATTTATGAACGGAAAGATAAGTTTGTCTGAAGCTAGGCAAGGGCCCAAATTAAGCAATGGCATGGCTGGCTTGCCTAGTTCATATTTCACTTGTCAAAACAAGGCCAATTTGGCTAGATACCACTACTATTTAGTCTTCCCTGCAACTATATAAGTTCACATCTCACACCACTACTTCATTAGATTATTGGGGAGGGAAACAGAGTTGAGAAGATGGGAAATGTTTCTCTGATTTTTATGTTAGTGGTGGTAGTGTTAGCGATCAGAGTTGGTGTTGGCCAATCCCAGCTTACATATGATTACTACAGATCTTCGTGTCTAAATGTGGAAACTATAGTTAGGCAAGAAATGCTAGGCATTTTCTTGGTGGATGTTACAGCACCAGCTGCTTTTCTTAGGCTCATGTTCCATGACTGCCAAGTTCAGGTTAAAAAAAATTATATTTCCTTGTTTGTTCTCTGCTTAGAAAAAATATGGTAATGTCATTGTAACATATGGTTTCTTTCTATGGTGTCCTGCATTTTGAACTCAAGTCATGGCTCGTATAATCCTTGCTACTGTATCTTCTTTCTTCTTCTGAACCTATGTATTATATGGATTCGCTTATAAGCTGAAAATGATTGGTTGATATTGCTTGTACAAGGCACCAGTAGACAGTAGTGTTATTAAGTTAGGTTTATTGTTCTTGCATGAGAATCCTCTCACTTTCTGTATGCATATGTGACGCGTCGATCTTGCTGGATTCAGGCAATTCTGAATTGTTTTCTTCAAAAAACGTAGGTATCAGAAAGCAAGAAGCAATAGGGTATATAAAATCTGTACTGGAAGCTGAGTGTCCAGGACAGGTATCTTGTGCAGATATTATCGTATTAGCAGCTAAGGAATCAGTAGACTTCTCCGGAGGACCCCGAATTCAGATCCCTTTAGGAAGGAAAGACTCTACCACTAGTAACAACAAACAGTCTGATGATCTTCTTCCTTCACCAGCAGTAACAGTTGATGAATTGCTTCATATTTTCATGTCTAAAGGGATGGATTTGGAGGTATCAGTGGCCATCTTGGGTTAATGAGTTATTAACACAATCCAGTACTGCTGTTTATATTGAGAAACAACTTCAGACCTTTATGACATTAAAGATTATCAATGCCAGTTCATAATTAATGCATCTTGCATTTCTGAGATTAAAAATCACTTAACCCTTAATTAAGCATGCCAGTACAAGGAACTTATTGCAACCTTAAGGTTGCTACTGTCATTAATGCAGCTACAGATAGCATGGAAGTAACTACCAAAAACAGCAGAACACCATAAAAAATAGACGACAAGAAATACTGGCCATTTAGGGCATGGTGGCATGAAGAAAGTACTTTGCAACTAATGTTCTTACAGAAGGGAAAGGACAGGCCAGGAGATACTGCAACAAAGTGAACTGAGGGTGAATGGGTGATCCCTCCGCCAATCTCTTTGGTGGATTCCATTGATTGGTGAACTTATCCTAAACTCTAATCTCTTTATGGTGTGACTGTATCATTGAGATTTGTGAGTTTAAACCTTGTTATTCCTCTCTCCAATGGTGTTATCTGTCTCTAAAGAGTTGAACACAACCTATCTTTTATTTTTCCATCCTCCACACTTCCATTCCCATCATCTATCATATCCATAATTCCCATTGAAATTCTATCATCCTGCATCTCCTTCCTCATAATGTAAACAAAAAGAAAAAATTCAATCAAAATATCCTTATTTGAATTTTTTTTTCAATTTCACTTTTTAATTAATTATAAAATTTATTTTGTATTTTAATTTTGTTATTTATTCTTTTAATTGCTATATTTTTTAAATTCTTTTGTATAATTAAAATTCTTTTTCTTAATTTTATCATTTAACATTTGATTGATTGAGAATTAGACTTCATAGTTTTTGTAAATAGGATGCTTCGTCTCTAATGACTCAGGTCATGATTTTTTTTTAAATGAAAAGCTTTATAATTTTTTTTATTTTCTTATCGGGTTATTTGAATCTCTTGATCTGGACCTCTATTTTGATGAGATATTTCGAGTTGACTCGATCCTAATTATCACAGTTACAAGTTTGTCATAACCGGTTTTTTTATGTTGTTTTTTTTTTAAATCTCATTTCAACACTTATACATTATAAGTCTAGTGAGATACTAAGATGAAAAAAGGATGGGAAAGATGAAGGTTTTGCTTGGCATTATCATCCTACCATACTTTAAAAAATTTTAAATTTTATTTTAACTTTAAATTAATTTTTTTAATATTTTTATAATTATACTGATATCAAAATTTTTGCTTGTGATAAGTTTTTTTCCGCAAAATCCTCCCATGAGTCGGTTAGCTTGCATTACGGCTGAGTTTATATTAGATTACCTTTATGTCCATCTAAGAAAGAGGGAAAAAGAAAGTAAAGAGGTTTTGATAAGGGTAGTTTTGCCATTTGGAAAAGATAGGGAAACCCTAGTGGATCCATTATTGGAGTATAAATAAAGGCTTCTCAACCACAACTACTCTCAAAGATGGAGGAAGCTGGAGATGTCAATGTTGAAGAATTAGTTTCATTGAGTTTGCAAATGCTGACAAAGATTGGGATTGCTAATATAAGGTGAGTTCATTGTTTGAATGAGAAAATCAAATTTCTTAAATATTAAATTATTATCCTTCATAGTTGAATTTGTTCTCTTATTTTGTAAGCATTGATGTATTCTTAATAATTTAGGTTTTGGGTTTCCATTTGAAAAAGAAATCTTTTTGATGTAATTTTGACTAAAATTATTTTATTTTTTAAAAAAATATTCTAGCTTTGGTTGGGTGAAAAATCATGATCGAATCCAAGCACACCAACCAAGATAAAATTCAAATCTCTAGCAATAAAAGAATTATACCCTCTAACCATCAAACCCCAAGCACCATCCAAACATCTCAAAATTAAAGACGAGGATTTACACTCTATGATTAAGTCACAAGGATTGCTAGATAGATCCGTCCATAGCATGAAAATGAGATTCTTAAGCTTTGTAGGGTCTTAATGTTCAAGTATAGATGGTCAGCATTTTCATAGACAAGTCTATTTCACCGAGCCTCTCTCTCTCTCTCTCTCTCTCTCATACCCATATCGTTAGGTTTTGAGCTGGTTAGAAGAACTTTACAATGAATCTTGCTACCTTGGAGCGTTATAGTTAACGGGTCTTGGATAATCATGAATATTCATGTATTACAATCTATGTATGAATTTAAACCTGATATTTATTGGATATCCATTACGAATATTATAATTTACAATTATCTAGTAGATAATTAACTTGATATATATATATATATAAAAGATAATTTTTTCAAACTTTAAGATTATTTATTTATTTAAGTTGTGTAAAACAATATTTTTACCTTACTCAATACTAAATCTTTTGCTTTTTAGTTTTACTCAAACTTGATCGGGTTAAAATAATTTCTATCTATTTAGAATGATATTCATCAAGTTTGGATTAAGGTATATTTTGTGTTCCTAAAAGTTTTAAAATTGTTTTATTGTTTGCTTAAAATAAAATTTTTTTATATTTTAATGTGCTGATGTTAAAAATGATTTTTAAAAAATAAAAAATTTTATTTTAATGCATTTCTAAGCAAAATAACACTTTAAATCGTCACCACAACCACAATCCCAAACATGCCTGAAATTGTCTTCCTAATATTTGAACCTCAAGTTTAGTGTTGAAAGTGGGTTTTTTTTTTAAATTTGAATTTTGAACTAGTTGATTGTATTATAAAATGGTTGTTTGGTTACTGTGAACATAAATTATATATACTAATGAGTTTTTAATTTCACATTGAAAAAAGATAAATTTTTTTTTGGAAACATAGAGTATATATACTAATGAGTTTCAAATCTCAAATTAAAAAAATATAGTTTTTTTCTTGTGAATATTGAATATATATATTAATAGGTTTCAAATCCTATATTAAAAAGATACTATGGTATCCTTTTAAGTTGAAGTATTTAAACCAAAAAGTTTTTTATCAACATTAAAAAAACATAATTTTTTTCTTGGGAATATAGAGTATATATACTAATGGGTTTCAAATCCCACATTTGAAAAAAAAAACACCAGGTCTTGGCCGGGTCTCACCCAGGTCACGGGTTGACCCGCCGGGTCGACCGGGTTTGACCGGGTCGTTGCACTGACCGGTCTTTTGACAAACCCGAACCGGTCCAGCCCCCGGGTCCCGGGTCGACCTGCCGGGCCGGTCCGGGTTTAATAACACTGCTTTCAACGCTTGAAAATATTGTTTAGCTAGCACCTCACAAATAAATTTGAAATGTTGAAATAAAAAAAAAATTCATATAAAAAAATATAAACATATTTAATTCAAGAAACACAAAAAAAAATCTATTTCTGAAATCTTTGCCCTAATTAAACTTTTGATGAAGATAAAAAGAGGAAATAATAGTTCTTTTCCATTGCATTATTATTTCTTTTCTCCACCTTTTTCATTTCAAAGATGAACAACATCATATCTCATTATTTTCAAATATGTTCAAATTATGGATCACTAATTAAACCTTCAAGTTAAATGGCAACTCCGAGCAAAATGCTGCCTTGAGTATATATGATATAACCTAAAGTTGCAGCCATGCCAGCAGAATCTTGGCAATGTTTCTATGGAAATCTGAAAAGAAAAATTAAAAAAAAGTGTTGCCAAGACGCGAATGTATGTGTTGTTTGCTTGCCTGTTGGAGATGGCTGCTGTATCTGTGTCGTAAACCTGCCTGTTCGAAACAGGTAGAAAAGCTCATCGCCGGGATTCTATTAGCTCTTGCAAGTCAATAATGGCTTTATCAATTGCATAAATTATCATTTTCTTTATCTGTTACACATTGATAAAAGGGAAGAAGAAAACCACGTTACTCATGGAAGCTAAGTTATGAAAATGTAATCCATGCAAAATATGTTTCAGGAAAGAAGTTACCTCAAGTTTATCTTCTCTAGCTCTGTGGTTCATCGGAAGTTGTCGGAACTCTTCAGTTAACCGGAGGCATTCCTTTATATTTTCAGGAGAGACGAAATCTACAGCAACTTTAGTACAAGACTGCATGGATAAAACATAAGCAATTCAGACATTGTTCAACAATACAATAAAAGATATTCAGCAATTTCTTGTCGGTCCACTACCAGAAAATTAATAAATATAAACGGAAATACCAGTGAAATTTTTCAATTGGTATATTACGATGATCTTTAGTGATATAATTTCTCATCTTTGTATTTATCGGTAAACATCGACAGAAAAATTCCTTTAGTATGTACCAAGAGAATTGCAGTGAGAGAATAAATAATAAAAAAAAAAAGTCAAACAGTACAATGACAAGTAACTTTTATATATGGCATTACAAATAGAATTAACCTGATGGTAAAGTACATTTGTAAATATACCAATGAAAAAATTTTCTTGATATATACCGAGAGAATTACAAAGGGTATTACAATAGGATTTAAAAAAGACAAATTATATGGTGAAGTGATATTTTTACCGCCGGAATGACTGATGGAGTTACTGATGAAATAATTTTGTCGGTAATATTTTATTTATGATCTAGCGATTGACCCTTCTCTTTTATTTCTCGTTTTTTTATGTATTTTTTTCTGCAAAAAAAACCACCTCTAATCTCAATACAATTTAATCTTCCACAACAAATTTAGCTATCACAACACTTAGTTTGTCAGCATTCGTGTTTTAATTCAAATTTTATTAAGGATTCTATACTTTAAGTAAGCAAATTTATCTTTTTTTATTTGAACTCAATTTTACTTTTATTTTTTGCATATTTTTATAGTATATATATATTTTGTTTGAATATTTACTTGTTTTATAGTTTTTTCTCGTATAAATTTGTTGTATGAATTTGTAATTTGTATATGCTAGGGTTTGTTTTAAATTTTGTAAAATTATATTTCTTTGTAAATTAATAAAACTTATGTTGAATTTTTTACTTAGGTGTTTTGTGATAAAATAAATAATAGCTTATTTAACAAGTTCGTTTTATATCTTGTCAATTTTATTGTCGAGTTGAAATTTTGGTAAATGTGTAAAAATTTAAATTTATATAGATAATTGATAATGAATTAAAAGTAATATTAAAATAGATTGAATAAGTTTAAGTTAAATCAATATTTTTGCAAATTTATTTAATTAATGTATTTAATTAATATATGTCATCATTATTTTATATAGATTTGATATAAATAATGAATGATCATTTATGAATGTATAGAGATTCATCCAAGGGTTGCGAATGATCTATTATTGTAATGGGTTCAAGGTTTTATTGATTGCACACTATCTAATTCGAGAAATATTAGGGGAATGAGTATTAGATGATCATGCAAAAGGTATAAAAATAAAAATTTTCTTGATCCAGATGTTGTAACGATGCATCTCCTATAAAAAAAAATCATGCAGAAATACCTGTGTTGGTATGCACACAGAGAATCATATGTTCCTTATGATACTATGATAGAAATGATAGAAATGATGGTTGGGTCAACTTCTAGTTCTAACAATGTGTATAGAGTTGTAGATAACAATAGTAATCCTTATAGGAATATAGCTATAGATGCGATGAGAATGAATCAGGGTCATAATGGTTAATGTTCAATAGTAAATGAAGAACTTAATGCAAATACAACCAGGTTTTTTGACCTTTTAAAAAATTCTGACGAATCATTATGAGATAGTTGCACAAATCACACTAAATTATCGGTTGTTGCACAAATGTTCACCATCAAGTCATATCATGGGTTAAGTGAGGCTGGTTATGACATAATTAATTGTCATAGTAAATTAACTGTGGGAAATGATGTCTTTCAACTTGGTGAGTTAGTTAATCTATATCGAGTTGTTTCGTCTAATGGCTTAGAAGAAAATTTAAATTTTCGCATCACCAAGAATGTTTTATTGATATTGATGCTAAGGAGTTGAATGATGTTTTGAGCTCCAGCAAATATATTTAGCACGTGATGTCCACGTGTTTCACATGACGATCACATTCCAATGCGGAAAATCAAAATCGATGTGTTCACAATTTCATTACCACGCACACCGGCGACTCTGTTCTGTTCATTTCGCATGCGAAGCGGATGATAAGATTTTTTTTTATTACATCCATTTTTTATTAGTTGTTTTTTATAAATATATTTAATTGACAACATTTGTATCTTGAATGAGTCAAGTCCAATGAAGCTTTTTGTTGAAATGCATGTGCGAAGTGATCACCACCAAAAAGAGGTGTAGCGGTTCATAGATAGCCGAGCTCAGTATTTTGTAGTATGTTGGTTTTCAACCATTTTTTTTCTTAGTTAATATTTCCTTGAATTTAATGAATTTTTTTTTCCATGATACATATAACATCATCGTTGATATGTTATGATTTGAATATACCACATTAATTTGTAGTGTATGGATGATGAGATTTTATTAATAGAACCAATCTCAATAGATTTATTGGAAGGTCCCATTGACACACATCTAATAGGAATTAAATCTATGAATTTGCCAATTGATATGTTTAAAATTTCTCATTTTTACTAATTGATGGTTTTCTTGACAACTTAGTTATTTATTTCTTCCATTTCTTGAACTAAACAACACAAAACCAAGTTCCCCACAATTAATTTTTTTTTTTGGTTTGGTTTAACTATTGGTTGTGTGAAATGCTTAAGACTAATTTTATAAACATGGAATGATAATGTTAGTAAACACAAAATTTTAGTGGACCCGCACGTAGATATATAAGTTCCAACAAATTTTGCCAAGTTGTCTAAGTATGACAATGATTTGGGAGAACAAGTCTTCATAATAATTTTTTCCATACAAACTTTGTTGAGTTGAGAGTATGGCCCACTCGAGTCAAGGTCCAAATACTTTTGGATCAATTATGCTATTTGAATTATGTTTCTTCATTTCACCTAGGAGAAGCTATAATTAAAAACTTAATCTTGGAGGAAAGCACGTACTAAGCCCGCAAAATCATACAAAATGTAAGGATACCGAACCTCGAACCTTACAAATGTTATTTGTGTTGTCCACCAACAAGTATATGGTAGAAAACAAGTGTAAGAGAATAAATGGAAAGCTTGTACAAAGTTTGAAACATATCTAAAAAATATAACTCTAATTTTATACAGATATTGATAAATTAGATATTGATATCAAATAAAAAAGCTTTATTGAATCCTAATATAAACTAAACTTCTTTAATTGATATTCAAGTGAATCTTAGGCTAATATGTGACTTCTAATTAGTTATTCCATTAAAGACTTTCACTTCGAATAGAATTAAGTTTTCTAGTTCTTTATGCGCGTTCAAACTCTTGTAATCGATCTCTTTCCCATGGTCACTCGTAACTCTCGGTTGCTTAGTCAGCTAGTCAATTGTTTCTTTAATCCTCTTGGTTGAACAAGACTCTTTCAACGCAGTCAATTCCATTGTATTTGATCGATTTTGGCTTCTCTTGTTTTATCATGAACAATTATTGTTTTTGTATGATTGACACAAGCGAATGTTTTTACTGGTGTAAAAAGATAAGTATTGGATCATTACAATGTGCAGTTTGGAGTGGTGGAGAAAAAAATCATATACCAACTACCAAGAGCTTTTCTGACACGAGTTGGAATAAAAAATAATAGGTTTGTTACAAGTCAAAACCTTTTAAAAAAACACAATAAACATGGGGAGACTCCTAAAATACTTTATTTTTATTTATAAAAGTTTTCACTTGCTAAAAGACTATTACAATCCCTTATATAGAAACAACTAAGAAATCCCAGTAAAACTGAATTGAAAAAAATAGAAAAACTATTCCCTTCAAATAGAAAAAAAAAAGCATAATAATACATAACAAAAAATAAAAAACCATAAAATTAAGGAAAATATTTATTTTTCCAAAAGAGCTCATCATCAGTCTCCTTAAGTTGGAACTCGTCCTAAGTTCATACCCCAGTCAGAAACTATAATCCACCATGAACATTCTTTTATGTGTGATCCATTTCATTGTGTGTTCCTAATACCTTTGCATCAATCTCATGAATATCCAATCAAAAGTTTCCAACCAGTTACATGCTCAGCCTTTCCATTAGAAACATCATATTTATTAACAACATGCTCAACCTCCCTAACAATAAAACCAATCTTGGAGTTAAGAGAAGATTTGAAAATCCTCTTCACAATTTTTATCTGAAGTATAAGAACATCAACTTTAACCTTATCAATTCCAAAATCCTCCTCAAGCACATGGAAACCATAACCTTCACAATGTGATTCATAAAAAATCACTTCTAGAACCACATCTAATTTGGTTCCTTCCTATAGTCATCACAAACCAAGAAAATTGCATCTAGTTCTTCTACTTCAACGTCATCCTCGTCAAAATTTGATGGTTGATTTAAAAAAAAGAACTAGAATCATTAAAACCTTTTAGTTTGAACATCATATTCATCCTGATGAAGAAATTGTTTCCTCTGCTCATGCTTTTAAAACGAGTTCTCAAAATTAACCATAAATATGCGATTACTCTTCTCACAACCTCCCGAGCTTCTCACCTTTGCAAACTTACAGGTTAATTTTGCAATCTATCTATACATATCTTTTATAACCAGTTCCTTGACATCTCTTTTCAATTCTGCAATTCGTCTCTATAAGTCTTCTATCACCAGCTCTTGGATGTCTATTTCTCGAGGGAAACCTCTCATCCCTTTGTAAACAAGCAAGTCCTATTTTGCGACCTCTTCCAGCCATGGTTATTCAACAACATATAACAATTAATCACCAGGAATTATTGAGCTCTTATAAACGTCCTCTATGACTTCCAACCAAAACCACCAAGAATCATTAGACTTTGACATCAACTAATGTAGACAGAAACACAAACAAGAAGACAACAAGCTAGAAAGAGAGAATTGAAGTCGAATAGGATTGTCACATAGAACCCTAATTCATTATTTTATTTGAAAAATAAAAATGTGATATTTTGCTGAAATACAAGCTAAATAATCTTATTTATACTAGTTCTAAGTCTACCTTAAAAAGAAAAAGAATCTCAATCAACAATTATCAAGTTATTTTAAGGATTCCCAGACTAAAAAAAGAAAAAGAAAATTATCAATTTCAATATTTGATTTCCTAAACAAAATAGATAAAAAATAAGTCATAAAGGAAATTATTTTCCAAAACTAAATAGGAAATAATTAGGTTCACCTTAAATAGGAAAAAAATCTCAATCCATAATTACTGGATTATTTTAGGAGTTCTTAAACTAGGAAAGGAAAATTAGATTACCAATTTCAATATTTATTTTCTAAACTAAATAGAAAGAAAATAAAAACATCATTATGAAAAACATTTTCCTAAACTAAATAAACACGTTGAGGTTAGGCTTCAAAGAGAGAAAATAAGAATGAAGACATTTTAAAAAATCTAACAAAAGTCAAAGACTGTTTGTGAGCTTTTTTCAACTTTTGGCGAAGGATTTTTCTTTCTTTTTTACAAAACAATTAGAAGATAAATTTGTGTCTAAATTAGGCTATGTAACTATTATGGTGGGAAGTTGTGAAAGGCAGGCTATAGTTGTAGATGATTCTTGCAATGCAGTATGGTGTTTGCTACGTAGCCCCGTTAGTTTTTTCTTCTCAACCTGATTTTTTTTTTATTTAAAAAAAAGCATGTTGAGAAGGAAAAATAGACAGGGTAAGGCCATGTTTGTTTCCCAGAATTCACTTTCCGGGAAACCACTTTCCAAACTTTCCTGTGTTTGTTTGCCATTAGAAAAGTTGGTCAACGGAAAACACTTTCCAGTCAAAGGAAAATTTGGCTTGGTTTTCAGGAAAGTGTTTTCCTGAAAAATTTGGGCGGAAAACACTTTCCAGAAGTTGTGAAAAATTTAAAAATGTCATTATTTGCTGATTATATC
>Ga0307517_10011207_pt1 | contig 12443 bp, 19 predicted proteins | sample 23_EM_MG_FD_194515 | JGI IMG/M metagenome (GOLD analysis project Ga0307517, IMG submission 194515) | Populus trichocarpa ectomycorrhiza microbial communities from riparian zone in the Pacific Northwest, United States - 23_EM | ecosystem: Host-associated > Plants > Roots > Unclassified | place...
TCCTTATCCTCTCCCTCCTTCTCCTTCAACTTTGCAGGTTTGGCAACAGGTCCATCCCACGGTGGTCCATACTCACCCCTCAAATTCACTCCACTCCTCTCTCCAAGTGGGAACACCTGGCTCAAGAAAATCAGAATCCTCCCACAAAACTCCGTGTTCCTCTCTCCCATCTTCGACAGCCTCCTCAGCAGCTCGTTCAACGTGCGTAAGAGGATCAAGGCTTTGCCCTTTTGTGGCACCATGTCTTTTGTCAAGCGAGAGACGCGGGATTGGATCCAGGAGAAGATGTGGGAGCAGGAGGATATCGTTTGGGTTTCGAGGAGGTCTTGGCAGGTCGTGAGAGGCGTAGAGGGTTCGCATGCTCCGTATTCGGTGAATGTGAGGGTGATATCGAGGAGGAGGGATAAGGAGGTATAGTATGTGGATAAAGCGGATGGGTCTTGGAGAGCTTGACCTTCAGTGGCCTGTTTTTCGCAGCAACGCGGTTGTGGCGTCAAAAACGTGGAACTTCAGGTTAACCCCTTGATAACCAAACATGCATAGAGATAGGAACTCAACGAGAGACGTACAGCGAGAGACAAAATCTCACTCCTCAGCAAGTACTCCCAAGTGGTATTCGGAACGGACGCTCCATCCACCTTGGCTTTCGTCTCATCAAGAGCCTTCTGCACCAGAGCGTCCAACTGGACTTTTTCGACGCGCCTGCCGCGTATTGGCTTCAGAGCGGTCTGGAGTTCTTTCTTCGCGACCTCCATATCTCGCCTGGTGGACCCGATAAGCTACGCCAGAACCTCAGGGAGGACGGGTCGGATAGGGTAATGAGCGTGACGCACGAAGAACAAGAGTCAGAATTTGATGTTTCTCACGATCACTCCGCCTTCGTCATCGCTTGTGCCCCCCAATCGCCAATGTCCTCAGACAAGAAAACCCCGGAACAACCAAACCAAACCCCTTCCCTCGAAGCCGACATCTCCACGCTCGCATCCCTGATCGCCTCAACCACCACAGCCACGACGAATGGCGACAGAACAGATGATCCCGAAGCCGTTGACGGAGGGAAGATTGAGGAATTGGGAGTGGAAGAAGTTGAGGAACTGATACGTCGAATCGAAGCCGCGAACGGCATCGCAGATGGTGTGGAGGATAAATTAGACGGCATCCTAGAACATCTCGATGGACTACTGAGCTCGTTGGGGACAAAGGGAGAAACGGAGAACGGTGGCCCGACGGACCCTCAATCGGACCGATAACTGCAGAACATGTGGTACGAGATCCATACATTCTAATTTAAGATACAACTCACAGACTGATTGTAAGTAACGTGGGATACAGATCCCTCAGAACAACGCTATCACACCCCACCCGATCCAGCCCACTCCCGTACATGCACAAAATCACCGACACGTATGACACCACTCCCCTTAGGAACACCATTACACCCGAAGCAAGCCTTTCCCGGCCTAGCTGGGTCCTTCCCTCTCCGGAACTTCATCAACACTTTGTATGGGACTGCCCTATCCCTCACTCCCGTCAACGGGTCAACGTTCGGAAGCTGGAGGCAACCGTACTTGTCAGTGGGCCAAGGTGTTGTTGTAGGGTTTTTTCGGGACGTACCAGACACCGTGTACATTTGGAAACCAAATCTATTGGTGTACCATTCTCGGGGGAGTCTCTGTTCGGAGATATCACAAGCTCCTTGATCACGTCCTCTGCAAAGGGCACACCAGCACCCCGGAAGACGATATTCGGTCGGAACCTAAATACCAAGTGCGTTCAGAGACTCCCCCGTATATCCGGTACACGGGACCCGAGTGGCCATGCATACACACCTCTCAATGGGGACCCGACTGGTCTTCCACAGGACATCAATAGCCCCAATACTCTCTCCGTCCACCTCACCACTCGCCCACCGATTGATCTCATCCCCAACCTTCTCCAGACTCTCATCACTGGCAACGAGCAAAGGGAACCCATCCTGGTACACCGCACTCGCGTCAAGGTCAGGGAAAGTTTGGGTCGGACCACACGCTCGACGCTTTGGCCCTTTCATAACGAGATGGACGGGCCGGCCGAAATATTCCGAGAGGACTTCCGAAGGTGAAGGTGAAGTGGGGTGGAGAGTTTGGCACACGTATCCGTCTACCTCCACCACCTTGAACAAACTACAATCATCTACTCTATACCATGACATCGTCAAGGTCATATACTGAGACCCACCGAAAGAAAGAAAAAACTGACTCACAATTCCCATTGAGAAACGACATCTGGAGTGGGACTCAGAGGAACTTCAAAGGTGCGGCACCCCGACTCGGGAGGGAACGAAACGACGAGTTCCCCACCGTATGGTGACACCTCGTCATACTCAACCCGCGGTGAAATGAGAACCATCTGTCTCGCCAACGCTCCTCAGAACAGCCGAAGGTTTCCATAGGATCGAACATACCGAAGCGACCTCGCGTGCGGTGAGGATTGTATGGGTGTCTGCAGTTACAATACACCATTTCCTATCATTCTCGAGGAAAAATCAGATTGAAAACGTAATGGGATGACGAAAAGAATGCGTACCTCCAATCCTTCGGGGGTACACCTCACTTCCGAAAGCGAGGTTCCACGACAACTCTGAACACGTCACATATAACTTCGGCGGGACGCTCTCAATCAATGTAGCAGCGCATCACAAACTGACCTTGATAGGATGAACGAGCAACTTTGTAACCGTCAGCTCTCCAATATTTCGCGGCACCTCCCACACTTCATTGTCGGCCGCTGTAGTGAACTCTGTGGGCGGGCATCCCCGTTGATCCAGTTCCGACACCTGATCCGCCGGTTTGGGGCTCCATATCCTCCCAAAGATCCCAAATACCCATAGCAGACCGAAGAGGAGAGCGAAAGCGGAAGAGAGGATTGGGAAGGTGCGCGAGTCGTCCAGCATGAGCGCTGTGGAAGAAAAATAGGTAAAATATTCGGGTCTGGGCTGAACTACTCCAACTTCCACAATCCGACAACTCCCGGATCTTTAACCAACTCTCCCTGCACAAAGGGGTATGAGGAAATGGGGTTACGTTTCTCTGACGTATCGAATAGCGGAATTACGGCCTCTTATCTAATCAATCCGAGGTTCTTGGTCCGTCCCTATGGCTTATCGATAACGTGTAACGATCCATTTCTCCGGCTGCATTCGCCAAGCAAGAGTGCAACTGCAGGTGCATTTCCAAGCTGTGACGGTGAATTTACTTCTCATCGTAAGGTCGGAAGTAGGTGGCGGATCTTGGCGACAAAACACCCTGGTAAGGACGGTAAGCTGACACGGCGGGTTTGCTAGACGCCTCTGCTGGGAATGCGGAGGGAAAAAACCGGAGGGAGTGGGTGACAGTAGGTTGTGAAGGTGACCCAGTGGTGGGAAAGTCACGAGGAAGATGTTTAGTATGTCGTGGTCGACTCGAAATCAAAAAGAGAGAATCGCCCATGCATCGAAAAGAGAACGACTCTAAACATTTGCATTCTGTTCTGTATTGTCATTGTTCAGCACCTTGAGCCTCCCTTTTTTTGCACCCATCAGGCGTATCGGTACCGATATCATAACTACAACGATACCGTCGTTGCCTCTCGCACCAAAGTTCCTCGGGCGAAGATTGGAAGGTGGTCCATTTTGTTCCCCAAATCTTGAACCGGAGATCTGTCAAACGGGTATCCGTGCGTGTGTGTGTCGCACACTGAGAGACAAAATAGGCAGGAACGAAGAAAATGCTAACGAGGAGAAGGCCCGTGCAGTGCAGGGACCCACTCCTCGTTACGACCTTAAGGTAAGGCCTAATCGTGCACATGAACGAAGAGTCGATTTGAGTCCGAACGGCGGGTTTCTCGGGAATGCGGTTATGTACCTCCCCTCCGTTTCCGTTGTGTAACTCGTTGGGCGGATTTTGGGAAACCTTCACCCCAGACCCAAAGTATGGCTGGTTGTGGGATTGAATGCCAATCGCCGCTGCCAGTGTCAGGCAGACTCGGAGTTATGTGGACTCTGAAAACCTCGCAAAGAAGTCCACGTCAAGGAACGCAAGCAACCTCAACGTCCTCCGACGTGTCCAGTGATCGTTGACATCTACCAACCGAGGTAGTCACCTGATGGTTAGCAGATACACTGACAAAGCGACAATCGCAATAGGTCTCCCTGACGGTAGGCTTGATTGAAACACACCGCCCCGGTGTCGTGCCCCAGCTTGGAGTTTATCAGGTCGACTGGATGATAGTCGTGGGTGCATAACTTTTTGCGCGTTCATACAACATTAAGGAACATGATATAAACCGGACGCGACAACGCGTATGAAAGGTGGTGACGGGTTTACTCCTCTTCCTCTTCGTCTCCGCCCTCTTCGCGCTTGGCAGCGGCAGCGGCGCGCTTGCGCTTGACACGACCAGAGCGTCCACCACCGTATGGAGAGGTAAGGGAGAAATCGATGTGTTTTTGGGAATCAAGTCGGACAACGAAGGAAGGCGCATTCACGATTTGCTTGCCAACGCTTAACAAATGTGAGAACATCGCTGTATACGCCAGGAGGAGAGTCGCGTACCGAATGTGCCGTTGCCTGATCAACACACGAGCATGGTGAATACTCTTGGCCAAGCCGTTCCTGAACACCCGTGTCTGCAAGCGACGATCCAAGAATTCTTCGATCTTCAAAGCCAACACATAATCCAACCGCATGCGGTTCTCATCGAGCACACCGATTCGCACAAGACGGCGAATCAAGGCGTTACCCTCGAAAAGACGCTTGGGATCCTTCTCGTCGAGCTTGAGGAGTTCACGAGCGGCGCGTCGAATCTTGGAAAGAATGAGGGCGATTCGCCACAGCTCCCTCTTGTTGCGAAGACCATACTCTCCGGCGAGCTGGTACATCTGGGTTAAATAGCCGCCAATGGAAATAACAAAGGTACGCACCCTCAGCTCGGCGTCGAGACGGGCGGATTCGAAAGGTCGACGCGGGACCTTGTAACTGTTAGGATGATGATGGGGCACGGCAATTGATCAGCACGATATATCCCTCCACACCAAAGTGGATCTTGAGGTAATAAAATAAGCTCACGTCTTGTTATGATTTCGTGGTGCCCTGCAAACAAAGTGAGCTTCAAAGACGACAAGGAGCGTGATCACCTAACCTTGGCATTTTTCTTGAGGAGGACTGTCGGCAGGATCGTAGTGTTGTGTCTCCAAGTGGGTGGAGAGATCGTGGGTAAAACTGTATTGTTAACGGAATTTGCCGAAGCCACCCGGAGGAAGCCGAGAAATCACAATCATCCACCTCCCCGCTCTCGCTACGCCCGTCCATCCTCCAAATCCTCTGGTGAGCACCCCTCCATCGCACCGGTTTACTTTGCGCTGAAGCCCGCATCCCCAAGTCTTCAAAATGCCGCACTCTTTCGGTTACCGGGCGCGTACCCGCGATCTCTTCAAGCGCAAATTCAAGCGTGTGTAGTCTTGTCGAACCTCTCTCGACCCCTTTGGCAAACCTTGGATTTACAGAGAAGGGTCTCATCAAACTTTCGACGTACCTCATTAACTACCGGGTTGGTGACATCGTCGACATCAAGGCCAACGGAGCCCAGCAGAAGGGCATGCCCCACAAATATTACCAAGGGTTCGTCTCGAGATCTCGCTTTTCATCACACAATTTACACATCACTACAGTCGAACCGGCATCGTCTACAATGTCACCCCTCGCGCTGTTGGTGTCATTATCAACAAGGTCGTCGGCAACCGTTACATCGAGAAGCGGGTGAACCTCAGGATCGAGCACATCAAGCACTCGAAGTGCCGGCAAGAGTTCTTGGACCGGGTGAAGAGGAACACTGCTGCGAGTGCTGAGGCTAAAAAATCTGGTGGTACGTCGACTTGCACTAGTTTGTGTCGAAAGGCCCTTCTGATCTTTTTGCTCAGAGCGTGTTACCCTCAAGCGGGTGCCAGGATTACCCCGCACCAGTCGCACCGTCTCGACGGAGAACAACACTCCTCAGACGATTGTCCCTGTTCCTTATGAGACTACCATTTGATTTTTTTACTGGTACTGTGTACATGCAATCAGATCGCATACGAAATTATTATGGCTAGGGTCCATGGCCCGAGAAACATGCGATCCAGGTGTTTTTCCCACACTATGAATCTTGGCCCCACCCGTCCCCCACACTCCTCATTCCTCGTTTTGTCCACGAATATTCTTTCTCCCAACGCACACTGGGCTCTGTTCTTGAGTCTGAGGAACGCTCCCGGGCTTCTGGCATCAGCAAGATCGTTAGTACGCCCCGGTGCGCGGAGGCTCCTGAGGGTACCCGGCTTACGTACCACCACTTGGGGTGTTGGATGTTCGGAACATTGGAGTTGAGATTGGAGTTAAGAACGTCGTCGCGGCGTGACCTTATGTCATCTGTACTTTCATTCTCATACGCGACGGTGCGCGGTATCGTGGTTTTGCTGATGTGCCTTCCTTATTCGGATATTGCCTCTCACAGATTGACGTGCGTGACGTCACGGGATGGTTCTACCACGCCATCGCCCCGGTACGTATAAAATCGCGGAAAATGCATTTCGAAGCGTCTTCCTCTTCCCTCTCATCCGAGTCCCACATGACGTTCCAAGCCCTCCGTGTCCCCGGGATCCTATTTCTCTTCGCCGCCACCGTGCTGCTCATAATCACCTCCGTCTCCCTCCCGTATCTCCCCGTCATAGATTTTGTTAGGTCCCATGTCGAGTCTGGGAACATTGGAGTAGCGGATGCTCAGGGGACGGTCACGTCTCCGTCTGTTAGCCAGTTAAAAGTGAGTCACCTGGTCTCTGATGTGTCTGGGTGGCCTCTAATAGATGTCAGTTTGGGTTGTGGTCTTACTGTTCCATCGAATCACCTTCTGGAAATCGCGATTGTAGCACCACCGGATACGGTTACACCGTCGGTGTTCGAGACAACAGCTCGGGCGATGTAGTCACCATCAAGTCCAGTTGGACTCGAGGCTTGGCTGTTCACCCAGTCGGTACGTCATCAGAAGTTCATAATTATCCATGGGCCTGGTACGTGACTCTGACACGTTCCTTCCTCCTTAGCTGCCGCCGTGGCATTTATCGCTCTCCTCCTCTCTTTCTTCACTCACACGACGACTACCCTCCTCGCGTTCATTTTCTCGTTCCTCGCGGCAACCCTCACTTTCATCGTGTTCGCTATAGATATCGCCCTGTTCGCGTTCATCAAGCATGAGGTTGGGACCTTGAACAACTCGAACTTCACCACCAACACTGCGCCGGCGTTCTGGATGACTTTTGCCTCGTTCGTTCTTTTGCTCCTTGCCGGTTTCACCGTTTGTTTCGGAAGGAGGAGACGGACGAGGTTGCATGCCGCCGACCCATCCGACTCAGGTCCCTACCGAGCCAGGTTCGGAGGAAGCTTCTGGAATAGGTTCAGGAGGACCCCCAAGTACTGAGTTGATTGTGTGCGGTGACTGGTGTGTTCCTGATTCCCTTCCTGATTCATGTCTGGTGTCCCATATCCTCTGCCAAATTTACCTACATTTTTGTAAAACTTACGAATGCCCCAACTATTGTACGTTCACGAACTGCTGACTGCCATACTGATAAATCTCGTAATTGTCTCACCGGGTGATTCCGGAGGTGAAATCCTACATATTACAAACGTGCCGCATGGCGGGCGACTAGTTGAAGGTTTGAGAGATGATATGAATGGTGGAATAGAAAGGAGGTAGGAGGTAAAAAAGGGGCGCAAATCCTACAGTGTATCTCCCCACGAAGGTCGGTATCGTGTGAGGAGGGTTTGACGAAGGATTCGCCCAGCAAGAGGCCACGTTCGTCGTTGCCACAAACCGAAGGACCAAGGAGCTGGTATAGGGCACCATCCTGGATAGTATGCCCCGCGTGGTGGTGAGCCGGATCAGACGGCATCCTCATGGATGGGCTTCCCTGGCTTTGCGGTGAGGGACTTGTGAATGTGTGGCATGACTCCTCCTCCAGCGATGGTCGCCCTTACGAGCAGATCGAGTTCTTCGTCTCCCCTGATGGCGAGTTGCAGGTGGCGTGGTGTTATGCGTTTGACTCTGAGATCTCGGGCGGCGTTGCCTGATGGGCCCAAGGTCCAAACGCGTGGTGATTAGACAGAGGGACAGCGGATGGTGAACAGGTGAGGGGTGGATCAATGACGTACCGGCTAATTCGAGAACTTCTGCGGAGAGGTATTCCAGAACAGCCGCCAAGTAAACAGCCGCTTTTGCTCCGACTCGCATGTTATTTTGCGTCCGTTGTTTGAGATATCGATGGAGACGGCCCACCGGGAACTGCGTAAAGGCAAGAACGCAAAGGGAAAGGGAATGAAATAACACGATAGGGTGGAGATCAAGGACGTGGTGTTAGTCACAAGGGCACAATCGGGAAATGTGGGAGGGAAGGAGACGAACCTGGAGGCCGGCTCTGGAACTCCGCGTCTGAAGACTTTTCCTCTCATCCACCCCCATGGAAGACATAGGTGTCGGGGCTTTTCCTTTGGACCTTGCAACCATCCTGGCTTCTATGGAACCTAAAAACGCAAATTATTAGGAATTCGTGGTCCCCCAGCATCCGTCAACCCAAGACCGATGAGCGCGCGGGAGGCTCCGGGTGTGACTGACGTTATGTGGATAGAACACTCACAGAGTCACCCTCTAGTTCAGCAGATACAAGATGTGTGCAATGGATAGTGGACGGGATTCCGCTCGGCCGGTACGGAGGTGACGGTGGGAAGAAAGATGCGATCGAGGGGTGGGGAGGCATTGACGAATCAAAACAGGATCTTATCCTCCCACGCTCGCTCCTCTTCCTCTCCCACTTGGGCCTTGGACGTGGCCGCTTTCCAGGTCCTCTATTCCTTGCCTTCGCACAATAAACTAGCACACCAAAAAAAAAGCCACCAGGGTTGGACAGTCGTTCGGAGAGTGGGATTACAGGACGAGAACGGGTATCGAGGTACCACTAAAACCAACTAAAATTAAAATACTACAGCAATGGTCAACGTAATTGTCCAACTGCTAGTAATAATTGAGGCAAACAAAGTGTGTGCGGACGTAACAGGAGAAGCGGGGGACATGAGAGGGGGGGAGGTCACTTCAAGAACCGATTGATGAGCGTCACAAAACTCTGCCTTTCTTCGAAAAATGCTGTATGGCTAGAATTCTGGAATTCATGGTATGTAACATGGGGCAACTTCTCGAGCCACAGTTGAACGACAAAGTCTTGGGTGAAATCCATTGCACCATTAATTACCAAAGTCGGGACCGCGATACCGTGGAGGCGATCGATGATTGACCAGTTGGCCAAGGTGATACTACTTTAGCCGGGGGGGAAAGTGAAGCTCAATTAGTGGGGTTCATCGATCGAACTTGGATTGAATGGACCTACGTCTGTTGACTGACGGTGGGATCTTCGAACAAAGCGTCAAATGAGGATATCAACTCGACCGGTCATGGGGATAGTGTGCATCCGTGGACCTGGAAGAATTCCTCAAGGCCCCAACGATACCTCGGTGGGTCCTCCCATCCTGTGATGATTGCCTGTTGCACATCACCTGGAAACTGTCCAAGGAGTTGCTCCTGGGACTGGATCGAAAGGGTCCTCTGGGGGCTCGCATCGGCAAACACCATCCTGCGCACCCCAAAAAATCCCAGGGATGGTGGATAGCGAGAGGCGTACTCCACAGCCAGCATTCGTCCCCAGGAGTGACCGACAATGTCGTAGCTGGTTGAGGAGAAGAATCTGATATGCGTTCTCGAGCTCGGCAACGAACAAGTCAATCGACCAGAACGAAGTCGGCTTTCCTGGGAGACGTATGGACCGTCCGTTACCGATTTGGTCATATAGGATGACTGGGCGGCTGTTGTTGACGAGATCTTTTAACGGATCCATGAGAACCCAGGACCGCCATGAAGGACGATGATGGGTCGAGATAGTAGAGGAATGGCCGGCTTGCCGTAATAAATGCACCACGCCTGGAAGACCTCGCCGTTGTACCTGAAGTGGATAAAGCCGCTGCGACGTGAGATCGCTGGATGGGCGGCCCGGGCGAGGGAGGAGAGGGGGGCGAGAAATGTGAGAGTGACAAGGAGGAAGCGGCTTATGTCCAGTGGAGGCGTTGTTGCCCAGAGAGTCTGGCCTGGGTGAAAAGCGGATTTGGCACCAGACCTACATGCTTTTTTATGCACCAGGGACGGGACCCCGAACCCTGCTCGCACCGAGAGAACTAAGCGTCTAGGAACCAGAAGACGTCGACGATTCAGATGGCGTAATCGCAAATAAACCCTTTACGATGCAGCTCACTCAGACAGCAGTTTGCATCGACATCTAAACACGAAGATCCGGGTATTTTGGCGTGACGTTGACGCGACGGTAGTATGACACATTCCGTATTGGGGTAATTTATGGATGGTGTCTCTGTCGAAGTCAATAGAAGGGACAAAGTGGGTTCCATCAGGGGTGGCGATGATCAGAATGAATTCCGTGCACCCACTAGGTCTCGAGGGGAGTCTGATATGAGGGAAATACACTGCAGAACACCTCATTCAGTGTATGGGCAGCGCAAAGGGCATGAGGGCTTTCCAAAACCATGGTTCTGTCGGTGGTGAGCCGCACAATTGTGAGACCCAAGCACAAAAACAACCGTCAGCCACCGGGGCTCGTGCGCGTGGGTCATCGGGCTGTCGTGGTTGTCGAACCATCCCGACGATTGTGCTGACACGACCAACCTGGCGACTAAAACATCCGGTCAAATCAGCTTTGGCTGGAGTGCTGACGGATGAATCGATGACCGCCGGGTTGGTCGTGCCAGTACAGGAGTCTGGGGTCATGGTGTTTGGACAGAAAAGCCATCGGAACATTGCGGGCCCGTCGCGATCGAAAAGGGCGTCGAGGCCGCAGATTGTCCACCCTCACCGCTTCACACCTATTTCTTCAAAAGCCTCCCTTCTTCGTTGCCCACCATGTTGCCGAGAAGCGAACGGCAGGCTCCTACAACAGACGATTCAGTAGATGAAGACGAGGATAAACGCTAATCACTCGAGAAGGGATTGCCATAAACGAATACGCGCGGGGAGGAGTGTCTTGTGAGTTCCTAACCGATTTCGCAACGAAATACAGAGCGAACCGTAAAACCGAAGAATCCTCAGTCCAGTGAGGTCCAGTACGCACATGCCGCTGAGCCAATATAATCGCATGGTCTGGCCCGGGATTCCGTGGGATCGCTCATGACATCATAATAATCGGATTCCAAGTAGTATATACATATAGGGTGCCCGTGCCGTTTGCTTTGCGTCCATCTCCTTCGTGGTCGGCCCGTCGCCCAGCGTTCTCACCGACATCCCAGTGGTCCCGCGGAAGATCTCCACCTCCCACCAACCAGACACCAGGCAGTCATGACAGAAACTTCGCCGCCGGGCGTTTTTGTTGGGCCGAAAGATGGTACCTGGGACGATTGCGATTTCCCTGTCTCTTTAATCGGGGCAATCCAGAACACTTCTTTGGTTTGTCGGCCCTCCGTATCCTTTGGATCACGCTCATTATTGTTCTGCAGTCTGGATCTGAACATGTGGACTATGTCGAGTTGTCAGAGGACACGCCAGCCAAGCTACAAACGGCTCTCGAATCTTGTGGTCAACTGATGTTATCCTTAAGGTACAGGATAAGCTCTACGTCGCGATAATATACTATGACTGATAAACAATAGTAAAGGAGACACGTTCCAAGACCCCCAACAAGTGAGAGCGCGTTCCTCAGGAATAACTTCGACGCTGACGATTTGCATGCCCAGGTCTTTGTTCTCGAGCAGTCCATGTGGGGGGTCTTCCGGCAACTTCGCACCCTACTAAACCGCGCACGACCGGTTAACCGTCTCCGACCGGAAGTTCTCTCCACAATCTTTCGACTCGCAACTGGTCCGATAAAGGCCACAGATCTTCGCGACGTCCTGTCTTTGAGTTCCATCTGTCGTGATTGGAGGGCGCTCATTCTCGAAGACGGTGCCATGTGGTCCAACGTCCATCTGACCGGTCAGGATCCGAGCTTCGTTGCTCATCAGTTGGAACGCTGTCGAAGTGTTCCACTTCACCTCTTCATCAACATGCCACACGCGATGTTTCGAGTTGAAGGGGTACCGTTCCTTACCCGTTTCAGGAAAGTCGCCCCAATTATCAGAGCCCGACGCAGCCAGGTCCAGAGCATTTCAGCGGTCATCGGAGGCTGTCGTGCTTTCCAGCGAGACTTTGGATTAGATTGGCCCAATCTAGAAGAACTCACCTGGGTAGACGCGTGCCCAAGCGGGTCAAGGATGCACGAACGAAACCCTCCCGTTCCAGACGAGGATCACCGAACCCCGAAGTTAAGGTACCTCTCTGCGAAGCAGGGTCTTGCTTGGGAGATGTCATCCATCACC
>Ga0307517_10011209_pt1 | contig 12443 bp, 12 predicted proteins | sample 23_EM_MG_FD_194515 | JGI IMG/M metagenome (GOLD analysis project Ga0307517, IMG submission 194515) | Populus trichocarpa ectomycorrhiza microbial communities from riparian zone in the Pacific Northwest, United States - 23_EM | ecosystem: Host-associated > Plants > Roots > Unclassified | place...
GGTCGTGATTGTGGTTCTGGTGCTGGGCTTCCAGTCTTGGGGATTGTCCACGGACTTCTCTATTCGTCGTAAGAGTCGTACGAGGTTTATCTCGTCGTACAGGGGTTGGAATTCTGGTTCCATAGTTTTGGGTATCAGTGGGTGGAGGAAAACGTGGAAAGGGAATGGCAAATTTCAGAGTCACAGCCACAAACGATGACGTAGTTCTGGTTCTGAGGACTCTGCAGCCATGAGCAACGTGGACCAACCAATAGTACAAGGAAAGTGGACCCCTACCCCTTTCAATCTAGTAGGCGGAAATCCTTTTCCATACTCAGACCACGCCATCTCCGTCATCTCCGCGACGGAAGCATTCGAAACAGGAATTAATCGCCGTGATAACAAAAGATGTGTGGTATGCGATGACGACAACTGGATAGAACACGCCCACATAATTCCAAGGCCAGAGTCGAAAACCGTGAGCCCTTTACATCATTTGTTTGGCGTCATAATCTGACCCTGATGTAGTGGAAGGAGATGCGCAAACTCCGCTTCATCCCTCGCCAAGCGAAGTCTGTTGCCCACGAGGCACGGAACGGCATGCTAATGTGTAGAAATCATCACTGGGCGTTTAATCGTTACTATTTTTATATCCGCTGGGCGCCTGAGGTCTGTTCCTTGTTTCATTCCTATTTCTCCCACAGTGCACTTACATATCACTTCCTTGCAGGCCAAGCGCTTCGTTTTCATTAATCAGTCTCAATCGAAAAAGCTGGAGCCATATCATGGTCGAGCAATCAACCTCTGTCCAGGTGATCATTTGCCATTTCATGGTGCATTTCTTGTTCATGAAATGCGCGTACGTGGTTATTGGCCGTTTCGCGAAGATCGACCTATTTCCTTGCCTATTCCCTGGCCAAACTGGGACCCTCGTGATGGCGATGATGATGATTATAGTGATGACGACTCGGACGACGACCACGACCACAACAAGAATCCCGACAAAGCCAATTACGATCACCCTGCTTCAAGTCACATAACCACACCGTTCAGACAACAGCCAAAAACGTTTACACCTACCAACCCATTTTCCAACCCTACAGAACTCCAGGCTATGAAGGATTCTTTTGCCAAACAGCCCAACTGGAAATCCGCGGTTATCGAGGGGGAGACTTGGGAGGGTACTGCAGAGGAGAATGTAAATAAGTGGCGGGGGCTTATGAGCCATCATGAGTGATTTGACATGGACTGCATGCATACTAGGTCAGTATTTGGATTTTCTGCCTGTTCCCTTTCTTTTAATTAGCGAAACCTGTCTCTATGTTTGGACTCGTCTACAATTTTTAATCTCACAAATCCTTCACATATCAAAGGTTATTATATTGAGCTAAAGGATATCCCTCTTGTAGTCATTAGATTGACATACATTTCAGCTCAGGCAAGGGCGGATAATAGTTTACAGTAAACTAAAGACATAAAAAGAAAAACTAACTTGGGTGGTGTCGGTTGTCGCGAAGTCGATCATTGAGACGAGTACTCGTCCGTCTATTCTGTTCGCAAGGCCTATGAGAAAAGCAGTGATATCCTTAAATGAAAACACCAACAAAACCATTTTGCCAACGTCGTTCGACCTCTCAAAAACGCCATGAACTTATAGAAGTCATGAATAAGCTGCAGGATGCGTTCAATAATCTCAGTCCTCGGGTGGAAACAAACTTGTCAATTTTATTTCAAAAGGTGGAGAGCTTGACATGCCTCAGCTTGTTGTAGTATGTATTTCGTTGACATTATATGGATTCAGCGTGGAGAGCGTATTGAACGGGCGTGATAATAGGTGGGCAGCCAGTCATCGGGCAAATCAAAAGCTGACCAGAATTCCATTTCCTTGCCAATTCTACTTTCTAAAAGAAGATCCTCTCGCGCGAGATCTTAAAATCGCGCAAGGATAAAAATGAAAGCGGGGCAGGCCTGCTTCGAGGAGATGTCCCGTTGCCCCAGTTGTATAGTTTGAAAGGTTCTGTAATTCGTAAAATAATGATTAGAGAGTTTTTTCTTCCGGTACAGTTTTCAAAGATCGAGTAAGGGAGAAAGTCGAAGTAGATACCAGGAATGTTCAAGGCATCTGCGTTCTTCTGGCTCCAAGGCGATAGCTAGCCATATGACAGTTCCTGGGACCCGATCGGAACAGAGGAAGAACCACCTTGCGAACGGTCATGAATAGCGAGTCGTTGTGGGCCGTAGCAATGTGCTCCGACGCAGTTGGAATACCCAGGATTTTGGAACACATGAACAGGAATTCGTGGCGGTGTTGCTTCCAGACGAGGCAGAGACAGCACGATGGGCTCATTCTTTTGCTTCGGATAGAACGGCTGGGCTATTATTGGGAGGTTGCAAACAACAAGAAATATAGCGGACTACACGGATGTCATCAGTCATATTCGTAAAAAGAGCCTTCAAACCCACTTTTATGACAAGAGTGATTGCGGAGGCTACCTGGCCTTGGGATGGCACGATGAAAGCAAGGTCAATCAGAGAGACGACTGAAGTCAGTATGCAGCTCGAAAACACAGGTATAAGAATTCGACAGCGAGGTTGGAGCTTCGTGGAAACTTGAAGTGCATAGACGGGTAGCAGAATTAGACTTATATCGGTGATGGTGCCAGCTTTTTGGCGAGGACGGTTCAATGCCCTTGTAAAATAGAAAAAAGCAGAAAGGGGAGATCACTCACTAATAAGTTGTAGCGTCGTCATCTGCGTAGTGATTTTGCAGGATATCCTTGAAGGCGGTGGCGGACAGACCCAGAATACCTGACCAAGGGAAACAAAGAAAAAAGCAGGGAAAAGGAAACTTGCCAGTCGAATGTAGAGTCGTGGTGTAAAACATGATGTAAAGCATTTGGTTAAAACTAGTGTTGCTGATCCCGCTGACCTGCAATAGCGGGGTAATAAGTGAGCGATTGTTGATTGGTATCAGATCCATTGTGAAAGAAGAGGGGAAAAGGCTGAGAGGAAGAAGCGCATCACACCGTAGCGTAGGTTGTAATTGTCAATAGGTAAAATTAAGTATTCGGGTAGAAGACTGGAAGACAAATATAAGGCATCGAAATCAGAGAAGAGGGTTGAGACATACGAGTAGGCACCAGGGAGGTGATGAATTGGGCCATTAAGAAAAGTATTGACAATAATGCAAAGAACTAGTAGAAAGCAATACCCGTAAGCGATGGATCAAACAGAGACTTCAAGATGCTTACAACGTGACTGTGGCGATCAAAGGTTGGCCTTGACAATGTCAGTCTGAAGATGATTGTCCAGCTGGCGACAGCATACCAAAGTAGCCGCTGTTTGGCAGGGGTTTGGAGTTGGAAAAAAGTGTGAAATGGTGCTTGCCTTGTGTTTGATCGCAAGAGAAATTTGCAAGAAATTTGAAATGAATGCCAGATCGAGAAATCATCGTCAAGTAGGAAAAAAACCGGAAAAAAAGATATGTCAGGCACTTTCAAAGAAAATTTGAGCGCAAGAGTGTCCACCTGACTATAAATCTTTATATATATGCCAGTGCAGGATTTCGTCGAAGGGTACCGGATCAAGAAAAGGCCGTGACACGTAAATGTGACGGCTTGAATGAAAGCACGGACAAACACGTTTTGCCGAAGGTCCTCGTCGACGGAGATCGTTCGCAACGCGTAGGACAGCAAGCAGGCGCCGTTTCATATCTTGTTTCCTAACCTCCAAAAAACGCCCAAAATGGACCATGAACTCATCAAACTCGTGAATAAGCTGCAGGACACGTTCAATAATCTGGGTGCGCAATTTGATTTCTCGGGTATTTCTGGAAATAAATTGTAATTTCGTTTCAATAGGTGGAGAGCTGGACATGCCTCAGCTTGTGGTGGTGTGTATTTCATTGACATACGCGTTCAGCGTAGAACATGTTGAATGGGCGTGATAGGTCGGCAGCCAGTCGTCTGGCAAATCAAGCGTCCTGGAAACGTGGGCGGAATTCCGCTCCATTGCCAAATTTACTTTCTAAAATTGTGGAATCTGCAGAATAGTTGGCCGGGATTTCCTTCCTCGTGGTCAAGGGATCGTTACTCGCAGACCACTCGTTCTTCAACTTATTAACACTCCCGAGCCAACAGAGTCCTCTCCAAATTCCTACCGAGAATGGGGACAGTTCCTCCACATCGACAAGAAATTCACGGGATTCAACGAAATTCGGAAAGAAATTGAACAGGAGACTTTTCGAGTTGCAGGACAGAACAAAGGCGTCAGCAAACTACCCATATCGCTCCGGATATATAGTCCAGACGTGCTGGACCTAACGTTGGTGGATCTGCCTGGCCTCACGAAGGTGCGTACTTCGTAAATATTCTCTCTGAATCGCGAAATAACATTTCTACGCTCAGATTCCCGTAGGCGATCAACCCAGCGACATCGAGCGTCAAATTCGCAACCTCGTAGTCGAATACATCTCGAAACCTAACAGGTCGGTTCCTTTCCTTCCCTGTCAACTAAATTTATATTTCTTCCTTCCAGTGTCATCCTCGCCGTATCACCCGCAAATGTCGATCTCGCCAATTCCGAGGCTCTCAAACTGGCCCGTTCAGTCGACTCCCAAGGTCGACGCACAATCGGTGTCCTGACCAAGCTCGATCTCATGGATGCAGGAACCAACGCCCTGGATATTCTCACTGGACGCGTTTATCCCCTCAAACTAGGCTTCATCGGCATTGTTAATCGCAGTCAACAGGATATCAACTCTGAGAAAAGCATGGCTGACGCTTTCGAGAGCGAAACTGAGTTCTTCCGGGATCACCCTGCGTACCGAAATATTGCACACAAAAACGGCACAAAGTACCTTGCAAAGACCCTCAACCAGGTTTGCGCATGTCTTATGATTCGGAGTTGGGATGCTGACAGTTACTTTCGTTATTAGGTCCTAATAAATCACATACGTGATAAACTCCCTGACATGAAAGCGCGACTAAATACCCTTATGGGTCAAGCACAGCAGGAACTCAACTCGTTTGGCGACTCGGCCATCTTTGGAGATAAGAATCAGGTTAGCACCAAGATTTATGCCTCGAATCCGCTGTTGACTGTTTAACAGCAAGGAGGGCTTATACTCAGGCTTATGACCCAGTTTGCACGCGACTTTGTCTCATCAATCGAAGGCACAAAAGTGGACATTTCAACGAAGGAGCTTTCTGGTGGTGCACGGATATACTACATTTTCAACGACGTCTTCGGCAGGGCCCTCAACTCCATCGACGCTACACACAATTTGGATAATCAGGACATCCGAACGGCTATTCGTAACTCCACGGGACCAAGACCCAGCCTCTTTGTACCGGAGATGGCGTTTGATTTGTTGGTTAAGCCTCAGATCAAGTTGCTCGAAGCACCGAGTTTACGGTGCGTGGAGCTGGTATATGAAGAGCTGGTCAAAATATGTCATAATTGCACGAGCACGGTCTGTTGAATTCTTCCATTCTCCGAGGACTTCGTAGCTCATGTACTTGATTTTTTTAAGGAACTGCAACGCTTCCCTCGGCTTCACGCTCAGTTGATTGAAGCTGTATCAGAATTGCTGCGAGAACGCCTGGGGCCTACGTCGGAGTATGCACAGAGCTTGATAGAGATACAAGCTGCATATATCAACACGAATCACCCAGCTTTCATCTCAGGCTCGGCTACTGCGGCCCAACAGGCACACCCACCGCAAAGGCCACAGGTCTCTCAAAGGGTCCGTCAACGTTCCTTTTTCGAGTTTATCTTACTTAGACTTCCCCTTCCCCTTTTGACCTTTGTTGTCTTCTGCAGCCTGAATCAACAGAATTTGTCGTTGGCAACGGTGGCTCACCCGAGGACGACGACGAGAACTTCTCTGACGATACCAACGGCCCAAATGGTCTCTTTCCACCGCGAGAAAGCCGTTCTGTATCCTCCACGCTGCATGATCGGTCACGGACCACCATATCAGCATCAGCCACCGCCTCCAGCACCTCAACGACTTCTTCTGCCATTGGGATCAACTCGGTCGTCAAAAGGTCTTCATCCAAGCCGCGGACGTCACAGCGGGGGCCGAGAGCTTCGTCTGCTTTTGAGCGCGGTGCTGGGCAAGGTGGGCACCATCAGAGCATGAGCACCGGCTCGTCACCGCCTGGAGGCTCAGCACGCGAGACCTTCCTCAATTATTTCTTTGGGCAGAACGGGCCTGGCCCGATTGCTGGGTCGAGTGTGGATCGTACATCGGTGCATGCGCATCCTGGGCATCATTCTGGGTCGCAACAAAATGGGCCGGGGTACGCTGGTGTGAGCGCTGCGGAGCCAACGCATATCGTTCCTGTTGGGAGGGACATGTCAGGTGGAGAGAACACGTTGATGACGAGTGGGCTTTTGGCAGGAAAGAGGGGTATGGATGGGAATAATGCGGCGTATGATATGAAGAGCCTTGGGAGGCATATTGAGGCTGTAAGTTTTTCTTCCTTTCCTCTTTCGCATTTTTGGTTGTAGGATTGATTACTGATCCCACAAAATTTTACACCCTACAGCTTCCAGGAGACGGCACCCAACTAACTGTGCGCGAAGAGATGGAGACCCAGCTCATCCGCTCCCTCATCTCCTCTTATTTCAACATTGTACGGCAGTCGATCCAAGATATCATCCCGAAAGCCATCATGCACTTCCTCGTTAACCACACGGCACAGCAAGTGCAGAATCGCCTCGTGGCGTCGCTGTATAAACCAGAGCTGTTCGCGGACATGCTGAATGAAGACGAGGCGCTCGTGGCGGAGAGGACAAGAGTAAAGGCGTTGTTGGATGCGTATAAGGAAGCATTCAAGACGCTTTCGGATGTTAGTTTGAAGTCGACGTAATGGAGGGTGAAAGATATGCAGGGCACGAAATAGACGGAGTAATAAGCCATTATTTAGTCCCTTGTCATGTTATTCTTCCGTATGTTTTACTATACCTCCACTTCACTCATTTGTTCGGAAATTTATTATTGTCAAATGAAGCAAAATGTATTGAATGCATAAACCTTAAAGAATCAGGTCATTTGATTTCTACGTGAAGAGTCGTCTAATGTCATTATAACCACCTAACAAACTACAAACGGCGAGTATGTACAGTACGACTAAGGGGAGCAGGTAGATAGCTTGGCTCGAGCAGGTAAGGTCTCGCGGGATACTTGCAATGCGAATACCCAACTAACGATCCCTCGATCCTACTTGAAACAGCTCTTGTCGATACCTAAAGAGCATGGAACACATAGTCACGGACACTGAACACGCGAAGGACACAGCGGGAGGCAGAGACGGAGAACATAGCAAGCAAGTGGTGGCAGGTCAGGTTTTTTCCCTAAGGAATGGGAAGACGGTTTGCGGCGGATGAAGGATTGACGCATCCTGGCCGCTAACGTGAGACCATCAAGCAAATCAAGAGGCGGCCTCGGTGGTAGAAGCGACAGGAGTAGTGGCAGCAGGGGTGGCCGCGGCCGCCGTCGTGGACGCGTTCTTGACGGCAACCCACTTTTCCTTCCCTTCCCCTGTGGCTTTGTCGTTCTCCTCTTCAGAAGTGACGCTCTCCTCGGTGTCGGCGTCTACACCAGTCGTGTTCTCGGATTCGGAGTTCGACGCCGACGAGGTGGTTTCGGATGCAGTGGCTTCACCAGACGTGGTGGCTGCTGGAGTGGTTTCAGTAGACGAAGTCGACGTGGCGGTAGAAGAATCACTCTTCGCCGTGGCATCTGCTCGGAGCTTTTTAGCCTTGGCAGCGCGCTCTTTCCTCTCGAGCTTCTGTTTGCATGATGAGAATTAATGTTAGAGAAACGGAGGGAACGAGCATACCTCCTTGGCCTCCTTCTCTTCCTTCTGATCACGGTTCAAGAAAAATCAGTAAATGTTCAGTAAGGGTGTAATTTTGAGTGATTGTTACCTCTTTGGCCTCCTTTTCTTCCTTCTGGAAAAATAATACAGTAAATCACGTGAAGGCGCAATGAAAGCAATAAATACACACCTCTTTCTTGGCCTTTTCCTCAGCCTCCTTCTTCTCCTTAGCCTCGCGCTGTAAATAAGATCGTTAGGTCATCTCACGACGAAGTACACGAGGGTTAATTCTTGTCGAACCTCTGCCCTCTCTTTCTTGAGCTTTTCTCGAGTCTCACGTTCCTGGATGATCCACTCGCCGACCTCTTCTACACATTCTCGTGGGCGAGTTTTATTCTTGAGGAGGTACCCTTGAAGACCGGCGACCTAATAAGTACCGATTAGCACACAGGGCCTTTCATACTGAATGGACCTCTCACGCTAAGTTCGTCTTCGGGAATGGCGTCGGCAAACCGTTTAGCGAGCTCGCTAATCTCCTCTTCGGTGAGTAAAGGAATAGCATGAGTTTTGGACTTGCGCTTGGGGAGAGGGAGGTTTTGTTGAGATGGGTCCTTGGGCGTCGCTGGGGCGGCGGCGTCGGCAGCGGCGGTAGGCTTGAAAGGGAAGAAGCACTTGAAGATGCCCTCGGCTTGCCATTTAGTCGCGTGTGTGAAATTTACCCACACGTCCATACGACCGGGCCGACTAAGCGCAGGGTCGAGGCGCTCAATGTGATTTGTGGTCGCAAACAGAAGCCTGGGAGGCGCGAGTCAGAAATTGAAAGGAATACACAAAGGAAGAAGGTAAACACACCGCCCCTCGGCCGCCGCCACACCATCAAGGCTGTTCAGAAGCCCACTCAAACTCAACGTCGATCCATCGGTAGTTTCCGCAGCAGCAGCCTCTTTCGAAGTGGCGGCGGTAGGCGCACCAGTAGACTTTTCGTCACGGCTGACTGAGCGAGTGAACGCGGCATCCAAGTCTTCCAAAAGGAGAATGCACCTAAGGGAATGAATGAACAAATGGGAGAAGAGTAGCCACATATTGGTCACGAACCTGGAGGGCACATTCCCCATCAAAGTGGTCAAAGTGTTGTCGCTCATTCTGAAAGCGAGGAATATTCAGAAAAGCTAACGACATTGATCGATGTGCTCTCACCCTTTCGACGACAGGGATACGACATAGATATCGAGGCCGAGCTCGCCAGCCAAAGAATGAATGAGGGAAGTCTTCCCACTAAGGCAAGAAGGGTCAGTTTCAACGTTATGCCGAACAGAACGAAAGTTCTATACCTTCCGGGTACTCCGTGGAGCAGATAACCTCTCCTAAATGGGATGCCTGAATACAGCCATTAGGGGAGATTTCATTTGGAGATGAAATTAAATACCTCTTTCGGCATACCTGGTTCAATACAAAAAAGTAAGACGAGAGACTGCTATTAAAAAGAAATTACTTACCACTCCTCGGAGCACAAGAAGTCCTTGCAATCGGCCAGCAGCATATCCTTCACGCCGGGCTGGAGGACGATGGAACTCATGGGCCTCTTCTGACGAGCGCCGTTCCATCGCCAGCAACCATAGGTCCTACCACCCAACCCCGGGTAAGTAGTAGTTGCAGGAGATGGTGAATAATTGCTCTTACGTATCCGCCATGAAGATATGAACGCGGTGTTCGGCATCCTTTTCATACTCGCGCTTTGCCTCCAACACTAGCTTCTTTAAGATATCGTTATTACGAGCAACGACGCTTGATGAAAGAATTAATTTTAGGTTCAAAGGAGGGAAAGGGAAGGACAGCGCTACCTTATCTTCAGCGAGCAACCATGGCCATAGTCGGGATAACGCTTGGTTCGGGTGATCTATGAACGTGCCCGGAGAAATCAATGACGGATATGATTGGAGATGGAGAAAACCGGAGTACCCTCAGCCAGTGACCACGGTAATAGATTGTATGTGTCGTATCTCAACGAAGAATCAAAATTAGCTGCATGACATATGACATGACTCATTAGAACCCACCGAGACTTGGCATAAACGCTACCTTCCGCTTTCTCCGGCCATGAACAAGGGTATCGTTTTCCTCTTCCTCCTCTTCCAAATCTCCCGTCGTCGTCTGCGTGATTCCATTGCGGTTGACTGAGCGCGTGGTAATCTCGAATTCGCGACTGCGTCCCCAAGAGGGTTGCTAAATATATTTATGAGCACAGAAGTAATATCGAAATGGTGAGAAATGACCTTGGCAAGCCAGTGCATCAGCCTAGAGAAGAGTGAGTAACGAGGTCGATAATGAATTAATAGGGCGTACCAATCATAGGGATAGTCATCTTGGCTGAAATGGGCAGTGAGGAAGAAAGCTGAGAACGTTCAGACGAGCGCCACAAGTTAGTGGCAAAAGGCAGACTCACAGTCAACAAAGCCATTCCAAGCGGAAACCGATGCTCGACGAGCAGTCTCTACTGTACCACCAATAACAACCAATTTCTAAAAACCGTACGATTTAGAAAATATATTTAATTGGAGGGGACATTAATAACGTGCCAAGGTGTCTTGAATAGCACCAGTGCTCATACCAAGGGGGGATAAGAAACTCTTTAAGGAGTCCATAGTGAAGGGGGAGGAGAAAGAGGGCTCAAATAAGACGAGTACGCAGTGGTCTTATATGGAATTGATATCTTTGCCGCCTCGTGTCAAGAAGATTCAAAGCAGGGTTACCGCTACAAGGAGAATGAATCCGCGGGCCCTAACTTTAGTTCCTTGGGTCCCGATGAGAATTATATTGACCGTGCGATCTGCCATTTCCCTCCGCAATGACAAACTTCTAAAGCCACAGGCTGGATAGCCCGCGTCCAAGATGAATTCCTGGCTATTACGACCTTCAAATTTGCGTACAGAGGATCCAATTTCCGTTCGGTTTTACGTTTGCAATTGCATTTCCTCTCTACGAACCTGAGGAAGTGGCGTCAAAATGAGGCATATCGCTTGCCCAAGCCGCTGCCCAAGATCGCGACCCTGAGAGCGATTTCTAAACGGGGTTTCCCCATCAAAGATGTCTGCCCTTTGGGGCGGAGCTTGACTCGAAAAGACTGTTCGCAGAACAAGTGTGAGTCAATGTTATGCCAATCAGCAGCCATTGGGGTCACGCCGCCAAAGGCTGAGCCTACTAAGTTGAGTGATCATCTCATTTAACATGTTCCGACATAAACGTCCAGTCATTAGGCTTCCCCACACGTCACAACTACTAATATCAATATGTCACATTTGCAAAACATTTTTATGATGAGATTGGAAAATTCAAACCCCATATGTATATTTACGCGAGGCTAGAATAAATTGCACATGTCAGGCATCAATGATACAGAACCGAGAAGGTCATCTTACTCAATGACCCCATATATGGCCTCCTATATGTGACCGACAGCTTGAAGTTCATACCATATAATAAAGGAACCTCCATTCAAGGCTAGACCACGGAACGCGTTCGCTTGGAGTCATAGATGGGCAACAACCACACAAGAAAAGGTACAGTCGACAAATAGCACGAGCTACTCCTGGGAAAATATTGCGCCGACAATGAGATGTAGATCTCCTTGGGGGAGATAGAACCTTGAGCCCGAAATATGAGTGGCAATTGTCGCTCGGTGATTGCATTACACGCGAACCCCTCTCAATGCCGGAGGGAATAGCCAAACCTCTCAACCCCAAGAAGGATGCCCATTGACGTGTATTGACGACCCAAAGTAGGAGTTTTCATCTCTTCGGCCGATGAACACGTAATCGTTAACCGGGAAGCAGTTCCGCAATCCCCATGAAGGGCCGCCACGCCGATTACCGCCAGCCCTCGACAAGCAATCCCCAGTGTGTTTATTGCACCAGGCCCATTGCCCTTCGGACCGCAATCGCTAGTAGGGTCCCATTAGTCTCGTTGGCGTACATCGCGCAGTATAACAGAGTATAGCAGCCTTGAGTAAGTCACCTGGACAGTCACTGATATGCAGAGAGAGGCGCCCGGCGAATCCAGATTATCATGACACACGGACACCATTTCTATAAATTTTAGTCAGTTATTACTCAGACCAAGTTAGTGTGCGGCAGCTAGTTGACGTGGGCGCCGCTGGGATTCAAAGGGTTGGTTGTTGACATTGCCGACTGCTGAAAGTACGGAGCTTGTGTAACGCCCTAGAACCCCGTGTCGCCCTGAGAACTGGGGAGCCGGTGTGGGAGACATCACGTCTGTACATGTCGATCGAGTAAGCCTATTGCGCAATCGAATAGAATGGACAGCTCTGGCCTGAATATGGGGTTAATATTGAAGATAACAAGCAAGCCTATTAGTGGCAGTATCGTCGTTTACGGATAGCTGGCCTGCTGACTTCGAAAGGCTGTACAATATGACTATATCGATATATTTAGTGAAGAGGTCGGCGGGATGAAGAAGATAAGTGCACACCAAATCTCGTCGATCGCCTAAGAGTTTCCTCGTCTTGGAGTCGCAGAAGATGTCCCAGATTAGAAAAAAGCGGGTCCTGGATATTAAATCAACGCACGCTTCCGAATCATTAGATAGTGGATCTCCACAGACTACGCACCTTCTGACCTC
>Ga0307517_10011210_pt1 | contig 12442 bp, 3 predicted proteins | sample 23_EM_MG_FD_194515 | JGI IMG/M metagenome (GOLD analysis project Ga0307517, IMG submission 194515) | Populus trichocarpa ectomycorrhiza microbial communities from riparian zone in the Pacific Northwest, United States - 23_EM | ecosystem: Host-associated > Plants > Roots > Unclassified | place...
ACAAAAATCAAACCATATCTTTGTTTCTTTGCTTTTCGGTAGGCTAGGTATACCAAGAGAAATGCGGGTAAGCGACGAGGGTCAATCAAACAAGGTGCTAATCTAGTTATCTTATTCTTACATACAAGTGTAAACACTACTTCTGTGATCCTGTTGAAAAATCTAAGCTCATAAGCAACATATTGACTGGAGTTTAAGGTAGGTTTTCCTCAGCTGATTGGTTAGGGAAGCAAACTTTGATGAAAGGCATAAAGAATTTGAATGATAACGCCTCAATGATGGATGGGAGAGCTCTTAATCCTTTGTCAGGGATTTGAAATTGGGCACATGAATGGTGAAGGATAGAGAGTTTCAATCAGCATGATCAGATTCAGTATCCAAGATTGTTCTTGTCTGCTCTTCTTCGATGGCAGGGACTTCAGGATGCCCTTCTGGGTGATTAGGAGCATCCTTTAACATTTGGTCAGCTGGTTCAGAGAAAGATAGCAAAGTTTCAGGATTGGCCAGAATGGAGATCGGTAGCATTAACAAACTAACTAAAACATGTGTCTACATCATCCGAACCTGATCCCATAACCTTCAAAAGCATTCTCTTAGCATATTGAAGTTCTGCTTGGTGATTGCTGATGAGTTTGACCTGCAAAATTGAAGAAATCAGATCACTTTAAATTTGCATTTTCACGTGTAAGATGAAACTCAGAACAAAAAGGATGCAGTCTACATGCAATATTTTGATCAATTACAGGGAACAGAATAGGAAAAAGTCACTGGTCTTGAACCATCTTAAAGTAAATTGGAAAATGGACATAAATGCACTTCAGAGTTAAGAATTCATATAAATTACAATGTCCTAAACTTGATAACAATAAAGAGGACATACCATTTCACCATATGCTAAGCCCATAATCAGATCAACTCTAGCTTGATGCCTCGATAAGAAAGGACGCAGGTGGTTCATATACAATTGCTTAGCCCCCTGTTTGAAAGTGAGATATTCAATTTCAGTATAGGTTCATCCCATGTCTTGATCAAATATACTTCATCATGCTGTGTATAATAGAGCTGTGGCACCACAAAATGCCAGTGATAAATATATCACTAGCTCCCAACAAAACAAATGATAACCAATACACAAGCTAGATTTATTTTGTCGACATTTATAAAATGACATAAGATTGAGGGCATTCAATCAGAGGAAACAACTCAATTCTATCTAAGGAGAATTAAGGAGTTTAGGATCAAAATTTACTTCAGCAGATGGAAGTTGAAGCCACACCAAAAAAGCAAACTTCATGTGATAATACATCGGAAACCTGGAGAAAGATAAACAATGATCAAGGACTAATCAAAGTAATAAATAAATAGATATACAAGTTATGCATGCTACGTATCTCTTAACTCCTAGATGGAATATTTTTAAGTTCTATGCTGCATTTACAAGATTAGAAAGAACTAGTCCTATGGAACCAAATCGGATGATTTAGACTTCAGAACTAAAAGCTCAGGGTTCAGAACTTACCAAGAGATCAACTTGTCTGTAAAAACCTCCGCAAGGGTGAAAGATCCATATGCTGCAATTATAGCAAGATACTCAGGAAGCATGAATAACAATGCCAAGAGATAAGCGGGTCCCCAACTACAACCATCTCTCAAAACAAAACAAAACATAATAAAAGGACATAATTATCAAACATCGAGCACCGCACAAATATGGATCATAAGCTCTAGGTAGATATGCATTGCTTTGATTGACTGCTCAATTAATGTCAGACATAAAAAGTAGAGGGTGCAGCGTGCCAAGATTCCATGTCCACTTTGCAACACAGTAAAAGGCATGCAACACAATATAAAAATAAGGTCTTACTTATTTGTTTCTTCCTACCTCAATACTCATGTAAACATTCAAAAGAAAGGGAACAGGCATACTGAAAACTGAAAATTAGAATTGAATAGCTATTATAGGACACAAGCAGGGAAAAATTTACTCATGAAGAATAAAATGAAGATAGTCATTGCCTTAAAAGTAGGTTGAAAGAATTTAAAAAAAAAGGCACCGATTACTTATTTGTTTCTAAGAACCCAAAACAAATTTTGCATGGGAAAAAGGATGAGAAAGAAAACCTAAGAAACAGAAACTCTCTAACCTGCCCAGTACATTAGCCACTTCTGTTCCTCATTTTCATCTTTTCTCTCAATTGCTTTGAATGTATGGTACACAGGTATAACAATCCCCACAGAACAGCTGCATGAGTGGGAAAAAAATCAAGTTAATTGCTACCATCTTTTAGCATCAAATGATGAAAAACAGGGTGAAACAATAGATAGCGGCTATCCAAAACCCAAAACTGGAATCCTAGATAGACATCTGGAACAAAAAATTATTTACACCTTAAGTACTAAAAGAGATATATATCAACATGGATGCCAAAATGAAAACTATACTTATCAAACATCCATCAATCAAAACTCACCATGCTGTTCTTACTACAATGTTCGATCCAAGTGGGCAAAGAAGTAACCGCAACCCGACCTGCTTCACATAATAAAAAATCATAAACACAAAATTATTTAAAAACACACGAGGATTTATGCAAAATCCACAACCTCAACCCGTAACTAGGTGGTGTTGGCTACATGAACCTCCCCTCATCCAACAGCGGGCAGATATGCTTACAAAACAGCCATCCAAAAAATGCAACTAGCCCATTCAACTACCCTTCAGTTTAACACCCATATGGACCCTTCCCTTTCTTTTAGCCTCTTTTCAAACTACCTCTAGCTTCACCACCGGTCGCCTGCATTCAATTCTATCATGGGCTAAACATTCCATAACCCTTTGAGACACTAGATCCCTCTAGAAGACAACATGCCTCCTAAATAAGGTTCAATTGCAATTCATCCACCAAATTTAATCCATTCACACCATTTTTAATGCTGCACTGGTAATGGCCCACGACAGCTAGCATAATTTTAAGGCATCTAAATCATGAAATCAGCTTCTTCAATTCAATTACACAGTTAATTTTGTCTGTTCTCTTAATCATCGAATGAAATAGATCCGTACATCCATAAAAACTTCAAAATTGGATAATTAATGGGATTTAATGACTGGTAAATTAATTGCGTAAAACAATATTAAAATCGAAACCTTAACAGATGCTAGTTTTTTGTGTAAAACATAAGAACATCAGGATGCTACTGTAATTGCTAACCTCGTTTACTACGTTGGATCCCAGAAGAGCCATAGGAATCGAAGCAGAGAGTTTCTTAAGATGTGAAACTGAGTGTTTGACAAGAAAATAGGGTTTATGACACTTTTTGTCCATGCACTCTTGGTTTTCTTTCGATTTTGCCCTTGGGTAGATTGTTATGTTTTATTTTAATAATTTATCTATAGTTTTAAAATTCAATAATTTGTTACCAGTGACCCGAACTCTAAGTCTTCCCAGGTTTCAACCAAAAAAAATAAAAAATAAAAATTGATCCAATATAATTTAATTAAAAACCTGAATTATCCCATCACTCGTTTAGTTTAGAAAAAAACTTAGTAAATTACAATTTCTTTTTTTAAATAATATTATTTTTATTTTTTAATTTAAAAAAATTGGTTAAGCTAAATTAACCGCGTAAACCCTCTTAATCAAGAATTTATCTTAGATTGACATTCAATTAGATTTAAAAACTATGATTCTATCCTTTTTATTTATTAAAGATTCAGTTTAGGATGTTTGTTAATCTATCAAGTGTCTGCTGTTCATTGGGCATAAAAGAATTAATATGTGACAATTTTAAAAATTAAAAAAAATTAAAATTTAATACTATAGAAGTTAATTGAGAATTATATTTAAAAAATATGTATACTGTATCTTATAGTTTTAAATTTTTAATTCATGTTCTGATTTTAATTAACACTAGTATTTTTAAAATATTAATTCAAGATTATCTTGAATTTTGCGAGAAATGGTGAGAAAAAAGACTTCCAGCTATCATGTTTGATAAAGATAGCGACTGAATAGTTTATATTTTGAAATTAATTAATTAGTCTCTATAAGATAAAATACAATTAAATAGTATAAAAATCGTTATTTATCGACGGGAATTGGTGCTAATTACTGATAAAATAGTTTTTCAGAAAAGAATTCAATTTATGTTTTAATTTTTATTATTATTTTTGAAGAAATTACTAATGGAAATTTAACTCTATCGATAACTCCATAAAAAATTAATTTTTTTATAATAATAATAATTTTCACAGGTAAATAACAATCCCTCCAATTTCTTTCCTGAAATTTGAGTTTCTCTCTCTCTCTTTTTTTCTCGTCTTTCTCTCTTCTTAACGATTAATTAATAATCATGATAATTAAATTCATCCACCATATAATTTTGTGATATAATTGGTGATTCGATATTATTAGGATAGACTTTATGAGTATGTTTGATTTTTTTTGTTTAATCGACATTATGTATTTTAGGTTTTATTATATTAGAAAAACATTTTTTTAACGTTGTTTCGCAATTTGTTTATGAGAATTGGATTGTAAAAAGAAAAAAAATGTTTTGTTAAGATTTTTAATATATTTTAAAAACATACTATATTATTTTTTTAGTTTTTTATTTCTTCTTATGAGGAAAAATTTTCATAATTTCCAACAAAAATTTCCATCATGAATTAATTAATAATATACTTTTTTACTTGATTATTTGTTTTAAAATAAATGATAGAAAAATAAACTTTGTAGGAAAACAAATGATGGGATATTTTCCACGGACAATTCCCATAAAAATTAATTTTTGATGAAATTCCTTTGTATTTTCAGATATAACCAGATAATTGCCTAACAAATCAGATCAAAATTCTTTTAAACAAAAAATATATTTTCAAATAAAAAAAAATTTATAATGTCATTAAACTATGAGAAAACCTTAAAATCTCCCAACTCAATTTCTTACCTAGCATGGGCTTTAAATCAAATTATTACTACTAGTTTTCTTACTGTTGAAGGTGATAGACGAAATGATCTGTTAATACTAGTTTTCTTTTTCTTTTTTTCCAACATATGAAGTTTCCAAACATAATAAAACTAATTTCCCAGTATTAATTTTTGGCTTAAATATGTTTGATTTTTTTGTTTAATTGGTATTATTACTATTTTATTAGAATACCACCCTATCATTTATTTATTTTTCATGTGGATTGGTTATAAACAATCAAATTTATTTTTCATGTCATCTCTCTCTGTTTTTTTTGGTTTTTTATGGGTAAGAGTTCTATCTTTTTGATAATTATCAGTTTTTTCATGTTTTAAGATTCCTTTCTGCACTGAGAAATTATTCTTGCGTTAATTTTCTACAATTTTTTATTTATTTAATTTAAAAGGGTATTACCATGCTGATGTGACCAGGGCTTACATTTATCTCTTAAATCTGGCTGTTCTCTTTCGAATAAATGGATTCTATTTTTTTGTTGCTGACAGACTTGGCATGGCTGTTTTCATGCCGTGTTCGTTCAGTTGCCAACCTTCCTTTTTTTTTTTTTTTTATCATTTTTTAAATTTCTAAATGTATTTTTTTTATGTACATGCATAGATTATTGACACCCAATGTAAGGAATGGGGAAGGACACAAAAATGTTATACAAACATATAGTAGGAGAATAAAACAGAATTCATAAAATAAAATAAAATTATAAAAGGGTAAAATCTGTAGAAAATCAAGTTTTGTTCTTTCTATGCTGCTGTTTCCCTCCCTGCTCTCTGGTTTTCCGTCAAATCTGTTGAGGGTTTTTGCCGGCTGGAAGCCTTGAGTTTTGGATTTTCTAAATTGGTAGCGGCATAGTAAATGATGATCAAGCTCGGATTGAGGCCTTCTGGTTTCGTTTGCTGCTGTTCTGTCCCGCTTGATTTTAGCGGGTGGCTTTTCTTGGTATTATGAAAGTACTGATGTCTCTTGTGGTTTAGTCAGCTATGGAGGCCTGGAGATTTTCTGCTGTAAATTGGTGAAACTCTTGGAGGTTTGGATTGCACATTTCATATGGTTTCTTGGACCATTAAGGACTTCTTTTTCAGTCAGAAACACTTCATGCAAAAAAATAATCATGGGAACAGAGAACTGGCAGATTATGATTCCCTAATTGGGATTATCCCTTTCAATTTATATTTCTACAGATCTTTTGATAACAGGCAAAAGTTCTGTGCAAGTTATACAAAAGAGAGACCTAGACAGTGACTAGAGAAACTCAGCCCCATTCTTTCTTTCTAGCAAGACACCAACAGAAAAGAGAGAACTACCAAAAGTAAGAAACTATATAGTTTTGGGATACATTCATCATTACATCCCAAAAAAACAACCTAATCAACTTCTAATATACCAAGATCACCATTTGTTTCTAACACTTCCAAGCTGATGTAGCAATAAGGGGCCTATCTTTCCAGCAAAGAACCAACTCAGCCAGCCGTTTTGCCACATAGAAACCTCTCACTTGCACCTTCCCCAGCAAAGACTCGGCTTGAAAATCAGCAAACTGACTCAAGTGCACTGGCCTCATTCCTGCCCCAACAAATACCTCCCTCCATCGAGACGCTACTCGCCTTCCGCACCCTTCAACTGCTGCTAAAATCTTGGGTTTCAGCAGGAATATCTCAATTTTCCTAGCCCAATCGCCACCAGTAATAGCTGCTGCATCCAAGGAATCAAACATCATTGAATAAAATTCAAGACAATCAACAAAGTTCCTCCTAAAAGACGATCCAGTTCCAGATTCTGTCCACCCTTCACTGTCCACAACTATGACTACACTTGGTGAAACTCGGCGGACATCATTAACAAACGTAGTAACATTATTTGTTGAACCTAGACGGCGAAATATTATTGGAGATAAGATAACAGCAGTTTTCTCTCCATCAACAAACTCGATTGCTTTGAAAGATAGCATTTCAAAAGTACGGAAAGGCACAAACTCTATATGGAGTCTGATCTTGAGCTCATGAGCGAATTGAGAGAGTCTTTCTTTGATCAATTTGGTTTCAATCACAGTGTCTTCTGTTATAACAGCAGTGATTCGAAGAAGCTGAGATGTGAGGTTATTGCACGAGTCTGCTTTGTCTACAAGTTCCCTCATTAAAGAAGCATAGTGGCAGCCAAATCCAATATCAAAGTCTATGACATGAAGAAACACTGAATTTCCATTAAGGGAATCAAGAATAGCTTGGTTGGTGGTGAAGTCAGCGAACATGGGGATTGGAGAGATCCTAAAGAAGGCCTCGTAGGCCTTAATGGTTTGGACAATATTGGACCACGAAGGGATTACAGGATTTGTTTGCGGCCGAGTTGATCCGGTAGCAAGGAGAGACTGGAGAGCGTCTTTGAAGAAAAAAGCGGCTCTTTGGAGTGGTTTACCAATTGGTGATTGAAGTCGATGATTGAGCCGTTCCAGTATCGCTTGTGCAAGTTGTAGCTCGTTCGTGTCGAAACAATCTGCTGCTTTGATAAGCTCTTGAATGAAATCAAAACCAGCATTCCAATTTCCAATATTGTTATGAAAACTATGGGACAAATCAAGAGAAGTCAAATTGTGAGTTGGGATAGAATTAATGTACATATCGTTAAAATCAGAGTGAAGAAACTGGGTAGCATCCATCTGATGAGATGCAGTGAACTCAGGAAGGTTATGGCTTTGGATTTGAGACTCACTGCAGGGACCGAACTGTGGAAAATTCTTGATGAGGGCAGGAGCAGAATCATCATGGAAGTCCAAATCTCTCATGATAGAATCCCAATCCAAAGTTTGCAAGACATGATCATCCCACTCAACAGGATCGTTTGCAGGGGCCGGTTTGCCAGCTCGTGCAGGACTTGGACTGCGACGCAGGTCAAGAACCGAAGTGGGTTCGTAGCACAAGTTTTGATTGTTGGGGTTAATTCTGATGTTTCTGCTGTTATTGTTGGTGTTGTTGCAAGACACTGGTTTTGGATTTTGAGACTGGTTGTTGCAGCTGCTGTTTTGTGTTGAGGGAACTGGAACTTTCATAGCTAAGAGCACAAAGGTAAGTAGCCCCTCTGTGCTTGAAACTCCTTCAATTTTTTTTTTCTCTACTTGTTTTGAGTGCTTTAGAAAGTGGGAAATGGCAAGGGAAGAGGGGGCTTTTGGTGGTTATGATCACTGGCCTTTTATCTTTGCTTGTGTGCATGAGGGGTATCAAGGCATGGTGATCCATGAGAGACATGTGTGGCCATGGCATGCTAGACACGAGTCAGACCAATCCTTTTTATCTCTTCGAAGCTTGTAACTCAAGTCTCTACTTTGCCTTTAGCCTTTTTAGGATTCGTCGTTTATTTTCCCACCTCATGCTGTTCTGATATTGTTCTGGCAGTGGTTTTCTTTCATGGTGTTGGCACTAAGTTACGGTCACTGCTGCCAGTTTGCAGACCTCAATTATTTTGCTTCTGTTAAAGATGTGGGGCTGGAAATTAACTAAGTTTCTAACCTAATAAATTATATGTATAAATATATTAATTCAGTTGCAAACACTAATTGTGAATTGACTTCTTTGTTTGTATTTGCAGAACTCAAGAACTTTAGAACAAAATGTGAAGGTGCCACATGCAAACATATATATTGCCTGTCCCAATTGTCCTTTCTCTTCAATGATTTTACATTAGTTTCCTTCTTGTGATCTGCCTACCCAGAAAGTGAAAGCAAAGAAGTGATAAATAAATCAGTCAGATGGCCATTTTGACTGCAATCACTTTCTCCAACCCTAGGATACAAGACTTAAGTTGGAGCTTCATGCTAGACCAGGAAAGGAATATATAGAAATGAGAGTTAATGCCCCTTCACATCATATGGAGTAAGCATGTAGAGCTTCTTGCAAGTTAGAATCTAAAAAATTCAAGTTTTATTGAGTGCCAACAAAGTTTTAACAATGCCCACTTTGTAGATTTGGGATAGTGATAATTATTGTTTTTTAAAATATATTTTATTTAAAAATATATCAAAATAATATATTATTTTAAAAAATTATTTTTAATATCAGCATATCAAAATAAAAAAATATATTTTAAAACAAAAAAATTCAAATTTTTTTAACACAAATGTGGGGTCAAACTCCCCTTTAAAGTCTAAATACATCAACAATTAAGAGCAGTGAAACAGGTTTAAATCCTTTTCATTCAAAAAAATTTAAAATCCATCTCTAGCAAAATAGTACGACCATACTTAATTCCTGAATAAATTTAAGAGAAGGGATAAAACATGGAAAAAAAAATAGTAGTTATTTTTATCCTAGTGTCTCTATCAATTGTTTGATTTGTTTCCATGTTAAAGATTTACGACTATTTATTTTTATATTTTAAAAGTTTTTTAAAAAAATAATAATTTTTTTACTTCAAATTAATATTTTCTTGGTGTTTTCAGATTACCTGATGTATTGATATCAAATATAATTTTTTAAAAAAAATATTATTTTAATACTTTAAAAAATAACCATTACCACAATCTCTTATTAAATTATACATTATATTCTATAATACCATCCAATTAAAAAATAAATAAAGGCACAGTGTGCCTAGTGTTTTACTACGACCTATGAGTGATCAAATATTGTGCATTCCTATGGAACCTTTTTTTTTTTTTTTTGTCGTTATTAATTTTTTTTTATTTTATAATTTAAAATTAATTGATGATTGAATTTAAAGGTTTGTTTTGAGTTATTTTCTTTCGGCTTTTTGCATTCTCAAAAAAGAGTCTATGCATTAAATTGGTTTTTAGTTTTGCAAAGAAGAATTCGGTTTTGTTGTTGGGAGTAATAAAAAATAAAGGGTTCAAAATAAAAAATTTGGTAAGGCATTTAAAAAAAATGTTGTGTCGACGCTTTTTTTAAAAAATTTAGGCTTAGGATTCTGTACAATTTTTTCTGTCCTTTAGAGATGGATCGAAAGAGATTTTTTTGGTTTGATTTTGTATTTTTAATTTATTTAAGTATTTTTTCTAAGCTTGAAAATTAATTTCTTAAAGTTATTAGAGTGTTTTTTAGATGAAAATATATTGAAATTAAGTTTTTTTTGGTAAAAAATTGCCCACATGCTGATTTTTTAACCATTATAGTATTCAAAATCTGATATGCAAATGATTTATAATGTATTTTGTCTGCCGGAACAAATAATATATTGTCTACTTAAAAAAATATTAATAAAAAAAATAAAAATCCAAACACACAACATAATTATAGGCTCACGCGCTTGGGCTTATTCTTAAGCCCAGGTGCTCAAAGTTAAAAAAAAAAATGGAATTTTATCCTGAAATTTTTTTTAAGTAAAGACTGTTTACTGATCCTTCAATTCTTGATAGCATTCCAAGGGGAAAATCTAATAAAGCTATTTATTGAATAACATAGGGATATAATTGAATAATCCAAACACTATAAAGGACTAATTTCAAGTGCAAAATGACGAAGAGGTCAATTGTGAGCGTCAATGTTCCATTAACTTATTTGTCCCCACAAAAGTCCTAAGAACAAACACTACCACCCTCTCATTGTCACATCTTCTTGGAAATAGAAAGCATAGGTTCTATTTCATTTGACCAATGAACAGGTTCATAAAATTCAACAACTTTCTCGACGGATTGGGGTGAAATTATGATAGTTTTAGACGAGATTCATTGGAGACATGCAAAAAAAAAAAAAAAATTCATTGTAATTTCACTATCACTTTTTATTTCATTTTTCCAAAAAATGTCATTTTTTTTAAATTAACATGGGTGTCTGGACCAGCTTGCGCGCACCTCAACTAATTCCACGAGTTCTTAAATTAACGATCATTTAAACTTCTAGTGACCATCATATTAGCAATTATATGACTTTTCTTTTCAGCAATATGGTGTTTAATTTTACAATAGAGAGTATTCAACCAAGAATTCCCATTTGTTATTGTAAATGAGTTATTTCAACTCTCTTTTTTTTTTCTGATCAAGTTGAATTTTTTTTATTTAATTTCTATTCTTACATATAGTTAATATGCATACCATGTTAATCAATATGTTTTTTTTTTGAACTTCTTATCATTGACTTAAGCAGCCATTCGAATAATAATCTTATTATTAACAAATATTTCAGTTCATTAACTCCTCCCTCTGCTATGGGTGCGTGATTAATTCTACAAAACACTATGGGAGTAGGAAAGAAAAGTTACCACAAATTAAAATTTATAGAATTCTTGTTGACGGAAGATATGACCCCCGAGTGGGGTCCGATATTTGACATCCTATCCGATCTGATTGGCTACGGCTGACTTTGTAGGACCCCACTTGCGGCTTTTTGTCGGATATGCATGTACATATATGCATCAAAGGTTTGAGGTTCATCGATCGTTCTTGCATACAGGCATACAGCTGCGTTGAGCAGTAGAATCCAAGCCCACGTAAGATCTGTATAGCTTTGGCGGCCAAGAGAAAGAAAGAATGGAAAGAGAAAAAGAAAAGGAAACTAAAAAGAAGAAGAGAATATGTTCTCGTTTAGGTTAGTGGTATTATCTTTCATTTTTTGATTGATTGATTGATGATGAAAACAGTACCACAGGCACTGGAAAGGAAGAAGCCACCATTCAAGGACAAAGAGAAAGGGTTTTAGGCTAGCTTTGCATTTGCATGCCCACCTCTGCGAAAAGATATTTCAAATTTTAGCTTTGTGTGTGATGCATGCAGTCATGCCGTAATCAAAGCTCATCATGCGTCTCCTTCGTTAGAATTCTGCTTAATTTTTATTGTTCTTTGATGGAAACATCTCAAGGGATCCAATGCTAGCTGCTCCCTCTTACACTACGTACCTTAATTTTGCCAGTTCTTCCATGTATAAATTAATAACTAATATATTGTAAGATTTTCTTTTCTTTCTTTCGATTTTTTCCTTTGAAATTAATCCCTTAATAAAAAGCAGTGGTCAAGTTTCAAAGCTCTACAGATGTTATAATAGGAGGAGCAATTCACTCGAATTATATGGTTTCAAAAATTTTAGTCATTCAAAAGATGAAATGATTAAAGTGCAGATTACTGCAAGAAACCTCAAAAGTTAGCGGGTGGTTTTGCTTTCTTCCTTGTTTTTTGAGTTCAATTTTTGAAATAAATATTCAAAGAAGTTTATTCAAGTAAATGATGTGTTTTTAAGATTCTTTAATTTGAAAAAAATTATAATTTTGACAAATTATTTAGCTTAAACTTAAAACATCAATTCAATTTAAAAATTTAAGTTATATAATTTATATTTTTTTTCTAATTAACAATATGTGATTATTAAATTAGAAATAAAAATTATTTATTTTATTTTTAATAAATTCCCCAATAAAAAATTGTTATTGTTAAGTAATATTTATCTAGTTTTATTTATTAAGGGTAGAATAGTATTTTCAGTTTAACCTATATATAATTCCTTTGTATTTAGGTTAACTTAAG
>Ga0307517_10011211_pt1 | contig 12441 bp, 13 predicted proteins | sample 23_EM_MG_FD_194515 | JGI IMG/M metagenome (GOLD analysis project Ga0307517, IMG submission 194515) | Populus trichocarpa ectomycorrhiza microbial communities from riparian zone in the Pacific Northwest, United States - 23_EM | ecosystem: Host-associated > Plants > Roots > Unclassified | place...
TTTCCTCAGGCCTTTTGACCTACCAACTCTTTACTTCACAGTTCAGAAGTTCATTTGTGTTCGCACTCCTCCTCCTAACCTAACCTTCCCTAGGTTGGGCTGAAACCTAGCTAACCTACGGTCCAAAGTCCCCATAACCTACGGGGAAATCTCTGGAGGAGCAAGCTCATACAACGTGGCGCGACGCAAACAACCAAATTGGCTTACTTCTTTCTTACTTCCAGTGTCAAGGCGTTCGCATTGACTTACTCGCTCCTCCTCATGTTCCCCCCTCTCTTCGCCGTACACCCAATATGGATTTCGGGCCTTCATTTCCTTCTCTTCACCCCGCAGCTCATTCAGATGATACCGACTTTGAAGAACCCTCTTCAGGGGCTTCAAGTTAACCAATTTCATTCTTCACAAACTCATCTCCCGTGTCTTTTGTTTTCATTCGTTACTGCCAATTTGTATTTAATCTTGGTGTCTGTTGTGTTTGTATCAAGCTAAAATTTGTACTGTGACATTTGGGAGGTATCTTTGACAGCTAAATTATCGATAGACCCACTTTCACTTGCGGAGGAGACCAAATATAAGGGTCAAAGGTTAACCTGGGTCTTGCTCGATAATCTGGAATGCAAGCAAATATCTTGGTACTCGCGAACGACATCTCCAATTGGCAGCAGTCGTATGTATCGGTTAAGGGATTTCGGCTTTAGAATTTTTTTGTACGGCGTAGCACTCCCTCCAATGGCATACCCCTGATAACCATGATAATTCATATCAAATTTGTCACCCAAATCAAACCCTTATAACGCATAATTTTCATAACGCATAGCCTGGACCCTTCACCAAGAGGTGTGGGCTGGTGTGGGGTAAGGGGATGTATTGTGACCCGTCCGAGTAATGATGTGTCGTGACTCGGTAAAATATGGTGGCCCACTCGAACGAGACTCACTGACCACCCGATTGTCTGAACCCACCCTCAAGAAGCACCCCCACACCGGCACTTCGTGACGATTCACACCCAGAAAAACACCGGGCAAATGAGGACCAAGCTCCCTCACATACTTCTGAATCTCCGCGAGACCCTTCTTGTCAGTGACCATAACGAAGTGCCAGTTATAAAGTTGTGCGGAAGCTGCACCAATTGCCTTCCAGGCTTTCTTTAATCTGGCGTCTGGCCTCCTGTGGGTGTCAGCGATTGTCGCCTGTAAAAGATATATTTTTTCGCCATCAACGAAGATACCGTCAATCCCAGGGAAATTTACGACAGAGGGAAACCAGTAGAACGTTGGCAATCTGTTGCGCACGGCGTCGCGGAGTGCGGATGCGGTTCCAACGAGTCCAGGGGGGGCAGTTGCTATGATAAACCCGTTGTCGCCGTTGAAGATCGTGTAGCGTTTTCCATCCGTGAGCACCTGCATACGCACGTTTTCTCGTGCTGCCAGCCAGCGGCAGTCCTTGTAAGGGCATGCGTACTTAGTGACTCGAAGAGCTTCATTCTGTTATCTGCAGAGAGACTTTGGCATTTGCTATATCGAAGATCTCCGACAGATGCATGGTCGGGATGGCGAGCATTGAGTCGCCATAATCGAGGTCATCCTTCCGACGGATGGGGTAAATGATCATGAATAACAGGGTAGAACCTTGACCACTCGGTTAGTGTCCAAGGTCGCGTGCCTTCCATGGTTTGTTGTATATATCGATGGCTGCCTCGACCGCGTAATGTCCCTGATTTTTTCTTCATGTGGGTATCTGAGGATGCTTATAACTCTGCGAGTGGAGGGGCCCCACTTGTTCACAAGGGAGACAGCTTGACGGGGGTCCTGTTGATACGCTATACTATGTGAAACGAGGTCATAAATGAGCTGCACGGGGTTACTTGATTGATAAGTCACGTACGCGATGACCACCACTTCTCCTGTTCGTGGTAAAGCCGTGATAACAGTGTCTGCCATTATCTGGCTGCGCCATTTCTTATAACGGTCAGGCCTCGGTGACGTGATTAGAAATGAGCGCAATCCTTGTCGCCCAAACACGGTGCAGGGTACATCACACTTGCGTTCCCATCGCTGAGACACCAGCATCCCAGCGGAAGCATCTTCATAAGATCTATCGAACCGCCATTGATCGGGCACATGTACGCGCCGCTGGGAATGAAGGTGAGATACTCATCGGATGAAAACTGGACCGCTGTGGGAAGTTCTCGCTCAAGATAAGCAGGTAAAGTAAAAATACTGTCTTGCCTGGATTTTTCCAACAACTGCGGAGAAACTTGTACTCCTCAAGGATGACGATATATGACGTGCTGACGCCGAAAACAAACTGAAGCGAATCGACGTTGGTCAGGCGGAACGTTTGAAACCTTGAGTAACCTTTTAAGGTCAGGCATGGAAAAAGTACAGGTTGATCGAACCCGGTCGGCCCGACTTTCCGCATACGACAGTCATACTTGCTTGAACTTGCTTCGTTTCCTCTGATGTTATTGCAAGTTGCAGGATATGTAGGTGGTTTGTATGTTGCGCGAACCTATCTTCGAGAAAAACTGGAACAGCTCAAAGAGAATATAGAGGTCGAACGCGTAGCAAGGGACAAGTAACTAAGGCCCTTCTCCTCGGTGATACAGATACTTAAATACTTTCTTAGCTTGCAAAGGCGATTCCAGCAAACGCATGAAGATGTCTCTTACACTGTCCTGGCGTTACTACCTACACTTTCTGAACAAATTCTTCAGACAATGGACCTTGAACTCCTCACAAACGAGCTTCAAATTCGTTCTAAATCCAGAAATAAATTGCCACCTCTAGCTTTTCCAACAGAGGGAGATGGGTGTTCGGTGGCTTCAACCGGATTCCAACCACCACACTCTCGTTCGTTGACACCCTCTGCATCAGCTCCATCGTCTCTTGCAGAGTCACAGGAAGGGAGCGGTGACAAAGGCGGTGTATTCCAAGCCGCTGTTCGTATGGGGAGTGAGCCCTCGGTAAACTCTCTGAAATGTCGGGATATTCAACCCACTGACCTAACTAACAGACCGAGAGTACAGTCAGTAATACGACTGCAGTAACGATGTCGTCAGCGACACAGGGTTTAGGTGAAATGAGGAGCAAGACAGAGCTATGGCACGAAGTGAAAATGATGAGTGCGAAAACCCTATTCTGCCTCTTCCGTGACGAGGAAGACTGACTCGAAATTTCAAAGCATTTACTCGAACTTTGACAACCTTGTATTCAACCACTCTCCTCTGTCTCTTTTCGTCTCTTCAGTTAACCTTACTGGCACGATCAAAATATCTCGCTTCCGTTTTGGAACAAGAAAGAGATGAACGTGTGCGGGAACAATTAGAGGCGGGTCTGACGGCATCCAATCTTGTTTTCGGGAGTTTGGGTCTTGGTCCTGCAGCGGGTTCGCGTTTAGAGGACTTGTTGAGTGGCGGTTCCGCAGACAACGACGAACTGGGCAGTGAACCATTATTTCAGGGAGAGAAATTGGGCGGCATTGGTGACGATGTTGAGAACAAGTACCTTACACTTAGTTGGTGGCTGTTACATGTCGGCTGGAAAGATGTCAGCGAGCGGGTGAGGAGGGGTGTTGAGGAAACCTTCGACGGGTTCGTATTTTCTTTTCTGTCTGCTACAGCATCTCTGAACGTACCACAAGAGTCTCTTTGAAGACTAAGATCGCGATCATGGACCTTCATCAACTCATATATGATGTGAGAAGACGCGTAGAGCACGAGATTACATTTGAAGGCACAGAAAGGAGAACGGAGTAAGTTTCTCCAGATCTTGTTATTTCTATGCTGAAATAATCGCAGTTTCTTATCATCTTTGTTACCCCCCACTCCCGAAACAATTTGCCATGTCTTAACTCAAGGCGGATATGTACCAGCACCACGCCCGCATCGTCCTTTTTATACCAATGCTGCAGAATCATCACTCACTTCTTCTCAGCTCTCGCACGATTTTGCTAATCCTCTGGATCTGCTGAGCCTGCAAGGAGAATCCATCCCCATGTCCGCAACCCCTCCGCCACACATTCGTCTTCTAGAAGAGCCGTTTGCAACCCTCCTTCACGAAACCCGAATAGCACTTTCTTCGCCAGATTTCGCGCGGGTTCTTGAAGTGTGTCTGGATCATGCAACAGAAATTCTGTTTGATAGTTTGGAGAAAAACATATTCCGACCAAGCCATGAGGGTGAGGGGAAAGGTGAAGAAGCGAGAATGAGGTTGGCCGCGTTGTTACCAGGTTTGGCGAAGTGGAGTCAGTTAGCTTTGAATGGGTTGCCAAACGAACTGATCGATGTAAGTTTCTTATTTCGGGACATAGCCCTATTTCTAACTCCTTTTCTCCGCAGAAAATTTTGGATCTTCGCGAAGTTTCATGCTTTTCTGCTATTTCGTTCGCCAGATTTGAAGAACAACTCATGTAGTTCGCAGGCCTGAGGTGTAAATTGATAAAATTCTGGCATGCTGCTGTTGAGAACTTTTTACACAACCAACTTCCATTCTCACACCATGAGCTCAGAAACTGAGTATGGCTTTGTAGTAACAGTCACGAACGCTGCGATGTTAATGAGTCATCGGGTGCTTGTCCATCTGCTTGCGACTTTCGGTATTTCCGTACCACGGGTTTATAATTTTTAGCAGCGAAGGTTACATTCAGAGGGTTGCATTGTTTAGTCTCATGAACGTGACTGCTGAGTGCAAGGCGGCTACCATCGCAGATTGTGCTAGTCCAGAACGGGGATTAGCCTCCTGGATGGCGGGGTGGATATTCATGATGGTGATTACAAGCAAAGACTGAGGTCGAAGGAAATGAAAAACTGGTTGAGGGTACAGCCCGAGCTGGCAAAGTAGGCGTAAGGTAGACCCATCAGAGTTATCGTGAAAGCGTATATGAGTGGAACCGATGAGAATCCATTGCCAAAAGTAGACTACCAAAAAGTAAGTAATCTTGATACGCTATAGGAAGGTGGAAAGGCGAACCCGTTGTGGATAGCGGCGCGTTTGTCCCAAGTATCCTTCGAATGCTACGTCCTCTCGACGACTTCTTAATCAAATTCAATGGATTTCCACTGGAGAAATTGGTGTGCAGGGCATTAGAATAGACTAGACTAGAAATGGGTGCCAGAACTTGTTAGAAGAAGGAAAGCGGGTAGAAAAATGAGGTGGACAGGGAAAGTACATATCTCGACCAAAACCTGCACGCAGCCACGCGAAACCTATGATGAGGTTTTAAGAATATAACCGGTGCATGGTCACCGTCGAGTTGCTTCCCAGCGATGATCAGCCGTTTGATACTGCAATAATGGTCAGTCTTGTCTGAGCAAACGTGGAAACTGTATGCTAACCCGCAAGCGTCACCTCTAAATCCGAAAAATGATTAGAATGTAAATGACAGACAAAGTAGTGGGCGCACCTGTTTCTATTCCTCCTTCTCCCACCCGTCCGGTGCATTATACGTGGTCTCACAGGATGCGGAGTGGAGGCGAGGGATCGCCTGTGATTACAGCCTGCACAGCTTAATAAAATAGTAATTAATTAATTTACACTTTGTTGTCGCACATCTTGACACGAGCAAAGGCGCCCTCTACGCTGTGAGTGTGTCATGGTGAGCTGTCAAGAACAACGGCGAAAGGCGGCTTGTTGATCTTCTGTCGTTTAGGATTTAGCTTCTGAGACCTTGAGCAACAACGGGTACGCAGCCGTCGCTCATGGAACCGTCATGGCTTGACCTTTGTCTTGCACTTCGTCCCCTCCTTCATCCTCTGCTTTGTCGTCCTGTCTCTTAGACTCCTTCCGCTCTTCCTATGATACGTCGAATAGATTCACAACAGTGCTCTCACCTTCGATGCACTTGAGATCTGCAACAGTTTGAAATGCGAACAAGGCATCAGGTCGCAATTGAGCCGCTCCGAGTCTATCTAGCACAATGGCAAAATTCAGCTGTGTTGATGGGAGTTATCAGATCATGATTCCAGTTAGTCTTCGTTGTGGATTTAAGGGTGCTGCGGAAAAAGTAAAACGGTATTCTTTCATTGGGAGTCGTTAAAGAAGATGGGAACAGTGAAGATGGCGGTGCCGCTGAGCTCCATCTTTAGAAAAAACTTCTTCAGGAGACTAGAGATAGAAATTAGTGTATGAGGGGTCAATAATACCGGAAGGCTTATAAACTCGGCAGCCGCATCTGCTTTAAGTGGTCGAGGAAACTTGTGGGAATCTTCGAAAGTTCGTGACCAGTTTTACCGTCGAGGTATTGGAAACTATATTGATAGAAAGTAAAAGTCTACGCACTGGTCAGCAATATTTTCTAATAGATGGTTTAGACCCCACTGTTGTAGTATATTCGTTGCGGTTGGTACTACTCTGCTCGTCGACAATCAGATGTCTTTTTTGGAAATCAGATAGAAAGAACGGCAGTCGTCATCAACGAGAAGATCGGGGCACTAAAATAAGCGAATACGGACCTGGTCGACAATACAAAACCAGAGTGCATGTTGATTGCTGTTAAGAGGTGATTTGACTCTGTTTGCCCTCCAATGAAATGACCAAACGACGTCATCGCCCGACTCCATTCTCCACAGCGAGATGTATATATACTCGCAGCATTTCTCATGGTATTTCCTCAACAATGTCTTCTAATCCAATCACTTCTCATGACAATGAGCAGCCAGCTTCGGAATGGGCTTCAGATATTCTCAATCCTGCCCCAGAAACCCCAGGCGTCAGTATGCCAGGCAGCTTCCCCATCCCGAAACAGGATGTGGATATAGCACCAGGCGTTCAGGGAGCCGCCTCTGATGCGTTCAAGACGGCAAAGGAATACGCTCAGTTCGCTGCTCAGGGTGCTCAGACTGCTGTACAAAGTGCAGGAGGCAAAGTTGGAGAATATCTACCTTCGAGCGTTTCCTCGTATTTGTGTAAGCTCGAATAACTTGTCGCCATCTCACACGTGTTCTGACGAATTCCATCAGCTTCAGAGCAGAAGACGAACACTCTTCCCTCTCAGGAAACATATACCTCGCAAACCGTAGGCGAGATTGGCGTCGCAGTCCCCCCTCATGAGCCCGTCGATCGAAACGTCCATGTCCCCACTGCCTCTACCAATACCTCCCCCATCCTGACCACGACGAATAATAATAACCCCATACATCACTCCGATCCGTTAGAGCGACATACCGGCTATATTCCAGGCACTCTTCAAGACGACACGAGTCTTGCGAAATTGCCTGAAGAACGCCGTCTCGAGGGTCTGCCGTCGCATGACGACGAGAGCGGTGAACCACTGGGCAAGTCGGGTGGAGTCGGAGCCCTTCCAGGATCAGCGGGCGAATCGAGTGTTGCTTTGCTCCCGGACGAGCGTAAGGAAGCATCTAGTGGAACCGGCTCTGGAGCTAGCACAGACGCGAGCATTCGCACTCTGCCCGGAAGCGGTTACGCACCATCGCCACTTGGCCAAAGTCATTTTGTGCCTCAAACTACCGGACGCGAGCACGCCTTCTCGAGGGACGAGGAGAAGTTATTTGGTGCCAATGCGAACAAAGATCTCGATGCACCAGACGCGGTCGACGCCGTACTCAAGGACAATATTAAGACGACCCACACTGGGGATGCTGGTCAACATGCTCACGCAACAGGAGCTGGATCAGGGGGATTGGCTGGTGCGGGTAGCGCCACTCAGATAGAGCCAGACTCCCCGAAGAAGTCCGGCTTTATTCACAAAGTCAAGGGTGAGATGAAAGTCCTTTCTGGAAAGATGAGCCACAACGAGACCAAGATCGAGGAGGGACGGAAAATGATAGGTAAAAATTAGCATTGTGTATTCTAAACAAATCGAATCGAGTTTTCAGTGATTGCAGGGCTCCATTTACGGATATGCATTACAAGTTTCAGAAAGAAGTGTCATACTTTTAAGACTCAACTTCGAGACAGGGACAGACGAGTTACTAAGGACCCCTTGATAACTATTCGAGTACCTTATTATTAGTATTGTAGTCTAAGCTACTCAGTCAGTAGTAACTTAGTGTACAGTTTGCAGGTGAAATTCGTTGTTAATATAGGAATTCACCAGACTAATCCTACAGATTCTTAGAGTATTCTACTGTGTTCTTAATGACTGAGTGGTACATTCGCGCGTCATCCCGGATTACTCCCTTTTTAAGTGTTCTGTACCATAACACTGACTTACGGCTCGAGGTACTGCGACTAAGTTGCGACTGGTGGCAAACTTATCAACCCCCTACCCTACGCCACGTTTCTTTGTGGGTACCTGGAAAAACATCACAAAAAATGGCCAAAGGAGCAGATACTAGTTGGCTGATGAAATGAAGCCCATACCTATGGAATTGTAACTCCCATGGTAAGCCCTGAAAAACACGAAGAACTCGATTGGTGATCAGAAAGCCGGGACCGCACTGGACCGCAGCACCTTCGTTTGTCACTAAAGTCCTGATCTATAATTGGAGCCAGAGGAGGAAGCTGCGGTCAACAACTTCATAGCATGGACGACTCGGGTTTACGGAGGTTTGTAACCATAATTACTCAGGACCAACCAAACTTGCCGCATTGAAACAGCGCGATCGTTGATACAACGCACGATGTTCCACTTAGTGTTGACTTAGTGTACTAATTTTCCACTTAATTAGACTTTCTCTGCGACCGATATTTACTTGTACCTCACCGCCAAGAACCTAATGTTCAAAAGACAGCACAGAAGGAGATTGACCGTGTTATTCGCCTTACGGATGTGAATGATAGACCGAATTTACCTTATATTGGGGCAATCTACCGGGATAGTACAAACCCCTTTCTCGGAAAGTGCTATAATGATTTAGGAGCTATGATTGCGAACATCTCGGCCATGCGCACGATGAAGATGTTTACCCGCCGTATCCATTTACGTTCCGACCTGGGAGATTTCTCAATGCAGACGGAAGAAGGTATATACACCAAGAAGAAACGGGTAAATAACTGGGTAATAATTGTCCGCGTGGAATCAAATTTGTAATTTCGATATTTTGGACCTCGGCATCTCGAGGTCAAGGAGACAAGAATGGTTACACTTTCTCCAAAGCACCCTGTTTATGACGACGACTGCAACTGTTCTGACGAGAATTAAAACATTTGTACGACTCGTAACGATTATTATCTACCTATCCAGACTACGACGTTCACTTCATGTCGGTATAGTTTTCGCGCACGCATTTCCCTCCTTTGATGACGAAGTTGGGGATACAGGCGAGGGACTAGTTTTCGGGGAATGTCGTTCGAATACTTCTGAAACAGGCAATCAAAATTAAAAAAGGGTGAAAAGAAGGATACCCCCTCAATCTGAAAAGAGAGGAGCATCCGATGTCCAGCGTCGGAAGAGAGGCTCGTAGGCGGACCTAGATGGTCCCCGATGGCAAGATCCGAGTTGAGTCCTGTACGATAGCGAGATGCCTTGGGAACTCGATACGGGATAAGTTGTGCGGCCTGTCTGCTCTGACCAAAGATGGAGTGAAAGAACGATTACAAGTAGAATTCCGAAAACGACGAAACAACGACGACATAGCTGGACTTTTTTTTCTCAACTTAATAACCCCAGGGTAGTGACCTGTTTTATAACTGAGAACGAGATATAAGTAAGCATAAACCATTAGTCATTTCTTATATCTTCAACGACCCACATCACAATCGCGATCCGCGATATTGGGAACGAGACGATCTGCAAGAAACTCTGGGGAAATGATGGAATGGAAATGGTTCTTACTCAGGTTCGTGTGTTCGGCTAGATTATATTCCCTGATCGAGGCTTTGTGGAGGGGCGAATATTAACAACTTGTATAATGTAGATACATACATTGAAAACCTATCTTCGACAATGGTACTCAGGATTAAGCCCGACCGAAAAAAAAGTTTACACGTCATTGAGCTCGGTCTGATACTCCCGTGGGGGATCCTTGATGAAGATATTGTCTCCTTTGACATTGAGGAATGAATACTAAAAATTCACATACGATGAGTCGTCTTGGCATGTTAGGAGGATGTAACATACCTCTGCGAGATCGGGGGTGCCCTTCTTGTTATAAATAAGATAAACTAAGTTGGGTTCGGTCCAGAAAGGTCGTAGCCCTGCTTCCTCCAGCATCTCCCACCAACCAAGGAATGACTCGAAACTCCTGTCCCAAAGATGGATTTCCATGGAGAGCTGACCAAACGGCAGTGGCTTGCCAGAGTCAATGTACGGTTTGAGAAGGTTCACTAGAGTTTCAAATTCCCAACCTTCAATATCGATTTTGAGAAGGTCGATGTGGGTGTGGCCTGTCGAACACTCAGTTCAGCCGATGGTTACAAATATAGTGCATCCAACGAACCGTTCATTTTCATCAGGGTCTCGAGAGTGTACATTTGCCGCTTCGCTTCCTTGTCATACTTGTCGAAGCCAGAGAGACTAGAGTGGGAGAAATGCGTCCGGTGAGTCAACGTCCTAGGAATCTTGGAGCCGAGAGACTTCGCGGTAGGGTCGTAGCCCCAGACTTCGCAATGTCGTGTGTTGGAGAGAAGTTCGGCTTCAAATGAAGAATCATAGTCGATACCTATAAATGGACTTGCGTGTGACTTCAGGCATATTTCAAAAAAAAAATCATTTACCGAAAGAATATATCACACAACCTGGTTTCTCTTCAAGCCGGGACATGCCACAGACCCACTTTCCACCATCTCCAAGTGCACCCAAACGGTCGACTTCATGAGGACAGTTGAAAGCTGCAGGGAAAAAGTCCCCTACATAATTAGTGTAAGCCAAGCCTCGTCAATGGAAACTCTAGATTGACTGACAAACGGAATAAGGTGGCCATGGTGATTTATCTGGAGGGAAGCTAACCAATAACGAAAAAATCAGGTCTCGACTTGCAGTTATATGTCATACAAACACACTTTACGATATCCTTTGGAAGTGGGCCGAACCTCTTGATCAACTTTTGACGTTGTCTCAATAGCGTGTCGTATATTCTATGGGATAACTGTATCCTCTTAGAAAGGTCAGAGTCATACAACTGCCAGTCATGTTTCACAGGAACCGGCTGAGGACCTGAATAAAGGAAAAAGATGACGCCAAAGAGGAGCAAAAAGGCGACGAGGACATATCGCGTATGACGCGAAAACATGAAGATCTGTTCGTGAAAACTGGTCCCTGGCAGTCGAGAACGGGAAAGGGGTCCGAGTCGCTGGTCGAGGGTCGGGCGTTCGTGACAGCACTGTGATTCGCATACTTTATATGTGTTTGTCATGTCCTTACCTGATCTCGATATATCTTGTGGACCTTGTCGGCGGAACACAGTTGGTTCGCACCTCTCTTCATTTATTTGTTGGAATTCTGAAAGATTTCAGATGTTCCGCTCACCACACAGCGCCTGCTTCTACTGCAGGCACTACCGCGGCATTACAGCCAACGCAATTGTTGACAGAACTGGGTAAGCGCAAACTGCTGAAGCTGCGGAAGATTTGCCTCTGTAACCCGCTTGACGGCAAACCTCGGTCCTAGATTCTTTGCTTACAATCTGGATTCTGAAATTTCTGGCCAGGCATCATTCCACATGACGGTCTTTAAAGTTGTTGAAGATCACTTCATGGCCCCCACGGCATCGAGCGCAATCTGCCCCTCACCCCTACGTATAATCACCGTTTTTTTTCAAGAGAAAAAACATTATCTTATCTCATACTCCAGCTTCACACCCAAAAATCGCCATCAAAACGAATTTGCCAGCCCTCTATTTTATTTGCGGCAGCAGAGCTTCGGGCTTCCTCACTATATTTGGAGGATGTGTCTACAATCTGGAACCAAAGGTCCCAGATGGTCCTATCAAGAAGATCGTCGCTGATCACCGCAGCTGAGGCTACACCGCCATTTGGGCTCCAGCTTTATTGTATTTGATGGCGGCCGTGAAAAAACTCAGCGTGGAGATTGGGTGGATGGTATATCACAGCCACAAAGTCAATAATTTGTGCCCTCCATGTGGCGGGAACCTGGGCTGTATCTGGTGGTGACAGCCCCAGGCCATGTCAGTGCGATGTCACTTGAATGTCAGCAGCGCGACGGAAAAGGTCCATGCGTTGAAATTTGTATCTCCGATCCAAATTCCCACTACCGTAGGTAGGGGTCTTAGGGACGCAACTCCCGATCATTTTGGCAGGAGTTTCCAATGCCGGTTCATTTTTCCCACCCTGTCGGATTTCGGAAGTTCTCCATTTGCCGATCTGGTTCATCGCCCGATTCTTCTTCGACAACGGTCATCATAACTACATGCCTTTGCTACTCCGTAACACGAGCGTCTCTGCGGCATTTGATGCGCGAAAAGCGTGTCCCGTTCTGAAAGACGAAGTTTCATCTCCTACAATTCAAATGTCGGTCACCGTTGCCTTTCCGTTACAAGGAATTACGTCGGTGCAGACTTTTATTGTAGTTGATGAGTTAGAG
>Ga0307517_10011212_pt1 | contig 12440 bp, 7 predicted proteins | sample 23_EM_MG_FD_194515 | JGI IMG/M metagenome (GOLD analysis project Ga0307517, IMG submission 194515) | Populus trichocarpa ectomycorrhiza microbial communities from riparian zone in the Pacific Northwest, United States - 23_EM | ecosystem: Host-associated > Plants > Roots > Unclassified | place...
TCCTTTCTTTTGTTTTGGGGGGCCCGCCGAAGGGTTTGTGTCTTTCCCTGGTTTCTTTCCTATACTTGTCTTTCCTTACGTGTCTGGAGGAAGGTATTGCTCCGTCTTGCTTTCGTCTTAGGTGCTGCGAGGGGGGAGGATGGGCTCTGGGTTGGAGGGGTTTGATTTTTCCCATGAGGGGGTGAAGCGGGTCGTTGGATTGTTTATAGTTTTGTTCACGCCATAGCTAGCGCTCCACGCGGTTTCTTGTACTTTAACAACGAATACATGATATTAAAAAAAAAAAAAAAAAAATGCCCCCTATTTCCTTGATTCTTTACGCTACCTGGTATTTCTTTCACGACTCTTGTACTTCAGAATATAACGTCTTCTATTCTGATATCCAAGTCCCACGCCAAGAACCCACGAACCCTGACCCTGACCTATCGTTACACGATCAGCCTTGACCTGAGATTGTCATCTCCGAACCCTCACGCTAAACGAGTGTTATCGTTTAGGACCTTCCTGTCGTTGTGTGCCTTGGACTAACGTCCAGTGCCAAGACCCCATTACAGACGCTAGAACGCAAATCGAGAATCAGGACGCAACCATGGTACTACACAATACACCAGACGCAACCGAACACAGCACCTAATACTCAGGACACACCGGATGCAGCACCTAATACTCAGGATGCACCCGACGCAGCACCTAATACTCAGGATGCCACCTGACGCTGGACCACATCTTCCTGAGATAACTGAAGGGTACCCCCTTGACCTTTTTCTGACCTTGGTCACCTGGGTCACAATAGATTTCATACCGTCAAACTGTTAAATTTACTACTAGTAGTCTTCTATTGTTCTAATGTAGAGGAAAATTCACAGAGAAACACTCGGTCATAAGAACCATTCTGACGCCTTGCAGTATCCTCTGCTTAGTGCCCGGGCCATTTAGAACTGTAACTTCATGAATAAAATTCGCGGGGGAAAGGAACCTATACCATCATGTAGTTGGCATCGGGCCCAACAATCCCCCGCAATCAGATCCAGAATCTGCCCAGTGGTTGTGGAGGAATCCACCATCGAGCTCAGGGACCTTTAGAAAGACCACTCTCAGAAGGGTTGGCGGATTCATGGGTTTCGATGCGACAGAGATGTACCTTATACCACCGCGTAGCTGGCGTCAAGCCCAACAACCTCCCGCAATCATATCCAGAATCTGACCACTGGTTGTGGAGGAATCAGCCATCGAGTTCTGGGATCGCCAGCACACTATTTAGTACTGTAACTTCATGAATAAAAGTCGCGGGGGGAAGTACTTTACATCATTGTGAATCATGTGCCATGGCCAACAACCTCCCGCAAAGAGCATTAGAATCCGTCCAGCGGTTGTGGAGCAATCTGCTGTCGAGTAAAATATCACCAGGGCTGCTATAAAGATCCTCTCCACAGAAGACAGCTAATTCCTGAGTTCTGATGCGACAGAGAGGTACCTTATACCGTTGGAAAGCTGGCGTCGAGTCCAACAACCTCCCGCAAAGAGCATTAGAATCCGTCTAGCGGTTTTGGAGTAATCTGCCGTCGAGTAAAATATCGCCAGGGCTGCTATAAAGATCTTCTCCACAGAAGACAGCGAATTCCTGAGTTCTGATGCGACAGTGACGTACCTTATACCGTTGGAAAGCTGGCGTCGAGCCCAACAACCTCCAGCAATCAGATTCAGGATCAGAGCAGTGGTTGTGGAGGAATCTGCCATCGAGTTCTGTGATCGCCAGGGTATCTATAAAGACAACTCTCACAAGGGTTAGCGACTTCCTGAGTTTTGATGCCACAGAGACGTCCTTTATACCACTACGTAGCTGGCGTCGAGCCCAACATTCTCCTGCAATCAGATTCAGGATCGGAGCAGTCGTTGTGGAGGAATCTGCCATCGAGCTCTGGGATCGCCAGCACCCCACACCATTCAGCCCTGTAACTTCATGAATAATATCCCTCTGGGGATGAATCTTATACCGCTGGATAGCTGGCATCGAGCCCAAGAACCTCCATGTGTCGGATTCAGGATTGATTGTCTGGCTGTCGTGGATTGTTGCAGCTGTGGCCCGGGAGTGTGGATGTTGAGTGTTGTGATGAAAAGAGTGTCGCGTCGCGTCCAGTTTGAGGCTAAGTGCCGAGAAACCACTAGGCAGTGTTATGGCTATCACTCGCTTTCAGGCTGGAGTGAGCTGGCATTTTCGCTCATTCAAAGATGAGATTCTGAAAATAGAGTGTGACTTGGGGTCTTTAGCGCATAATTAAGATTAAGGGTATGATGTCTTTCTCACCAAGCACCAGCACTAACCATATTTTCTTTGCCAAGAAATACCCCTTGCTCATATCCAGGGTAGAAGACAAAGAAGGCTGATAAGAGAATCAGGGGTAATGGTGAATCCTGATGTGCGATGGTGTTGAGGTTTAAGTCAGGATGCATGGGAGGCAGGGTTGCTTAGTTGCATGTGTCTGGACGGAACCCAGTGTAGGCAAGGGTCTCCGGATGCACCTCACGCAACCAGATATGGTGCATGGGTACAGGACGCACAGGACGCACAGGACTCACAGGACACACAGGACGCAGAGTCCAGGCTAGGAGAGTCAGGACACAACGCTACTATGTCTGACGGAGGCCACCTTTTTGCTGATGTACTTAGAAGTGAATATTAATGATAAAAGGGGTAGGGGTTTGAAATATTGAAGTACTTTACTCTTTCTACTAGAAGTATTATGCTTATTAAATTAAATTATTATTTGCTTTTGACAGCAATCAGACTCATAAGCATAGGACATTAAATCTCTTCCTTCCCCACTACTAACGTCTACTATTTAGTGTAGTTTCGGATACTATCTGCCTTTTATAAGTATATTTTAGTATATTGTCCTTCCTGAGTTGGAAAAAGATAGTTCTTTAAGCTTCAAGTTTCAATAAAAGACACTGGCAGAAAGAACACCTACAATACCCTGGCTGAATATAGGACAGTCCTGCACATTATGCAATATTTAGTAGAAAAATTCAAGAGTCCTACTCTATGCTCGGGCTGAAGCCCAACCGGTATTTCTACTCTTGGTACCTCAATCAAATAGAAAATATTTGGCATATTATCAAGAATACTATATGAAATAAATAATGCCCTTATCTTACTAATGAAGAACAGATAAACTAGGCCATTGTAAAGGAATATGGAAAGGTTTCTGAGGTTGAGTTTTTAGAACTAGTGAACTCAATACCTAAGAGAATTGAAGCTCTCATTACTACTAATAATAGTCATATACACTAGTAGTTATACTTTTTAATTTTTAATTTTATTTGAAGCTATGATATTTGTTTCCAACTATTAATTTTTAATTTTTAATTTTTACTTGCTATGATAACCAACTTTCTGTCCAATATTATAAACAGAATGCTAACACATGGTAGAGTATCCTTGTAAACCATCTGAAATACCCCTGCAATGCCCAGGTAATCATCTGAAAACATTCCCGAAATATCCCTGAAGTATCCCTATTTATTCCTGTACAAGTAGCCTGGGATATGTTTTTGTACTTAAGTCAAGGTTTTCCCTGGTTGGTATTAGTGAAAAGATAAGGATGGGTTGGGGTGTTTGAAGGGGAGTGCGGCATGGAAAGTTATCCTTTGTATAGCAGATGTAGTGTCCACGAGCCCTAGTGTAGGTTGATTTATATTGGAGTTAGGGCTGAGGAAGATGAGTAGTTAGGATTGGGTAGACGAGCCTGATGAGGCCACAGAAAACCCGAAGAGAATATACATTAATAAAAAAAAAATGTTTTCGTACACTACAGGAGAGTTAACCAGCAAAATAATCCCTATCTTGTACGGAGACATATTCATGGGCACTTGTATTATCCCTGTTTTTCGTTGAAATGTTCAGGTATTTCTTGCCTGGGACAAGTATAAAGTAGGGGCTGAAGTAATACATCCAACACAGTCAGAATGAGTCCAAAATAAGCCTGGTTTTGGCCATAACGGGTTAAGTGAAGGCGTTTTATTGAGAATTTGAGACAGATTACAAAGAAGACTCTTAACTCAACCTGTTAGCAGCAAGGCAAGCGAATAAAACCAGGTATGATATTGCGGTATGATACATGACAAGAATCTCAGGGCACAAGAGGAATCAGCTGACTTATCTTGGCATCCGGGAAAATCCCCCTCTCATTGCCAACTCCATCCTCCTAAGACACCTCTTCCTCTTTTTCTTCCCCACATCCCCCTCTCATTACTTACATCGTTTTAGAGAAATCTCCCACTACTGACTCTGGGCATTTCTGTTTCTCAATTTGTCTGGGCGGTTAACAGATACAGGTTCTCGATCAATTAAATTATTTCCTCCCTCTTTCATCATGCGCCGGGTCAAAATTTTCTCTGGCACGAGCCATCCCAGTCTGACAGAGACCATTTGCGAGCGTCTTGGGACAACGCCAGGGAAGTGCGATCTCAAGAAGTTCTCCAATGGTGAGACAAGCGTCGATATCGGCTGCTCAATTCGAGATCAGGATGTCTTTATTGTTCAGAGCGGGAGTGCAAAGTGAGTTTTCCATCGATTTTTCTTTTTCGTTAATTCTCTACCAGAATACTGATTGCTGGGAGGAACTTTATGGAAATAGGGCCAACGATAGCATTATGGAACTGTTGATTCTTATATCTGCTTGCAAAGGCGGATCAGCTAACAAAATAACGGGTATGATTGTTCTTCAATGTAACCTATCAATTCAGCTGACTTTATTTTTAGCTGTGATGCCTTATTTCCCCTACTCTAAACAATCCAAGAAGAAATCCCATCGAGGAGCTATCACTGCTAGAAGTTTGTTCCCCTATTCGGTTTTGCCTTTTTATCGGAGGGTGAATGGGAATCTTACGAATACGGATCAATAGTGCTAGCGAACCTTCTTACTGTTGCTGGGGTCGATCATGTCATCACTGTGGACCTTCATGCTTCCCAAATGCAAGGGTTTTTCACAAAACCTGTGGATAACCTATATGCGGAGCCGCTTCTTGCGAGGTGGATTAGACACACCGTTCCTAATTGGCGCGATTCAGTTGTTGTATCCAAGAATCCGGGCGGGACTAAGAGAGTGACTCAGTTGGCAGATGTCTTGAAGCTAAATTTCGCCTTGATCACAACGGATCGAAGGCGTAAGGAGGGTTGGGCAAGCTCTCGTTTCCAGAGCCATAGACATTCTCCAGTCGAAAGTGTCAACGGCGAGCCTGAAGAAAAAGATAGGCGACAGTTTACTGCGGCGGAGGTTGATGGGGCTGTTGCGATCTCCAATATGCAGATTCGTGATGCTGGCCCTGAAGATGTGGCTGTTGATTTTGGTGCTACTCCGCGTGCTGCTGCTCCTATATCCGGCCTAGGTATTAGCGCTGCGCCCACTTCACCTCCTCTCCGTCCTACAAGTTCCAACCATTCAATTTCCCTGCCCCCTCATCCACAGGACGACTTTGATGACGATTATACTGATGATCATGCTCAATCTGTCACTTATGGACGGCTCATCCAAGGCCACATTGTTGATGATGATTATCCATCTCCTTCCCCTTCGATCATTGCATCTACTACCCATGGTGATACCGATCACATGATGTCCTCAGTTCATTCTCTTGCTTCGTTGCACGGAGAAGGGGCCCTTGGTGGTTCTATCGATGCTAATGACACAGACGAAGAGGAAGATGCTGATCAGATTCCTGGAAACGAGAAGATGATAACACTTGTTGGCGAGGTCCGCAGAAAAACTGTTCTCATTGTTGACGATATGATTGATCGTGCTGGGTCGTGGATCTCTGCAGCAGAACATGTTAAACTGAGGGGTGGTGCTAAGAAGGTTATCTGTATCGCGACACATGGCGTATTTGGTGGGAATTGCCTCAGGGAAATGGAGGACTGCAGTTGCATCGATCAAATAGTTGTCACTAACAGTTTTCCCATTCCGGAGGACAAGAGGAAGGGGGTCAAAAAGCTTGTCACTATTGATTTGAGCCAGCTTCTTAGCGAAGCGATTCGCAGAAATCACCACGGTAAGTTTATCGCGCATTACTTGGCGAAGGGAGAAGCATTAGCTGATATGCCGTTTTCAGGTGAAAGTATCTCAGCCCTTTTTCAGCATTATTCAGACTAGTTTTTCGTTTTGATTAAACCTTTTCTTTCTTCTATTGGTGTATCCAAAGATATGGGTTTTAGCTGGGAGTTTTCATGGCGTGACTTGTTTCCATTTTTTATTGACTCTCCGGTTCTTGCCTTTGGGTATCTGAATATCTTAAAGCACAAGTGGCGAGGGGTCGCTTTTTACTCTTAGTTCTTTAAGCGGGGTGTTAGAATAACGGGGTTCATGTCTTTTTCCTTTCCCTTTCATTTGGGCTGGGTTGGTGGGTTTACCATGCTCGGGATCTGCAACCGCAAGGTCCGCAGTTTCCATTCTTGTTACTGTGCGTTTTTTTCTGGGCCGCGATCTACACTCTACATGGTGAATAGAAGCAGGGGAAGTTTTGTTTTGCCCAGGCAACTGCTATCAAATGAATTTTTTACGTGAACTACGGACTCCTGGGAAGATTGCGGGAACCCTGTCTTTTTATGGTAGAAATTCTTGAAGGAGCGTTGAGAAGTCGGAGTGCGATCTTCGTTCGACTTAATTGTGCGATTGAATCTCAGATAGAAGACATGTGCTCTATCGACTTGTGGAGTATGGCGGAGGCATAAGAGAACCCTCTGTACATTTCTAAGAAAGCATGGCAGTTCTAGCGGTCTTTACTAGCAATATGATATGTTGTTGGCTGGTCACTGATTGGGCTCTGAAGGAGTTTTTGATTGCTAGTGGCTTAATCTTATTTCTCCCTAGGTTGGGCACGGGAAACTTTGTATGGTAAATTAACCGGGTAACTATTCCCCTTGGATAGCATCTGTATCTGGTACTATGGTAAACCTTATACGTGGAAAGGATTCAACTTCGGTGTCTATGGGAGAGGCCTCCAGAGGGGATCACTAAATATCACTCGATGGAGCGGCAATTTTGGATTGAGTGTCTGAGACGTATAGTATGGACTAGCTTATTTACACCGCTAGCTCTTCCAAATAATAGCGTTTTCTTCACTACCATTTTCGCTATTAGACATCCTTCCAACAGACCGATAACCTAGTCCGGCTTAGACAGAATTTCATTTGGGAAGGCGCGTTGGTGCTCAACACTCCCATAATTACCTGGTAGATCGTGCATTCGCCAACTTGACCTCGCGCCAGCACAGGGTATCATCTAGTAGGGAAAGCTAACAAGGCAAGAATACCAGTGCACTCTATGGTTTCCTAGCTGTTTAAACTATGTTAGGAACCCTTGCCTCCTTTGATATCGCCGACTGGATGTCACTGTTCGAGGTCTAGAAAGTTGCGTCTGGCGGATGTTTTCATTTCGGACTCGAGGACCCAAAGAACCGTCAGTCATGGCTACGAGGAATCCGCACTGGGGCTCTTGTTGGAACCCTGCTCGGGCGTGCTCATAAGGGTCGAAAGACATAACCCTCGTGTTCCCGGTTGTTTAAATGGGGTTGATGTGGGCAGCTTTCCGGGTTTTGCTGAAATGGCCTGTGGGGTACACTGCAGGTATTGTAGTTTGATAACTGTCCCCGTGCTGCCAAAAATCAAAGAATCATGCCATTAGGAAAAGAATTGGGTTTAGTCACATACCGGAAACGGAATTAGTATATGGCCGGTTCGTAGGTCGAGGTTAATCTCTCTGTCTTTACTGTGCAACGTGTGCTCCAGATGGGTAAAATAGTCACCAGCTATAGGATAAATGGAAGCCGCAAGTTGCAGCAAGAGAGATGCAGAGTCTAGCAGAATTGGTAAGACGAGGTAATGAACACTACAGCAAAGCACGAAAGTTAGGTGGGAAAAAAAGGAAACAAGACCTGATCATTAGGACATGGTTCTGCTCCCAAAGAAAGATGTTTAGTGGTTTTTTTCCTTATGGGATGATGCTATCTTGCTGTCCTGGGTCTAAATTTCATGCGACTATTATATCTGTTAAATCAGCAGCACTTGTTTCTTGGACTACTGAACTTCACTCACTTTTAGCGCGGTGATAGGCAAGGACATGACCCTGATTACTTGGGATATCACCTATAAATATTACAGGAATAGGTTCACTTGCGGTGCTCCCAATAGGGCAGTCCGTCCGTCTTGAGTCTGGGCCGGGACGGACGCCTTCTTGTCGTCCCGTCCAGTCCTCCAGCAAAATTGCCCTACAATTCGGGATGGAGGACGTCGGGCCCCACAACCCCTCGCTATTATTACCTCTTGTGATGTCTCAGTTTGGACTTTTGATTCATTGCACTAGGATATGAGTTTTTTGGTTAAATTTTTTAGTATACATGTACGGAGGCCTATAACGACCAAATCGCCACCGAACCAACAAAACTAAAAACATTGCAACAAAAACACGAAAGTTATTTCGCATTAGCCAAAAACCACACACTACTTCCTACTGAAAACCAAAACCAAAAAATAAAAGCTGAAAAGCAAAACATTTTAAAAGTCCGGGGTACAATGTTTTCCTTCATAGCGAGCAATGAGCCCTGGCTTGCAAAATTCTCTAACCTAGAGTTTAGGACCATACAACCCACAAAAGGCAGGTCATTGCCAATTAAGCATGAATTCTTTTTGGATATAGACGGTGAAACAATACACTGCGAAATGAACAAAAACGCTAAGGAAATCACGCCCAAATAATAGCACTCAGAAGCGGAGGGGGGAACTTGCTCAACGACACCTAGATGGTTGATGCTCCCTAACTGACTAACTAAGGGTGATTATGGGAGTATTTATCAATCCCAAAGCCATCACATCCATCTATGAGGTACCACACTACTCCATGTGAGTCTCTCCTTCCCCCGTAAGCACTTCCAGCTAACTAAAAGGAAAACAGACTATCCCACCGCCGGGCTTCCAGCTCTTTCACGCTGGCCTTACAGTGCTTCTGCTTTTCTCCCAGCTTTTCTCCCGAAAGCTGCACGATCCCAAAACCATCGTGAATTTCTGCATTTACGATGCTTTCCTGAACAGACAAACCAAACGTTCAAAGCCGAAGCAATATTCCCGGATCCTTAGCGCATATCCGAAGCCACTCCCAGAAGTTATCTTAACAAAGGAAGTATCGTGAGTATGGCGAGCAGCACCCTTCTCAATCCTTCTTGCTGCACTTGGGTCTAGCATCATAAGAAAATATTGTGCTTGTATGGCCAAGTTTCTGTTGAACACCCACATAGAACCTTCATCTGTATGCCAATAAATAGGTGATCCGGTAGCGTCCAGCAATTTGACATAGAGTAGAAAATTATGTGAGGGCATGATGGTCGCCTGCTCATCCATAAGCAATTTGGGAAAGCCTGTGGTATTGTATCATATATATGTATTAGGGTCTGCTTATCTATAGACAGTGTTCCGAACCGTCCAGGGACCCCCTTCATCCCCACAACTTCTATAAGACAGCAAAGATCATATCTCCAAATGTTCTTGATCACAGCTCAGGTCATTCTCACTATCGCAGATGTGAAGACAAGGCTCTCCTGTGCTAGAGCAAACTCAATCCCAAAACAAAAACTCTACATCCTAAATTCTAATTCGGTTCACGTGGCTGATAAACCAATTTTACAGTGCCTTTCCACCCGGTACTAGGGTTCTTCTCTTCTCTTTCTTTCTTCCTTTGCCTCGGTTAGTTTTTCTTTTTCTTTCCTCGGTTTTTTATTTAGTACGATATTACATTACTTTTCTCAAATTTTGTTGTTAATCCAAATTGGTTTTCGTGTTTTCAATGAAATGTTTTTTGTCTTTTCAGTTTGGTGGCGATTTGGTCGTTATAGGCCTCCGTAGTACATGCTTCAAGAGACAGCAAAATGAGTAACTTATTTAGCCGAATGAAAAACACAGCACCGAAAGGTAACCGTGGTAGATAGTTCCCTTTTCTTTCTCATTTATATTGCTTTGTAATCTAATGGCAAAGACTGAAGTATATATGAAAACATAACCAGGTCATCCTTCTCCGTTCATCATTCATGACTCCTGTCGGCTTACTTCCACACATGTTTCCCGTCATTTGCCTACCACCATGATACCGTAAGAACTGGAATAATTGAACCTGACTTTTGAAGTTGGAGTTGCCTATGCTGGTAAGGTCAACGATTTGTTGTTTTTTTTTGTCTTAAGTCCGGGGCTGAGGGGCCAGTTTTCGCAGTGCTCTCGAGCCCCTATCCAAGAGAGGGAATTTCAGACGTCTTAGCGCGAGGTTCAATTATTCCAGTTCTTACGGTAACATTCGGAGGAAGAGTTCTGTGTAATCGCTTGGGAAAATAAATGCTTTATAGAGATTCCGGGTCTCCTCCGCCTTTAGTACAAGCTCCCGAACCTTGTTCTGGCTTCAGATATGCTACAACAATCTCACACCACTCCGGTTTCCATTAGAATCTCGGTAATATTATCCTTCACTCTAATGCACTAGTATCAGTTATTCCCTGTCTTTTGTTTCCCTCACCTGTCGTCACTTGCAGTCCCCTACCATCCCTACGATCACCAGCCGTCTCCGAGTGTGCGGGGGTGCCCCCTCGCCGTGCCCTCCATTCCTTGATGTTACCGGCGATCATCTACAGTCTCCCATAGTCTCCCATAGTCACCTACCGTCTTCCACCTTCCCCGACTGTTCCTCACATCACCTGCAGTCACCGGCCGTCACCTGCAGTCACCGGCAGCCCGCTGCCGTTTCAGCCATACTCCTCCTGTCTTCAAACACCCCCTGCACACTATTTTCTCAGGCTATCAGGCCTATCATCCCAGGTGAAATCCGGCGTCTTTAGATCTTTTGGGCGCGGACAGAACATGTTTCGTCGTCCGGTCCAGTCCAAGGCTCTTGGCTGTCAGTCCGCCGGGCCCCTGGACCGTTGGGAGCACTGTTCACTGTAGAAAGCTAGTCTAGCCAATCAATGAACATGACCTTCTCCGATTCGTAGTTGAAGATAAACCACCTTTTAGACGTTTTGGAGTTAGGAGGCACAACAGAACTAGTGTCTGAAAACAGGTTAAGGGATATCAGTTCATGCCAGGCCACTTAGGTTTCTGTTGGCTGGGCGGTAGAGTACAGTACGAGTGCCAGACATTTGTTTTTTTACATCAGGGCCTCTGGAACGTGGATTACCCATAGGAGGCCATGAATCATACAATAGGCGAATCACTTATTTATTTCCCATTCCCGAAGCCTTATTCCGGAGGCTTTAAGAAGGCGTTTGGTGCTCGGGCACTTGCAGTATTGTATAATTGTATGATATAAGTATTAGGCAAGATATTTTCGTATAAGGGTTGCTAAGTAAGCTCTTGGGTTGTGAGAGAAGCAAAAGCAGTGAACAACAAGTCGGTGTAGTAGCAGGTTGCTATGTTTTCCTATTAAATGTCTTGGACATCCCTGATATCCTTACCTTGTACGAAAAAATCTTGCCTGGTGCTTGTACTATACTCGTACTGCGCTTGTACTACAGGTAGGTTGGGATAGAGCAGTTTTAGCCATGGAAGCGCGGAATCTCGACAGGCATTGGCGGGGGTTGCTTGTAATATCTTATATCTTACATAACTCATCCGGATTTGGATGTGGTAGCCACCTACTGATATGATGAGAGGTATTAGTAAAGTGCCCGGGAATGATGCTCTTGGGCCGGGATGAATATCTCCCGGTTCCAGCTATTGGCATCCCTCACTTCTACTTGGCTATACTAAGCTTCTAAACCTGACTGCATGCTCCCACGATAAGAAATCTCCCCGCGTACGAAAATTGTTGTCAACTGGTGCGGGTAGACTTATTGCCCAGTCCGGATGCACTTGGTGGGTTGGTGAGAATCGAAAAACCACCTCTCGTTCATGATTTTGTCTTGTGTTTCTAAGTTCACCGACCCCGATGGGAAGTGTCGGACCGCCTGGTTTCAATCCATTTTTCACCCATCTATCAGGAGTGTCCCCAACACATGGTTGGACCCCACATTCACAGCCGCGTATCCCCGGGTAAATTTCCATCTAATCCCTCGTGCCACCGTAACAACAGCTTACGAGCAGAGAGACCCCACTATTAATAAGCTGATTGCCATGAGAATCTATTGATCACTGGTGGCATTTGCCTGGCCCGCGCACTATCCCTTCGTCTGTATTTGTCGCTTTTTATTTCCCTAGGATATTCTGAGATTAGAAATAGGGCAGGTGTGACAACCGCGGAGATGTTTTCTACCATACTACCTTTGGTAGAGATTTGAGGTTAACTTATATCTTTAGCCACGCTAAAAAGCTGCAAAATCTGCACACAGATTAGGGAATGTCTTAGAAGCGTTCATGGTTCCTGTTATTTTTTTGAGTCTGGGGGGGGGGGGGGGGGGGAGCATGTATTTGGAGG
>Ga0307517_10011213_pt1 | contig 12440 bp, 6 predicted proteins | sample 23_EM_MG_FD_194515 | JGI IMG/M metagenome (GOLD analysis project Ga0307517, IMG submission 194515) | Populus trichocarpa ectomycorrhiza microbial communities from riparian zone in the Pacific Northwest, United States - 23_EM | ecosystem: Host-associated > Plants > Roots > Unclassified | place...
CAAAACACCACAAAATCACCCATCTCTCTCTCTCTCTCTCTCTCTTTCCATCACATGTCAACCTATTTCCGGCAAAAAAAAAAACATCACCGGTCACCATCACCAGCCATACTCTACACTTATAGATATATTGAACACTTATTCTCTATCAATTTGATGTAATTTATGCTAATGTGTGTTAGTTTGATTTTATAAAATGTTAGGGTTTTGAATTAGAGATTTTTTTTATATATAAAAAGGGTTTTTATAATTTAGTTAATGAGATATTTGATAATTAGCTTATTTTGTAAAATAATCAATGATTTTGGGTTGTTGTTAATTGTGAATAAACAAAATTATTTTGTTAAAGTTAGTGCTGATTTAGGTTAAAATATTAATTACATCGAATTAGATATAAAATAAGATAATTGGCTATGAAATGCAAGAATTGGATTGATAATTTTGTTATGGTAGCAAAATTTAATGAATTTAGGTGTTCGCCGATTAATTTGATGAATTTAGGTTTGAACCAATTATGTTACTGTTATGATTCTGTTGATAAATTATGCACTTAATAAATTAGATTTGTATTTTGTTGTGTTGTTTGACAGTATGTCTGATAATTTAGGAATACTATGCTTTCATGGTGATATCGTTATCAATACCGGCAATGATCTCACTTATAATGGAGGAATCTATGAGTTCCTAATTGTTACATTAGACATGTCTCTTAATGAGTTATTTAGAATGTTATATGATCGACCTGACTGGAATATGTTTGAAATAGAAGTTGAAATTAGAAGTTTATTGCTTAATTGAGGGCCAAATTGCATAAATTCAAGACCAAGGACCAAAGTGAAAAAGGCAGCCAACTTCAGGGCCGCTGTTTGATTTTTGGCAGGGATGCAATTGCATTGATTTTTAAATTAAAATTGCAATTTAGGACTCGATTGAACAAATCACAAATTGAGGACCAATGTGAACTCTGACACATTTTTTCCGCCTTTTCCTTTTAAATGAAACGGCGCGTTTTGCCCAAAACGACGCCGTTTCATGCACTGTTAAAAAAAAGAAAAAAAAAGACCAAAACGGTGCCGTTTTGAACGGCACTGTAACCTTTCTTCTTCCCCTGGACGCGCGAAGCAGGGGAAGAAGAAGATTTTTTCTTCCCCTGTTTTCCACTGCCAACTCTCTCTCAAAAAGACTTCGACCAACCCCACTTGCCCGAAGCTTTCCACGTGTTGGAGAAGAGGGAGGAGGTGTGTTCCTCGGGCAGTTTTTGGGGTGGCTGCATAGGGGCCGCCCCCTGCCTCTATCTCCCCTGTTTTTCCTATAAATACAGGGGAGAGCACGAGACAAATGGGGGGGAACAGAAAAGAGAGGGCAGAGAAGAGAAGAGAAAGAAGAGAAAAGAGAAGGGGAAGGCCGAAAGAAGAAGAAAAAAGAAGCAGAGAAGAGAATGAAAAATAAAGGAGAGAGAGAGAAGAAAAACAGCACCGCCAGCCACCGTGAACCACCAGCACTGCCGCCTGTCGCCTCCAGTAGCACAACCAACGGTTGCAGCCACCGCAGGTCAACCCTTCTCCCCTTCTTTCTCTCCTACTTCGTCCCTGCCATGCCTTCACTGTTCACGGATCATGTGAACAGTGGAGGGCACTGTTCACACGGGCTGGGCTGAGCCCAACCCCTGTGGTTGGGCCAGGTTCGGCCCAGCCAATGCATTTGAGCCGGGTCCAGCCCATTTCCAAAAAAAATTAAAAGAAAAAAAAATATATTGTTCAATATTTGTGATTTCTCCACTTTTTTTATTATGTTTTGTTTAATCTCGATCTGTTTTTTTGTCATACGAATCCGGTATTAAAATACCCGGTTTTCATGAAAAACTTCCAAAAATACAAAAAAAAATTGAAAAAACGAAAATTTTTTGTGTGCATATGACCAAGTGTCTCAAAGCTAAAAAATCATATTGTGTTTTTCATACACAAAACGAAAACAATGTTTTAGCATGCATTTTGGCTTTAATAACCATTTTATTAAAGTCAAGAGAACATTAGTCAAAATTGCAAAAACAACAAAAATTTTATTTTGTTTGTCTTTTCGTATCTGGGAAACGACATTACACGTAATACGTATTCCGGATATTAAATTCTTTTTTTCGATCATTAAAACGGTTAGGTTTTACCCCATTAAGATAAGAACCTCCTTATTAAGGAGGGCTTTTCTTGAACCTTAGACAGACCATCAATTAGAAAATGCAATAAGACCATAGTTTTTTATCTGACAAAAAAACAATGCAACTTACCTTAGATAGGGCGTATTTGGGGTGTTAATACCTTCCATTTATACAACAAGTCTCCGTACTCGATCTCTGAGACCAGTTAGGGTTCCTAGTAACCAAAATACTAGGTGGCGACTCCCATTCCATTTTAATGATAAGAGACAAAAATTCCTTGTCTCTCCACATTTGCCAAGTACACCATTACATTTTTCTAGAGGGTGAACGATCGTCGCGACGCCGCACACGTGCGACACTCAACATCACCAATGAAGGCCATCATTGGATCATAAAGGATTTTGCATGCACCACCATAGTGTCATGACCTCGTTCACACGATGGTGTGTATTGTACATGCGCCAGCCACTTCTCCACTTAACTCACTGGCTTGGCAAAAAAAAAAGAACAAATTTGTTTTAATTTCAATTTTGGTCCCAAAAGATTCAATTGTTTCAAATCAATAAAATTGCATTCATTTTGCCACACCAAGTATTAATCAAGCCTCGTATTTTTTTCTCAACACCAAAAAAAAAAACCAAAACCAATACAAAAATATAAATAATAAACTCCAATCGTCCATCAACAATATATGAAAGGATTATATATATATATAAGTTTACGTGACAAAAAAAAAAGGTTGAACATTTAGTCTCTGATGTGGCAAAAAAAAAAAAACAAAGAAAGGAATTTGTACATTTATTTTAAATAAATTAAATTTTATTTTATTTTTCTAAATCAAGTATTAACCAAGTTTTGTATTATTTTTTCTCAACATCGCAGTAACCCAACATCAAGCCAACTAAAACAAACTAATAAGTCTAATTCTATATCAACTCAATGTGAAATGATTAAATTTTAAAAAAAATAGTCAAGTGATGAAAACAAACATTGTAGAAAACTATTACAATCCATAGTATTTTATATATTGGTCTACAGTAAAACCAAGAAATGTTTTAGTTTCTTTTAATTTAATTTATCTATTAATTTTATTTAATGATTATGGTGTTTTTACTAGAATTGTCTTTCTCAATTTGACCTCTCATGATCACCTGGATATGCTTATGTAGTGAATAAATGCACTATACTAGTTAACATACACTAAAAGATCTTGGTTTTTTACTGTAGCAATGAACAGTGAAAAGCTAAGCCTTTTTTCATTTTGGTCTTTGAAATTTAAAAACAAATAGGACTTTTTTTATTTCAAATTTTTTTTATTCAATCTCATCCTCCAACATTAGTTTTACTAGGTATTGGGCTCCATGATTTATTTGCTTTACTTTCTATGAAGTTTTTCAATCTTATGACCCCGATTGCAAGTTTTACAGGTTAGCCAAGTTGACTCGGGTCATCTTTATTCTTTTTTAATTATTTTTTTTCTTAACTTCATTCTTCAACATTGAGTTTATTAGGGATTGGGCTTCATAATTGTTTTTTTTATATTCTTTCTAGGGATTATCAAGGTTTTATGACCCAGGTCGCGAGTTTTTCATATTAGCCATGTCAACTTTGGGTTTTTTTATCCTTTTTTAATTGAATATTTTTTTTCAATTTCATCCTTTAATATTAAATTGATTGAGAATTAGAATTTTTTATTTTTATTTTTTTCTATAGAGTTATTTCAATCTCTTGACCCGGGTTCAATAGATTAACTATAATTGACTTATGTTATTTTTTTGTATTTTTTTCAATTTAATCCTTTTATATTTTTTTTATTTGGAATTTGGATTTAAAATTGTTTTTTATTAGTTTTATATAGGGTTATCATGGTCTTATGACCTAGGTTGTGAGCTAGGCCGATTGAGTCAAGGGGGTTTGTCATTTTTAGTTGATGTTTTTTCAATTTTATCATTTAATATTGGGTTGATTAGAAATTAGGTTTCATAATTTATTTTGTTTTATATTCTATGAGATTATCATAATCTCATAATCCTAGTTACAAGTTTGATCGGTTGACTCATATGGCTTTTTATGTCTTTTTTTTTTAATTTTCTTCTTCAACATTGGTTTAATTAGGAATTGAGCTTCATAATTAATTTTGATTTTCTTTGTATGGGGGTTATTTCGGTCTCATTACCAATGATTAAATTATTGAATGATTAAATTAAAAAAATTAAAAAAAACAAAAAAAAATTAGCCTAATTTTGAAAGATGAAATTGAAAAAAAAAATATTTAATTAAAAAAAAGGATAAAAAGAACCCGAGTAAACCTAACTAACCCACAAAACTTACAACCCAAGTTATGAGACTGTGATAACCTCATAAATAAAATAAATAAAATATTAAACTCAGTTCTCAATTAACCTAATGTTGAAGGATGAGGTTTAGAAAAAAAAATCAATTAAAAAATAACAAAAAAACTCAAGACATAAAATCATGATAACTCCATGGAAAATAAACCAATATATATTAAGAAAGCCAATACCCATTAAATATAATATTGAAAAATAAAAATAAAACCTTAAAAACCAAATTAAAAAAGATCAAAATATTTCACTGCAAAACATCAATGCCTTTTAGTACGTGTTAATTAATTAATAATATGGCTATATGCAACTTTTTTGCTGGGGGTAAGATGTCAACCATATTATTCTAATCATAAATAAAACTAAAATCTAGATGGATTTCTATCCTAAGGGTGTTTTTTCCGGAAAAAACTTCACGAAGACATTTTGGACATTTCATTGATTTTTAAATGTTTATACTGCCAACCATTTTCTATTGGTTCATTTTTTGTTCCACTAAAGAAAGATATTCTTAAAACACTTTAAAAGTTTTCTATAATACTAGTTTGTTAGCTAATGTTATGCTACAAGTTAGAGTAAAAAAAAATTTAATATAAAAAAAATATTTAAGTCATAAGAAACTATTTAATATTATTATTATTAAAACTAATTTAGTGAGTCAATCTTGAAATCTTTTAGCTTGATGCATTGCCTGGCTAAAGTTTAAAATTAACCTGTATGAAAATTACCTCAACATGATCCAATCAACTTGACAGATCCAAAGCAATCTGGATGACAAGTAAAAAAGCATGGTTTACTTAAAAAAATTAAAGATGATATTTTTTTTGTAATATTGAGACGGTAACATAAAAGATGTTTTTTTCTGGGAAAAACTTGACTTTTGAAGATATTTTGGACATTTAGTTGATTTTTAAATGTTTATACTGTAATTCATTTTCTGTTAGGTCTTGGTTCTTTTTTTTTTATTCCACTAAAGAGAGATATTCTTAAAACACTTTACGCTACAAGTTAGAGTAAGAATTTTTTTAACATGAAAAAAAAAATTCAGGTCACAGGAAACTATTTGATATTGTTATTAAAATTGACTTAGCGAGTCAACCTTGAAGTTTTTCAACTTGATGCATTGCTTAGCCTAGGTTTAAAATTAACTTGCGTGGAAGTTGCCTCAACGTGATCTAATCAACTTGACAAATCTAAAAACAACCCGAATGACAAGTAAAAAAGTGTGGTTGGCTTTTTTTAAAAAATAGAGATTATATTTTTTTTAATATTAAAACGGTGATATAAATGGTGTTTTTTCCGAAAAAAAAACTTTACTTTTAAAGACATTTTGGACATTTGGTTGATTTTTAAATGTTTATACTATAATCCATTTTCTATTACGTCTTGGTTCATTTTTTTTTATTCCACTAAAGAGAGATATTCTTAAAACACTTTAAAAGTTTTCTATAATACTAGTTTGCTAGCTCACGCTATGCTACAAGTTAGAGTAAGATTTGTTTTAACATGAAAAAATATTTAGGTCGCAGAAATCTATTTGATACTATTATTAAAATTGATCTAGTGAGTCAATCTTGAAATCTCTCAACTTGATATATTGCCTAGCCCAGATTTAAAATTAATCTGTGTGGAAAGTGTGTCAACGTGATCCAATCAACTTGGCAGATTCATAAGCTACCCGAATGACAGGTAAAAAAGCGTGGTTTGCTTTAAAAAAAATTAAAGATGATATGTTTTTTTATATTGAAACAGTGACATAAAGGGTGTTTTTTTCCGGAAAAAAAACTTGACTTTTAAAGACATTTTGGACATTTCATTGATTTTTAAATGTTTATACTACAATTCATTTTCTATTACATCTTGGTTCTTTTTTTTTTATTCCACTAAAGAGAGATATTCTTAAAACACTTTAACAAATTTCTATAATACTAGTTTGCTAGCTCATGTTATGCTAAAAGTTAGAGTAAGATTTTTTTTAACATGAAAAAAATATTCAGGTCACGGAAAACTATTTGATACTGTTATTAAAATTGACCTAGCAAGTCAACCTTGAAATCTCTTAATTTGACGCATTGCATAGCCCAGGTTAAGAATTAATCTGCGTGGAAGTTGCCTCAACACAATCCTATCAACTTGGCGGATTCAAAAGCAACTCGGATGATAGGTAAGAAAACACAGTTGGCTTTAAAAAAATTAAAGATGTTATCTTTTTTTTTTTAATATTAAGACGGTAATATAAAGGATGTTTTTTCCAAGAAAAACTTGAGTTTTGAAGACATTTTAAACATTTCGTTGATTTTTAAATGTTTATATTGTAATTCATTTTATATTACATCTTGGTTCATTTTTTTTTATTCCACCAAAGAGAGATATTCTTAAAACACTTTAAAAGTTTTCTATAATACTAGTTTGCTAGCTCACGCTATGCTACAATTTAGAGTAAGATTTATATTCAGGTTATAGAAAATTATTTGATATTGTTATTAAACTTGACCTAGCGAGTCAACCATAAAATCTTTCAACTTTGCAAGTTGTCTAGCTCAGGTTTAAAATTAACCTGCGTGGAAATTGTTTCAACGTGATCCAATCAACTTGACGAATCCAAAAGCAACCCGGATGACAGGTAAAAAAGCGTGGTTGGCTTTAAAAAAATTAATGATGATATTTTTTTTTAATATTGAGACGATGCCATAAATGATCAACTCGAGCTTCACGGCTGAACCTGTTAAACTTACAACTCAAATTAAAGACTTTATTGAATTTAATAACTTTATTTTGTAAAATTATTTTTTACTTAATGATATTATAACAAAAATAGATATAAGGATTTTTTTTTTCTAATTATGATAACCTCAGAGAAAACAAACTGAAATAAATTATGAAGATCAATTCAAAACTAACCAAATGTTAAATGATGAAATTGAAACAAAAAAAAATCCAAAAAGAATTCAATAGAAAGAAAGAAGAAGAAGAAGATGGAATTTATAAAAAAAGAAAAGAAAACGAAAAAAAATCTAATCTAGCAGGTTAACCTTGAAATCTTCAGATCTAATTCCTTTTGTTTTGTTGAAAAATAATTCGTTACCTAAAAAAATTAAGATCATTGAGCTCAATTATTTTAGTTTTTTTTTTTTTTATCAAAAAGTATTTTTCTACCACCCTTAATGCAATGGGATTATCAATATATCATTATCAAAACTTCTGCTTTTGTTTCTCTTGACTTTCATAAAAGGTGTATGGGTAGTTTTCTTTTAATTCATGAGTGCATAAATTGCAGGCGCAAGTGGCTGGGGCTCTGTGAAGAGTGGAGTTAGAACTTTGAAGGGCAGTGAGCCTTTTTGTAAAGGTCGATTTTCCTCTGGGCTTTATGCCCTCAGTGAAACTGGACATATGCCTTGTTTTTTGGGCCGAATAAAATCTGTGTGTTATAGGTCTTTTGTCTCAGGCAGAAATCAAAGCAGCGGAAGTAAGCAGGCACACCGATTTTCAAAGGTAAAGCTCTCAGATTTCGCATTTCATAGTCTCTGTTTCCCAGTTTCAGAATTTTATAGGGTTCAGTATTAAATTCATGTATATTTTTTCTTTGATTTTATATATATTTCTTTTTTCTTATCCATTTAGATCCATTGTTTTAGTTTTGCAGTAGTTTCTTTTCTGTTATTGAGTCAAGCTGCATGATTTGGTTCCCTTTTGCAGTTATATGGTTTTATCTGTTTGTACCTTTCAATGTCTACTTGTCAGTTGTGTATCTCCAGATTGGTGGGGGTGAAGATTTTACCATCGAATTCTCTACTTTATCAACGGACCCTTGTTCGTGCAGTGAGTTGTGACCGAGGAGTCGGGAATTAGCAGGCAGTAACATTGGGGCTCCTGTATTTTTTTTCAGAGCCAAAAAGCCCTTGATTTGTTTGTTACTAAGAGACTAAAGTCAGGTGCCTTTCAAATTTCTTTGTTAACTTGGTTTATTACTTTTGAGTATGTATCAAAATGTTAATTTGATTAGTTAACTAGGATCAGCTCATTTATTTAACAAAGAAAAGTATTAATTAATTGGATATTCATGGCTTTGTGTGTTTTTAAAAGTAAAAATTATCAGTTTTTGGAAAATAAGACAAGATGGAAAGATACATAGAAGCCATTATTTTTCAGTTTTTGTTTTCGGGTAAATGTCTGAATCCGAGCCTGTCTTTGTTCTCCAATACTCTTTCCTGTTACTTGGTCTGATTCTTATATATACTTGTTTCATTTCTTATGTTATGGATTTTTTATGAGGTATTTTCTAAGAGGAGCTGAACTCTCTTTTTACTTGTCGCTCAACAGTCTTTGATTCTCTCTCTCATTGAAGGAAATAGAGATGGCTGGAGTGATAATGAAGTTTTTCGTCACCTCAATGCTTATGTGGATGGCTCCTGTCGCAATCCTATATGCTTTTAACCATGACTTGATACCCGGTAAGATTGGTTTGTTTATACGTGATTTTCTTCTTCAAGGTAATTTGTGTATTTAGCCTGAATCATGTCTATGCCAATTGTGTTATTTGTCAAACAAATGCTTCTGTATCTGTCTTTTAGAATTTTTGAAACTTGTTGGTGTTTGATCCAGTTCTCATACCTATTAACAATCTTTAGTTTTCACTTGTAAGTTGTGGGAAAGAAATTTTGGATTCTGATGTCAACTTGTTATTTGGCTTGTTACTAGTATTCATGAGCGCCTGTGTTTTAATTCTGCTATTTTTTTTATCAGTCAATATGTTCCACCTAAACATGTTACAGCAAATGCATCGAATGCTTCTTCTTCTTAACCTGTTACCAAGTTGAGAAAAAAGCATTATCGGGAACTTTTTTATGCTTATGTGAGAGTTTTGTTCAAGTGCTTTGGCTGTTTCAGCCAGTAGTATGAATTTTGTCAAATTCTCTTGTTTCTGTTCTGCTGGTAGGTTTTGAGAAAATAGAACCTGCAAGTTTAGTGATATTAGGAACATGCACTTCTCTCCTCATAAGTGGCTGTTATTTTGTTCTTAAATTAAATTTGATTGAAATTTTGGAACAGGTATAACCAAATTGTCTCCCCATTCCTTGACACTGATGAGCGGATTTGTTGCTGTCATTTCCGTCAATATAGTCATCGCATTCTACATTTATATGGCAATAAAGGAACCCTCAGATAAACATGAGCCAGATCCAGCATTTCTTGCTGAGGCCGAAGCTAGTGTAAGCCAGTCTGCAGGTAAAGTTGGGGATTCCTCCCAGTCGGTAAAGAAAGAAGAGTAGGTCGGATGAGGCACTTGGAGGGGGGAGGGCGTGGAATTGAATTTGAAGCTGCGCTTGCAACTTTCGTCGTTTGTTATAGATGCCTGAGTTTTGACGCCGTTGTCAGAATTTTCTTATATCATGACACATTAATTCTTAGTGTTTGATATTGTAGTTATTTTTGCGGTTGTGGTTTTGAGAAAAACAAATTTAAAAAAAGTTATAAATTGTAGTTTTTTTCAAACCCAAGTTTTTATCACAAGTCCGCCGCAGGCCACAGGGAGCTGAATGTACTTAACCTTTCGCCTTTTCATATTGATCTCATTTTTGCATGGCATATTAATTGGATATAAGATATTAGCAATTATTAACTGTTAGTGGAGATATAATTTATAATTAACTATGCGAGGATGAATAGCTCTATTGGCATTTACTATGTTGTTTTGAATAATGTCTGGTTATGGCACAATCCTGACTATAGCAGGGATATTAGTTCTCAGACATCGTGCCTCTAAGTTCTAGCACAAGTTAACTTTAAAGAAGCGAGAACTGGAATAATTTCGTTCACCTAAATACATTCCATACGTTGCAAAATATGATATCTGTATTTTTTCTGATCACAACTAAAAACACCAAAAACTTAAGGTTTACGTTTGCTAAAGGGCCTGCTCCTTTGGTGGGTCAGGATTTAGTCCATCAAAGATGTTGGCAGAACAGACAACGTTGGTTGTGTGATTTGAGAAGCAGAACACTTCCGGGCACCCTTGACGAGACTCGACTAGAAAATGGACTGCTAGAAACAATTTGAACAAGCGCAAAGAGAGCTTCTATGACCATGATTAAGCCACTTCAATTCAAACAAGCTCAAACATTTCATCACCTAGCAATTCCACAACACTGCCACTACATATTATGAACAAATCCTCCTGCAAAATAAACAGTGAGCCAGTTCCATTTTTTGAGAAAGATACTCCTTACTAGTACTTTTATTTTTACTTGCAGCAACTGAAGAGCGTATACATAATGGTCATAAACAATTTAATCTCGTTGAATTCCAACCAATCCCGTCCAGAAACCAAAAGATCTCAATCTGTTACATTGAAACAAAGCTTAGCCTCATCCCAAGGACCATTGATCTCAAACTTGTATTCCTGAATTCTTATGAGCCAATAAGGACAGATAATGCTTATAAACAACAATAAACCAAACAGTAGCATGAAAAGTAGGTGGTGCAGTGTATAAACCAAAGCCAGGGTCACAACCATCAACCCAAAGGAAAACAGAAGGTGCAAGTGGAAGGAGAATTTCTTGATACAGTAAGTGACAAATGGAGCAAAAAGGAAGACTTGCAAGGAAAATAGCATGATGGCAAATACATGCAGCCTTGATGGAAGGCGAGATGCAATAAAAACTGAAGCAACTACAGAAGCATTTAAAGAGACACAACTGGTTAAACTTGGATTTTTTAAGGCCACAGGAGCTTTAATGGTCGATCCTGAATAGTCATGCAGGAAAAGATGAAGTACAACAAGCGAAACAGTTACTGCCCATATGGAGTCTGAGCTTATGGATCTTGTGAGAGTGTGATAAATAGGAGCCAACATATATAACCCAGTTGTGAAAAAGGATATATTGAGGATATAATGGAAGAGAAGATTCAAGGAACGCATTTCTTTGGTTAAAAGCAGAACTAAAAAACCTGATCCAAAAAGGCTAGCATCAAGGAGCAAGAGCCAATTTTCATCAAGGGTTGATTGAAGGGTGTGAGCCCACACCAAGCCGACAAGAGCAACAATGCACAAATACTGAGAGATAGAAACTGAGTCCTGCATCACCTTCAGCATGTCCCGCTTAACAACATTAGCATTCATGACCATATCTTCAAGAAAAGACTCATCAGTGTGATTGTCATCAAACTCAGGCTGCATTCCTCCATAAGCAACTTTCCTCCACTTGGGATGAAGCGGACTCTCGCTGATGATGTTATCCATTGCGAACCAACAACTCTATTGCTTATCCAACCCCTTGCTTTCAAAATAACAGCAAAAACAAAACCCTTATTTATCTAGAATGAAGAAAGACAGCAACAGTCTTCCTATCTGTCACATGATGATTTCTAAGAGCAAAATATCCCATTGGAGACTGTCTGGATGCTTTTAGGTCCAGCCTGTGATTTCAAACACCTACAGATCACAATCATTATACATCAATGAAAAGAAAGATAAACTAACCAGGACAAGCTACATATACAAGGCTGCACTTGCAAACGGATACATAAGAAATGTGACGCTAGTGAAAAAAACAATTCCCATTGCTACTCCTGACCACGAGACCACAGATGAGCTTATCACATTAACAATGCTTCAATCAGCTTAACATACAAATTATGAGAAATTCAATCCATATGTAAATACAAACTTATATGCTACCTTACTTTGTTTCACATTTCTTGTGAAATATAGACCAGATGCAAGAAGAAGATAGCTTATCACTAACTAAATTCATGCTTTCGACAGCTTAATCTACTTTTTTTTTATTTTTCTTGTTTTCGGAATATCTCTCTCTCTCTTTTCAAGTCCATCTAGATTATCATTTTTTGTTTCAAAAACATCAATTCTTAAAATTCAGTTGCTGAAGAAAAAAACCATGATCACTATTTCCCTTCAGTGCAAAACTGCATTACAATTTCCAATA
>Ga0307517_10011214_pt1 | contig 12440 bp, 14 predicted proteins | sample 23_EM_MG_FD_194515 | JGI IMG/M metagenome (GOLD analysis project Ga0307517, IMG submission 194515) | Populus trichocarpa ectomycorrhiza microbial communities from riparian zone in the Pacific Northwest, United States - 23_EM | ecosystem: Host-associated > Plants > Roots > Unclassified | place...
TAATGGCCTCCATGGAGATCACCAGAATGAACAAGAACACCGTGAAGTTTGTAGATCCAGGGCTGGGACCTATCCGCACTAACATCAAGAAATTCGTCAAGGTCTATCTCGAAAGGAAATTCGTGTCGGTCGTTGATCTTGACCATTGCGTCTCGTTGTATGTCATATTCAAACCGTTTGAGTTGCAAATGAAGGACGGGGGGGAACGATTCGAAAATAATGCCCTTCTTGGCATCTTGAAGCCCGAGTCCTTCTGCTTGATATTTGTTTTCGCCATCGAGCATCTCAACAGCGACGTAGTCTTTGAATGAATCATAAAGGTTTTTCATGCCTTTCACGTTGAGTTGAATGTCTGGAGGATGCTGAGAAAAAGTCTAATTGAGATACGTGTAAGCTCACCATTGAACTCCTCGATACGAGAGGATTCGTATTCCACGTTGACACACTTGATATAACTCTTCATTTTTCCGACGAAGAGCTTGGTGATGGCGCCCTCAGCTTCAGTTCCCTACAATTTACAATTTAGGTGCTTGGTTTTCAACCGAGCAAAGATTGTATACATACCTTCATCTTGGACTCTAATTTATCCTGGAGTACGCGATTGAATTCTTGGACATCGTGTTGGAGGAATGAGTCCAAAGATTTCCAGCCAAAAGATTTGGTCAGCTCAGTTGTCCCTGAAAACGAAAGGCATCAGTCAAAAAGATCCAAAAGCAAGACGAAGGTAACCCACCAACAGGTTGATCCGAGGTTTGCAGAAGATAGAAAACACGTTGCAGTGCTAGAGCAACGCTCTCAGTAGGCAAATCATCCTCCGTTGGGATTTGATATACAGCCTGCGTTGGCACCCGTTAGAAGGGGGGGGATGAAGTGCACGTGCAAACTCACCTTGCGGAAGTAGCGTGTGCAAAACAAGGATTGGAGGAGAGAATTCATATAACATGTAGCTCCTTGATTTTTCAATCCAACAAAGCCAGTTTCCTTCTTGGAGTCGTAGCTGAGAAGGCGTCAAATTAACCGGTAGTACGATATCGGCGACAACTCACTTGACAAAATTATGCCACAAGACACCTGTAGGATCCTCCAACACCCTCACGTACACCGTTATATCGGCAGTTTCATCCTCGATCGTGGGGCGCAGGTTACTTTCCTGGACGTGGAATAACTTGCGCAACTCGCTGAACCGTGTAAATCCCCAGTCACATTCCTCTGCGATAAAGCGATGATTTGCATCTATAGCAAGGGGTTGGTTTCAGAAGTACGCCTCAATGTCAACATCAGCACTCACGGCTGACTGTGTAGATGGTCGGATCATGCGGGTTCGAGATAACCAAAGCAAATTGAGCACACGCGTGCCACCCTTCGGGCGCCTTTTTGGGCTCTGCGTAATCAAGGTATACAGACACTGTATCATTCGGCGGTGCGTTGGAGTTTCCGAAAGGGAAGAGTAAAATTCGCCTGTTAGTATCGGGAAGAATGGATGGCGTTCAGGTGAGCGAGATCAAAGCTGAAACACGGATAAGTAGTCCTGACCATTTGTGACCCCCGCATTCAAATTCTGGGCTAGTCAACTTCTTGTCTAGCTTCTTCCAGTTGTTTAATCGCCACGTGAAGACTTTAAAATCTTTCATGTCATGGCCCAAGTCTGGCATATGTTTAGCAGCAAAGGCCTCATCTGCAGGATTGATGACGACACAATAATCAGTATTTAATGACAAACAGAGCAAGTTGAGCCACTCACGATCCCGAACGGATACCATTTCGTCTATTTCCATGGGAGGAGCACCGTTTTGCTTCTCATCTAGGACGTCCATCGTGTCATTCTAAAGAAGAGATCGGCGAATTCGTTAACATTTGGGGGTCTGGTGAAAAGAAACGAACCATATCACAGCCACGGCAACAGGGATATTCTGAAAAATAAGGACCGCTGGATATCAAGAGGAGTGGAGGTTGATGTTAAATGCTGTGCGACGATACCAGTGCCTGAGCAAGTCAGAGGGGAGTTTCCTTGAGGTTGCCGTCGCTTACTCATATTTCCCTTTCCCACGGGTTTGCCCACTCAAATTTCTGTTTCTTCCTCAATCATCGTTCATCGTCCACTGCCCCGATGTGTTTGAAATCTTACATTGAGTTTCCCATTCTTTTTCTGTGTTTTGACTGATACACGATCCTTAAATTGTCTCGACAGGGAAACATATTGTTTCCATCAGCTTTTCGGCTGACCCACTGTCGTGGAATGAGTCAAAATCGTGTAAGATCAATCCGAAGGGTGCGGATGGTCGTTCTGGCATCGTTTTGAAGTTGGTTCAGCCGAGTTTATACTCACCGTCTCCCTTTTGGATGAAGCCGATTGCATATTTTGCATGCGATCGTGGTGCGATTTCACGTCGCTTGCCGTCGGGTGTTCTGCAATTTAGCAAACATGTTCTGTAGACACGTAGGATTGACCTGCTGTACTTGGTATGAAACGCAAAAATAATTGACTACACGTTGTTGGCTTTATTACACACACAAATACCCCAATTGGCAAACCGTGCTGCAAACAGGCGTCTTCCTTCCGCCTCATGTCGAGAGAGCACCCTTATAGCTTCTCCAACCGTGTTTACCTCTTGTTTTGTTTTTCCTCGCATTTGGCAACGCCATAAGGATCCCATCTGTATGAAAGGTTTCTTCTCGCGTCTACAAGACTCCCAAACGGGCCATTCAAAATCTGCCTCACGAGAATCCTACAAATTCTGGACCCCAAGCACTGATACTGAGCGAGCTAAGCCAATTCCTGATCACGGAGAACCTGTCGCCACACATTCATATCGTCCGCATGGCGAAAAACGAAGTTCCAGCCGGCCATCCAAACCAGTGCCTATTGTCCCAACTCCTACCTATGAGAGGCGTATCGGTTCAACAGCGGGCCCTTCAACGGAGAAGGTGGCCTCTCTGCAAAGTCGACCAACACCGGGTCCCCTGCATTCACAATATACTTACGCACAACCTACATCCAAGGCAACTTCAACACGGCCTAATAAGGACATAAAGTCACAACCACCACCTCCTCCAATTGCAGGACCGTCTTATTCTACAAGGACATGGACCCCACGCGACACCCCCGCAAAAAGTCACCGATACGAATATGCAAAACATGGTAGAGAAATTCCTACTCCACATGAGATATGGTTGCCCCCAAATGTAGCACCTACATCGAAAGATGATGCTTCAAACAAGTACCGCCAGCGCAATGAAGAACGGGAGCCTGTCCTGGAGAGTGGGAGAAGGGAGAGAACACATGCAAAGGAAAAGGACAGGGATAGAGGCAAGGAAAGGGAAGGAGAGAGGGAGAGAATTAGCCACCAAAACAGAGATCGGGAACGGGATGAGAGAGCTCGCGAATCGGAACGAGAACGGGAACGAGAGAGAATCCGCGAACGAGAACAGGAAAGGGACCTTGCAAGAGAAGAATACGAACGTGCCAAGGCTCGAGAAAGAGAGAAGGATAGAGAGAGAGAAACGGAAAAAGAAAAAGAAAGAGAGAAGGAACGCGAGCGCGAAAGAGAGAAGGAGAGGGAAAGGGAAAAGGAACGGGACCGTAAAAGGGAGGTGGAACGAGAACGCGAAAGGGAGAAAGCACGAGAACGCGAAAGAGAGAGGGAGCGTGAAAGGGAAATGGAGAAGGAACGCGAACGCGACCGAGAAAAAGAGCGCGAAAGATACCGCGAAAGGGATCGCGATCGTGGGCGCGATCGATACTACGACAAGGACCGCAGAGAGCGAGAGAAGGAACGGGACAGAGAAAGAAATCGGCCAAGGGAGCACGAAATGGAGCGGGAAAGGAAAGAAAAGCATGCGGATATACCCAACGCGAAAACAACGGATTCGTTGGGAGACACGAGATTGCAGGAAAGGATCCCAATGGATGGCGCAAGAAACGAAGGGCGCACACACGACCGCAAGGATCGATTGAGAGAGCGAGATCAAGCAAAATATCGGGCGGAGGCCACCGACGAAGAATATGATCGAAGGCGGCCCAAAGTCCTAGCTATGGATCGCGACCGGCGGAAGGAAACCAACCAAGGCTGGGTCTCCGATAATTACATTGGCCCAGAACGCAAAACACTGCGCCAATTATCCACAAATGAAACAGCAGCGTTGGACGAAGGGGAGAGCTCTGACAACTCACCCAAGAGAAAATTGGGTTCTCGGCCAGTACAAAAGCGTAATCGGCCAGATGAGGTCGTCTCATCGTCTGCAAAGGTCAGAACTATCACACCACCTTGCTAGCTGCCTTCTAATATTTCCTATGATAGATCACTCACCCCCCACAGAATCGTCCTTCAAATCCAGATTTTTCAAGGCCTATTCCTCATTTGTCACAGTCGAAGGGCGTTCCTCCTGTCCATGACACTCAACCTCTCACAAATCCAACCCCGCTCCGAATGCCCGTCCATCTTCCGCCAAGAGAGTCAAACGATCAATCGGTACCACATGTTTTGAGTTCAGCCAATGTCATGGACATCAATGAGACTGAGGTTCCCATGAGACGGGAAATTGTAAGCATTTTCCTGACTTCCTCCCAGTCTTTAGCCCACTCCTTGCCTCCTAGAACCGATTGAAGCTTAATGGGCGTCACGACGATCCTGGGGTCCAAACGCTTGACTCCCTTCATCAACCAGAGGTACGCTTTGCCGAACTAGAATTCCTGCTGGGTCACTGAGTTTTCTTTGACAAAGGTAACATCTCACCGACGGCCCCCTTCCCGGATATTCACCCAGCCCCCCACTTCCCTGCCCATTTCCAATCCGATAAGAGCCAGTAAAGTTCTTCCTCAAGCGGTTAGCTTCTTCATGTATCCTCTTCAAAGTAATATATTTTTTGACATACTATGACGCGTTTAGAGACCCACCCTGTTACCTACCGCTACGCCAAGTATTAGCAAATTCCCTGGAAATCATGAGGAAGCCCTACCCCCACAAACCCATGTAGACAAGCAAAAGGATTATCGTAGACCCCAAGACTATGTACCAGAGCCGCCAGCCACACGACTTGGCATACCTTTTAATGAGTCTCCGAAACTGGGCAATATTGCACAAGGTCCTGACTTTCTGTCTCAACCATCAGGACTCAGGGAAAGAAATCACTTTTCTGACAGTGCTCTTCCTTCTTCCACCCCGCACGTTAGCACTAGCGTGGCTTCCCCGCCCATCATTGAGTGTGATTCCGCTTCTCGTCTGCCACCGGGACAAGCTAAAAATATTCAACGTGAAAAAACAACATCAATTCAACCTATCACGATTCCGGACAGTTCCCGGGCAGTTCTTGATCCGCAAACCACTCTTCCTTCATCCCACCGCCAACAAGAATCTACTCCGGTGCCGGTGATTGTTTTTCCAAATGCCAACCTGTCAGAAAGAAATCAGGCAAATGACAACCACAGATATATTGTGTGTTTCCAATTCTCTTTTCAAGCTCTTCACAATGACATACCTCTTTAGCCCCAGGCGAACCCACCAGTGGTCATTAACCAATCTACCCCAATCAGGACTACACAACCATTGGAACCACAATCATCCCCCGCCTTTTTCATGCAACGACCCTCGACGGTCACTGGGTACAAAAGCAGCTCCAAGCAATATCATCCATCGAGCACTTCTGGAACAACCTTCATTGCAGACTCTGTCAACCCCATTCCACGCCCCTCGGACTCGCCGAAAAGGCTGAGCTCCTCAGAGACTCAAATCCCTGGGAACCTCATATCGAATCACCAAGACCTACCGACTCAAGCCTTTCGCCCTTCGCGAGACAGTCACTATGACCAAGCCCCTGGTCCTGAGGGGCAGCCCAATCCGTCCTTTCCTAGCGAAAATCACCCACGAAGCCGCGAATGGCCGACTCCAGAAATGGCTGGGGCTTCTACCATCCGACCTTCCACAAGTACCGGTTACAAGCAAGATTACGCTGGGAAAACACTCAGACACCAAGGACTTTCTACCACGAATACTATAGAATCTGCCCAAGCTCACCCGGTTTCTCATGCCAACAGCCTTGGGTTGAACAGAATGCTGGGACAGCAGGACAACAGCCCTCGAATATCTTCTCGCCAACATGTTGTACCCCAAAACGTCAACCTCGTCAAGGAGGAACAATTCGCTAGAGGTGGTATGGCCGAACCAGGATCTCAGCTCCAAGGCTCTCTTGCTCAGGCAACAATGGTGCCCTCCATGCAGAAAAAAGAATCCCCGAGGATGCCAATACTAGTTGCAGAACCCGACAATCCAGTCCCAACAACTATTGAAGCCCGGGTTCACGGCCCCCTTGATCGGCCAACGATGGTGTCAGTCATGAAAAAGGAATCTCCGAGAGCCACGCTGGTTGCGGACAGCGTCACTCTATTGCCAGCAAATATTGAAACTCGTGCCTCTTTTCATTCCACGAATAAGCGAGGGAGTCCAAATAGCCGCAGCCTTAAACTTGGCCCCACTCTTAATTCAGAAACTTCTAATTTGCAAACATCTGGCGCCCCAGAACAGAAACAAGAGAGTCCTGCATCGGGACAACGAACATTCCCAACACCTCTCAATCGTCAATCGCAATTGCCAATCAACGCGGAAAATGTGAATCATCAGCCCACAAAGTTCATCAAACAAGATAGTCCTCGGATGCACGGAGAGATTCGGACGAAGAATCCTGGTGTCAGGTCGTCGCCACTCACTAGCCGTGACGATTTGCAACATGACCCACCTGCGACATTTGGTTCTAAATACGATAGCCCTGGTGCTATTACGGCATCAAGAAAACAAAGCAATGGCATGACTTTTGTAGACACAGGGCCTGGCTCCGAGGAGACTCACAAAGCTCCGACCACTGGCTGGAGCAACGCTAGCACTGCACCTCAAACCACACAAGTCAAGGGCTATCGAAATTTACCCTCAACGGGTCCAAGGCATGAAGGAGAAACTCAACTAAATGCTAGTTCGAGTGTCTTGCCGGGAAATAATTACTCTCAACACGAACAACACCGACCATGGGCCCCACCATCAACGGATATCACAGACAGTCGCATCCCTCCTTTGCCTCTGACTACTACCTCTCGATCAGGTCTTCCTAAGTCCTCAGAAAATAATCATAATCGTTTCGAAGGTATTAAATCGCTATGTTTTGGTGTTGCATCTACTAATTATTGCCGCAGGTTCACGACGTGTCTCTGATCCTCCCGATGAGATTCTAGTCAGCCGCTCTATCAACAAGAATGCAACCACGCTTGCACAGGCAGAAGGAGACCTTGCAACCCAGGCACACCTGAACAAACAAATTGGTGCCGGGAATGTCCCTCTGCAAACTCATCGGGTTCCTGGTTCCAGGTCTGGTATAGAAGAGAAGGTCAAAGACAACGACCCGCCATCACTGGGATTTTTTACGAAATCGTTTACTGCTGTTCTGAGCCACACAGGAGGGGAGAGAATTTCTCAACGGAGGTCTCCGCTGGAAGCTATTCAAAATCTTGGTCCTGAGTCACATCCTGGTTCCTTTCTATCTCGACCCTTTACAAATAATGATGCTTCCAAGACGCCTCCAAAATCTGTCGATGTCCAGCTCGAAATTCATCAAAGAACTTCAAGACTCGAACAAGGACCACAGATGCCAACGCCTTCAGTAGTGGCCCAAAACGCTCGCACAGAAATGCAGAATGGAAATGTTTTGCGACCTCCGAAAACTCAGAATTCTGATGTCCCAATCTTAAAGAAAGAAGACCGCTTCAGCCGTGCGCCAAATACCTCTTCCTCGGTGCAACCTGCAAAAATCCACCATCCCGTCCTGGCTGAAATCCTTTCCTCTCCCCCACCGAGGACTCAAACTGATATTCGAAGTGATGCCGCCGTTATGCCCACCAACCCCTCCGATTCTTATCAGCGAACTGGCCTTTCCTCGAATGTGAAACTTACTGCTGAAATTCCCAATTATCAATACCGTTCACGGCAGCCGGAGACAGAAACACTATCTCGACCGCAACCACCCCAAAGACAAGTTTCTGAATCACAGGGAAGGGCAGACCCTGAGCAGCCACAAGAGCCCTCTAGAGCGTTAAATATTCAGGCCAACTCACAAGCGAAGTTGGGTTACCCGAGTTTGTCCACCCGAGTCCCAAACATCTCAAATCCTCAGTCAACGCCCCACAAACAGGATAACTTGCCAAGAGCGGAGATGTTGGACTCTAATGTTGGCGCTAATCGTAGCAACCAAGAACCAATCCCTTTATCTCACGACACAAATATGTCGGCTGCACCATCTTATCAGCGTGAAAAGACAGAAGATCATTCTTACAAACCGACATACGAAGCTCCTGATAAATATGGAATTCCTGCACAATCTCAGGTCCCACCGTCATTCCGAGCACCAAGCGGGGTTCCACAAATAAACCGACATCAGCATTCAGCATCACTACCCACTCCTATTGCATCATCTCCTGCAAATTTTTCTTCAAAAGAGCTTCCACGATCAGCAACTCCAGCCCAAAATCAGTTCTCACCAAATGCAGTGGGTGCTTCAAATCCTGCCGCACATATCTCAACACCGAAATTGGCTGCTACGGCTTCGGAAGAAACCATCCTGATGTCGGCATCCTCGCTTGCCCATTCAACGACGCTGAAGCCTACTAGTTCTCGACAATCGGTGACTCCCTCCGTATCCTCACAGACCGGTCGTAAAACGAGCAGTGGGATATTCAACATGTTCCGAAGGACCTCGGCGCAAGCTGCACCCCCTCCACCACAATATGAGATCTGGCGTCCAGCTGTCCCAACACCAAACTCTGGTCCAGGAGATAACATGGTTGTACCTCAAACAGCACCTATCGCGGCAGTCCCGGCGCCATCTTCCGCTCCGAAAGCGTCCGCTCCGATAGCAATCCCTGTCCATATACACGGCGTCGCAAAACAACCTCCTCAGAATTCGAATGTCTACACCCCTTTTAGATTTTTAAGGTCGAGGAAAACACGCGCGATATCTCTTGCATCCGTGGAAGCGCAAGATGGGACAGCGGTAAGAGCCCTCTTTTCTTTTTATCTGATTCCAGGAATGATATGCCATCCTTAGGCAAACACCGTCGTTGGATCTCCAACGGCCTCCATGCACAGTCAGGCTCCTCCAATACAACCACCCCCAGAGCGGGACAGTCGAGTTGCGACAGAACAATGGAGAAACAGAGAAGAGGCTGAAGCTGAAGTTCGGGCGAGAGTCAAACTTAGACGACAGCCACCGGGTGTTGTCTTCGACGTGGAAGAAGAAACTCCAGAGGACATCCAGAAACGCCCGCGCCGCATGCGGACACGATACAGGAAAGCAAGCAAGCAATCGTCCTCTGAAGCAGAATTACCATGATTTACGAACGTAAATGAGTTTTTATGAACCCTCGATTTGTTTACAGCATTTTATTTTCTAGAATGAGCGAGTCGTTTTTAATGTATCCCTACCTCGCTTTGGTGTACTATAGTGCCACTCTGTATCATTAGTTATATATCCCGCCCGATGTAGCGTACCTCTATTTTTTTTAGCTATTTTTTGTTCTATAACAATTCCATAATTGACTCGGACATGTACATTCACGCACGTGTAACACTAAGCGTGACGTGACATATCGTGTTGCATTCAGAATCAACGCGCTGACGCGACGCGCCGCCTTTCTCTCAACACTTTTCGTTTTTACTCGTCAGCGGTACCATGTTCAAAGGAGGCAAGAACACGCCAGGTGACCATAATATACCACAAGTGACCAACCACGGCCTGCTTAAATATCCATTCCGACTCAATTTGTGAGCATTCTTCCATGCCATCTCCAAGTTCGGACGCTCAATGATACTTTGAAGTTATGATGAACCTCCACTGTTTGATGTCACAATCGAAGAATTTGAGACCTGCGCTCTGGACAGACTTCGCATACTCGCGGAAATCGAATCATCAGCCGCGAGGAACAGATCTTGGGAAGAACTGAAGACTGTGACCTCCACCCAATGCTCTAAATATCTCCCACTAAGCCCCACGCTTTCCAAATTTGCCGACAGAGATGGAGAAAGGAGAAGAGACCATCTTAGTCACTTTGTGCTCCGATTGGCTTTCTGTCGGTCGTGCGTTATGACATCCTGAGCTATGTATTGGATCCTAAAGATATCACAGGGAGGACCTCAGGCGCCGGTTTGTCAAAGCAGAGTCTACATTATTCAAAACACGATACGAAGACGACATCAGTGGAGAGAGAGAAAGCTTTCTTAATTCACGAAATTTCAACTGGATTTCCGTATGTTTTCACCAATTTCATAAATTACTAGGGCTGGGCTCATGTTTTTCCCAGGTTGACCAGGATGAACAAGGCAAATTCTCCGCAGAGCTAACCGCGGCCTATCATGGGCCTAAAGTCGAAACTGAGCGAGGGTCAGAGAGGTACTATAAGGTGTACATTATCGCCCCATTGGCTTAGTGTCTTTTTCTTACTTCTATATACTAGGTGAAATGGACTCGCGTTCCAGATCTTGTTGAAAGACGGAAAGTATTCCTGAAAGGAGGATGGGCATATGTACCACATCGGGAACAGTCAAGTATTGTCTTCCAGGAATTTGAGGACCACCTTGAGAAAGCACTAGAAGTTTGTTACCCACTTTTTGCATCGGGGGAGAGTTAAATTATTTCCCGCTGCAGGTGACAGCGAGGTTGCTTCCACGTCTGGACGAAGACACTCGCTTGGTACCAATCTTGAATAACCTTTCACAGGGATTCTTGGCCGGTATTTCATCGGAATGGGCCAACGCATCCGGGTCAACCAGCGGTGCCGAAATAAGAGCAGAAATGGTTGACGATTTGGCCAAGAAACATTTCCCACTGTGCATGAAAACACTGCATGACAATTTGCAAAGGGATAACCATCTGAAGCACTTTGGCCGCCTCCAATATGGTTTATTCCTCAAAGTTAATACTGTGATATTCCATGGCGATTCTATGTTTACACTTTTGACAGGTACTCGGTCTCTCGATTGAAGAGGCGATTGCTTTCTGGCGAAAGTCGTTCAGCCGAATTACCGATGATAAATTCAACAAAGAATACAAATACAATATTCGGCATTCATTCGGCCTAGAGGGGAAGAGGGCAAATTATGCCGCGAAAAGGTATGAGATATTTGATCGGTTTAACGCTTTAATTGCTGAAATCGTACAAAGCTGCATGCAGATTCTAGCACCTGGGTCTTCTGATCATGGCTGTCCCTATCGGACATATTCGCCAGAGAATTTACAATCGACACTCTTATCTTCATATTCCCACCTGGGCCTTCGCTCAGCAGACTTGCCGGAGATTATGGCTAACGTTAAGTCAACTCATTTTCATGTGGCGTGCACTCGTGTGTTTGAATTGACACATGCATCGTCGGGAGTAAAGAAGGGCCAGGGTATTGGGGATGGCGAGAGTGTCACTCATCCCAACCAATACGCTGCAAAGAGCATGGAGCTACAGAAAGCCAAGGAGAACGAGATGGAGGTGGAGACCGTGGAGTAGCAATGGAGTAATAGCTAAACTTGTAATGAACACGTGTTACTTGGCGAGGTTACAAAGTGGTGTGACTGACAAAGTGACGAGTGGTCAATCCTGCCACATCTAATGAGTCAACGAAAATCAGCGACGAAAATTAACGACAAGCCTGACGGCAAGGCCGATGCTCTTCATCAATACCAGGACACAGATGGCCATTTCTCGCTTGTCAGGTAAGTGGTTTTTCGAGCAGATTATCTCAAGGAATGTGATAACCGAAGCCTTTTTCGGTGCTCGTGTGCAGAAATTTCCGGTTAGCAGACCTCGTAACGATCATGAATGGTGTCTGCGGATCCTTTTCCATCTTTTCGTCTGCTCGTTACCTCTTGACGAATGACCCCGATTACCTTTGGACTGCAATGGCCCTCCCGTTGGCCGGCCTTATGTTCGACTTTCTCGATGGAAAAGTTGCTCGCTGGAGGAAGTCAAGTAGTATGCTTGGCCAGGAATTGGATAGTTTGGCAGATCTGGTCTGCCTTATTTCCCCGCTTTTTGACCTTCAAATTCCAACCCTTTCGTTACTGCTAGATATCATTTGGCGTTGCCCCCGCTTTGCTAGCATTCGTTGTTGGGTTGAGGACATACCTTGACACCGTAATCCTCACAGGATTTATATGCTGTGGTCTTGCTCGCCTCGCACGGTTCAACGCCACTGTCGCATTAGTCCCCAAAAACGAGGGAGGCAAGGCAAAATATTTCGAAGGCCTTCCCATCCCGTCTTCCCTTGCTCTTGTTGGTGTCCTTTCTTATTGGGCCAAAGAAGGGTGGATTGTTGGGCAGCAAGGGATACCATGGGGCACTGTCACGCTGTGGGGACAGGAGGGAGGTCGTGGAGAGGTCCATTATGTCAGCCTGGTTTTTGGCTGCTTTGCTGCAGCCA
>Ga0307517_10011215_pt1 | contig 12439 bp, 10 predicted proteins | sample 23_EM_MG_FD_194515 | JGI IMG/M metagenome (GOLD analysis project Ga0307517, IMG submission 194515) | Populus trichocarpa ectomycorrhiza microbial communities from riparian zone in the Pacific Northwest, United States - 23_EM | ecosystem: Host-associated > Plants > Roots > Unclassified | place...
AATGTGTGTGTGTGTATTATTTTTAATCTATATTCAATATTATAAATATCTAAAATCCGGATGAGTTGGGTATAAATATCCAAAAAAAACCTAACTAATTAATAAGATATAAATATTTGACTTTCATATGGATGTAGTACCCATCCCTATTTTTGTCATGACTCACCACCCTCCTAGGACAAGCTCATGTTTGTCCCACGGGGTCAGACTTGTATGGGCATTCCTTTTAAAATATCCAAACTCCTTTTCTAAATTTTGAAAATATCTTTCCCTCTTTTTTTATGCTGGATTTTTTCATGTATTTTATTTATGAAATAAAATAAAACTAATAAAATAATTGATCGTTTTTTAAAATTAACAAAACAAACACTTATTTATGAAAGTGGTTTTTAATAAATTAATAAACTAGTTAATTTTTAATTGAAAATAAATAATTATTTATTAATGGAAACTACCAAGTTAAATTAAATAAATAATAAAATAAAAATATAGCTAGTAATTATCTTGTGTAGGAAAAAATAAATAGCATGACTTGAGATGGTTTATTTTAAACATGAATTAACACATTAAAAAATAATCAGTTATTATTTTATTTACACGATGAAATAAACAGTATAATATAAAATGATTTAGTTTTGTAACGTTAATAATTATTTTTATTTATTACTTCATGTTGAAATAATAAACTATTTACTTATATGGTTAGAACAATCCACAAAGAATTACATTATTATTTATATATTTATACATGGGACATTAAAAGGATATTATTTTTTTTTCATTTATAAACAATACTAAATAAAATTAGAAAAGTAAATCAATAAAAAAGTATAAAATATAAATATTTTATTTATAAAAAAATAAAAACTAAATAATATGACATAAACATGTAAAATGATTTTTTTTTGTAATTGAAGTTAATTATTCATTTTTACTTCACATTAAAATGGTTTTCTTTGACAACATCAATCAGTGCCTTAAATATATGAATTTGGCGTTGTAAATATGATCCAATTACCAAGTTACAGGAAATAGGACCGGATTGCACAGAGTGAACAAAATATATAGCTAGCTTCAAATTCACAATAATTTTTATTTTGATATATAAATTCATTTTGTTTTCTTTCTGGTTTTTGAGTTAGAAATATGAGATAAAAAGTAATCAGAAACAGTGAAATAAAAATAAAATAGATGGTTATCATTCCAACGACAACCAAAATAGTTAAACTTGATATTAAAGAGTTTATTTTGATGAGGAAATTTTAATGATTGTAAACCCTCGATTAATTTTTTTGAGATATTAAAATATTAACTTGGAGATAAAATAAGTTAAGTTAAATTAAAGATATAGAATTAAATGACAAATAATGAAATTAGAATATAAAAAATTACAACAATAATTGCTAGAAAAAAAAAAGGCAGGGACAAAATGAAATAACCAAGCAATACAGGGTCAATGTGTAAATATCAATACAGTACACTATATACCTCATTTCGTTTCTCTCTAAAATCAGTAGCAGAAGAGAGGGGGGTGGGGGGTTTTCTTGATTTCATTTACTAAAATTGAGTGGAAATACTTCAAATTGAAAGGGTTTGAGTAACATTTAGACTAAATATCGAAAGAAATAACATCAAGGCAAGAATCTAAATAGAACAAGTGAAAGAAGTTTAGAAATTTGGAGATAAAAGGGATTTGGCCAAGAAAAAGAAAGAAGGAGCATAAAGAAAAATTGACTAGTTGAAAACCGAAACTCACTTTATCACCAGGTAAATGTTTTAGATTCAATTGTGTGAGTTTAAGATGAATATGATTAATAATTGATGTCTAAATTGTAAATTATAGGTTAAGGTTCCTGAGAAATTTTATGAAAAATGAGATTTTTGTTTTATTTGATGTAATTAGAATGAAAATAAACAAAAACAACTTAGAGTAATGAACAAATAGAAAAAAAAAATTATATTGTTATGGAAGGTGGCGATGCTAGCCATGCAGGAGAAAAATTGAAAAGAAATTAAAACAACGCGTGAATATTGTTTGTATGTACTTATTATAGCATATGTTGAAATGTGCAGAGTGAGTTGAAAAGAAATAAAATTTTTATGTTTAATTTGTAACAAGTCAACAACTTGGTATTGAAAAATTTTAAAAAACTTTGTCAGATTTTTGATAGAAAAAAAAAGTTTTTGTACCTTCAATGATAATATAAATATGTATATATGGAATATTATATAAATAAACCAGGATTGTTACAATGAAAATGAATTTTCTTTGTGAACATATTTAAAAAGACGATGAATTCCATTTTGATATTTTCGCCTACTGATTTTAGTTTTTCTGGTGATTTTACAGTGTTTTAATACTAGTTGGTGGTTTATAACGATTTTTATAATGTTTGGTAAATGGGTTGGAAAAAATAAATTCTTAGCCCAAAAAATACCACCCATGATTTTTGTAGTTGAGCTAGGTAGTTGTAGATGACATGTTGGTTGTTCCACTCTTTGTCCTTTTTCCCCCTCTCTCTTTAGTATATTTGTTTTTAATTTAATACAAACCTTATGCTTCACGTTTTTTTCTTTTTTACATTTTCCATCAATTGATTCACTAACGCCGTTAAAAATTGATACTTATCGCACACTCATAACATGATTTTTTTCACTGATGTATGTTTTGGTCCCTACATTTTTTTAAAATCTATTTTGATCCCTGTATATTTCTATATAAATAAATCCTTGATTAAAAGTTTTTTGTTCATCATATTTTATACTCATATATATTTTAGTCCCGGGATGACTTTTTTAAATAATTATTTACATATTAAATTATAAACTCAGACAATAATTAAAATGGATCGATGAATAAAATAAGAGTTGATTAGATTAAAATAAGGATATTTATTTAAATTAATAAAAATAAAATAAGTTAAGAAAAATTCTCATATCATATATGCATTATGCAGTATGAGAATTTCTTCCATTCTTAATTTTTATATTTTTAGGTTTTAAACAAGAAAATGAATTAAAAGAAAAAAAAAGGAAAGAAAAGAAAATCCTGGCAATGTATAGATGATAGGGGAAACAAATATTTTTTAAAATGGAACACCTATTTAAATCTACCCAATTCTTACCTTACTCACCAACCTGTTTAAATAATCGACTAATTTTACTGAGTTTATGTCTCACATGTAGAGACTTAAAAAATCAATTCAAGGACTGAATTGTATAAGACTTTAAAACATGATGACCAAAAAACTTGGAATTAAAGACTTATTTGCAAGAAAAGTATAATATAGGAATCAAAATAAAATATTAAAAAAGTATAAGAACAAAATAAACACAGACAAAAAAAAATCCATAGCACATATCGTGTCAATTTTTAACATAAAACCATCTAGTAGTTCAGAGTTTGAAATGCAAGAATTTAGTTCATGATATTCTGTTTATTTATATGTTTTAAAAGCGCTTTAAAAAAATTAAAATTTTTTATTTTTTTATTTATTTTAAATTAATATGTTTTTATTGTTTTTAAATTATTCTAATGTGCTGATGTCAAAAATAATTTTTTAAAAATAAAAAAATATTATTAATATATATTTTAATATGAAAAATTATTTAAAATGTAACAGCAACCACACTCAAGAATACCGCATAAAATATACCACGTATAAAAAAAATGTTGTAAAAATAACAAGATGCTAAAATATAAGGTTGATATTAAATAAAAATATAAATATTAAAATAAAGAGTATAAAACTGTCTAAAATCATCACCCCTCTGGTCATCTATTGTTTTCCTAAAACGCGCGCATTTGGTGTTTCACCATCATCTCTCTAAAAAAAGATAAAAAAGAAAACTCTTGGTTGGCCCAGGTAATCATTCCTGACTCAACTGAGCAATCAACGGCTTAAAAAATCACAAATGGGCCCATGAACGCACTAATCCAACCGTCCATGATTGAAATCAAAGGAGCGGGAACGGCATGAGGCACCGCCTTGTCCTTTTCATCTTTTACATTCCATCAGACACAGAGTGGGCCCCTCAATTAGCTGGACGATAAAGCCAAACTTGCCTACCCTTCTCCATCTTCCCCTCTCTTTCACTTCCTCCCTTACATCTTCAACAATCTTTAGTTTGTTTTTACTCTTCCTCACCAATCACTCACACTTTAAAAGTTAAAAATAAATAAAACCTGCCGAAATTCATCAAATCTGGTGAGGCTTTTACTATGGCAGTTAGATTTGATTGATGACGAACATTTTTTATTATTTTTTTCTTACTTCTTTTTTTGCCTTTGGATGGCAGAAAATCAGAGAAGAGAATGAGCAGCAATGTCAAAGCAGATTGACTCTGTATTCGATGGCGCAGGAGCCAAACCGTATCCTTTTTTGTGCTTGTTTTCGTACTGGATTTTGTCTCTGAAATAGACGCGGTTAATTAATGTAATGTTTTTTGAGGTTGTTAATTGCTTCTTCTTCTTCCTTAACGCCACCCGTCCTGTGTTTAGTGGCTTGGAAATATGGTGTGTGGAGAAGCAGCTCCGGTTGGTTCCAGTTCCAAAATCTCTGCACGGCAAGTTTTATTCTGGGAATTCATATGTAGTTTTGAGTGTAAGTTGTTGCTTCTCACATTTCACTGTTAATATAGAAATTCCAATTTTTTTTTTTGGATAATATTGAGCTTCGTTTCTTGTTTGTGCTGTGCGACAGACGGTTTTGCCAAGAAGCGGCCCTCCTCAGCACGACATACATTACTGGTTGGGAAAAGATGCAAATGAGGTCTTTTTTTTTTAATCTTGCCTTCTTATCTTAGTTACTTGGGATTTAGTCGACCTGCATTGATATGGGAACCACTAAATTTCGAATTGCCAGCTTAGATTATAAAGATCAAATGAATTATGTGAAATATATGCAACCGAATGAATGCATCAAACAAAGCAATCAATTGAGCACAAGATCTTTAAACGAAGAAACTTTCCGAGTCAAAACTTTTTGTTGACTCAATTTATTGTTGTTACCATACTGTGGCATTTGATCTAGGAGATTGATGAAAAATTGTTGAGTTAGTTGACTGCAGGCCTCGTCCATCTTAAATTAATCATAGACACTTGTCTTCCTATCTTCTCTGACTGTAATGGTTTGTAGAGCGCAAAATTTTACATTTGATAGCTTGGATCAGTCCAACATGTTCTAAGGTTGCTTAATGGTATTTGCAGGTGGAATCGACCCTAGCATCAGACAAAGCACTAGAATTAGATTCAGCTCTAGGGTCTTGTACTGTACAGTATAGGGAAGTTCAGGGCCAAGAAACAGAGAAGTTCTTGTCATACTTTAAGCCATGTGTTATACCCATTGAAGGAGTGTTTTCTTCAGATTCTGGACAGTTAAATGGTGAATCATACAAAATTAGCTTGTTAACATGCAAAGGGGAGCATGTTGTTTCTGTGAAAGAAGTAAGTCACGAACAACTCTATAAACTTCTATGGAAACTGAATTAGTCATCTATGACTTGAGAGATGCTGAAGATTTGTCACTCATTTACTGTTAAAACCCTCAGTTATTTCAGATAGGTGCATATAGCTATTTTTGATGCCATTGCATGGATTCTTCTAGATGGAGCCTGAAATTAATACTTATAAAAGTGTAGCTAACATAATTTTAGTCAGCATTTGTTTACACACTTCTCTCTTTGTTGGTTAATTTAGACCAACTTTTACAAGTAGAATGATTATCGATATTGATTTTTTTTTAAGATTTATTTATCAATAAATATGCACCTGCATATGTCCTAGTCCTGTTTGGATTTTGGTGAATATGGTTTTAAAGGTGAGCATTCCGAGCAGGTGCCTTTTTCTCGGTCATCCTTGAACCACAATGATGTATTCATACTTGACACTGCATCCAAAATTTTCCTCTTTAGTGGGTGCAACTCTAGCACTCAAGAAAGGGCTAAAGCTTTGGAGGTTGTTCAGTACATCAAGGAGAACAAGCATGGTGGAACCTGTGAAGTGGCCACTGTAGGTCAGACTCCTTTCCCCCCTCTTTCTCTCTCTATCTAAAGAAAAAAAGAATCTGCGATTAATTATTCTGGTGCTGCAGAGGATGGGAAACTTGTTGGCGATCCTGAAGTTGGTGAGTTCTGGAGTTTTTTTGGAGGATATGCTCCTATTCCTAGGGATTCACCTTGTGTTGAGAAACAATCTGATTCTCCATTCTCACAATTGTTCTGGTGAGTTTTTTCTTCATCTACAGGCATTCTCTGCTGTTTTGGACACATGGTCACTCCTGCATATTGCCAAGTCCAAGGTTGCCATTCAAAAGCTCGGCTAGTTTGCCTAGGATTAGGATTGGTAACATTCAACTATTGAAGTCATCTTGTATTTGGCCACCAAAAGGATACTGTATTGTGTTCTTACAAATACAAATAATTATGCTTTGCCCTTAGCCTGCCTAATTTCATAGATGATTCACTTTTTTTGGATTTTGGATGTAGTTGTGTGTGCATGTCTACCAGTATGTGCCTGCATGCTTTGTATGTGGTTACTGTTTCCCCAAAATTTTCCTTTCATTGAAATAACACCTCTTGCTTCTTTTTCTGAAAATACTTAAGATTCCTTATTAACAGGATAACAGCACAGGCTAAGCTGTGTCCGTGTGAAGGTAGTTCGTTGAACAAAGAAATGCTAGAGACAAACAAGTGCTATATGCTTGACTGTGGTGCTGAGATTTTTGTATGGATGGGAAGAAATACCTCAATTACAGAAAGGAAGAAATCAATTTCAGTTACCGAGGTAAAAAAATGACCACCCTTTCAAATTTTCTTCTCGTGCTAGCCCATAGGGATTCTTACGAGCATTATTCTTACCTTTTTTACTGGCTACTCCTTTGCAGGATCTACTGAGAAATCAGGGAAGGTCAATGGCAACCCATTTAACTTTTCTAACTGAAGGATTAGAGACTTCCATATTTAGGTCGTATTTTAAGAATTGGCCTCAAGTGGTGGAGCCAAAGTTGTATGAAGAAGGTCGTGGAAAAGTAGCAGGTTTGTTACCTGTGCAGTTAAATTATAGGAAATATTAGAAAGGGCGATAGCAGAATGGGTGGTTTTACTAATTTAGTTGCTTTAATGCTAACTATTTAGTTCACCTTTTTTTTTTCCAGCAATATTTAAGCAACAGGGCTATGATGTGAAGGAACTGCCTGATGAAGAAGACTGCCAGCCATATATAAATTGCCGAGGAAAACTGAAGGTAGTTTGTCAATTTTTTTTTTTGAGTTTTGATCACAGCCAAATATTATCCTAGGTTCCTGTTTGATGCAATGTTAATAATTCAGGTTTGGCGGATAAATGGTGAACAGCCGACCCTTATTCCTGATCCAGAGCAGACAAAGCTCTTCAGTGGAGATTGCTACATTGTTCAGTATACATATCCTGGCAATGGGAGGGATGAACATTTGTTTTATGCATGGCTTGGTCGTGACAGTGTTCTGGTAAGTGTAGAAAATTATGATAGACTTCAAAGACAGGGATCAACCATAGGAATAATATTTTGACTGGTATCTGCACATGTTACCAAAACTGCTCACACATGATAGTGGAACTTGGGGCAAGATTTAGGTGGAAATTCTTTTGTTCTTATAAGATCATGTATGATTTGCTATATATTTGTATATTTTGAAATAAAAAAGCTTTTATATTTTCTTCACTGGGAATTCTAAAAGTTTTGACTGGTGGGTTGTGAGGTCTTAAGGGTAGAGGGGAAAAAGATGAGAGGAAAAGAATCAGTGTTTTTGTTTTTCATTTGAAATAATCTTTCTTCAAATTAAAATTTTAAAAAAGGAAAATGAAAACTGTTGTTTTCTTTTCATTGCACATTGTTTCTACTTGAGTTACAAACAAGTCATATTTGCCTGGAAACACAAAAACATTTGGTATTGCTTGCTGTCCTTCTGAAACAGTTAATGGTTTTCCTTTTTCTTTGAACTTTCTAATTTAATGTTATAAAATCAATATAAAGTGAAAAGACCCCCTTAAAAACTTATAATCATGGTGTCTATCTGATGCGCTAACAATCCTTCACTGCTTGCAGGATGATAGAGCAGATGCTATCTCCCACATGAATGCTATAGCAGACTCAAGCAAAAGGGATCCAGTCCTGGTTTGTTCTTTTTTCTCGCATTTATATGCATTATATTGGAAACCTTGCATCCAGTTATTCAAGAAACTGATTTACTACTGACTGAACTAATATTCTGTATTTAGGTTCAAGTTATTCAAGACAAGGAGCCACTTCTATTTTTCTCAATTTTTCAGACAGTAATTATATTCAAGGTCTGTACTTAGTAAACTTTTATGCTCTTTCTTTTTATTTTCCTTTTCTGTCATTTGTATTTTGCCCTTCATTTCCCAAGTTAATGTCCTGTTAAACATGCCCAGTGCTTTTTTTTTCTTACTTTTTTTGTCATTTCCTTCAGGGAGGTTTAAGTAAACGGTACAAGAACTTGATTGCGGAGAAAGGAATTTTGGATGAAACTTATGATGAACAAAAGACCGCACTTTTTCGAGTTCAAGGGATCAGTCCAGAGAACATGCAAGCCATCCAAGTTGACCAGGTAAGTTAGCACAGTGGAATCCACACAATTATTGTCACTCTTGCTCTCTTAGAGTTGTCTTGCAGGACATTCTTTTGCACAATAATAATCCTTGTGATTGTAATGCTACAAAATCACTGTGTAAATGCAAGTGTCAACTTTTGACACCAAAACCATGTAATTGACTCTATCACACCAATAATATTTTTAACACAGATATGAACAGTTGTGTGCCTATATTGATCATGCCATAAATCTTTTCAATACACAAAAGTATGCTGTGTTTTAATTCCATGGTTTTAATTCCATTATGTGGTCTGTAGGATGGAATCAATGAATAACATAATATGCCAAAACAGAGAGTGTTTGTATTTGCTTCTTAAATGCTGTTGCAATTTGATCGTTAATTGATTATGAGCTGTGCAACTCATGCAGGTTTCAAATTCCTTGAACTCCTCGTATTGTTACATCTTGCAAACTGGAACATCCATCTTCACATGGATAGGGAATCTCTCTTCTACTGTAGACCATGCTCTTCTTGACAGAATGCTGGAATTGATTAATGTATGTACTCTGTTGAGCCATCACTAGGTGGCCATATGTTAATGGTTATATGCATTTGGTTTAGCTTTTAGGAGGGATAAGTGGGAAAATTTGATGTTAATTTCTAAACGGTTTTAGATTTTACAGTAAAGTTCTTTGATTTCACGGTAAAAGTTTAGCATTTATAATTAAATATTTTAGGTTTTATTCCAAGCTTTAGTATGTTACAGTAAAAGCTGGACATTAAGTCAAGAGTAGCTTGCAAGCCTTGCATCCCAGCTAAAACGTCATGTTAGTGCTTGCTTCTCCTAAAAACACACATACATCAGATACAAAATTTCTCTTCTGTTACACTTGCTTTCCCTTCAATTTTTAAACCAAACACATTGTAAATCTTCTCTATCCCTCTCTTATTTTCCCTCTGATTGATGACTCAGCTCATAGTTATTTGAATTGAATTCTCTTCTTAACTTTCCAAAAGAGTAAAGCGAATTATATTTCATCTGGTCATTTGCAGCCAACATGGCAACCTATATCAGTGCGGGAAGGGAGTGAACCTGATATTTTTTGGAATGCCCTTGGTGGAAAAACTGAGTATCCAAGGCAAAAGGAGTTAAAACAACATGTTGAAGATCCACATCTATTTACGCTTACATGCGCTGATGGTATGCAAAATACACTTTCAAATTTCATTCATTCTAGAGATGATGTGCTCTGTCTTGGTTCTGAATTATTACAGGTGTTAATTGCTGTCAAATTTTTTCTGATGGTGGGTTTTGGATCTTATGCTGCTTGGTTGAATTTTGTTGCAGGCGATTTCAAGGTATAATTAAATGTGGTTTCACAGGCACATATGCAATTAGAAGCTGGTGGATCTTTATGATATATTATATAAGCTTCGTATACAATGGTTTTGAATGCCTGGTTCAAGCATTGTTGTTCATAAATTAGAAGCTTCGGATACAAATAGAAGTCACGTGGAGTCTGCCTTAGTAAATTCAAGTAGTTTGCAAATTCCCTCCACAAATTTTAAGTTCAAAGGCCAATAGCTGGGTCATGATTTTGGTACATTTTGGTGATTATAAACATGTCAACTACTTTAGCAAATTACTCCTGTGTGGTACATTTAGGAGATGATTCTTATTTTTATCTGTCACTGCAAAAATTGTGTTAAGCACGTTCCCTTTGTTTCAGGTGAAAGAGATATACAACTTTGCGCAGGATGATTTAACCACTGAAGATGTGTTAATACTCGACTGCCACGAGGAAATACATGTCTGGATTGGAAGCCATTCAAATGTCAAATCAAAGCAGCAAGCCATCTTGCTTGGCATGGTAACTTATTTGTTTTAACTTGTTTCAAGTTATTTTCTTGGACACAAGTATCTTTATTTAACAGTATTGGTTGCTCATTTTCTGAATCACTTTATGAAACATGGACCTTAACACTTCCATTCAACTATTTGAATGATGTGCGAGAAAATCTGATGGTTCATATGGCATGAATTGTTTTAAGGTTCCAGTTATTGTTTAATGGTCTCATGTGTGATGGCTTTTTATATGCCACTTATAGTCCAATACATGACATTGTTCAAGTGCATTGATTAGCTAAGAATACACTTGAGGTTCTTCAGTTTTCACCTCTATCTGCATTTGTGTGTGTATTTCTTCTCATAGTTTCACTTGAAACTGGCAGAAATTCCTTCAGACAGACCCGCTGGTTGAAGGACTATCTTCCGAGACTCCTATTTATGTCATTACAGAGGGGCGGGAGCCACTTTTCTTCACTCGCTTCTTTGAGTGGGATTCATCAAAGGCAAATGTAAGTGGATCTAATTGTGGCATATGTTGCAGATGACAACTGAATGCGTGGATAATTCCTGATGTTCTAGCAAATACAATTTTCCTAACATTAATGGTGTTATATGGGAAGTATCATAACTCGAAAATGGTAGTGGGAGATATAAATTGTCTTCTGCAGTTAAGGTGATGCATTTGTGTAGTGGTGGGGATTCAATAAATCACTGTCAAAACTGCAGCCAATAAACGTTCTCCATAAACAAAGAAACATACACCCCCAGTTTCTTCCCAGTCTCCTTTTTTATTACTTTATGACTAGACATGCTCACATTTTGAAGTACATGGTGAACTTCAAGGAAACTAGAAGATAGCGATGAAATTTCCTTGTGGTGTATTCATAATGAACTTTAGTTAACGATTTTAACATGGTTGTGGACCTTGTAGATGCATGGAAACTCCTTTGAACGAAGGCTTGCTATTCTAAAAGGAAAGAAGCAAAATCTTGAAGTAAGTGTGGTATCTTACTTTGCAATACTTGTCTTGTGGATTTGGACGGGTGCATTTCCTGGCTCTGAAAGCTCTAGTAAAATGCTGAAGTAGCCAAAGAATGTCACTGGCCCAAATATTCCTTTATCAGTAATGACCAATGAGCATTGCTCAATAATTTTCAGTGGAATGTATAGCCTAAGAATTTCAATGTGGATTGATATGGCATGCATTTAACTGATTCTTGCTTCAGGCTCAATCCGGCCATACTGTTTTATCCCAATGTAATCTCATTTCATCTCATGTGGGATGCATTATTATTAGCTTGAGATGATGAAGGCAATGTTGATGGTGTTGTGGAAAAAGATAGTGAAGTTTTTAACCTTGTATTTATAGATATCAGATTTGTTTTTGCACATTAGGTTCTGGACAACATTTGGCCTCTTTGTTTGTGATATAAGGTTGAATTTATTCATGCTTCATTTTATTTGTTGTGCAGGTTCATACAAGTAAATCATGGAAAGCATCCTCTAAGGAGACAACTCCAGATGGTTTGAGAAGCAAGTCTGTTAGTTCAAATGGGAGAAATAGTACATCTCCAGTATCCAGTGCTTCAGTCACGCACTTTAATTCTTCAACCAACTGCCAAATCTCCACCCCAGCTCCAACAGCAAGAAAGCTCTTTCCTGGGTCCCCCTTTCATGACAGTGCTGGTAATAAAGAATCATTCAATTTGTTAATAATGCAGCGAACAAAATTTTAGTTTCCCCCCCATGATTTTATGTAATAATAGTGAAACCTTGGCATGCACAATTGTAGTCATTGGAACAAATAACTATCAATATAGGATAATTGCTAATTAAATGCATATCAGATTGAATAGATTATGCCACCAAATATTTATGACATAATGGAAATTTGACACGATTAACATACAAAATTTTGTGGATTTTGACCTGGTCATCCTATTGCATGACCTGTTGGAAGAATGACGAACTTAAGTATGAATGAAACATGGAGATGGA
>Ga0307517_10011217_pt1 | contig 12436 bp, 21 predicted proteins | sample 23_EM_MG_FD_194515 | JGI IMG/M metagenome (GOLD analysis project Ga0307517, IMG submission 194515) | Populus trichocarpa ectomycorrhiza microbial communities from riparian zone in the Pacific Northwest, United States - 23_EM | ecosystem: Host-associated > Plants > Roots > Unclassified | place...
TTCAAGGGCGTTTTATTTTTATGCTGGCCGCGTTCCGCTCATTATCGGTCTAGTGGCAGACAGGCTTTCCTGAACCGGGGACATCACATACCTATTTTAGTCTGGCCGCCTATACTGGGGTTATGGGTTTGGCTTCAGCGTGGGGGTTGCCTGCGGGAACAGTGCACGATATCTGGGGTCGATCCTAGTTTAGACCCTCAGCCTGTCAGGGTCAAAAATACCTGTCTGCCGCCTTTCATCTCCGTGTATTCGATATGTAATCCGTTTCCCAGCATCGACTTTGACAGTCGAGTCCTTCGCGACCCTCTGGATCGAGCGTTTCACGCAACGTTTTCCATTGACGAAAAAAAGGTCCAATGGCCGTGATAGTTGGAAAGGTATACGGTAACAGATAGGGGGTAATATGCGGATCACCAAGAAGCGGACAGGTAATGATACTGTAAAACTTTTGGCAGAGGACCAAGCAAATGTCCAAACACAACAAGGCACGACAGCGGTAGTATATATAGAATGTATATATAGGGAAGAGGGTGGAGAGGTCTATAGAATGAACAATAGTGGCCAGGATAGGCTGGAAGAGAACCAGAACGAAAAGTATCTACGTGCATGTCAGCGAGATCCGAGATGAAGTGCAAAACCGATGTAATCAGAAGTCCAAGCATCGTGTCCAGTGAAAGAAGATAGCGTTTGAGGGAGGTGCTCAAGACTGTGGATAGGCTGCTTGCTTCCCCTCCCAAGTGTCATCGTCTGAGCCGAGTCGTCTGCTCGCCACAGCTTGCTGCTGTTTCTTCAGGGCAGCCTTGCGAATGAAATATGTTGCGACAGCAATCAGTGCCACGCCCAAAATTACTCCGATAGCGATACCAGCCTTGGCACCACCGGAGAGTCCCCCACCGCCCGAGCTGTCAGGTGTCGAGCCACCGCCGCCGGATGTGCCACCGGGACCATCATCGCGGAAAGGCCAATAATCTCCGTCCGGGGGTGGCAAGATACAAGTCAGCGAATCTCCATCAGAGATCTGTACGAAATCGGATTGAAGTGTCAAGCCCTCCGTGTTGTTATTGTCGACCACGAAGGGCTGAGGGGTGGGAGTGGAGTCGTAGTTGGTACAGTTGGGACCCCGTGATCCGATGAAGCTCGTGTTTCCGAACAGGACGTTGTTCGCAACGGTGAAGTTGCGGGCGGATGTGATAGCGACGGCATACCCGAACGCGCCAGAGAGGTGGTTGCTCAAGATTGTACCGGAGAAGCTAACGTTCCTGAGGTACCGATCCCCGAACCAAGTTCGGGGTCCAACTGCAATGCCGATCCTATGGAGAGGATATTTAGCGGGGGAGAGGTGGATCAAGAACTCGCTGCGACTGACTTGATAATGGCATCTTCGTTGTTCTCCCCTTTAGTTTCAGAAGTAGAGTCCGGTTCGCCGGACGCGAACCCGCCGTAGATAATATTATCTCGTACGACGGTGTCGGTGTAGTTGCCCTCTGTTGTCGCGGGACGATAAGCCGGTGCCCTGTACCACGAATAGATCACACGTACGCCATGGGTCGTAGTCAACCAAGTTGATGCCTCCAAGACATGTCGCCTGGGAAGAGGGACGCCTCAGCCGTTTGCATTTACACCTTCAAGTCGAATGAAAGAAACCCACGTTTTGAACCGAGATCGTGTTGTTTTGGATAAGACTGCCCGGAGAGCCAAAGACAACGATGCCACCGTCCGTGGGGTCAGAGATGACATTGTTTCGGACAAAGCTGTTGGCACAACTGAGACTGATACCATCGGCCCACTCTTGGAACGTATCAGAGCCACAAGGACCGATATCGTTGTTCTGAATGACGACACCAGAACAGGTGAATGCACCCTCGGCGATGTGAAGACAGGACCACGAGCGGGGATCGAATGAGCGAACATATTCTATCTGGCGAGAGTCCCCCTCAATTCCATGAATCGCAGTTTCGCGAAGGTGGCTCACCAGTTGTCCAGAATTACTGCCTCCCATCTCAATGTTAGCACCTCCCTGGGTAGGCGAGTAACCGTTCCTTGTCCCATTGATCTGCACTGCGCCTAAGCTAAGCGGAAAGTCCCATCCGATCAGAACACACCTGAACGTTCCTCAGCTTCACACCACTGCAGTTGCTACACGTCCCATCCACGGCGGTAGTGTGTCCCTGTCCATTCGCCACGGGTCCAGACACAACCAAAGTCGCTCTATCGTCTCCGGCGGGATACCCCTCGGTCGAAATTTCCTGATTCGGAGCGGCGAAGGCGATGGGCTGGGTAATGAAGTACTGTCGGCCAGGGCACAAGCTGAGAACATATCCATCCCCTCCGTTGCTGAGAAGCTGGTTCAGTCTGTCCGTGACGGTGTCCGCAGGGTCCGGGCTCTGGCACGACATGGTTGTCCCTCGAAGCGAAAAAAACAGAGCCCAAAGGATGCTTGTCTGGGGGCGAACCGAAGAAAAAGAAAAGAGCAGGGGGAGGGAGAAGGAAGGGAAGAAGAAAGGAAAACTGGATTTAGGGCGCGCGGCATGTCGTTTGACAGGCTGGAATTGTATTAGCGGGGGCCGCAGTGTCAGCGTCCAACTCGCCGTGGCTCTACACATATCGGCGGTTCAGGGCTATTTATACGGACTAGATACACGTTGGTACACGGTCTATTGGCGACTGGTAACTTTTGCCAATGCTCACCCGTCCACGGCCACGATTTGCTTTGAACCTTTGCCACGGTTGGGCCCAGGCACGGGCTCAGGGGGCGATAAAAACGCACAAAAACGACCCATCGGAGAACCACTTCAAACATGCCTCCTAAACCCCTCCAGTCGACTCCCACCAAACCAACGCGCCCTGGCGGCGGCGACGAGTCTCTGTTCAGCCCCAGCTCCCCAAGCCAATTCCGCTATTCGCCGCGGAGTCCGATCAGATTCAGACCCGGGACGCCCAACGACGACGCGAAAGAAATCGCGGAGAGGAGGCGAGCGAGACAGAGCATGACTCCGACCAAGCCGGTGGCGAGGCTGGACTCTATCTGCCAAGGCTCCAAGGTGATCCTCAACGACATGGCCGGGATGTTCAGCCCCAAGAAAGAGACCCTGGAAGTTTCACCATTCAAGATTGAGGTGCAGATGTCTCCCACAGTGCCTCCGGCAAACAAGGAACAAAGTGGAAGGGATCGTCGTGATGATCAGAGGCGCAGGCAGCAGGGGCAGGTACAAAGGACAAAGGATGTTAACCCTGGACGGATTAGGCGGCGAACTCGCCCCCCTGCAGATCCCGCCCCTGAGGAGAGCACCTCGAAACGCCCGCCATGCAGAAGCTAATTATTATCCCACGAGACGACATTGTGTGTTAGACTGTATTGGTGACCGCATATGTATATACTTTCCGCCACCTTGGCTGTGTCCGAGGATGGGCGCCGCCCTATTGAAGTTCTGAAGATTGAGCGTGACTTGGTGTTTGAGCTAGAATCCACAACAGAGACCACACGTCTCCACAGGGATCCTCTGACAGGAAGCTAGCGGACAGCTGATCCGCCCATCTTGGCTGGGCGCGCAGGCACTTCAAAAGTGACACCCCCTCGATGGTCGAGATTGTATGTAGTTGAAAGACCACAACGCACTACCGCAGATCGTTAGCCTCAGCGGAGAGTTTTCGACTAACCGTGGTGCAGGAGAGCGGCCGAGCGGGGCGCTGGCGGGTTAGGGGCACTTGATCTGACGTTCACAGGATTTGCAACATTTGTGCTAGGCCTTTGAGAACGAGAGACGTGTGACATACATATATCCATCCGCACCACGACCACGTAGTGAGGTCACAGCCACTACGGATAGGGAAGCGAAGGACAAAGGGGAAATATCAAGCATTTGTTATTCCAGCTCCTCCATGGCCGACTCCCGGTTTCAACATCCAGAGCAAGACGTGGCTGGCAATGGCGAGCTCCCAACTTACGATGCCCTAGCTGCCGAGGCCGGACCTAATTCCAGGTCGGTGCAATGTCCCGTCGGTTGAGTTGCAGGAAATCTGAAGCTGTGATTTGTGACCCAGGTTCGGCAGGTGGAAAGGTTGGGTAGAGAAGCGGTCAGCATCCATTTCCCTCCCTCCTCCCTCCTCCGGAAATCCATCACATCGCTGATAGGTCTCTAACAGAGCCGCCGAAAGGTATGCCGATTCCACGCCTGAAGTTTTGGCAAAACGAAGAACAAGGGGATGGGGTGAAGATGTGTGTGCTCCGTTTCTGCCAGCTTCCCATGTCGACTTACTTGGCTCTCTTCGCCAGATTCTGGATCACGTCCCCGGTCGAACTAGCCCTCAGCTGAAGCTCCAAACCGAAACTCTGATCGCACAACCACCAAACTACGCAACCGTATCCGACCCTTCTAATCCCTCCCCCGCTCCGCCTCCCATCACCGGAGAACTCCTGGCCCCCAGCCACCTGCGCGTGAGCCAGTTTGGCTCCAGGTTCTTACCTCATTCAACGGCACCAATACGCTGCGTGTTGCCATTGCTAGCAGACCGTTTCGTTCTCATCGGCCACGATGACGGTTTATCCTTGCTTAATATGTTCCCCAAAGAGTGGACGGATGATGGTCTATCAGACAATGGTCCCGCAAGTGCCCAAGCCAGAGTCATTTGGGAGGGAGAAGCGTGAGTTCACATTGCTTTGAAACACCAACCAGCATCACTCGCTGATATGAATATTATGATCCTTCCTTCCTCCTCACTCCCCTCCTCCTTTCATTCCTTGGCCATTTAGCGTCTATCAATTGACCCTGCTCGAAGTTGATCATAATGGGACGGACACCCCTACGGGCGTGGTCTTAGCTCTCGTCGGTTCCTGTCGAGAAGACGAATCGTGCCTGAGAGATGTCGAATCCACAAAGTCATTGCGAATGTATAGTCTCTCCAGCATCATCAGCCTGGCCAAATGGGCTGCCTCTAGTCAGGTAAGGTCACCTTCCCCATTCAACAACTGAGATGGGGCCTCTCATACCCCCGTTTCCAGTACGTGCATCCATTACGAGTGCGCGGGTCGACGCCTGGAAACCCGCACCGTGGTTCCATCAGGAAGGGTCATAAACATCACCTGAGTATAACCAAGGGCCTCAAATCCCTAAGCATAGACGACCAATCCCAGTCCTTTCCACGACCATTCAGACATGACTCCCTATCACCGGTACATTCCAGCCCCGGGATCAGCCCGTCGACAAGCTCGATTAACAGCGTGTTCATCGATGAGTTGCGAGGGCCAAGGTTATCGTTCACCCCAACACAATCTATGGACTCCATTGACGAGACGTGGGACGTTGTCGAGGATTTGCCGCTTCGGTGGGCATCCGACTACGTTTCTTTGGCAATATCCGGTTCTCGGTTGGCCAATACGTCAGTCCTGTTCTATGACATCTGGTCAGATCCAGCGACCAGCGGTCGTAAAGGCGCATTACTTGCCGTGGCAACGAAATCCACCATACTACTGTACGAGACCCCGAAAGGAGAGCGAGCGTTCCGATTCGTCAAAGTAAGCTATCCATTCCTCCCGTTCTGTTGGGAATTCCCGAGGCCGCCCCGGTTTCAGCCAAGCCTTCGCGAGCTCCTATGTTTTTCTTAATACGCATGGTGATCATTGCGGAATCTGACTCCTGGGTTTTTTGTTTTTGCCCATCTAGGAATTCTATACCCCTAGCCCACCTCGAGCAATGCGATTCGTGTATCAATCCATCAGTGACCCAATACTGAGAAGCGCGTCTGATGTCGGGGGTTCTTCGCACCGCGCGAGGTCGTCACCGTCAAAACTGTCAAACCATTATCGAAGCGTATCCTCGGGCACGGCGAGCATCCGGTACTCCAACCAACTTAGCTTGTTCCTACTATTCGAGAAGAAGGCGGGGATTATCCGAATATCCGACGCGTCCGTGGGCGAAGTCGAGTTGAGTGACGATGGACCGCCGCCTTCGCAATACGCCGGGGCGTCTCTGACACCAAACGCGAGCATTTCGTCGTCGAGTTCCAGGCGAAACCGGTCATCATGGGACGGGTTCGGGTTCATTAGGGAGAAACCCACTTGGACGTTGCCCACCCAAGTCGAGCTATCGAGCATGCCGAGCACGAGCGTCTATCTGTTAACACGCTCGAGGAGGACGCATATCATACCGTCACCGTTGCCGGCGGATCTAGCCACCACCCCACCCTTCCGGACCTTGACGTGGACATCTGCTCCTAAGCACGTTGAGGCCCGGGTGTGTCGGCCCTACGCCCACGAGCAGGAAGACCACCCTCCGTTCCTGCAGCTCATCGCTTTTGGAGAAGATGGGATCGAAGTTCAGGAAGTTAACCTCAATCAACTGACGGTCCGACGAGGAAAAGGCAAGACCGTAGCTTCCACCCCCACACACGCCGTCTCGGACGTCCTCGGTGGGGAAATCGGCCCGCTCTGCGCTGGGGGCCACTGGCACAGGCCGGTACATCCAAATCAGACCGATCTGTACCGCACGGATTCCGTGATGAGCTACATGTCTGCTTCATCGTACGACAGCAACGACACAGAGGAGCTGGCTGCCAAATTCATATCAGAACGGGGAATTTACGGGTGGGTCAGGAAAGGTCATTCGGATTGGAGGGTATTTTGGGTGGGTGGAACTGGCAGGGAGGAAACGGAACCGGACCCCTTGTGACAGCGTGTAATATCAACCCCCTCATCACTGCTCCAGCTCATTTGTTTTTGCTTACTTATAAGTTGTATGAATATTCATTACCCGGCGTAATTTATTGCCGTTCAGCGATTATACAGCGCTCGCATCGTCCAGTGTAGGTGAAAATGAGGGCATGTGTCCGTGAAAGCGTAAATGAAGGAGGAAACGGGAAAAACATGCAGCAGGGAAAGCGATATGTACAAAGACAAGATGTGGGGAGTAAAGCGTCGTGAAGTAGTGATTGTAAGCAAGCGTCCGAGTATGTTAGGTGAGATGGTAGAAATGAGGAGAGATCACAAGTGAGCTGGAGTTAGGGAGAGAGAGAGAAAACCGCCATCTATATCTCACTACGATGAACCACCGTGACCATGATCCGACTGAGCATCCCGACCACGCAGGACGGTGAATGTCCCCTTTTTCTGACCAGCGTCACCACCGGAGGACCCTGCCGTCGATGGACGCTTTCTATGACCCGGTCCTTGGCCCTGATTCTTTCGCACGACAACGAACGACTGTCCAGGGGATTTTCCACCGCTAGTGCCAGCCGATGGAGCAGCTTCCTCATCAGCCGGAGGGCTGCTATCGCTGTATCCCTTGTTCCGTAACGACCGATACCAGGGTATCTTCTTGGGCGCGGCCGAGTCGACTGACCCATCATCTTCGGATGCATAACGAATCGGTGGGAGCTTCATAGGGGTCGACGTGTTTCCAGGGATGTTGGATGCGCCTGCTCCATTCCCCGAACCACTGGAACCAGACGGACCGGGGAAAGGGTCCATAAACCCTGGGTGGACCACGATGGCAGATTGTGACTGGGCACGGAAGTGCGCAGGTGGCATGGCACCGTGGGGAAGGTTCTGCCGGCCCGCGGCTCGATTGATTGTGGGAGAAGGGGGACGACCACCCCCACCTCCACCTCCATTGCCGCTAGATCCTGGACGATTGTTGCCGGTCCCGCTATTTTGCAAGATGCCCACACCAGGTGTACTCCTGTTCGATGAAGCTGTGCCATAGCTGAATGAAGTTGGGGGGTTGTGATCGAGGTCTGGCGACGTGATCGCATGGTTCAATGCCATACCCTGTCGATCAAGGGATGTCCTTGAATCCGATTGAATTGCGTATGGGGTGTCGAAATGTGCCCTCCCTCCACCAACTCTCATGAAGCCCGAGGGTTTCTGAGGAGGAGGCGGTGGATCTGAAAATGTCTGATCGTCGACGACCGAATAACGGGGTTTCGTATACGAGTGCCACGCTCCCATGATGTACCCATCTTCATCATCGCTCTCCTCGCGATAAGGTTGCAGGGCGTGTTCTGGTCTGAGGACAGAAGGTGGAGCGGAGCTCGAGGGGGTAGGAAGTGATTGAACCCCTGGTTTCGTGAGAGATATTTGCGAGGACCCGAACCGTAAAGCAGGGCCTGAACCTGATCCCGAGCCTGATCCCGAACCACTTGGACGGCGGTGACCCTGGCGTCGGGGACGTCTCCGAGGCCGCGAGCCACACCAGCCAGCCAATCCACAAGCCCCATACAAACCACTGTCGACAACGTGTCTGGTCCGGTGGAAGCCGACTCCCCCGAAGATTCGTACGAAGGCCTCAATCAACTTGACGACGAGCATCAAAACGAAAGCCAAATATATGAGACCCAAAATGATGAGGATCGCGTAGGCCACCCACTGCCCCGCGCCAGCACTAATTGAAACCTAACAAGCGGAAACGCATGAGCATAAGTCGACCGGGGAATCCAAAGCCGGGGATCCGAGGGGTCTGATGATCAAGCAGACTTACGATGGGGGCAAGTATCACCATCAAAACCGCGATAACAATTCTAGCCACGCAGAACAAGAAGCTTATCAGCCCCATGCTGGCCCCATGGCCCCATGGCAGCCAAAAACTCGTCCCGAGGGCGGAGACCACCTCGATCACAAGAATGACGATGGCCTGTGCAGTTCCACTTTTCTGCCCGCAACCGATCGTGAGACCGAACGCGATGTTGGTTGCGAACAGCAGGCACGCGAAAAGTTGTGATCCGTGACGGTAGTGATTGTACAGTGGTCCCAATGCGAGGAGAGTCCAGGTCTCGTCGTAAAGCTTGCTCGTGTTGGTGACATAGAGACGGAGGACGAGGAAGATGGGGAGGGCGATAGATAAGAGGGCAAAGGATAGGACAGCCAACGCAGTAGTCCCAGCAGAGCTCTCCTTCGCCAACGTCATTTGATAACATGATACCACGGTGACCGGAAAATGGAAGAGGACCAGTAATCGGACGAGGTTGCCTTGCAGAACGCTTCCGTGAAAGGATCCAAACCTAGCCGAAATATTCCTCCATCTCGACGCACTCTTGAACCGATTCCCCCTTAGCACGCCAATCGAACGGTTCTCCTCACCCTGAGGTACCGGGCTCTGGACTTTATCGACCGGGTCTTTTGCCGATGAACCAAAATGGGGACTGCGCGTGCCGATGTTTGGGGGTGTCGTCCTCGCGTACCCCACTGCTCCCCCAATAAATGTCGCCAGTTGATCAACTGCCCATACGACAACGCTGAGAACTATTGCCACGGAACAGAGTCCCAGAAATAGGATCATAGTGATACTGAACAATCTCGAGGGCGGTATGCCAACCGCGGCTGCGAACGCAGGGATTCCGGTCGTCACGTTTGGTGGGAGCATGAAAAACGTATTTGGGGCACTTGAGTCAATGAATAGGGGGGAAGAATGGTCATTCAATTGATCTGCAAAGTTGCTGGGGGGATCGTAAGGTTTGACCGTCAGCGGGTTGTAATGATCTTGGGGCTTGTTACTCGTGATGGTGACATCTATGGGCGAGTGAGCGCGGAGAAACTTTGCTTGGTATCCCAGGATTTTATGTACTTACTGTAGGAAAGCATCGACCAAGCCGTCTGTGACAGCAACGGATCTGCTCCTAGCGTTAGCCCTAGCTCGGGATTTCGACACTCGATTTACGTACAAACAAACTGTGGCCAACGCACTGCCACCATCCCCAGAGCAGCGCACCACTGGGAATGAAATATGACGTCCCTCAGAGAAGGGGTGCAGAACCTTAATAACGCCGGAGAAGTCGCCAGTCGTTCTCCACTTAATGCACTGGCAAAGATAAACCCAGCGCTTTCGACTCTTCTCCAGATACCAGGACTGGCGAGGCCTCTATCCCACGCAGACACCACTCTGGCTAGGCCAACTAGGAGCCAATAAGCGGCAGCAAGGGCGGCCGAACCATATAGGATAGAACGTGCAGCGCCATACACAGAATGTTGGTTTGGTTTGAGGGGGGTGACAGGGACGTCTATGCATAGCATTTCATTTTGATCAGGGTCTAAAACGCGTAGGCGGGTGTTGAAGGTGGCGAGTTCGTAAGCCTGCGGAAGTCTCGAGACTGTCGAGAATGCGAAGGGTCCGGACGTTAGGGGACAGTAACTGCTGTTGGAATCCGCGTCCAGGGCGGGAAGTGGTGAAGGGGGGCGAAGTGTGGCGCAAAAGTAGGATCCGTTGTTCCATACGTTGAACGTGAGTTGGTCGGTGGTCGTGAAGAGCGTAGCTAAGGAGGGAATCCGCAGGATCAGCAAAACCGTACCCGGACGCTATACGGGGAAAGATGAATGAATTGGGGAGGCACGTACTCGCAACGGGCTCATTGGTGTTATTATTCGCAGAAACTATCTGGATGGAGGTGTTTCCGAGGATCGTGAGATTGAGGTATCGGTCGGTGAGGATTTGGCCGTAGACCGTCGAAATCTGCAGTTTGTGGGAGGTGTCCCCGCTGAAGCAATCATTGAAGGGTAGGGTGGCCGGTTCCGCGACGACAGAGGGGAGAATGAGGGTGAAGGTGAAGCCTACGATGGCCAGTAGGCTCTTCAACCCCATGCCGTGGTTGCGAGTTAGAGTAGGTTAAGGTCGAGTAGTGCTGAGCCACGTGCTCGGACGGGCCTCCGCGATCGTGACACTGAGTTGACCATGCCTCTTCACAGGTGATTGCCTGTCAGCTCGTCCCCTGTGCATGCTGCCTCGTTGCCTGCAGACCGGTTGCGGCTCCAGCTTAAATGCGCTCGACTGGTTGAACAATAACAACCCGATGTTTTCGTATCTCTCTGACGTGCTTCTTCTGGGAACGTTCATTAGAACTCCCTCGACCGGTGACTGCGGGCGTAGACCGCTACCGCCGTCGGTAGCCAGTATGCTGGCCCAAATGCTCCAACAACGCCATTAGAATAGAGATAACCAGCTCCAGTGCTGGCACTCTGCCACCCTGATGTTGCATCCCTGGTCTGTTCTCTATCTCCGCCTGTCACCCCCTGCCCGGGAGGGGCCCATCTACATGGAAAACCCCTCTTGCATAATTGACGTGGGAATTTGTCTCCTACTGGGCAGCAGCGTCCCAAAACTACGAAGGTATGAGGGATCCCGCACACCGGCCAGAGTCACATCGTGGCACCCCCAGAATATGGTGAAGGCCTTCCATGTGATTGTGCTCCGCAGCTTTGAATTGGTGTCTCCTCCAGTGGGGTCCCATTGGCAACTGAGCCTGGCAGGCCTAATATGAGGGACAGGCATACACGGTGCGTGGGTGGGCTTCTTGGGTGGATCGTGAATGTGATTCTTTTGCCCCACCTAGGTGACTGTCCGAAATAACTTTATTCTGGGAAGCGTAACCAACGCCCCCCCCCAATCAAGTGAATATAATGGTGAGCTCATACATCACACCATCGTCCCCCTCTCTATTCTCGCTCGTAATAACAGAAGGGGACCGAGCCTTGAAAGCCAGCGAGCCATTCAGTTGTTCGACTGAAACCCGAACCACCGAAACGGTTTTGAACAGGCATGGGGAATTTTCGTAAAGGGCACAAGCCCCGGCGCATTCCATGTAATACTGATTGGCGCTCCCCCGGAACGTCAGGCCTTCAGGCATGACAGAAGACCCCTGTAACCCATTCTCCTGACCCAAGTTACACTCTAAGGCCGTCGTGCAGGGCGAGATCGGTGCCGGGGCCCACAGTGTCGTAACGCACCGTGGCAACTCATCTTCTCGTCATCTTCATTTGTGGTGAGGGGCATCTCTGCTAGTCGTCCACGCAGTCGATCTCGTCGTCACTTCACACACATGCCAGTATCTGGCAGTGGGTGACGTCACGCACCAACCTGGCGGGTATTCCACGGTATCTTTGGTTTTCCATATGCATCAAAACTCGACGCTGGGTATGACAGTTCGTTATCATCACGAAACCCCCCCTCTCTCGCTGGCGAAACCTTGTTGGTATATTCTACACTTGTAGCCATCACCATCTCCACAGGAAAGAGGCTCTAAGCGAATCAGCCGCTTCGGGTGCCCCAATTCTATCGCGTTGATAATACAAACCAGCTGAAACCGCGCGGAGAGGCTCAGCGATGGACTCTTAGTATACGACGCACCCTCACGACTTAATAAATTACGCGCAAGGATCACTTCCCGCACGCTAAACGGCCATCGGCTGCCTGATGATCCTGAGGTTCCTTACGTTCCGGCAACCTTTAGCCACTCAGAACTCCGACCCCTTCCCCCCCTCGCACAAGTGATGCGAGCTTCGGTTCCTCCGCTTGAAAGCGTTGGTGTACGTTACTGGTTGCATAATTACAATTCCCGTGTTCGTGTTCCTGGCCTACGCACGCGCGGAAGCCGACCCCATCTGGCTGGCTCCACTTCGCCACCGTTCCATCGTATACAAAGCTCGGGCGACTGGCTACCGCCAAGGCGGAATGCT
>Ga0307517_10011218_pt1 | contig 12436 bp, 12 predicted proteins | sample 23_EM_MG_FD_194515 | JGI IMG/M metagenome (GOLD analysis project Ga0307517, IMG submission 194515) | Populus trichocarpa ectomycorrhiza microbial communities from riparian zone in the Pacific Northwest, United States - 23_EM | ecosystem: Host-associated > Plants > Roots > Unclassified | place...
TGACCTAAAAGATAAACACGAACGTAACTTATTGGATAAATCAACACTCTAAAAAAATACTCAAGGCTGAACACATAAGAAATAATATTTAAAAAATAATATTTTTTTTATTTTTAAAAATAAAGTTTATTTGTGTAAAATAAAAAAAGAATAATGTAGATGAATTGGAATAATATCTTGAAAAATCAAACACGACAAGACAATTTAAATAAAAACATATATTCTAAAAAGGCATGTAAAACTCGTGATCTAAGTCATGAAATCGGGATAGAACCTTATAAAAGAAATTGAAGAAAATCACAAAACTAATATTGTTAAAAAAACCGATGCAAAATGATAAGATCGCACGAAGTCGAATCCTAACAAATCAAACGTCTAGAGATGAAACCTGAAAAAAAAAAAACCAACCACGCAAAAGAATCTAAAAAATAAGAGTGAAAATAAAAAAATAATAACAATTAGAGTTTAGGCAAAAAAAATAAATTGAAGGGTTAAATTGAATTAAAAAAATAGTTTTAACATAATAAAAAACAAATTAAAAGAATGAGGATCAAATCATCAAATTGAAAAAAAAAACAATAAAAACTCTAATTGAATGGTGAAATTAAAAGCAAAAAAAACTTTAACAAAAGAACAAAGGAAAAAATAAAAAAATAAAAAGAATAAGGATTGAAATGAAAAACAAAACATACAAGAAATTATAATTGAATGACTAAATTAAAAAAAAAAACAAAACTTACATAGAAGGAACAATAACGAAATAAAAAATTTAAATAACGAGGATTAAAATTGAAAAATCAAAAAAAGAGAGAACACTAATGCACTTTACATGAAAGGAGAGACAAGAAGGGAAAAAATAAAACGATTGCTAGCGATAATTCGACCATTATACATCATCATGCGCCACACCACGTAGAAGAAGATATGACAGCACATCCAAGAAGATGATGAATGTTCAGGTTTGGTTACCGAGTGACATCACGTGCGTCTCTTGAATGGCGCTAACGTCACCCACTGGTTAGAGTGTGATGTGCACGCGCCAATATCTTTTTTAATTAAAAAAAACAACAACTCAACATGAAAAATACTAAACGCCCCGTGATCCTGGTATCTACAAAAACAAAAAAACATGTGTGAAAGCACAAAAATACCTCCAAGTGTAAACTTGATTTATTTGTCTAATATAGAGCCAAAAACCCACTTTAATTGTACTCAAGTAATGGAAAAACTAAAAAAAATATTTGTCCATCAACCCAATAATTTTTTGATATCGAAGGTAAAAATGTATTTTCATTGCTTAAAAGTTTATGAAAAGCAAAAATTCTAGATCAACAACTTTAAGTTTCGTTGACTATGATGCAAAAAAAAAACAAAAACCCAATCAATCTTTTAATAACTAATTAGCCAATAAAAAATATTAAAACACCCTCACCCTTGAGGCTTTTTTTTTTTATAACAATCCATAATAAACCATCTTTGTAGCTATAAATAAAAACCATGCTCTATGGTGTCTTGATTAACTACTAGAATTAATATTTTATTTATCAGTTTAATTTTGAGCTCAAATTTAATCACCGCTCAGTATTTTTAATGTTGTTGGGAAAAGAACATTTTTCAATGAATTATATCTGCATTTTTATTTATTTATATAAGAGTTATTAGCGATATGGAACTATCAATGAGCCAGGTAAAAATAGTACACCGCCACCACAAACCATGTTTGAATATACATGAGCAGAATTAGCTGCAACATTGTAGGATGCTTGGAAGTGTTTTAATGTTTATATTTTTAAAAATATAGTAAAATATTTTTTAATTTAAAAAAAAATTATTTTTAATATCAGCATATCAAACCAATAAAAAATAATTTTAATAAAAAAATTTGAATTTTCATGAAACCTAAACCCAGTTTGAAGATGAATTAATGTACGGTTTCTCTTTATGCTACTCCATGTTCTCACTCATTATTATAAGATGTACACATTATGACCATTTATTGTTTCAATTAGATGGCGATTATAAATTTTTTTCTTCATCGAATAAGCCAAATTTCAACCTTCTATTTTTATTTTTCAGAGAAAAAACATTCATGATCACTTGCGTGAATCCGACTTAACCATCAAAGTTTCAATTTCATATAATTTATATGCAATTTAAACTGAATTAGTAAATTAGAAACCAAAATTTATTTACAAATATTTCATGTTTGAATATTCTTGTCAAGTACACCTCAACAAGATAGATTTACCTTTCAAATATCAAAAGCAGATCTTTTTATATCAAAATCAACGAATTTTATAATAGATTTATGCTAGTTTGATTTAAAACTTTAACCCCCATGTTATATCAATACATTTAAATTACTAGAAAACATAAATTGATATTTTTTTTCAATTAAAAAATAGTTTAAAAAACACTTTAAAAAACAATAATAAAACACAAAAACAAATTATTTTTTTATTTTTTCATATTGTTTTGTTGATATAAAAAATAAAAAAAAATATTATTTTGATGTAATTCTAAGTAAAAAAACATTTTGAACCGCAACCGCAACTACAACCACAATTCTAAATACACTTTTAGTTCTTACTTCTTACTAGATACTCGAGCCATGCTTCGTTATGAATCAAATAATTTTTTTTAGTAAAAAAAATAAATATATAAGTTTTTTAAAAGTATTTTGTTAAATAAATTCTAATTAAAAAAATTTATGCATGCATTTAATTATATATGTCAAGAATCACCGGTGTCAATAAACAAAAAATAAAGTATTAATGTGGCTATTTAACTCGCCTCGAGCAAGTCAAATAATTTTTTTTTCAACGCAAAAGAATTAATGTGTAGGTGTTAGTGTTATTAACGTGTTTTTTGACATCAAATAAAAAATATAGCCATGAATCAAAATGTCGATATTAACATATAATAAAATACAACAAAGATCATATCCGTTAATCAAAACATATAGGATCTCAAGCTAATTTTTAACATAGTAAAAGAAATGAACAATCTTTGTATAATAATTGTGTTTTAAAAAAAATGTAAAGAAAAAAAATAGTAAACAAATTACAAGAGAATAAAAATAAGAACAAAAAGAATGATATAAATAGTACAAATATAGAATGATGAATATTTAGAGTGTAAAAAATGAAGAATAATATTTTTTTTCCTAAAAAAACATAAATAAAAAAAAAGGAAAAATTAAAAAAATATTAAAAAAATAAAAATAAATAGAACAAGTATAAAATGATAAAAATACAGGTAAAAAAAGAAAAAAATATAAAAAATTGTTTTTAAAAAAACAAAAATTACAATTTCTGCCACGTTATGTTGCCACTACAGTAAAGAAATTAGGAAAAATTACAGTTTATGGCTTTATGCCATTTCGAGAGGAAAAAACGGTTTTCTTTAGTATACGTATAATAATAATAATAATAATAATAATAATTTTACAATTAGATGTTGACGAGACACCAAAAGAATTTTCCTCGAGAATTTTCTATTTTTAGTGTTTTCATTTGTGGAATGAGCCAAAATTATCCTTTAGAATTTGTATTTTCCAAATAACGGGAGATACAATAAAAGAACAATCCTAAGAGCATTTTCGTTAGCCAGCCGCGACCAAAAATTTAAATTTCGCAAAATCTGTAAACAATAAGATAAATTAGAGATTAAGACGAGATTTCACCACTTAAACGAGATTACTTCGATGCAACGCATAGATTTCTCCTCCCTCTACAAGAAAAAATTAAATTTTAAACTTCAAATAAAAGTGAAAAAGAAGAAAAAAAATAATAATCTAAAGTTCTAACAAAAATCGAAAAAACCGAAGGGACAGGGGTGCAGGGACCCGGGAACCTGGCAAGACCATCTCTGTCTTTTGCAATACTCAGACAAAAGCGGACCCCATTCTCCATCATTTCTTTTGTTTGAACTTCGAATCCACCGAACCCCCGAAATCCCACCCCGCAACCGGACACCAACCCCTCCCTGCCTGTTACTTCTTTCCACTGCACTCAGCCCAGCCCAGAAGAACAACATCAACAACACCGCCAAAGATTGAACAGAAAACAACCTGAGTAATTTAAAAAAGAATAAGTAACAATATCATGGCATCATCCTGTAATGGTGCTTTTCGAAATGGCAGCAGCAGCGCTCAAAGACCACTTAAACCTCTCACTGCTTCAAATCTCAAATCTACCTCGTTCAAATCCAGAGTCCATTCCTCCCACGCTCCTCCTCCTCCTTTCCGCCGCAGCTACCCTTCCAACTTCTCCGCCGCCGCCGACGGAGGTCAGTTCCTTCCTTACAATTTTTTTTATTTTCTACTACTACATTTTGATTCACATCGAAGCTTGAGTGGTGAAAGAGTATCAGTTTGTTGATCACTAGTAGAAAGCATTTAGAGCGGTTTTAGGTAAAGGCTTTTTTTCTTTCTTTTCTTTTCATGGCAACGGATCTCTGTTTGAGTTGTGAAAGAGTATCGGTTTGTGCTGTGGATTTTAAATTTTAAATGGTTTTGACAGTACCGGGAAGAGTTAGAGTCGCAGTGAGATTGCGACCACGAAACGCCGAGGAGTTGGCAGCAGATGCGGATTTTGCTGATTGTGTTGAGTTGCAGCCAGAGGTAGTTTCAATGTGTCATTATTAGAGTATTGATTTGAGTTTGGATGTTATTTTTCAGCTTGACTGTGGTGTTAGTAATGGATTTTGCGGCTCTTGTTCTATTTCAGCTTAAGAGGTTGAAGCTTCGGAAAAACAATTGGGACGCTGATACGTATGAGTTCGATGATGTGCTTACTGAATTTGCGTCGCAGAAGCGAGTTTATGAAGTTGTTGCTAAGCCTGTTGTTGAGGTTGGTTACTTTTGGTTGATTTATTGTATACATTGCTGAACTGAGCAACAATGCTGCCGCCATATGGTCTCTAAACATTATATTCTAGTCCCATTCTAACATCCTTGAACCTTGTTGCTCACTTCCATTTTTTTTTTGTATGGGTTATAAAGCCACGCTGGATGTTCATATGTGATTTGTTGCGTCTTATGTAAAAGTTGTACTGATGTGAGTTTTTTTTTTTGGTAGAGTGTTCTAGATGGTTACAATGGGACAGTGATGGCTTATGGTCAGACTGGTACTGGGAAAACTTTCACTCTTGGACACCTGGGAGATGATGACACAGCTTCTCGTGGTATCATGGCTCGTGCAATGGAGGATGTTTTAGCAGATATCTCTCCAGAGACCGATTCTGTCTCAGTGTCATATTTGCAGGTTAGGCTCAAGTTATGTGAAAGATGGTTGTACCACTGTATGATCTCTTTTTATTTGTTTTTGCTACATTTAGCTGGTGAAAAATTGAACAAAACCACTTCTAAAGTTCATCATGTTTGATTTGTTCTTGTCCTGTTACAGTTCATGCGTACACGTTACCTAACATTCTTGTTCTTTACAAATACATATAGCTTTACATGGAGGCCGTCCAAGACCTTCTTGTTCCAGCAAATGATAATATTTCCATCGTGGAAGATCCAAAAACTGGTGATGTTTCACTACCTGGGGCAACTGTTGTACAAATCAGGGACCAACAGAGTATTGTGGAGCTGCTAAGATTAGGGGAAGCTAATAGAATTGCTGCAAATACAAAGTTGAATACTGAATCTTCTCGTAGTCATGCTATTCTGATGGTGAATAATTGTTCTTTACTTTTGATGCTCTTGATCCGGTTTTTCTTTAGTTTTCTGTTTGATGTCTTCTTGCATCTGTTACAGGTTCATGTTAAGAGGTCATTTGCTGGACGAGAAGATGCTCTTTCAAGTGAAATCGATAATGCATCTCACTTGGTCAAACCTTCAAAACTTATTGTTCGGAAAAGCAAGCTGGTTTTGGTAGATCTGGCAGGTTCAGAACGTGTTCACAAGTCAGGTGTGTATCAGAAGATGTTACCTTTTCTTTGTATCCTATGTACTATAAGTGTGGAGATAAATGAGGTGGAGTGTGGTTTCTGACAATCATGTTTTAAGTGTGGAGATAAATGAGGTGGAAATAAATGGCTTTCTTAAACCTGCTTCTCATGTTTTATGAGTCAGTAGTCACTTAACATATGCTCTTTCCTCATTTGACAGGAAGTGAGGGACATATGCTGGAGGAAGCCAAGTCTATTAATCTCTCGCTCAGTGCATTAGGAAAGTGCATAAATGCACTGGCTGAGAATAGTCCCCATGTTCCGATTCGTGATTCAAAACTTACGAGGTTGCTTAAAGATTCATTTGGAGGTGAGTCGCCTGTTAGTCAATTTGTTCTCAGGCTTTGATGTTATCTGATTGGATCAATTCATTAGATGTTGTCGATGATCCAAATTAGGGATTGTTTGAACCATTAACCTACCCTTTTTTTTCTTGAGAGGAATAATTAATCTACAAATTTACCATTCAATAACTTTTATTTCATAAATAAACTTGCTTCTTACTCCAGATTTCTCTGCAAAAAAATACCCATTCATATTTTGGTCACATGTCATCCCACTGCAGGCACAGCAAGAACTTCGTTAATTGTGACCATTGGCCCATCACCACGCCATCGGGGGGAAACTTCAAGTACTATATTGTTTGGACAAAGGGTGAGCACTTTTGATTCATGTGTTATGTCTTCAATTTTTGCAGTACCTGCCATCAAACTATTTTCTTTCTTTCTCTGTTATAATGGACAAAGTACAAATGCTATTGTGAGATTTGTATTTCAACCTTTTTACCGCATGACTTCATTCTGCTTTTACATGGCATCCCTGTTAATGAGATTTTTAATTTATGCATAGTGTGTTTATGATGACAATGTAGAAGTGTATGTTAGACATTGCATGTAGCATAAACAACCAACTGATTGCAAATGTTACTTCATCTGTCTTTAGGCAATGAAGGTGGAGAACATGTTGAAAATAAAGGAAGAGTTTGATTACAAAAGTTTATCTAGAAAGCTTGAAATACAAGTGGACAAGCTCATTGCAGAAAATGAAAGGCAGCAGAAAGCCTTTGACAATGAAGTTGAAAGAATAAATCAAGAAGCACAAAATCGAATTACTGAGGTGGAAAGGAACTTTGCAGAAGCGTTAGAGGTCAGTTTAGCTATTGATTATTTCATGTGAAGAAGAGCCTTGCATATTGCTTTTAAAAAGTAGCACTGTGTTTAATCATTTGATCTTGTTCTTTTGTACAAAAGTGGAAAGAGCTGAGGCTGCAATGATCATAGATGGCACTCTTGTTTTTCTTCTTTGTCAATACTATTTATCTTATAAACTCATTCAGGGTTTAGTGTTTGTTTAGAACTTGGAAAGAGCAAGAAAAATGAAAATTCAGGGACTTTAAATGCTTTAGCAAGGAATTTCTTCTTGGCAGTTTGCTCCTTTCATTCCCTATTACTTCTTAACATCAACTTGGAGCCCTATTATTTTGATTACTATGATATTTTTCCTTCCACTCCTTCAAGTTTCTTGTTGTTGTTTATAGAAGGAGAGGCTAAAGTGTCAGATGGAATACATGGAATCTGTCAAGGAGCTAGAGGAAAAATTGGTAGCAAATCAGCGAAGGCATGACTGTGATGGCTTCATCAATGGTAATTGCAATGGAGAGGTACTCTTTCTGTGGCACTTGTTGCTGTTGAGAATGGAGTCTTATGACCATGATGTTTAACAATAGGATGCTTATTGACGTATATTGAAATTTATGAATTGCAGTTAGGACTCAATCCTTTCAAACTTTTCATTTCATCCAGCTGGTGTATAAATTGACCTTTGATAAAGTAATTTTTTGGTCATCAGACCGGTGTGTCCCTGATAATTATGATGCTGCATTTATAGTACAGCACAGAATCTCTTGGTCCTGCAATGGACTTGTGGCACTGTGATGCAATGAATGTGTTGCTGTTATATCTTAACCCTTTTCAATGCATTTAATCTTGCCTTCTAACAATTGATTTGCCAAATATTTTCAATTTTACCCCAGCCTTTTCTTCTGTGTCCACTCTATTTCTCAGGAGCTGGGCTCTGTTTCTGAGGAAGTTTCTGAGCTCAGAAAGTTACTTCAAAATGAAATTCAGCTAAGAAAGGCAGCTGAAGATGAGCTCAACAAACTTAAGAGTCAATTTGAACAATTTATGCAGCCTGGGGTAAGGATTAAGCTTTGTATTGCCTTTCCTCTCTTAACCTTTACCAAACCCTCCATCATCAACCCCCAACTGACCAAAAAAAGAAGAATAAAGTTATTCATTATTTATGCACAAGGGATTATTTTTCATGCACTAGGCTGGTGGAGACACAGAGATTGTAAGGCTTCACAGGATCTTGGAGGATGAAGCTTATAAGAAAAAGAGTCTGGAAGAAGAAGTTGCGATCCTACAAAGTCAGTTATTGCAATTAACCTTTGAAGCTGGTCAGGTATAATTCGATTTAGAAATATTTAGCGGTTTTCTTTTTTGTGTGCATAACAACTTAAACCATGATCATTTGCTCTTAATTCAGAGGGACGTGTTTTATTTTTAAATATGCTTTTAATTCACAGATTGAGTTATTAATTATAATGGGTTACAAGATGCAACATCCTTGTCCAGTTGTCCCTCCTTAGCCTTTGTTAACCACAGTCAAACAATCATGTATCATCTCTAACTTTAATCTGGTTACATTGATTCCATGTTTATAGGCAAAAGAGAGTCTTGAAAGAAGTGGATCTGCAAATGGTTTCAATGGTGTTGATCCTCGTATGTCACAAGTTAGGCACTTACAGTTCAAAGAGACTGTGAATGGACAGAAGGCTCCAATTGCCCCCCTTTATGAACACGGTAATAAAATACTTCACAAAATCATAAACCATTTTTGGTCCTTGTGTTTATTGCCCCCCTTTATGAACATGGTAATAAAATGCCTTCACTAAATCATAAACCATTTTTGGTCCATGTTTTTTTTTAAGTTTTGTGACAAATGAATTTTTACAGTTGGATTGCAAAAAATTTTGTCGCTGCTCGAATCAGAAGATGCCAATGTACGAATACACGCTGTAAAAGTGGTGGCTAATCTAGCTGCTGAAGGTCAGTACTCAGTTACTGTGGTAATGGATGAGTTGGGTTGTGGTAGATCGTAGGTTCATACTATAATACTTTGTTATGCCTTTTTTTTTTGTTTCATGCAACTGGTTTGTGTTTCACCTTGTATATTATGCAGAAGCAAATCAAGAAAAGATTGTTGAATCTGGTGGTCTTACTTCCTTGCTGATGCTTCTTAGAAGCTTTGAGGATGAAACTATTCGCAGGGTAGCAGCTGGTGCAATTGCCAATCTTGCAATGAATGGTAATTGTCACTCATACCTTTCTCTTGTCATCTTCACATGTATTGCTTAATGGTTCCAACACCAATCAGCTCCTAAATATATAGGTTTTGTGTATTGTTGCCTTTCTTCCAGAAGCAAATCAAGAACTAATCATGGTTCAAGGGGGAATTAGTTTGTTATCTATGACAGCAGCTGATGCTGAGGATCCTCAAACTCTACGCATGGTTGCTGGAGCTATTGCAAATCTGTGTGGAAACGGTATACTGCTTGTTCTGCTGTGTCATGATATTGTTTCTTTTATTGTCACATATTTTTGGTCATTCATGTAAATTAACTTTGTAAGAAGATCACTTAGGTATAAAATAGAATTGAAAAGATTACGAAACCTTCATCAAGACAGGATTCCAAGAATGAAAATATAGAACTCGTTTCAGTAAAGGAGTATATCTAACACCATGTCGTTATCAATTCTTGATGAATAGTTGGTTTGATAATTTACCATTGAGCTTGTAGTTTAGTAGCACTCTTTCATGAACAAGAGGCATAAGGTCTCAGGATTGAGTCTCTCTTTTGTCAATCTAAGTTCAATAACAATTGGAGCATACTCATAAAAGAAAGTTAATTTAATAATTTCTGGAGGCCGAATACATGTTCTTTATCTTTGCTTCAGCAAATATGCAGTGCTAAAAAGATGCCACTGAGAGAAATACATTTGCTGCAGCTTTTAATTTGCCTCCTCTATGTGATTCGAGACTCAAATGAAAATTGTATGCTTTCAGTGTCTTAAACTGGATGTCATATCAACTTATTGTGCTTTATTGCTATCCTATATTCCTTTTGTCCCACAGATAAGCTACAAATGAAGTTGAGGTCTGAAGGTGGGATAAGGGCTTTGCTAGGAATGGAGAGATGTGGACATCCTGATGTTCTTTCCCAAGTTGCTCGTGGGATTGCAAACTTTGCAAAATGCGAGTCCCGAGCATCTACTCAAGGTTAGTTCTCAGTCTCATATGATCTTGAGCTTGACTATGAAATTTAGTATCTAAGGTCTGCAAACAAGCTTATCTGGACCATAACAGCATTGATGTTACATTCAATCTGTGTGTTAGTTTGTCAAATCAGAAAATGGAAATTTATCATTTGTGATTAGGGAAAGTTTATATATTCATGAGTGACTTGGGAAAATATTTTCTGGTATAATGTTTGATTTTAGGTTGAAGTTTCTGATTAGCGCTTTTCCTGGGTTTTGTTCAAGTGGGTTTACTTGGTTGCCGGGCACCAGGTCAACATAAGGGTTGAGGGGATAATTATTGCACCTTATTTTTTTTCAAGTGAATGCTATTAAATGATCTCAGCTGATTGGATTCTTCTACCAAGAAGTTAGCTACCTGTAGATAATGTGCCATCCAGTCCAAAATCACCCTGGCTGATAATATATCTGATAGCGCATAGTCTGCTGTTATGAGCATATTCATATGGGAAAATGTGTAAAAATCTATATTTTTAATATTTAACATTATGCTGGCCTACCACAGGATTAAAAAGTGGCAGATCTCTTCTTATAGAAGATGGTGCACTTCCATGGATTGTACAAAATGCCAATAATGAAGCTGCACCAATCAGACGCCACATTGAGCTTGCCCTATGCCACCTAGCACAGCAAGGTAAGTGCCACTTCCTCTTTTCAGTCGAGAAAAACTCCCTCGGACTTGTTCCTTGAAACACCAAACTACTTGTATTTCAGAAGTAAATGCAAAAGAAATGATCAGTGGAGGTGCACTTTGGGAGCTAGTTCGTATCTCACGAGATTGTTCTCGAGAGGACATAAGAACCCTTGCTCGCCGGACTTTGAATTCAAGTTCCACCTTCAGGTCTGAAATGCGGCGGTTACGGATAGAGTGTTGACCACGCATTTAGTTTCTCGTATCCATTTCTGTGGGCCAATCTGGTTATTTGATTGCTGTATAGATTGGTCAAGATTCATGCTTCGTTCTTTGTGCTTGATCAGTTGGAATCCTCTCGCAATTTTTGTGTAAAGAAGCGAGACTGGGGGATTATAATCTTTGTTGTTGTGCTAGTGTATTAATATTTGTTGCCGGATGGCGGGAAAGGAAGGGAAATGGTAGTTCTGAGATAAGAATAGATTTGTAGCCATTATGAAAAAAAAGAAAAATATCTGTAGCTGGAGTTGAAGTCCCGCAGGACAAGGGACTAAGCTGAACTTCAGCTTGTGTAAATTCATTTTATTTATTAGCAATGAAAATCTTCATTGTTCCGCATTGCTATAGTCAAGACTGTAGATCCTTGTCTCTAGAGATGTGTTTTTGTTAGAGGGAATGAATGTTTTTCAACTGTATCCAACAGGATTCTAATCAATTTTGGTTGGAAGCAAATTATCTTAAGTTGGATGCAGAATTCGCTGATAATGATGAATGCGAAAGCAATTATCTTGAGTTTAATTATCTGATAATGATGAATCTCCAGGAAGAGGGGGGAGTGAGTATCAGGGCCCGGCAAAAATTAATTAATTATTTTTTTAAAAAAAATTAATTCTTTTTGATATTAAAAGTATTTTTTAATTTATTTTTAAATAAAAAATAATTTAAAAAATAATATTATTACATTTCTAAATATCCACTCACGATCCCTTACCTTACAAGGGGTCGACGACGTAAATGAATTTATCAGTTAAATGAAACAAAGACATCCCTTTTATCTTTAAGTTTTGAAAAATGGAAATCCCAGGAGTCAACTACACATCCGCATGGCAACCCCCGGATGTCAAATCAAAGCCGTGTAAGGCTTTCAATGTCTTACAATCCTTACCACGGACCAGTGAAAAAGCATTCGTTGGTCTCATGTTTGTTATCGAAAAATATTTTTTAATATTTATTTTTTTATAAAATATTTTATATATCATTATTTCACCACCGCCAACATCACCATCACTTTACCATCAACTCCTTTACTATCATCGTCGTATCACCACCACCTCCTTCTCTTCCACTACCATCATAACTATCTTTTTCACTATCATTGACATGTTACCATCACCACTTCACCACCACCTTCTTCATTATCTTCTCACCACCACGACCATTATCTTCTCATCACCATAACCATGTCACC
>Ga0307517_10011219_pt1 | contig 12435 bp, 8 predicted proteins | sample 23_EM_MG_FD_194515 | JGI IMG/M metagenome (GOLD analysis project Ga0307517, IMG submission 194515) | Populus trichocarpa ectomycorrhiza microbial communities from riparian zone in the Pacific Northwest, United States - 23_EM | ecosystem: Host-associated > Plants > Roots > Unclassified | place...
TGACCCAACCACCTGTTCTTTCATGCTCTCATCAGGAACAAATAGTTCTCCGTGAGCATACCAACACAGGTAATCCTCCAGGAACCCTTTGGTTAGAAGATGCATCGTTACAATATCTTGATGCAGAAACTTTAAATTTTTACACTTCCTGCATGGACACCTAATACCACCATCAGTAAAATTCCTCGGAATAGATGTTGCGAAATTAATAAAACCCTGGACATCGTTACAATAATCCATCCTTCGCAATCCTTAGGGTGAGTCCCGATACATCCATGAACGATCATCCATGACTTCTATTGAACCTCTATAAAACATAACAAAAATATTGGTTTTCCCCGACATTATCCAACAAACTAAAACAACACTTATATTAAATATTCATTATCAATTATCAACTATCAACGTTCATACATACAAATTTATACATATATAAATTTACAGAATTACTCACAACTTTGAAATATAATTGATAATAATTAAACAAGACACTTAAATAAGCTATTAATTATTTATTTCATCACAACGACACATTTACTTCGGTGTAATTCAAACAAAATTTCAACAATTTACAAACAATTATAATTTGACAAAATCTAAAACAACCTATAACAACTACAAAATTATACATTCATACTACAAGTTTCTTTGACAAATAACAATTAAACAAGTACAAACGTTAACAAAATACATATACCAAAACAATAAAATTCACAATTAAATATTAAAACTAAAAAGGATAGATTTACTTACAAAAAAATGATAAAATCTACAAGAAACGGATATTGTGACCACGTACGGATATTGAGTTCTCGTGTTGAGAATAGTGGAGAGTTGGGATGGGTGTGGCTGCAGTTTGGGAGGGGAGAGGTGGGATGGGAAAGAAGAAGAAGGAGAAACAGAGGAAGAGAGTGTCGGTAGATCGGTGGGTATATAATGGTTTTTCCGATGGAATCACCGACGGATTACTTCCGTCAGTGACAGTGTCACGTCACTGTACGGCTATCTCAGTTTGAATCCCTCGATCATTCCGTCGGTAAAATCGTCTGACGTCACCACGCCGTTGCATATTTCCAGACAAACTGTGTACCCCGTTGGCGAAACGGTCGGTATATACCGATGGAATATTTTCTGTCGGTATATACCGACCGTTTCGCCGACGGATTGAGGCCGTCGGTATATACCGACAGATGTTGAGACGGAATTATGTTCGTCGATAATTATTACCGACGGAATGTTTTCGTCGGTAATTCCGTTGGTTTTCTCCGGTTTTCTGGTAGTGGAAGCAACAAATTCACGAGCAACAAAAGCATTCAGAATCAGACCGGGAGTCAAAGCAGGCAGTGTCAAGCCAGCGTAACACCGAACACCAAGCAGGATTGTAGATTCCAACCATACCGTCAAGAACTTTGAAGAACCAAATGAACTTGCAAATAATAACAGAAATCATCATATTAGCAGTAAAGACAGAAGAAGCAGTAGCACGAACAAGCATATCACATGAGTGACGAACAACAGCAGTAAAATGGTAGCAGAAATATGATACAATTGCAGAGAACATAATAACATATATAATGCTAAAGCAGTAGAATGAAGTACGCTAGAAACCTCATTGCAGCATGGCCAAAAAGTTGGGGACAACTAGACAGTTCCAAATCGTAGTTGATGCAAACAAAACCTAAACCTAATGCCTGCTGGATAAAGCATCACCATCAACGCCGCGAGGTATAATTAAAGGCAAAGCTTCACAAGAAGAGTAGTGAACCTGCAAAATTGCCAAGGAAAATGGGCGGGGAATAAGAAATGGGAGTAGAGGGGAGGGGTGTTAGAAATTGCAATTAAACTTTCAGAGGCAAAAGAAAATCAACCAAACAATGATATCCTCTGACCTAGAAAATAAGCTTTGCTTTGCAACAAGCTATTGCCTAGCCAGTTTGGTTCCCTCTTGGTGTGAAAGAAACATTGCTGCTTTGCAAGATGTGAGATAAGAAAGGCACTGCTGCTACAAAGCTTGAAAAACTAAAAACAAACGGTAAGCACAAAGAAAATAATTGAGCCAATCATAGCAAGAGGAACAGTCACCCTGACGGACTTCGTTATCGCTTTCCTTCCAAACAGCATCAATAGAGGAGAACAATATTTCCATCACTCGTTACTTAACAAGAGACTGTGTATGTTCAGAGAACTAATATACCAGATCCAAAAATGCATCATATTTCTATATTAAAATGATCTTTTTAATCTTGTGGCAGCACTATGGAGTTCCGGATCGTCTTCATATTTGACACTCGTGCATTATTACCATCATCGCAGCCATAAAAGTGGCAGGCAAGTCTGGTTTTATAAGACTTGTATCACAAATCACGCACAACATTAATTATGCCAGATTTGCTAGAAAGAAGCTGTGATAGCTGTTTAAAATTGTGATTATAATTTAAAATATTTTTTTAAAAATATATTAAAATAATATTTTTTTAAAAATATATTAAAATAATATTTTTTTATTTTTTAAAAATTATTTTTAATATCAACACATGATCTGAAAATATATATAAAAAATATTTTTAACAAAAAATAAAAATAAAATTTGAGGGCACTGAGCCCAGGAACACTAAAGAAGGCATACCGCAATTTGTCATAATAATTTGGCTTGTCTTTTTGTGTGTTTGGTATTGTGGTAGATTTTATGGTTGTGATTTGAAAAAAGTTGTTTTGTAGCACTTTTAGTTGAGGTTGATTTGATATTTATATATGTTTGGTTAAAACTGTGGTTGAAATTGAGGTTGAACAAAAAGTAATTTAATGTGTTTGGTGATATATATTAATATTGATGGTTTTTAATTTAAATATTGTAGATTTAACTATTGTTATTATATCATGAAATAAATAATATTTTATATATAAAAAATTTATATTCATCCGACAAGGACTACAGTTTCCAAGGTTTTTTTAGCGCACAACAAAATCAGGTAAAATATCATTAGGAACAAAATTGAAATTACGATCAAATTCTGTAAATGCTACGCCATCATGCGATCTTCTTCTAATTTATACAGCGTTATTAAATAATGTTAAACACCAATATTTTTTTAATAAAACACATTTTAAAAAAAAAAAATTTATTGTTCACGTAATTTACAGTGAATTGAATAAAATCACTTCACTGTTTCGTGTTAATTGTTCACTTTTGAGTGAATTAATTCACTCTGCACTGTTCACTTTACAAAGCTGGTGTTTCTTGCTTCTCCCTGACCTGTGTTTCTGTGGCTTTTTCGGTGAGTTTCATGAACTAAAAACACTGCTTATCACTTTAATCGAACATGCATTTTTTATAGTTTCTTTAAAATATAAACGCTGCCGTGTAGACAAACACTCAAGCTTCTTTCAAGAAGTTGATGATTCGGGCACTGTCCTAGATTCTAGGCAAGTAAGCACCAACTTCTTGTCAAGGAATTGATTCTATAATATCCTAACAATGTCCTGATTCAAGAGAAAAGGTCGTAGAAGGCGACGAAATTATTTCGTCAAAGAGCAGCATGACGCAACTTCGTTGACTTTCTCTCTTTCTCAGGATCAATTTTTTTTTTATTTGCAATATAATTCTGAGAATTACTTACCAATAGAAATATTAATAACTTGCAACGTGATGGTGATATTAACGACAATGATAGATTTATGTAACTGTACAATCGGTCTACATTACGTGGGCTTCCCGTTCAGCAATTCTTGATCCAAATGTGCAAACAGCTTGTTTGACAGAATAAAAATTAAGTAAATCATAATAGTTGTACCTCTATTTAGCTGCTGTTTTTTTTTTTTTTCCGGTGAAACCATATTTTTAGAGTTTGTTTTTATTTTTTTGCTCTAAATTTAGTTTTTTTTTATTTTTAAATCGTTTTGATACACTTATATCAAAAATAAATTTTTAAAAATAATAAAAAATATTATTTTGATGTATTTTTTTTAAAAAAATATTTTAAAAAGCAACCACTAATACAATACCAAACACTAACTTAGAGTTTTCGTTGCGGACAACTGAGTATCAGGCTCTACATTTATAAGGCATGGTAAGTAATTCTATGAAAGAGATAAAAATAAGAAAAAAACAAAAGAGAATGAATTAAAAAAGAAGAAGAAGAAGAATTGTAAGAGTGCTTTTTGTATCTAATTTTCTTTATATGCTGCAAGTATTGAGAATATCGTAGAATTCATCCTATTATATTGTATTGGCGGATGAAGAAGGTTACATCCTCCCTTCACCTAGTTAAAAAAAAATAAACAATAGAGAGGTTAGTTTTGCACGATGGCAGAGGCCTCGGAGGGGTGCATACAACTTCGAACTTATGGGATACTATTTCTGAAAATCTCATTATTGATAGATAATTATATTTTCCGTAGACTGAATTTCTAACATTCAAATTTTCTGGGTGCTGTGTCTCGGACGAACAGCGAGTCAGGCAGAATCAAGACGTGGTAATTTTCTCCCCATCTCTCGCCGTGCCCTGCAGGTGGCAGGCAACAAATGTCATTTTTTTTGAGTTACCTGGGCCATTCTGAATTGGGCGTCCATGTTGCTGTAATTCTGTTCCCTATTAGACAGGCCTAGTACTAAATCATCAAGGGCCTGATCTTGACAAACCCTAACCACTACTTAGAAACGAGATTTAGGCTAATATGGACATGGCCTAACGAATGAAAGGTTGCATTCAAGAGATTCTACAGAAACGAACAGGGGCATCCTGACCATTTAGAAACCATCCCTTGCACGCAAAGTAAGAATCTGCTTCTCTTCAATCGGTGGTTGATTGGTTCCACCTCCAGGTCAAGTGGTGGTGTCAAATATGTCCCCACTTCAGGTGGCCAACGACAGGCTTTAGGTGGGCACCCTCGCATTTCATTTGCAAAGGGGCATTTGACGAGTTGTGCTTTACAGTATGAGAAATTGTGTACCGAACAGTAAAAAAGTCCAGCAAAAAAGCTACTGATTTCCTACTTTTTTTTTTGTTTAAAAGTTCAATTTACTATTTTTCTTAGTAGTATTCTTGTACGATAGATTTTCGCCAACATTCCATCCTTCTATTAAATCATGTCACGACAAGTGGCCAGGCCTAGCGCCATTAGCTTTCTTCTCTCTCCAACTATAGACATCCTGATCGCTGATTAATACTTACCATCAACAGTCATGGTGGCCTTAATAAGATTTTTTTTTTGGGGTAAAATTAGCACAGTCAACTTAAAAAGGTATGCACTATTTGAAAAAAAAAAAAAATATATAATTTGATATCATCGCGCTTTAGATGAGTGATATCCACTAGAAAGACCACAATTAAATTTCACCCTTCTGAAGCATGATATTTACTAAATATCACCCTCCTAAAGTATGGCAACAATTAAAATTTAAATAGTTGAACACCAACAAAACACACAGACGTTGTCTTTGTCTCATGGAAAAACCATCGACGCCCTCACCTCTCTCTTAAAAAATCAGTTAATCATTTAGATTTTGCTCTTAAAAGAGCCAATAATAGATGTTGGTCAAACAGATAGTAGTAAAAATAAATTGGTTAATATTGTTTAACGGTGGCACATTGCACACTCGGTTGAGTACCGAGTCCAGCAGTCAAACTTAACATTTGTTCAATTATAATGTATGCAAGTATCAAAATGCAAATGGTATTTACGTGAGGGATATTATAAAAGATTAGATTCATTTGAGATAACAAAGTTAAAAGAGCCACACGCATGTGTTTTGACCTTTGTCCAAAAAAACCACCAACAACTTGATGCAACTTTTATTGCTATAGCTATATCAACCCTAGTAATGAATAATCTTTCAATAATGGATACATGCATATAAGATGAAATAAAATTGCATTACAAGTATAAAATATCATATGATAAAACATGGGTTGCAAAACAGAAGGTGATTGAACATCTTTCTGGTTCATATAAGGAGTTCTTTAAAAAATTATCTAGGTTGTTATTGGCAATAAATGAATCAAATCCTGGAACAAGTGTTGATTGGACACACAAATGATATCTTGATGATAAAGAATAATTATTGCGACATTTTTTTTATATTATTTGGACCTTGTATTGAAGGTTTCAAGTATTATAAATCACTTATTAGTGTTGATGAGACATATTTGTATGAGCAATATAATGAGAAGTTATTGATTGCAGTTACTTTTGATGCAAATAATAAGATATTCCCACTAGCTTTTGCAATTGTTAATGAAAAAAATAATGACAATTGGAGATGATTTTTGCTTTATTTACGAAGATACATTATAAAAAATATTTAATGAGGATGTGTTATGAACCTTTTACGCACAAATTTGATTTGTGGTTTGAAAAAATATGTAACATGAACCCAACATATAAAGAATGGATTGAAAGGGAGCCAAAAGAAAAATAGGCTTTATGTTATGATGGTGGTTACTGATATGGTAATATAACAACTAATCTTTCAAAATTATTTAATCATGTTTTAAAAAATGCTCATGCAATGCCTATTTTTGATCAAATGCAATTAATATTTTATAAATGTTATAGTTATTGGGTCAAGTAGAGACGTGAAGCTAGTGATGTCTTTCAAAATGGAGTAATTTAGCCCCCAACAATTTAGATTGAATTGATAATGAGCATGGACAGACTAGGAGATCATACTACAATGTTGTTTTGACTCTGAGTAACAAGTTTTCCAAGTCAACACCCCTGTTAAATCGGGTGTTGTGAAAGAAGTCAGGTGAGTAATCAAATTGAATGATAGAACATGTATATATTATAAACGACAGACATTTTATCATCCATGTTCACATGTTCTTGCATGCTATACCGAGCATCACTTGAACTTCACACAGTTTGTTGATGATTATTACACGGTTCAAAACTATATGTTAGTTTATGGAATGTCATTTTGTCCATTACTAGAAGAGTTATAATTGACTGATTACACTGGATCTCGAGCTGAAGTAGATTCATATAGATGAAAACTAGGACATGGTCGACGAATGTCAACTTATTTTCATAACGAGATGGATGCAAAAGAAGGTCATACACATTATAGGTGTGGTATATACAATGACACAAGACATAATAGAAAAACATATCCTAATCGACAACGTATGTATAACAATTTGTTAGGTTATGTTATGATATATTATGATATTTTTTTAAGCATATTAAACTTATATAATTTCACACTAATCATAGATACTATTACACAGGATGCTACACACTCGCGGTGGTAGATCATCTACTCATGTTGGGCATGGAGAGAATGCTTATGATATTTTTGTAGAGCATGAGCATGAGCCTGCTGAGTATATTAGTCACAGTATATGCTTACCGGACCCGTTGACACTTCTATATTGCGGTTGCAGGATCGACTTCAATTGGATGATGTATTTGCTGGTATTGTAAGAATATTTAATTTTAATATATTTTAATTTTGTGTTTTATTTGATTATCATTAAATTTTGTATTTTCAATAATTATAATTTAAGTTGTTATGCAGAAGAAAACCATTATTTACTGTCATATATAGAGGTGGATGCGACTGCATGAGCGAGTCCAACCATATGTAGTCCAAGCAGGGTTTTTGTATATCAGTTGTCTTGACGACTTCAAGCTTGACCAAGGCTTGATCCACGCACTAATTAAGCGATAGAGATGTGAGACACATACGTTCCATCTCAGGCATGGAGAGATGACATCGACATTACAAGACATGACGGTTTTGCTTGGATTGCTTATTGATAGACTGACAATCACATCTATTGGTGTTTGTAATATAATTGTGTTATGCGAGTGATCATTTGGATTAGCACCCCCTCCTTCTGAATTGAAAGGGGTAACATCCACTCGTGCTCCGATGAACCCGGATCATCCAGTATCAACATAGACACAGATCGATAGACGAGTTATGTTTATATATTTTAGGATATATATATATGTTTTTGTTGTTTTGCATTCATGAGACTACTTGTGATTATAAAATATGAAAATATATTAAGTTTAGTTAGAATTTATTGATTGAAGTTATTGTAGTTTTTTATATATTTTTTTAAATGTGACAAAATCTTAGGTATAGTTCATATATAGAAGAAACTATACCAAAAATATAAAAAAAATCTAACTCTTCAAAATCATATAGTAAATAAATTTTCAGAATAACAAAAATTATAATTTTATAAATTTTTTCAAGCTTAAAATATAAAAATAACCGAAAACTTTACAGTAGTCAAAACAATAACGGTCTTTTTGAGATCAAATATCACAGTTCAGAAACTCAACAACTAATATCGCGGTTCACAACCACAACCTATATCAAATGTCATTGTTTTGAACCTATAATTATTAAAAAGTTATGTTTCCAAATGATATCCTCAAACCGTGTTATAGCACCGAAACCTTTTCGTCCTATACTATTTGACAATTTATTTTATTTTAGATGCTAATTACCCAATTTATTCTCAATTTATCCCAGATCAGATTGGTTAAAAAAAATAATCTTTAAAAACCTCAACACTAACAAACATAACAAATATTGACAATAGTAACTAAAAATATATAAGGAATAGAACACTCAGAAGTCTAAAATTGCATTCCAACAACGATTGATAATAATTTTTTATTAAAATTATTTTTTATATATTTTCAGATTTAATATCAAAATTAATTCTTTAAAAATAAAATAAAAAAATAACACTTTATTCGTTAAAAAGCCACCTTTCCGTTTTTGAAATTCCACTGGGCCACATACAGCTCCGACTTACCAGGAAATCATCTCCTCTCCCTCTCTCTCTGTCAAACTTCGATGACCATTAAAAGACACGAACCAACTCCAATAAAAGCTACAAAGTAATCACACAAAAAGATCTAAAAGAGGCACAGACTGACAGAGAGGAACTAAAAAAGAGATTTACTTTGTCATCATCAGCCTTCGCTGTTCAAGCGTGACTCCATTAGCATCAAAAACCTCCCCACTCCCATACAAAAAAGACAAGAGAGAAAGCACTACACAAGGCCAGATCAGGATCTAACAGCCCATTACACTCTTTCTCACGTAGTAATTCACAGCTATAGTTAGAAATAACAAGGGAAAAAAAATCCTCAAAATTGTTTCCGTTTCTCCTCGCTGGACACAAGGCCATATATAATCAAACCATACCATACATACAAGATCTTTCTCTTTGAGGGCTCTTCATATATGGACAAAAACCACCATCATATCATAGTAGTAGTATTTTCTCTTTCCTTTTCTTTTATTTTGTAGAGGAAATCTATAGGCTCTCTCTGTTTTTTTTTTCTTCTTTAAAGTAAACCCCTTCTCTTTTTTCCATCTCATTTTTATGCTGCGGCAACGGTGCCTGTACGAGAAGGGTAGTCCTGAGCTTTAGTAGGAGATGTGGATTTCTTCTGGTCTTTTTTCCTTAATGCTTTCATAGATGAAGAGAGATTCCAGTTCTTTTCATTGGCTTCGTCTATATCTATTTGCTCTTGTCTGCACTCTTCACTGCAGAATGGCGTGTCCCCTCTGCAAAAACAAGTTTTACATCAGAATCCAACCCATACGTTCTAGCACCACAGATTAAAAAGAAAAACCAAGATCAAAACTAGCGAACTCTAATTTCCTAAACGATCTCACGGATAAAAATAAAAGTTACTTCCATTCCTTTGGCTCACTTAGGTTTTTTTTTTTCAAAAGTTTTACGGAAGATATTACTATTAATATAAGGTCTTAAATATTCTTGGACCCCAATGAAGAAAGCTGTTCTTACACAACAATTGACAGATTGATCTTCTAAGTTTCATTTGGTTGATAAAGAACTCCGTTCCAATCAAATTGGAAGTGAGAAAATAAAAGAAAATCAGCAGTAACAACTGAAAAAAGGAGAAATATCTAACCTGTACATGAAGATGTCTCTGTTATCACCGAGTGATTTCTTGCAAAGAAAACAAGCTTCCAAGAAATGAGGTTGGTGATCTTCATATCTAGAGTCACAATACCTTGCCGATCTTGGAGAAGACACCAGAGATGAAAGGTTTCTAAAACTACCTCTTCTCGCATAACAGAGTGACCTAGAGAAGAATGGGTGATGATTCCCTGAAGACCCAGCTTCCATATCTGCAAGAGAAGCTAACCCATCATCTTCATCTATGAAACAAGGCCTTCTTGAAGATGAGAACTCCATGAATAGTATTGGTATTGAAGCAATACTAATGTTTTGAGGTAATTTGCTGCTTTGAGTTTTTCTATTGTCTTCTTCAAGTTTTCCTTCGAGAGAGAGAGAGAGAGATGAGGAGGTTTAGTAAAGAAGGAAAGGAGATGGCTTTGTGGAAGGATGAGTGGGTGATTGGGAGTGGCAAGTTTTTAAAGAAAGAGAGAGCAGGGGAGAGGTATAAACAACGGCAGGCTTCAAGAATCCGTGAAGATGAATCTATTGGCTCAAAACTACCCGCATCTCCAAGTTACAGTTGATTTGATTTTTTTAGTTACAAGAGATTATGACCTGATTACCCCTATTTTCTCACTTAATTACACATATGTCATTGTTCTCAAATTGACTCGGCTATTGAGGAAAGTTGTTTTTGTAATTCCCGTCAAAATGAAGGGGAAGAATTCACACAATTCTTGATTTGGACCTCACCTTCCACGACCCCCCGCCAGCGACCAACGTTGTAACGTCAATATTTGAGAGAGCCACGCGCGTGGATTGCGCGTTCGCGTTACGTTTACACCCCTCCACGGTCAAGGGCTTGTTCTTTGTACAGGCTTAAGGCTTTCATAATATAATCGAATAGAGGAAAGATGGAATTTTGACTGAAAACATTGTATTTTTTAATTTTTTTTAATTATGGTTATTCGGATCAACTTGTGCATCTCGATTAATTTTTTAAAATTTTAAATTTAATAACTAAATAAACATCTAGTAATCCTAAAATTTATAACACTCGAACTGATAACTTCTAAGAAATAAACCCAAAACTTGACCAGTTAAATTAAACCCCTCAATTCAGAACTTGATCAGTTAAATTAGACCCCTCCAAATTATTTTTCACTTATATGATACTGTGTGCATGTGAAGGTTAACTTTTGTAACCATGAAGTTTTAATTATTTGAGTTTATCTTTTTTATTTGTGTTTTGAACGATGAATGAGCAAATGAAAGGTAACGTCAAATGAAGCACTTGTGGTTGTGATCTTTTTATGAATACAAGTCAAAAAAACTCGTATTTTAAATTATTAATCTTGGATTTTTATATTGTTAAAGTCAAACAAGTTGATGGGAAAATAATTCTATATTGCTTTAAATAATTAATTTTCAAATCTAATATCTCAATTCTCTATTGCTTGGGGGTTAAGAAAGGAATTCATGTAACATATATAGCTTGCTATTGCAATATTTTATTTATGTAAATAATGAATTCTCCAAAACGTATATAGCGATTGTAATATTATTTAGCATGTAATGAATTCTTCATTCAGAAAAATGATATTATTGGAGGATAAAATAAAAACATATTTGAAAAAAAAATAGTTTATTCTAATTTCATTAGTTCTTAATTATGAAAAAATCAAAGGAAATCCCCAAGATTAACTATCATCAATTAAAAGAAGAAGAAGAAGAAGAAGAAAGGTTAATTTTTAATCTTCAACCATCACTGCAATTAGCATTGTTAACTTTTGATGTTTTATACGATTTTTTAACAACATGTAGCTTGTTAGATTATTTATTTGATAATTTGGATGCGGTTGTTTTTTCAAAGTGTTTTTCACTTGGAAATATATTAAAATGATGTTTTTTTATTTTTTAAAAATTATTTTTGATGTCAGCGCATCAAAATGATATGAAAACACTAAAAAATATTAATTTAAAGCAAAGAAAAAAATAAATTAAATTAAATTTTTTCAAAAACGTTTTTAAAACTCAAAAATAAATAGGACCTAAAAAAAACTCGGTGATTGAAAAAATATTAACATCGTGCGGTTATGAAAACATAAATTTGAGGGTAATATTATATATAAGCAAATTAAACATTAAAAAAATATATATTTACATTATTTCACCTCGCTTAATGAGAAGCTCATGCTATGGTAGTAATTAGAAATTTGAACTTCATATATTCTTGACAACACAAACATCATAGCTCTCGTACTGCCAAGGCAATTTTGTTTTTCCTTCTCGATCCCCCCTCGAGAGAGAAAATGCAAGATCAACGATTTTAGAGAGATATTCTTCGTTTTCCAGCCCTTGTATTCACGACATAATCATATTTTGTATAAAGAAATCTCTTTTAAAACCTTTTAAGTTTTGTTTTCGAGGCGTGACATGTTTTTCATCTTCTAAACCTCTCTATTCTTGCACAAGATCTCATGCTTTATATAAAGATAATTAAGAAATAAAAAAAACTCATAAAAGCAAGGGG
>Ga0307517_10011220_pt1 | contig 12434 bp, 6 predicted proteins | sample 23_EM_MG_FD_194515 | JGI IMG/M metagenome (GOLD analysis project Ga0307517, IMG submission 194515) | Populus trichocarpa ectomycorrhiza microbial communities from riparian zone in the Pacific Northwest, United States - 23_EM | ecosystem: Host-associated > Plants > Roots > Unclassified | place...
TTTTTCTCAATGCAAAAAAAAAATAAGGGCATTGTTAACTCTCTTTTTTTTTACCATTAAAAAAGATTTTAATTATAAATTATAAATTTTACTTTAATAAAATAAATCGAGAATTATATATATCAATAAATAATAATAAATATACTGATTCCAATAAAAAAAATAAGATAAGAAGTTGAGATAAAAATATTATTTCTTAAAAAAAATTTAAATATTTTTTTTAGTTTAAAATTAGATTCTTAAAGTTTTAACTAGTTTGAGTTAATAAAATTAAATTTTATTTTATTAAATTAAATATTAATTTAATGTTAAAACTTATTATTAATATTATGAGAGTCTCGTATAAAATCAATCAAAACAAAACATCAAACTCAATCAAAATATCAACTTAATATGAAAGTATTAAATTAAGAATAAACAAATCAAGTAATAAATTTTTTTTTAAAAAAAATATTATAGGTAACTATTGCAACCCTAGATTATATTATGTTGTATTTTTATTGTTTTTTTTTATTCTTTTGTGTATTCATAATTACAAACATTATTTTATAATTTACAAAACATTAATTTTATAAAATCACACTATAATTATTAAATTGAAAGTAAAAATACCCAATAAAACAAAGATAAAAATGAAAAAAATAAGATTTGAATGAAAAAAAAAAAAGTTGAGGTGGTTAAAAATAATAATAATAACCGTACTCCAAAACCCTTTCATGTCTCAAAATCCTGGAAAAAAAAAAATCCCAGGTAACTCTTAAACCCTACATAGAACCACATCTCAAACACCAAAGACATCACCAAAACCTCGGTGTCTGTTTTACCATTTTATCTCGCTTTACTTCTCAAACAAATGGTAGCTCCACTCCTCCGTTCTCTCTGGTCCACCACCAGAAAACCCTTTTCCCCGCGCGGCACCCTTTTCCCCCGCTTCCTCTCCACCGCCTCCGCAACCTCTGCCACTACAGCACCAAATCCATCCTTGGATCCAAGTAGACTAAGAAACGTTGCTGTCATAGCTCATGTCGATCATGGGAAGACAACATTAATGGATCGGTTGCTGAGGCAGTGTGGAGCTGATATACCCCATGAGAGAGCCATGGATTCTATAAGCCTTGAACGTGAGAGAGGAATCACTATAGCTTCAAAGGTCACTCATTTTTTTGTTTTTAATTGTTACCCAATTCAGTATTTTCGTTCAGTAACATTTTTATTTTCAGAAAAATCCTTTTTTGGAGATATTTTTCTTCAGTATTTTTGTCTATGTAATAAGATTTATGCAATTTGTTTAGTTTTATGCTTGTTAGGTACCTCTAGTTTTGAACTGTCAGTGAAGTGGAAGTCTTTCGTATTTGATGTTTGTTTCTGATGAAGGAATTGTTGTTTGCAGGTTACAGCAATTTCATGGAAGGAGAATGAGCTAAACATGGTCGATACACCGGGACATGCTGATTTTGGTGGAGAGGTATGCCTTCTTTTGGTTTTATTTTTAGGACTATTGTTAGGTTCTCAGGAGTTAAATACAATAGAATTCCCAGTCTACTGGCTGAAGTGGTTGTGCAGTGTTGTTGTAGAAGGATTGATTTTATTTTAGAAGTCAATTATGCTATTTTTCATGTGTATTGTATTTTACTTATTCATAAGTTCTGATGATAATAGGTTGAGCGGGTTGTTGGGATGGTTGAAGGAGCAATTTTAGTTGTAGATGCGGGTGAAGGTCCACTTGCACAGACAAAATTTGTTCTTGCTAAAGCCTTGAAGTATGGTCTACGTCCTATTCTACTTTTGAACAAAGTAGATCGACCTGCAGGTTAGATTGAATTCTTTTTAAGATTTCATTTTATGAAAAGTTGATTGTTTTGCTGTTACATGATCTTTCCATCATGTAATGGGAGTTTTTAAATAGGGAATCAGAAGCAAACTTAAAGTTTCAAGCTGCTTATCTATTGCTTACACACAGTGTTGATCCTTTTGTGTTTTTTTATACAAAACCTTCTAACTAGCAAATGGATTCTCGTGTTATTGGTCCTCATTTGTGCAGTTTCTGAGGAGAGGTGCAATGAAGTTGAGAGCTTAGTATTCGATCTGTTTGCAAATCTTGGAGCTACAGGTGAAAGAAAAATGGGAAACTGAAAACTTAAATGATTTTTTCACCATCTTGATTGATACAGTGGAATGAACTCTCAATTTAATAACTTCCTTTTGCTTTAGAGGAGCAGTTGGATTTTCCTGTTCTTTATGCTTCTGCTAAAGAAGGATGGGCATCCTCCTCCTTCACCAAAGATCCTCCCGCTGATGTGAAGAATATGTCACAATTGCTTGATGCCATCATAAGACATGTTCCTCCACCAACAGCTAACCTTGATGCCCCTTTTCAGATGCTGGTTGGTGTTCATCACTAATAGATGCATTAAATTGAACACCTGAATGTGGCATGTCTGCATGTATGCTTGTGTGCATTTCTTCTTTTGGCCTTGAACTGCATGTATGTATCTTATATGCACACTCGTGTTTGTGTGCATATTGTATCATAGGAATTTAGTTTTATTTTCATATTTCTTTTCTTCTCTTGTTCAAATATCCAAACCTACATCCTGTCCCACCCATCGTACACTATTTAGCATAAGTGAATAAGTGAATAGAAGTGATTAGGATGATAGTTGTACACAAAATAACTATTAAGCATAAGCAAGAGACATAGTTGATGGTATTTCTCCGTATGTATTATGTGAAACTAAGAGCAGATTTAGGATAGCCCTGATGCTGGAATCTATGTTAGAATTTGGATGGCCTAGGTGAAATCATACAGCATTGCAACTTGTTAATAAGTGAATAGAAGTGATTAGGATGATAGCTGTACACAATATAACTAGCTGAAGCTGCAAGAAAAATGAAGAACGAGGAAAAAAGGAAATAGATAGATAAACCTAGCATGAATCTGGAGTCTTAGGATTATTCAACATCTTTCAAAGGGAATGATGCACTGTAGATATTTCAAAATTGTTTAGATTACTAGGAAGTAAAGCCTGTCAGATAAGAATCCAGGATACACATTGTTCCTTACATTTGAAAAGAAAAAGATCTTGTTGCCATTTTCCCCAAACTCATTATAGTGTTGTTCCCCCCCTTAAATATTTGGGTTCTTTTCATGTTCTCAATTAATAAACTAGATTTGCGTTTCAGGTTTCCATGATGGAAAAAGATTTTTATCTTGGAAGAATATTAACTGGGCGTGTTTTTTCTGGAGCTGTTCGTGTTGGAGACAGAATTCATGGACTACGGAGCACAGATTCTGGGGTTACAAAAATTGAAGAAGGAAAGGTTTGTATCTAATTTTAAATGCTTTTGAAGAAATGCCTTGTTCTTAAATAATTAGAAGTTAACTATATAGATAGTTCGTGAAGCTTCATGCAGCAGCTATTTATTTCTTCAGTTCAGCCTGTCATTGGATCTGAACAAAAAGTTTCATTTCCTTTTAACCCAAAGAAAAGTTTCACTTTTTGAGTGGTTGCAGAAAAGCTTCAATGCTCAATATTCGGACTCATTTTTTATAAATTCTAGTAAAGATTTTCTTGTCTATCCATTTCTGATTCCCTTCCAACTGTTATTAAGTTTCAGCAACCCCAAGTACTTGCATCTCTTTTTTTTGTAACTCTCTTTTTTTCTTACCACCCAGTGACAAACGCCATTAGCATCATTAAGAACTTTTATTCAACTCCATTGAAATCATGAAATCTGGTAAACTAGTTATGCTGAAAAATGCATGGCTGGCATTGGTTCCGAACATAACATTACTTAAATGGCTCAGGTTGGATACTTAATTCTTCAGAATTGTATTTTAAGATGATACCAGTTTTATGTAATATGCCATAACTTACTGTAGCAATGCTATGATTGCGCTGTTTAGCGGTTGTGATAATTTGTAACTTTCATCTTTTATCTTGTAGGTTACAAAGCTAATGAAAAAGAAGGGTACAAGCATGGCTCTAATTGATAGCGCTGGAGCTGGTGATATAATATCCATGGCTGGGATGGCTAGTCCAGTAATAGGCCACACGGTAGCTAATGTGGAGGTATACTGCTAGTTTGTTTGCGCAGTGTCAGTGGGGTGTTTTGCCATTTATGCATAACATTTTTGTTGTTTGGAAAAATAACTGAATATATACCACTTTGTTTTAGCACAGAATTCTTGATTACATACCTGCTCATGGCTGCATGTTAGCAGATTATTGTTTACTTCTTTTCTTTCAAATAGCATAAGCAACTACCTTATGTATGACAAAATGAAATGATTGCCAAGGCTTTCTTTCATTCATACTTTAGTTACAGCATTATGTACATCATCGTGAGCACCTTTTGTGTAGAACTGCCACTAAGATCACCAAAACAAAGAGAACTGATTCTCTCGAAGAAACTCAAGTTTATTTTATTCAATGTTCAACAATAAAACTGAATGTCTGGTTGGGTGTTTATTTATAGGCACCCAAACAAAAAAAAAAAAAGAGGAAAACCTAATAGAATTACTAAGTAGATATGGAAACTAAATCTCTAACTACCTACTAAATATAAATGCTAATACTTATCCGATCATCCATCATATAGGCTTTTGTATGCCTTTTAATCTGTATGGTCTTTGCCCCTGAATTTAAGTGATTTCTCGTACTTTTCTTGAATTCAGCATGATCTGATTTTTTCTTTACATGAAACAATGATGATATTTTATAAGTACCATGCCAATTAAAAGGCTAACAGCTGGGTTTAATCTAAATTAGTCATGATGGTATCTTCTAGGTTATGACTGCATTGCCAACTGTTGAGCTAGATCCTCCGACCATTTCTATGACTTTTGGTGTCAATGACTCCCCTCTTGCTGGTCGAGATGGAACCCATGTAAGTGTTTCACTTTTCTTTTCTGTCATAATGTGTAATGTCTGTAAATCAATATATATATATATATATATCACGTATAAGGTGGAGAATCACACTTGAAAATGACTTTTATATAGATTTTAATTAATTGTGGATTGTCTTCTTTGGATTTTTCTTATATGAACTTCTCAGGATTTTAAAGCCACTTTGGGAAGTAGATTGACAAATCAATTTCCTGTTTGCGAAGCATGCTTATTTGCTTCTCTTCTGACAAATAGGCAGATAAAGATCTCTTTGTTTTGGACTTTTTTTCTGATAGGAGACTTGATTTCTTGATAGGTATAAAGGATTAGCATCTCATGTACTTCTAACAATGAAGACTTGTTGCATTCATGTATCTTCTTCAATCTAACAGAGCTTTTTTCCCCATTGTCCCACTAAAGAAAAAAATGCACATAAATTAGAACATGTTGTTAAATTATGGAGTGATGCTCAGAAGAGTATCCAAGATGTTATCCCTTGCTCTTTCCCATCCTCAAGCCTTTTCTATCTCTTTAGATTTTTCTTTGGAAGATATTAGAAGGAATTTCATAATGTTACTGGTCATGGCACTACGAGAGTGTCATCAATAATGCCATCATAGTTTTCCCTGTTGAATTTCTTTTAACACCTTACAAGATGTCATGTTGATTCCATATTGTTTTGCTTGACATCAATTTAGGGCAACCATTATATTTATATATGTTTCAATGTTATCCACTGCACAAGAAGTAATTGTGTACTTCTTTACTTCTGTGTTTCTTATATGTTTTTAGCTGACTGGAGGGAAAATCGGTGATCGGTTAATGGCTGAAGCTGAAACTAATCTTGCCATCAATGTGCTTCCTGCCATTGGAGAGTCATATGAGGTTCAGGGAAGAGGAGAACTTCAACTTGGTTTGTTCTTCTTGACACTAAATTGTGTGGTGCTATTTTATTTCATATTAAGCATAAAAAATTCACAGTACTAAGGTTTACAATGACATCAGTTTCATTTTCATGTGTCTCAAATTTCTGATAGCATGAAGTGTAATATCTGTTGACCGTGGTTCTGACTTCAGATGTTTATGCTTTACAGGGATCTTGATTGAGAATATGAGACGTGAAGGATTTGAGCTGTCCGTCTCACCTCCTAGAGTCATGTGAGTTTGATTGTTAAATGAGGCACCGACTATTGCAATCTAATTTCCATTGCTATAGAGGGGACCATAACCAGGTGATGTCCCTTTTCTTATATATTTTGGACAATTTACTTTGTTGAATCAGGTATAAAACTGAGAATAAGGAGAAGCTTGAACCAATTGAAGAAGTGACCATTGAGGTAAGAATTCAAAATTATATGTGTAATGGTTTCCTTTCACAAGATTTGTGAGATTTTCACATATGATTTTATTTCAGATAAATGAAGAGCATGTGGGGTTAATAATGGAAGCTTTATCTCATAGACGAGCTGAGGTTCTCGATATGGGTCCTGTTCCTGGGCATGTTGGCAGGACTAGATTGTCCTTGACTTGTCCATCAAGGTCGGTGTATAACTTGTCTGCATGAGAGCATTTATTTTTTGGACACATTATGAATAATGGTTTTTTTGTGTGGTTATACTGTCCTTCTGCACATTATGCATTTCATTGTAGGTATATATGCATATGTACAAATATGAGTAACTTAGCTTCTAGCGCCCCATGAAACTTGGATACATTTTTTTCTGAAGTTTATTAATTTTTATCCAATTAATTCATATTTTGCTAAATTTATTGATTTTTATCCAAAAAGTTCATATTTTGTGCTTTCAGTTTGAAATACCCCATGCTTGAGTTTTTATGTTGTGTGCTATAACATTCTCACATAAGTTCAATCATTGGTTGCTTGAGCACATGGCATGATTCAATTATGTTGCAACTTAATCCTTTCGATATCATGGGCCTAGTGACTTGTAATATAAGCTACTATTTGGAGTTATTGAGGGCCTTTTTTAACAGAAGGAGTTGCTGAATACTTGATTCAACTATGAACTATATCAAGCCACTAATGTACAACATCCGTGTTTTTCTTTCATTGTGTTCTGCAGAGGCCTGGTTGGTTACAGAAGTGTGTTCAGCAGTGACACACGTGGAACTGGATTTATGCATCGTGCTTTCCTGAGTATGCTCTACTTGAGATTCTGTTTCCTTGTCTTTTTTCTTGGAAATTGTTTTATCCCTAGTGTGATGTAATTGGATCCCTAATTGATGTGACAATTTTTTTTCTTACCTGACTCTGGTCCTAGTTTATCTGTGCTGGCCTCCCATATATATTCCACAAATTCTAGTGTGGGAGGTTTCACTTGTAATCATTGTCTATGCTCATGGCTGTCCATTGTCCAGCTATACAAATGTGGGGGAAATTTTCAAGTCTTTCTAGAGTTAGGTTGGCTTGTTTTGGCAACAGGCTGTTGCCAGGGATCTCACAAATCTCATTCAATGCCAACTCAGAGCAAGTATGTTAAATTATTGAATTGTTTTTGATCCAAGAGAAATGCTAATGATTTCATGTGTAATACATCCATAATGTGGGTGCTACCGTACATCTATTACACGCACTGATGTGATTCAGAAATGGCAGAACTTGCAACTTTCAACAGCCTTCCTATTCATACAAAATGTGCAAGATCTGACTCAAACACAGTTCAAAAGTTTTTCCCCATCTAGCATTAATCTCTATCTAAATTGTGAGCACTGGAAGAAAATTCCCGAGAACTAAATGCTTAATTTGCCTGCAGTGTTTTAAATTTCCCCCATATCCCAATATTTCGCTTAAGCTTTTTTTATTTACTCTTTCTATTGTACGGTGCTCATGTGGTTTATTTTGCAAACTGCAGCCTATGCAAAACATCGGGGCCCACTTGGAAATGTTAGAAAGGGAGTATTGGTATGTCTTCCTCATTCCTTTTTGTTTGAAATTGTATAATAGCCAAACTGTTATCATAATTGAGTGGAGATCGTCTTATGATTCAATCGAGGTTCTCCTCATTACTACTACATGGGGCATTATATATTTATGTGAACACTCTTATTGTATTGGGAAACTTTGCTAGCTAGGTGGCAATCAATCACCTTGTTAAGTGAGCATTAGCAACCTCCTTGTTTGTGCATACTCCATGTTTATGCATATAAATTGGTGTTATTCAGCATTAGTGGCTTTATTTGTACTTGTTACTCTTTCTCTTATAAATAACCCTTGACATTGATTTTTCCTGTAGACCCTATTGGTCCGGCTTGTTTATGAAGATGGGATTATTGGCTCGTCATTTACACCCCCCCTCCCCCGCTTCCCTAGTGTTTTCTTTTTTTTAACATCCAGTAATTTCATTGAATGGTCTTACGTGACTTGCTTATATCCTGTTTCTTGTGCCCTGTATTGATACATCACTGGAATGAGCTTTTCAATACCCATTTAAGAACCTCATCTAAGGGGTATGGAGAAATTTTAAAACACTGCTGGCAGAGTCCTAATTTATATGGTGGAACATGTTTAATTGTCTGAGTATTCCATAAGTCTTTTTTTCCCTAGGAATCATGTGTTGGTAATAGAGACCTAATTTTTGTATGTTTTGCTCTTGTCATTGAAGTAAGAAGTTGTGTGTTTTTTTTACTACTATTTTTCTGTTCTGGGCCTGATTTAATTTTGGTTGCTTGATTGAACAGGTATCGATGGGTTATGGTGCTATTACAGCCTATGCATTAACGAGTCTAGAACCTCGTGGAATACTCTTTGTTAGTCCTGGGATGGAGGTTGTTTTCTTACAAAAATGAAAACACTTACCTGTTTGTTTATCTTTCTGACTGTTGAATCTGTGTTTTTCTGAAACTAGTGAAGAAATGTTTTTACATTTTTCCCATGCTTCCTCATGTTAGACATGCATAGAGAAATTTAATTTCTGTTAAGATTACTCTTTTTTTAAGTCCTAATTCATAATAACTACGCCGTACTCCTTTGAAAAAAGGTGCCCTCAAAAGATTCCGTTAATAATATAGATAGGATATCTCTCTCATGAACCATTTTTCATGCTATCAAGGCTTTACCATCTTGTCATTGCTCCAGGCACAAATGGGACTGACATGGAATGCACACGAGTCATGAAAAAGTTGATTATATCATAATTCATTCACTGTGCAGTTTTGGGCTGGTTGGTTATCCTAGGACAATGGCCATTTACTGGCTAAAAGTTGTTTTCAAAGGCATAAGCGTATCTGCTTACTTTCATATCCTTTATTTTGCAGACATATGATGGCATGATTGTGGGCGAACATTCAAGGGATACAGATCTTGATGTAAGAAGGATTTATGCCTCCCATGTTATCCATTTTCATTTACTGTTCAATGATACTAATTTTTTTTTCCTTAAACAGGTCAACCCAGTTAGGGCAAAGGAACTTAGTAACATGCGTGCTGCTGGCAAGGATGAGAATGTGAAACTTTCTCCACCTCGCTTGGTATGCAATTGGAAACTAATTCTTCTTCTTCTTCTTCATGGTTAGGAAGTGAACAATTAGAAATCACTGAAGGAATAATCCAGGTATCCAGGTTGTGCACAAGTGTCGCACCCAAGTAAACAAACAAAATGAGAAAAGACGAAGAATTGTTGGAAAATTTAAAAAATAAGAAACAAAACCTGGAAAAAAAACATGAAGAGTTACTGTTCAAGTGATTCTTAACTCTTTTTCCTCATACATGCACTAACTGTAAATGCATCTGGACAGGAGCAAAAGGGTTTTACAAGAACTTTACACAGATAGTATATCAGCTCTATAGAACTTGTCTTGGGATTTTAGGACCACATGTATGAAGACCTACTTTATTTTTTTAATGTTTACAGGTTTTAGAGATAACAGTAAAGTTTTCAAGCACAAATTGAAAGTGCATCTGGATGGGAGTGAAGGATCTTACTAGGACACCACAAATAGGACATCATTTTTATGGAACCTGTTCTAGAATTCAAGTACCATACGTGTGAAAACCTACTTTGATGCTTTTCTGTTGAGTTTAACAGTTTCAATTTTAACTCTGACAACACTTTGAAAGCAGTATTGACACTTTCTATTAAGCTCTTGAACAAGAAATGTCCATTAAAAGTGAAGGGCTGTAGACAGCTTAGGCAGCTTTTTGCATGCTATGAATTAAAACTTCCCAGATCTACACGTGATTATTAACATCACAAAACAATTTTGTGCAGATGACGCTTGAAGAAGCCATTGGTTATGTAGCTTCCGATGAGCTTATTGAGGTACATTTCTCTTAATATTCTCTTTACCATTCTTGGTTGACATGGTCACAGGGGTAACTTTTTGCTCTGATTGTTTCTGGTATCGAATATCAGACCCCAGACTTACACTTAGTTTGCATATAACTCATGGTTCTTAAGAACTGGTTCAGAACTTCGTATCCATTTTCCTTTTGAATTCTGCTTACCGCGAGCTCCTTCACATGCTGCTTAGCTGCATATTTTGGGTCCTGTATATTTTCATTTGGCAGTGAACCTTTTTCCATAACGTGTCTGATACAATCTTTGCCCATGCAGGTCACACCTAAGACCATCCGGTTGAGAAAAAGATACCTGGAAGTTAACAAGCGTAAAACCATGAGTAAAAGGCTGAAGGAGTGAAATCTATCGAGTGCACCAGAAGCTGTTACCTGTTGTACTCGTTTTTTTGTCTGCCTCTATATAGGTAATGCTAGAAAATACCAAACTGACAAATAATACAGGGGATCTTGTGTTTTTGGTTTTGAAACAATAATGTCTGATAAATTCATCATATTGGTATGTACTGAAGAATCCTGCTGCTACTGCTGTTTCCAAGCTAAAGGTTAATCTAAAGGGGGAGCATTTTTCGAAGTTTCCAAGAATTTTCTACTGTACAAGGACCAATCTTTGAAATCATCTTCTTGATATATGCCTTGTAGAGATGGAAAAACATGAACGTTACATGTTCTTGTACCTTGTTGAATGAAAAGGAAAACGACAACGACAAACAATGTTGTCAACATCCCACTTTGGTGTTCACATCAGATTTTCATCTGGAAGTGTGATCCCCAGAGAAAAGTTGAAAATTGAACCGTTGAACATGATTAAGAAATTTCAAATTCATAATGGAGAACACGATTGGAAATCAATTTAGTAATGGGATTTTCAATTAATGGAAAACTAACGACCTTTATATGTACACCTTTTTTATTTTTTTATTTTTTTGGTGTGATTAAATAAATCCATGTTCATACTCTATGTTGATTGATTCTGCCATTTTGTGCTATACCTTTTCAAATATCTAGAAGGCTCGAAGCCAGGTGGTTAGCTTAAGGTGAATTGTAAATTTTCTCAAGAACTTTCAAAAATTGACCAGAAAAGAAAAATAATTATAAATAAATAAAATTAATGAATGCATAGCAATCAGAAACAATGTTATAAAGAACTATTTTTTTATATTTTACTGTTCATCTTACGACGCTGCCTCTTTTGAATCAACTTTTAGAAGAACATATTATATGCTCTCAGATTTTTTTTTTTTCTATTTTTTTATTATTAATTTGATGATTTTTTTTATATATATTTTTATATTTTAAAAATATTTTAACAGGAAGGCATGACTCTGATGGACACGGGTTGCTTGTGAGATATTAAATATAATTGAACAAATTTACATTTCATTTTTATTTTTATTTTTTGAAAATCATTATAATTTCAAGACTCTTTTATGGTGGAGTTATTTTATTTGAAAACTCGAGTATAATTGATAAGTGACTTTATCCAAGAAAATAATTTTGTTTTTGTTTTTGTTTTTGTATACTCCATTTCATGGTAAAAACCAAAAGAAAATTTATGAAAATAATTTTAATATATAGTAACAGTAACTAGTTATTAGTTAATGAAACTTTTTTCCATTTTAATGTTGACTATGTAGTCATGTGAATTTATAGTTAGAGACAATTTGTTTTTGTATTTTAAAAATATTTGTTTAAAAATAATTTTTTTTATTTTTTCATATTATTTTGATACATTGATGTTAAAAATAAAATTTAAAAAATAATATATATATATATATATATATATATATATATATATATTATTTTGATATATTTTCAAACAAAAAGCAATTGCTACAACAATATTAAATATGTACTAAGAGTTTGTTTGTTTTTACATTTCAAAAATATTTTTAAAAATATTTTTTTTATTTTAAATTAATATATTTTTATATTTTTAGATCGTTTTGATATGTTAATATTAAAAATAATTTTTAAAAATAAAAAATATTATTTTAATATATTTTCAAGTAAAATATTTTAAAAAATAATAATTATTATATTTTTAAATAATTCTAAATAAATCTGAAATAAAAATAAATTATTATAATTAAAGTAAAATAAAAATAAAAAAGAAATAATTCAACCTTAATATTTTATTGATAAAGCTTTGAGTCTCTCTCTTTTTCTCTCTCATATCTAACACCATTTTTCTATACAAAACACACAAGAAGCTGCCGTGGCGCGCC